>Ga0207714_1001557_pt1 | contig 14717 bp, 14 predicted proteins | sample PonA232FremontCA_2_FD_187270 | JGI IMG/M metagenome (GOLD analysis project Ga0207714, IMG submission 187270) | Marine sediment microbial community from Fremont, CA, USA - Pond A23 Sediment 2 (SPAdes) | ecosystem: Environmental > Aquatic > Marine > Unclassified | place: USA: Fremont, California... | reverse complement strand
TGGGCATTGTCTTCAATGATTTTAAGGTTGTGCCTTTGAGCCATTCTTTTAAGTTCTTGCGACCAACAGATTCTTCCATACAAATGCACAACCATAATGGCTTTGGTTCGGGAAGTTATATGTTCTTCGACTATAGAAATATCAAGATTGTAAGTGTTAATATCCGGTTCCACCAAGACGGGTTTTAATTGGTTATCGGTAATGGCAAAAATAGAGGCAATGTAAGTATTGGCCGGTACAATGACCTCATCTCCTTCTTTCATAACGCCCATTTCGATGTAAGCCCGAAGAATAAGCCTAAGGGCATCTAAGCCATTACCTACTCCAATAGCATGCTTTGCTCCAACATAATCAGCCAGGGACTCTTCAAACTGTTTTACTCGCTCACCCAAAAGATACCAGCCGGAATCAATGACTTCAGCAGCTACTTGTTTTAATTCTTCAGCATATTGCTGATTAATCTGCTGTATATCAAGAAACTTAATCATTGATAAAATTATTTTTTAAATCATATAATGGTCTAAAAAGTAACTTAGCCATTTCAACATCATCATCTTTTAAAACAAACTTGCCTTTTTTATTTCTTTCGTAACCATCAGCGGAAGGAATAGTGTTTAAATCAATTTCAAGATAAGGGCTAAAATCAAAATTATCATTAAGATTAAAATACGCAATTAATTTTTGCAGTGCCTCATTTGGATTTTCTTTAAAATTCTCATAAACAATTATTTTTTGTCTATCAACATTTTTAAACAAAAAATAATTCCTTACGGCTATAAGAAAAGCTGTTTTAATTACATCATTTGAATTATTAATATCTTTAATAAATGATTCAAAATGTTTACTTAGATCGGAATCTTCCTTGACTGATGTAAACACTTGATTAAGCGCATCATCATACCACGAACTATAAAAATCATTCTTCACACAACTATTCAAAATTTCTATAGGATCACGCCATATTGCCCATTGCTCAATGTTTGGGAATTTATCATTAACCCAACGAGTACTAAAATGGTTTAAATTTGTAATTAAAACATGGAGTTTTCCATTTTTAAAATCGTGCTTAATCGTAGAATATTTTTTATGCCAATCAGAAACAATATAACTTTCATCAAAGGAATTATTTCCTAGTTTAGTAAAAAAATTTATATCTGCATCACTAGCAATACCGTCATTCATGATCTTATACATTTTTTTTCGAATTGGTCCACTATTAAAAGGCCTATAAACCAATTCTACCTGAGGGTGTTTTGCTAATATTTTTGAAATAGCAGAAGTTCCGGATCTATCGAAACCTATAAGAATAAAATTATTGATTTTCATTTTATGCTTCATTATTTTCTAAAAAATTCAGATATAGTTCATAATAATAATCAATATGCCTTTTTGTAGTAAATTGATTAAGAGGAAGAAAAAAAGCATTTTCTCCATAAAAAACACTACATTGTACACCACGCTTCCAAAAATATTTTTTTAATAATGGTAAATTGACATTTTCACCCACTTGAAACAAAAACACACCTGGAACGTCATTTGAATTATATTCAAAATAATTTTTTATGTTCAAATTTCCAAAAGTCTCTATATAATATTGTTTTAATATTAATCTCGATTCAGACCATTCATCAATCATATTAAAATAATACCCCACTACATTACTTATATATCTGATTGTTTTGGGGTCATCTAACTTGTTATCAATTGGTGTATCAGATAAAAGAAAACCTCCTATTTGAATTGGAAAAAATTTAGATAAACTAAATATTGCATATTGTGACTTTGTTCCACATAAAGAATTATCATTGTATTTAGAGTCAAATGAAAAAGCACAGTCTTCTATATTAAAAGAGTTTTTATGGTTTCGATTATTTAAACTTTCATCTACATATCCAAATTCATGATTAAAAAGAGAAACTTTATGTGAATTATGATGCTTTCTTGTCCATCTAAGGTTTAATTTCTCAATCATGTCTGTCACACAACTACTAATATATTTTTTATCAGAAGTCGTTTTGATAGATACTTCTGAATATTTGATTTTATTCATTATATCTTCCAGAACTAGTTTTAAAGCATGTCGTCCACTACTAGTTAATGTTACATATTTATCAGGATATCTGTCTTGTAACATTTTAACAAGATTGAAGTTATATTTTGTATTTATCTGAGAATTATTAAAAATATCCTCATTTCTAAATGGAATCAATAAAAAAGACGGATGATTATTCTCAGTAAAAGATAATAAATATGAATTTTTCGAAATCATGTTAATATCTTTTCTAAATTACTAAAGTTTTTGGTAGCAATTTCATAAAAGTCATGTGAAATTGTTCTGCCCCCCATGCGTTCTTTCCAGGACAACATACCATAATTAAGTTTCATACCATTATTTTCATTTACAATCCCAAAATCGAAATAATTTTTTTCTGGTAATATATCATCCATCAATTTTATAAATAATAGATTCAGCGCTCCACTCTTTCGTCCTTCATCTGTTGCAGCGATATATTGACAATGTGCCACCGTTTCTGTAAGGAAAAAAACAGCACCAGCTAACATTTCATTTTCACTGGATTTTGTTAAATATAGTTTAATAGATTCTGGAAATCTATTAACAAGTAGGGTTATTTCATCAATATTATGAACAGGTGAAACTCCAAACCGTTCTTTTAAATTTGGGCATAACAGATTATACCAAAATCTATCAAAATCATGGGATTCTTCTATAAAAGTTCCGTTTTTCTCTGCTTTTTTTGCTTCTCTTCTATTGTTTCCAGAAGTTTTTATTCGTTCGGATTGATTCACTACAATGGCAGTATCCCTTCTCCAAAGCCTGGCTTCAGCAATAAACAAACAATAATCAATTTCGTCGGAGGGTATGGTGTTATAGATTCTGGGGAAAGCTTTGTAGTATATTTTTTCAAATCCTTTGTTGAAAAAGTATTTCAATATTTCCTGAAAAACGGAAATGATGACTGGTAATTTTAGTTTTTTTTCAACAATAAATGCCCCATATGTCAAACCCGAATGAGAAGAAATGGTTGTATGATCTTTTTCATTTGCCGGGAAACAAGCGATTAAATTCTCTTTTTCGTCAAAAATCATCAAAGAATGATCTGTGAAACGGTCTTTATGGTAATCCATGAATTTCCTGTTGAAAAGAAAAGTTTGGTTTTTGGCATGGTTTAAAAAGACATTCCATCTGGATTCATCTTTTTCAAATTCAAACCTTTTGACGGATAAGCCCATGAACGATCTAATTATTTTTAAGTTGAATGAATTCGTTATATCCCCTGATGTAATCTTTTTCGTCATACAATTCGGAAGCCAAAACAAGGCAAACAGATCCGGAAGAGAAATTAGCCAGCTCCCTCCATATACCCGGTACAATATGAAGCGCGTAGTAAGGCCTGTTCAATGTTATGGTTCTCCTGTTTTTTCCGTCATCAAGCGTTACATCAAAAGCGCCGCCGGCAGCAATCAAAAACTGGTGTAATTTATAATGGGCATGTCCACCCCGTTCTTCACCGCCCGGAACGTCATAAAGATAATACACCCTTTTTATTTCAAACGGAACTGCTGAGTTGTTCTCCACGGGGGTTATGTTGCCCTGCCTTTTGTATATTTTTGGCAGTTCTACAATTGAACACTGATATATATTATTCTTCTTCACACCGCCAGTTTTTGAATTGTTCAAAATTTCTTATATAATCGTTTTCATTGTAAAAAGTAGAGCTTAACACCAATGCCAATGAATTGGTCGAAAAGTTTTCCATGTGCCGCCATAAACCATTGGATATATATAAACCATAATAAGAACGATTCAGGTGGTATTTTCTTTCCTCTTTCCCATTATTTACCACAACATCCAAACTACCGGAAAGCGCTACGATGAATTCTTTTTGTTCTTTGAAAGCATGGCCTCCTCTAATTTCTCCTCCGGGGACATCATAAATCCAGTAAACCCGTTTAATTGCGAATGGAATATGGTTTTCTTCTTCAATAAAGGAAAGGTTGCCACGAGTATCCTCAATCTTGGGGAGATTTATTATTCGTACATTTTTCACTTATTAATTTGTTTAAGATATTTCTGGTTAATTAACAAATGTTGTTTCCAATTCACCTTTTTGTAAAAATTCTATATATTTAGTTTATTAATCACTGGCCGAATTTTTCCATATATATTTGTTATCCCGTACCAACCAATTAAAAAAATTATCGGAATCACAGTTAACCGGTACCGGGGATTGTAATGAAAATAGGTATGTAACAACCAATGGGCGAGGATAAAAAGCGACAGGATTATAATAAAATGATTTTTTTCTTTTATCGCCCACATGAAACCCACAATTCCGAAAATGAACATAGGCAACAGCAATATGCCTTTGGTAATGTTTCTTTCTTTTGAGTGAGGGGGCCTGATCCTGTTCCCTCCATCCGGCGCCAATTCGAAATTTAACCTAATTGTTTCCCAGAAAGCTATTAGTCGTACCCAATATACCCTGGCTACCTGGTTAGAATAGTACTGCTCTTTTAATTCATTGTATTTTTTTTCTGTGAATTTGTTTAAAATATACTGGAGTTCCTGGGGGTCTGAATTTCTGCTTTTAAATCTTTTGATATATGATTCATATTTCGGAAAAGGCTTTTTACCTTTTATCTGCTCTTTATCAGCAGAAGATTCAATATAACCCGATCTTCCAGGATTAAATAGCACGAATTGGTCATAAGTAATATACTGCCTGTAATGCCAGGCAAAAACCGTTAAAATGATTATTGCTGAATAGGCAATTAAATGTTTGAAGTAAGTTTTTCTTTTGTATTTATGTAGATAGAAGATAAAATAAATGCCTAAAACGAAGGCATGTACTATAAACCGAACATTTGTAATTACGAGAATGCTAAAAACAATGCTTAGAATAAACAATTGTTTTATTTGCTGCCCCCTCATGTATTTGTATAAGAACCATATTATAAGGATTAAAAGACTGGCTGAAATGGATTCCATTGTAAGGCTGTAATTAAACTCCCATAATGGCCAGTAAAACAATATCCACAACGTAGCGAGTAAAGAAATAAATCTATTGCTAAACAAATCAGATAGCATAAGGTAGATAAGAACCAGAGCCACCAGGCTGAAAGCAAATTGCATGAGATAAACACTGATGGGTTTATTTCCTGAAATCAGATAATTTCCTGCAATGAATGCCGGATATCCCGGGGTTACAAGATAGCCAATGTCAACCGTTTCTCCGGCTCTTGACTGGTAGGTATCTTCACCGTTTAGTAAGGCTTTGGCTACCCTGTGGTATAATATTTCATCTCCATCAATTTTATTGGGATATTCTTTTTGGAAAAGCAGGTAATTAAATCCCAATCCTGCAATGATGATTATGATGAGATGCAGCTTCTTGTTTTGCAGGAATACCTTGATTATATTTTTCATGAATTTAGAAATATTGTTGATGATTTGGTCTTCAATTACAAGGTTATTTAAACTTTTCAGAAATATACAAAAGTCTCGAATACTTTAAGTTATGAAAAGAGGATTAAGCAAATCCATATTATTATTGGGATAAAAAGTGTTTTGAAACATTCATGCTATGACTTGATAGGTTAACTTTTTTCTCTTAATTGTTAGAAAGCTTTACTTCTTTTAATAGCAACTTACTAAACATCATCCCCAAAACAAATACCACAACCATAGCCACCACACGATCCAACACAGCCCCCAACAGTGCTTCTTCGGGTGAAATGCCTAAAAGACTTGAAGAAAGGCCGATGATTCATTATTTGATTCTGTTGTCGATAGCAACTATATAAATTTTGTTTTCTTTTTATCCAGTACAAATCCCACAAGGAATATAAAAATCTCTCTTATCAAAAACCATAACCTAATATAGCATGGGTAATTATGACAATATCAGCTTTAGTACCTACTAATTATAAAATAAATTTTTAATAACACTTTCAAATGCTTTTAAAGAGATTCATTACCAGAATTCAAATACAACTAGCGTTTTTTTATATCCATCATTAAAGAACTTCCAAAAAACAACCCCTCACCAATTAAAAACCAGAGGCGGGATATAAAAGCAACGGCAGTAGCTTCTTGTGTTTCGATTCCCATATGAGTAAGTCCTATCACTAAAAAGCCCTCTCTAATTCCTAATCCCCCGGGTGCTATAAGAACAATGATGCCAATAACCGAGGAAACAGGAAATAAAACTCCCATTGTTAAAAGTACTGAATCCTTAGGTAATATAGAAAGTAAAAACAAATAGAAGCCTAATGTCCAAACAATCCAATTAGCAAGTGAAATTCCAAAAACACGTAAACTAATTTTAGTTGGTGCTTCGGGAAATCTAACTTCTTTTTTTGTAATATAATTCAATATTCTGGAAAATATCTTTAAAGTTGGTTTATGTAATACCGTAAAAAAGGCAAAGAAAATGATTAACAAAACAACTAGTCCCCAGAATATATTTTTATCCACATAAAAGACTAAGAATACACCAATTATGCTTGCTGCAAACAAACTGATCAATTGCAGATAAAACGAAAAAGAAGTTAAGTTAATAACAGATCTTTTATACTTTTCCTTTAAATAGCCAGCCTTTCCCACTATGATCCAAACCTTTCCCGGAATATATTTACTAAGAACATATTTCCCATTACTTGTAAAAGAATCTTTATAAGAGACTTTCGGGATATCTTGCTTTGCTATGATTTGCCATGCCTTTGACTCAAGAATGAATCCTATAAAAACCAACATTAAAGAAGCTATAAACCACAGTGGCTGGCGGAAATCTGGTATCACTAGCAACTCTTTTGTATAGAGATATATAAAAAGAAATACAAAAGATATGTAAAAAAGAATCTTTAGGAAAACTTTCATTTTAACTTAAATCAAATAAAGAAATCTTCACAACTTTTATTTTTTAGTTGCTAACCACATTATATTCCATGAAAATAAATTGTTCATATTATCTTGAATCATTCTATCAGCCCAAATCAATATTTTCATGAAAGGTTTGAATATAAATTTAGGCCTTAATATTACCTGAGCAAAAGGAGAACTAAAATAACCTTGATATTTAATTGCAATAATATCATATCCATTTTTATTAAACATTTCCTTTATAAATATCTTCTTAAAAAAAGCCTGTTCTGATGAATATTCCTTATCAACTACCATCCTTATTTTACGCATAAATTGAATAAATGGATTAGACGATTGGGGTTCAATAAAGCCATATACTGTTTGATTATTCCCAATTTGTTTTATATTTTTCAAAACATCTTTAATATTATCCACATGATGTAATACTCCAACGCCAAAAACAAAATCTATTTTATCATTATTTTCTATTTGAAAATCTTTGATATTAGCACAAAAAAAATTGTTATTCTGGTTAGCAAAATGTTCATGTGCCAATTGAATAAATTTTTCTGAATAGTCAATACCTATGTAGTTATCATACATATCTTTTAGATATCTTGTACTTGCACCAACTCCACATCCCAATTCTAAAATATTTCCCAATTTATTTTTTCGACTATTATTGAAGTACAAGTTAATTAAGCTATTAAGCTGAAATTTCCTTGCTACGGAAGATACATCATTAATATCTTTTTGAAAATATTTTGTAGCAATATCGTTAAATAGCTTCTGGTCTATTTCTTCATGATATTTTTCTTTCATTTCATTATATCCTCATTTAAAAATATTTTGCTTTCTAATTGCACTGATTTGATCCGCAAGCAGCCCAAAAAAGAAGACCAACAATCCTGCTAGTACCAATAGTAATGCACCTTGTATTAATTTTATGCTATCAATAAATATAATACCCCATAATAGCTCATAAATGACTCCTAATGAAATTAATATAAAACTTGCAGGGATAAAAACTTTCAGCGGATTAAACAATACTATTAATCTCAAAATTAATAACATAACATTACCCCCATGTTTCAATTGCTTAACACTACTTTTCCCCACACGCTTTCGCACTTTTATCGGAAAATAATTTGCATTATATCCCATATTCATAAAAGCTACTGTAGAAGTGGTCGAAAATGAAAATCCATCCGGGAATAAGTGCAGCATTCCCTTAATAATATCTCTGTTAATTACTCTCAGGCCTGAATTCAAATCCGGAATTTTTCTGCCGGTAAGAAAATTCGCTACCTTGCCTAACACCCATTTCCCAGGTTTCCTTATCCAGTCCTGATGAGAGTCTTTCCCTCGCTTCCCTATGATCATATCCAAGTTACCTTTATTCAGGTATAAGTTTTCCATGTCCTCTGGTCGATGTTGTCCATCTGCATCATACAGCACTACTAAATCAGTATCAGCATTTTTTATTCCAGTCTTAAGTGCTGCACCATAGCCTTTATTGTAGGGATGCTCAATAACTTCAATGCCATTAATTTTTTTTAATATCTCACCTGTTTTATCTTGCGAACCATCATTAACGACGAGTAATTTCCAATTATATTTTTGTAAAAGAGGCATAAGTTCATCAACTGTGTTTTTAATGCCTTCTTCTTCATTATATGCTCCTATAATTACTGTTAGATTACTTTCCATTGGTTAAAATTATTTGTTAGTATCATGGCCGTCTTGTTCAATATATTGTTTTACTATATCTGCCGTAGCATCTGAGGAGTTGTCGTTCACCACTACGATGCGATCCACAAACTCCGGCATGGTTTCAATGACCTGCCCGATCTGTTTTTCTTCATTGTAGGCAGGGACGACTACTGCTATGGTTTGGTTGTTTAGCATGGGTTAAATGTTTGAACGCTGTTTGTTATTGGAACGCGGATGACGCTGATTAAGCAGATGATCGCGGATTTTGCTTTTTGCCTTTTGCTGGGTTTTCTTTATTTTTCATTCGCGCATGATCGTTTCGTCATTACTTCGCTTTGTGGTTATTTTGTCCCTTCGCGCAGTCAATATTTCGTTAAGTCTCTTTTCTTTTTATCCGTGATAATCTGCTGCATCAGCGTCATCCGTGTTCTATAATGAATACAGCTCCGCCACGTGAGGCCCATATTGGACTCCGGATTGAAAATGAGTGTGAATTTATAAAAATTTTCATCGTGTGCAATAGATGAATATAAATGGAACACACCTCCTAGGCAGGAGTGTTCAAATTTTTTATTGTTTCCACAGCCTACTCAACTACTTTAGCTTTCAAATATACATGCAAGGGTGGAATGATTGGTTGATTGAATGATTGATTCTAACTTATCAGCCTTTTTGAGACTCATTTAAGTATATGGAACACTGATCCGTTGAAAGCCGGACACGGTTACACAGATAAGACTGATCCGTCAGAAGCCGGACAAGTTTTTCGCTGATTAATATTATCTGCGGTTATCTGTTTTATCCGCGTGTCATCTATTTCTTCTCGTCTAATTTCTTTTCTATTATATCAATAAACTCTTGTGCCGGTTTTAACAGAGGTTTAACGTCTTCTTCGCTCAGATTCATAGCACAATTCCTTTTTTTTCTATATTATTATATAATGGTGTAAAGTTACGTTTTTTCCATTCATTAAATGTATAGAGTTTTGGACTAATCTGTTCTCCTTGCTCCCAGCCAAGCTTGATAAGAGGGTATGATATTTCATCAAAGTCAGAGGGTTCAATCTTATATTTATCTAGTAAAATAAGCAGGTCCCAGTCTGAATCTACCTGGCATTCCCCCGGGCGTGCGAACCGAAAAGAATTACCTTAGCATCAGGAGCTGTAGTATTTAATATTTTTTTAATCGATTGAAATATGTATTCTTTTGTTTTCCTCATTTGATTAATATCTTGTTTCTGATTAGATGAATGATTGAATTCATGCAACCGATTTTAAATTAATAATTTCAAATTCAACGCCTTTTTCGGGTTTCCTGGCTGCTTTTTCCAAAAGCATATTGGTTGTTTCCGTGGTGAGGTAAAAATCACCGCAATTTTCACAAACCATTGCAGTACCATTTTTAAAAACAATGATAACATTATCGCGTTCCAGGGTAAAAGTTACCAAGCCATCTTTCGTGGTTCCGGTTTTACAAATTGCACATTCTATATTTATTGATTTTTCCGTGTTTTGTAGTCATTTTCCCAAACTTCATTTGTAGGTTCATATACTGTTATGATAATCGTAATTTTTTTTGATGAATTAACTTTTTCCAAGAAACCTTTTCAGGAGTGATTTATCTTTATTTTTCCCATTGGAATAATAATCTTCACCATGCCCATACTGGTATCCGTAGCCATATCCGTAGCCATAACCATAACCATATCCATAGCCGTAATAATACTGATAACCCAGGGCATTAGCCACTTTAATATCGTTAATAAGCAGGTTGATGTGCGGGAAGGTGTTTTTTTCGTAAAAATCGTTGATGAGCTCCAGCACATCTTTGTTGGAGAAATTCTGGCGTAGCAGGAAGATGGTGGCATCAGCCTCTGCTCCTATCAGCATGGCATCGGTTACCAAGGCCATGGGCGGGGTGTCCAGCACAATGTAGTCGTATTGTTTGCGGGCCTGGTTGAAGAACTCCTTCATTCGGTCCGTTTCAGCCAGCTCCGCCGGATTTGGAGGTACCGGTCCTGCAACGGCTACATCCAGGTTTTCCATATCTGTTCGTTGAATGGTTTCTTCGAAACTGTGTTTCCCAATGAGGTATGTGCTGATGCCCTGCGCGTTGCTTTTTCCGAATATTTTGTGGAGGTTAGGCCTTCTGAGGTCCATGCCTGCCAGAAGGATCTTTTTATTGGTGAGCGCCATAACAGACGCCAGGTTGATGGCAGCAAATGTTTTGCCTTCCCCGCTGATGGTGGAGGTCATCATAACTACCTTTTGTTCGGGTTCCCGGAGGATGTATTGTAGATTGGTACGGATGCGGCGGAAACCTTCTGATAAAACAGAACCGGGGTTTTCCAGTACTGGTGTTTCGCTGGCTAACAGGTTGTGCCCGATGGTACCCACTACAGGAACATTGGTGTTTTGTTCAATATCTTCCCGTGTGCGGATGCGAGTATTGAAGTAATCCAGGGCAAAAATGATAACGCCGGGTATCAGAAAGCCTAAAACAAGGGCGTAGCTGTATGTATTGGACTTATTTGGAGCCAGCTTGGTTACATTTTGTTCGTATGCTTTGTCTAAAATTTGGCTGTCCGGGATGTTGGAGGCTCTCTGAATGCCTGCTTCCGCTCGTTTTTCCATGAGGAAGTTGTAGAACTGGTTCATCAGCTCATATTTTCGTTCAATGTTGAGCATTTCTCTGCGTTTCACAGGAAATTTTTGCAACTCTACTTCTAATTCGTTGATTTTGGACTTGTATTGTTGAGCTTTCCTCTGGTTGTTTTGGATGGCCGAGGATATATTTTTCCGGATCTGTTTTTCCATAGTCCGGATCTGTGAGTTAAGCCTTTTCAGGGCAGGGTTAGTTTCTTTAGCCAGGAAGTCTGTTTCGTTCTTCTCCCGGTATAAGCCTCGAAGTTCTCCCATTAAATTAGCCAGCATCTGGTTCCCATTGTCAAGGCCAAGAGAAAGGATGGTTTCCGGGACTTTTTCATTTTTCAGGCTGTTTAGCAGGTATGTGTAATATTTTCTTTCAAATTCCAGTTCGGCCAGTTTATTGTGGTATTCTGTCAGCTTATTAAAAGCCATATCTCCTTCTTTCTCCAGATCTACTACATTGTTTTTATGCTTATATGCCAGAAGTTTTTGTTCTATTTGCCTGACGGAATCTGATATTTCTTTAATCTGGCGATCAATAAAACGGATGGTGTTTTCAGACGTCTGGTTTTTTTGTTCCATGTCGTATTGGATATACTCTTTCATGAAGGTATTCAGATAAGCCACCAGCTTTTCCGGTATAGCCCCCTGCAGTTCAAGAATAAGAACAGAACTGTTTTCTTTTTTTTGTTTTACCTGAAGCTTGTTACTATATCGGTTGGCCAGGTTGTTCAGATCATTGAATTTAAAGCTGTATTCTGTATATCCAAATCCTTGATTTTTTGAGTGTACCGTAAAGCTGAACTGTTTGTTGGTGAATGATTGGCCGAATTGCAACAAGGTATCCAATCCTTCCTCATTGTCTGTGTGTAGACGATACTTTTCTTCTGAAACAGGCTCAATGAATAAGCTTTTGTTTGTTTGTTGATAGTGAGTGGAATCGTAAGTTATGTAGAAAGGCATTTCTTTATATTTGTTTATTTCCTTGATTCTACCATAAGCTTTATAACTTATATGAAAGTCCAGCTTTTCCAGGGTTCTCCTTGCCAGTTGCTTGGATTTGAGTTTGATGATCTCGTTCTCCACCACCTGCCTCCTTTGCCTGATACGGATAGACCGGAATTCGCTCATAATGTTTTTTACTCCCTTTTGTTGTTCTTTTTCTTCAAGAATTAAAGTAGCTTTAGTGGAGTACCTTGTCTGTGCATACCGGTTTTTCATGTAGGCCAGTGAAAGGGCAATAAAAATGGCCAGTGCAAACCAATACCAGTTGGATAGAAATAAATAGATGTATTTTTTATAATTGATACTCTGATCCTGGTTGTATAATTCTTTGATCTCCTGTTGTTCCATCTATTTTACAAAATTAAGAATAAGAGCTGTGGCAGAGATTATCGACGTAAGTGCACTAATCATGAACATGTAATCGGATGTCCGTTCCCTGAAAAGGGTTGTTTTCAGGGGTGGAACATATACGATGTCATTGGGTTGAATATAGTAAAGTTCAGAAGTAATCAGGTTTTTATTGGTTACATCCACCCGGAAGGTTTGGGTTCCTTTATCCGTAGGACGTAATATAAGCACATTTTGCCTGTCACCATTGTAGGAGATTCCTCCTCCATAGGAGAGAGCTTCCAGAATATTAAGTTTCACGTCGTAAACTTTATGTACCCCCGTTCCATTAACTTCACCCATGAGGGTATAGCGGATATTGGCCAGCTTTACAATTACAATGGGTTCCTTGAGATACTCGAACGCCCTTTCTTCAATCTTTTCCCTTGCTTGATCCACTGTCAGTCCTTTTATATAGATTGTGTCCAGGATGGGGACATCAATATAACCGGCATCATTTACTGTATAGCCATTGAAATAAAGATTGCCTCCTTGTTGCCGCTGACCTCCATCTTGCTGGCCCATAAAGGGGTTGAACAGCTGGTTCATTTCCTCATCTTGCGTAAAAATGCGGATATACATAATGTCAGCCGGCTGTATTTCGTAGGTGGGTTGGTTTTTCAGAAAGGTGCTATCTTTCCCGGTTTCCTCTATGCCCTGCAGGTAGGTGAGTTTTTTGTAGGAATTGCAGGAAGAAAATACTGCTGCAATAAGAATAAGATATATGAGTTGTTTCAGGGTTCTGGTTTCGCGTTTCATGTTTCTGGTTTCGGGTTGTTTATCAAAGGTAAATAATAATTATGAATTATGCATGAAATAGTTAACTGGTTAATTGGTCGGGGTCTCGTTTCGTCTTTGAATTGTTGCCTTTAGCAATTTGCTTTTAGCCTTTAGCAGAGATTTTCTTTATTTTCGCTCATACGCATTATCGCACTATCGTTCAGTCGTACCGTCGTTCCTTCGCACCTTCTCAGCGCTCATCTTCTCAGTTCTCAGTCGCTCCGTCGCTTTTGGCCTTTGGTTGGATTTTCTTCATTTCTCATTCTCGCTGATTTTCGCCGAGTTATCCGCTGAGTCGTGCTGAATTTTTGAATTGTTTTTTAGTTGAGCTGTTTAGTTGTTTAGAAGATGATGGAAGCTATTATTCAGAAACGATTACTGCTGCTATATCGCCCTGCCTAGTGCTTACTGCCGACTTCTGCTGCCATTGCCACTCATTTCACTTCGCCCCGTCGCCTAGTCGCTCCCTCGCAATTTCTCACCCTCTCAGTGCTAATTTTCTTATCGCTCAGTCGCTTCATCGCACCATCGTTCTTTTCAATTAGCCAGGAAGCTTTCATTTCCTTATCTTTTATAGGCATCCAGATAAGCCGGGCAAAGGCTTCTTCTGTCCTCAGTAAGCATAACGACTGCCAGATAAATCGCATATAGACCCCCTCCGATTAATGCAACCTGTGTGAATTTAACGGTATCCTCCTTCAAAAGGAAATAACCGCCGACGCCAACAATACCCAGACCTAATCCTGCTCCGATAAAGGTAATATCCTGTTCGTCGGGAAAAAAATCCCTCCCTGGTTGGATGTTTAACAGTTCAGTTTGAAACTGCTGATAACTTGCCGGTGGGTTCTCAGCTTGAGCCTGCATGACTAAAAACGACAGAATAATAATAAAAATAGACTTTTGCATTGAAGTTTTGTCTGATTAGTTTTATGTGTCAGAGAATCAGAATACAATATTATAAAAAACTGTTTAAAAACAAAAATCTAAACACTTTGTTCCCGGACAAAATTTAACTGTTTGACTCTGCAAAAACTGCCTCATTTGTGTTCTAGATATTCATGTTGGATACAGCTCCGCCACGTGAGTCCCATTGTTGGGCTCAGGCTTGGAATTGAGTGTGAATTTATAAAAATTCTTATGCTTTGCAATAGACGGATAAAGTTGGTGCATAGTTGGAAAAAGGATTTGATGGAACGCAGATCCGTCAGTGGCCGGACACGGTGACGCGGATTTTTTAACGCTGGCCTTTGGCTGTTAGCTTTTGACTTTTAGCAGGGTTTTTCTTTGTTTTCGTTCTT
>Ga0207714_1001556_pt1 | contig 14720 bp, 16 predicted proteins | sample PonA232FremontCA_2_FD_187270 | JGI IMG/M metagenome (GOLD analysis project Ga0207714, IMG submission 187270) | Marine sediment microbial community from Fremont, CA, USA - Pond A23 Sediment 2 (SPAdes) | ecosystem: Environmental > Aquatic > Marine > Unclassified | place: USA: Fremont, California... | reverse complement strand
ACGGCGTGCTCGACCGGCTGGCGCGCCCCCTCCGGCCCGAGGCCGCGCGCGGCGGCGACGCCGCCGAAGATTTCGCCTGAGCGGTCCGTGTGGGACGAGCGCGACCTGATCGCCACCTATTTCACGCCGCTGGTGCGGGACGGCGAGGCGGCGCTCGGGCTGCTGGACGACACGGCGATCCTGACCGCGCCCGCAGATGGCGATCTGGCGCTGACCGTCGACACCATCACGTGCGGTGTCCATTACCTGCCTGACGATCCGGGCGATGAGGTGGCGCGAAAACTGGTGCGCGTGAACCTCTCCGACCTCGCGGCGATGGGCGCGCGGCCGATCGGGTATCTCCTGGGATCGGCCTTCGCCCGCGAACTGGACACGGCGTGGATCGGGCAGTTTGTCGAGGGGCTGGCGCGGGATCAGCGCGCGTATAACCTGGCGCTCCTCGGTGGCGATACCACGGCAACGCCCGGCCCGAGCAGTCTGACGCTGACGGCGGTGGGCAGCGTGCCGCGTGAAGCTGCGCTGCGCCGGTCCGGGGCGCGGCCGCACGACATCGTCTATGTGTCCGGAACAATCGGTGACGCGGCGCTCGGACTCCGGCTGCTGCGTGGCGACCTCGCCCACGCTTCGGCGGACGACGCGGCGGTCCTTGTCCAGCGGTACCGCCGTCCCGAGCCCCGGGTCGGGCTGGGACGCACCCTGCGCGAACGCGGGCTGGCGACCGCCGCCGTCGATGTCTCCGACGGTCTCGTCGCGGATCTGGAACATATCGCGGCGGCCTCGGGTCTGGGCGTCACGCTGGACGGTTGGCGCGTGCCCATCAGTTCGCCGGCGTGGCGCTTGCAGGAAAGTGCAGGCGTGGCACTCGATGACCTTCTTACGGGAGGCGACGATTACGAACTCGCCTTCACCGCCCCGGCCCGGCTTGGGGATGACGTGCTTGCCGCCGCTGCCGATGCCGGCGTGGCGGTTGCACCGATCGGTCGTGCCGTGGCCGGCGAAGGGGTTCATCTCCGAGACGCAGCGGGAAGGACACGAGACCTGACCAGCACCGGCTGGCGGCACGGGTAGGGCAGCAGCCAATGACGGCGGGGCTAGCTCGTCGTGCGGACGGGCATCGCCGACCTCGACGCGCCCGGATACGTGAACAGGGTCGTTCGTTTCCGAGCCCGTGTCGCTCAAGATGCGCACGTGCTTTACCGCGATTTTACCGCGGCACGGCACCCTGCGCGTCCCATACCGGAGGACCACGTCGGCCATGCCGCGCCTTATCCTGTTGCTCGCCATGATCGTGATCGCCGCTGCCGTGGGGGCGGGTGGCTGGTGGTTCGGCATTCGGGGCGAGCCCATACCCTTCCTCGCGGACAATCCGGACGGCGACGAAGGGGACAAGAAACAAGCGGTGGACGGGCCGGTCCAGTTCGTCGAGATGGACCCGATATCCGTGCCAGTCATGAACGAAGGGGAAGTCGTTCGGCTTCTGAGTGTCGTCATCTCCGTCGAAGTTCGCCAGGCCAGCACCCAGATCATCGACAATCACGGACGCCAGCTGCGCGACGCTTTCATCAAGAAGCTTCACGGTCTGTATTCTCTGGATTACGTTCGCGAGCACGACAATCGTGACGAGCTCGTCAAGAAACGCCTGACACGGACGGCGCGGGAGATCATTGGCCCCGCCGTCAAAGGTGTATTCTTCAAGGAAGTGAACCGGCGCGAGTCAGCCGGCTAACGCGGGATGGAGTCGGGCAGGCACCAGCGCACCGACCGGGGCGCGGTGGTCACTCCGCGTCGTTCCTCATGCCCAGTGCGTTGCTTTCTTACTGCGGGCCCGTGGGTCCGGGCCCGGGTCCAGACGGTCCTGGCCCCGCGCTGCCGCCATCGCCGGTGTCGAATCGGCCAAGATTGCCGATGAGTTGTTCGAAAACCGTCAGGTCCCGGCCCGCAGTCGGAGTGATCGAGTCCACCGGGTCGATCGGCCGGCCGTCTTCTAGCGTGAGAACCTTGGTTTCGCTAACGGTGTTGTCTTCGGCAAATGAAACCTTGAAAATGCGGCGCTCGATCACCTCAGGTTCAAAAAACGCGATTTGCTTTTTCTTGGATCCGATATAATACCAGGTCTCCTCGGCAAAGGGAGCACGCGTCGAGGGAGCACCGAGTACATCCACGACGTCGCCCTGGGTGTCTTCGCCGGCACGGATTTCCGCGACCTCGTCCTCCTCCGGCATATTGCCGTGGACCCGTTTGGGCGCTTCGCATCCGGCGAGGGCGACGGCCGTGGCCGTGATCACCGTCCATGCCAGTGCACGTGCGCTCGTGCCGCGCTGAATCATGGCGCCATCCTTGCTTTGCGGAGCGGTGTGTTGATTATGCGGACGTAGCGGCCAACTTCAAGAGTGGTCCATTCAGGAGAAGCGATGCGAGCGCAAACGATCCGGCGCGTTTTCCGACGAGCCAGGCCGGAGATGGAGGCTGGCAGAGCGCTGTACGCTCATGCTGTCGAACAGGCGCGGTCGCCTGTTTTCTATACGGTCCTGGACGTGCCGGACAGCCTGGACGGGCGGTTCGACGCGATCGTCCTGCATGCTGTGTTGCTGATCCGGCGGCTGCACCGTGCTTCTCCGCCCTTGGCCGAACGAGGCCAAGCAATCTTCGACGCCCTCGTCGAGGATATGGACAACTCGGTGCGGGAGTTGGGGGCCGGAGATCTGGGCGTCGCACCGCGTGTGAAGCGAATGGCGCAAGGGTTTTATGGCCGTTATCAGGCCTATGAGGCAGCTCTCGACGGTGACGAGGATTTGCGCCGCGCGCTCGCTCGCAATCTCTATGGGACGGTTGATGAACCAGAGCCCGCTCGTATCGAGGCCATGGCGTCCTACGTGACGCGCGAGTCCGAACGCCTGGAAGAGCTTGCGGCCACGGAGTTCGATGGCCGAAAAGCGGTCTTCGGCCCGCCGCCCTCGGCGATCGCCGGAGAACTGGAAAGCAGCGATTGACCGGCGCAGCACGCTCTCAATAAGCTGAATATTGCGAGGCCTTAATGGAGGCGTGTTACGATGGCAATTGCCCCCGACGGTACGACGGAATTTTCCCGTCCACTGCGCCTCGACCGATTGTCAGCCGGCGCTTTCGAGGCAACTTTTGAGGCTTCCAGAGCGGAATTGGCGGACTTGGCGACGCGCTTCGACCTTCCCGGCATCCGGCGGCTGAGTGGTTCCTTGCGTGTCCGCCGCCCCGGCGGCGGTCCCTTGATCCGGGTCGAAGGGTCCGTGGAGGCGGAGGTGACGCAGGTGTGCGTGGTCACGCTCGCGGAAATCTCCAACCGGATCGAGGAATCCTTCGTGCAACTTTATACCTTGGACCCGCAGCCGGCTGAGGAGGAAGAGGTCTTCATCGCGCCCGGGGATGAAGAGACACCCGAGCCGATCCCGGGGAACAGCCTGGATCTGGGCGAGGTCCTTGCGGAACAGCTTGCACTCGCGTTGGACCCGCATCCACGTGCGCCGGGCGCTGAATTCGGAAGCGCAACGATCGGCGCCGATGTTGACGATGAGGCGCATCCGTTCGCGAAGCTGGCCGACCTGAAATGGCGGCATTGAGGCCCGGCCGGCGCGACGACAGCCGTTCGCTGACCTTGTCGCGGCGGATGTCTTCCTTTATCACGTTGGCTTCAATGCGGTCGCGAGGATAACAGGAGCACATACACCATGGCGGTCCCGAAAAAGAAGAAATCGAAGTCTCGCCGCGACAAAGGACGTTCTCACCTGGGGCTGAAGACGCCGACCTATGTCGTGGATCAAGACAGCGGCGAGTATCGTCGTCCCCATCACATCGACCTCAAGACCGGGATGTATAAGGGTCGCGAGGTTATCGAGCCGAAAGACGATTCCTGACACGTTCCGCGTGGCAGGCGATTGGGGTGCGCGCCGGCTTTGACCAGCTGGGGTCATTCGGTGTGCTCACGGCGTTTCGGGGCGTCCGGCGCGGCGATGGAGATTATCGCCGCGCTTTTGGTCGTGTCCGCACGCTGGCCGGATCCGGCCGGTGAGAAAGGGATGGAGATCGGGTCGTGAGCGGGCGTCTCACCATTGCACTCGACGCCATGGGCGGCGATAAGGCACCCGGGATGGTGCTGCGGGGGGCCAACCTCGCACGCAAACGTCATCCCGACGTCGACTTCCTGATCTTCGGGCGCGAGGAGGTTGTCGGGCCGCAGCTCGACAAGATGAAGCGCCTTAGGCAGGTGAGCACGCTCGTCCACTGTGACGAGATGGTCAGCGATTCCGAAAAGCCCGCGGCGGCACTGCGCGGTGGCCGGGATTCGTCCATGCGGCGGGCGGCGGAAAGCGTTCGCGACGGACGGGCGGACGCGTGTGTTTCCGCCGGAAACACTGGCGCCCTGATGGCGATGTCGAAGCTCGTCCTCAAGATGCTTCCGGGGATCGAGCGGCCCGCCATCGCGTCTTTCTTCCCGACTCTCCGCGGGGAATCGGTGATGCTGGATCTGGGCGCGAACGTTCAGTGTTCCGCCCAGAACCTGGTCGACTTCGCCGTGATGGGGAACGTCTTCTGCCGCACGGTCCTCGGCACTGTTGAACCGGCAACGGGTCTCATCAACGTCGGTTCCGAGGAGCGGAAAGGGCACGAAACGCTCTGGGCGGCGCGCGATCAGCTCAACGAGTTGGAATTGCCGGGTCGCTTCTACGGCTTCATCGAAGGCGACGACATGGCCAAGGGCACGGTGGACGTCATCGTGACCGACGGTTTTACGGGCAACGTCGCCTTGAAGGCCAGCGAGGGAACCGCCAAGCTGGTCAGCGTGTATCTGCAACGCACCTTTAGAAGCTCCGTGTTTGCGCAAATAGGCTATCTCTTTGCACGACGCGCCATGCAGAAGCTCCGCCAGCGCACCGATCCACGCCGCTACAACGGTGCCATCTTCCTTGGGCTCAACGGTATAACGGTGAAAAGCCACGGCGGGACGGATGCCGTGGGATTCGCGAACGCGATCGACGTATCGGTGGACATGGTGCGCGAAGGCTTTCTGGAGCGTATCCGCGCGGATCTGGCCAGCATCGACCGGGCCGTTCCTGATGCCCAGGCGATGGCGGGGTAAGCATGAAGCGCGCGTTGATGACGGGCTGTGGCGCCTATTTGCCGGAACGTGTGTTGACGAACGACGAAATCGCGCGGGATCTCGACACCTCCGATGCGTGGATCCGGCAACGCACGGGGATCTGCGAGCGCCGTATCGCGGCCGAAGGTGAAACCACGGCTGATCTCGGTACGAAGGCGGCGGAGCGGGCGCTTGAGCGCGTCGGCATGACGGCGAACGATCTAGATCTGCTCGTCCTGGCAACGGCGACCAACGACGAAACTTTCCCGGCAACGGCGACGGCGATCCAGGCGCGACTGGGCATGACGCGCGGCGCGGCGTTCGACGTCCACGCCGTATGCACCGGTTTCGTCTATGCGCTGGCGGTGGCCGACAACTTCATCAAGGCAGGACAAGCCCGCACTGCGCTTGTGATCGGTGCCGAGACTTTTTCGCGCATCCTGGATTGGGAAGACCGCGGAACCTGCGTTCTGTTCGGCGATGGCGCCGGCGCGGTTGTGCTTGAAGCCGCCGAATCCGATCAAGCCGATGGCCGTGGGGTGCTGTCTACGCACCTGTATTCGGATGGGCGTCACCACGACGCGCTGTACGTGGATGGTGGGCCGTCCAGCACACAGACCGTCGGTCACGTGCGCATGGAAGGCCGTGAAGTGTTCCGCCACGCCGTCGCGCGCATGGCGGAAGTGATCGACGAGGCTCTGGATGCGAACGAACTCACGCCCGGCGACGTGGACTGGCTCGTGCCGCATCAGGCCAACATGCGTATCATCGAAGCCATGGGGCGGCGCTTAAACCTGCCGCCGGACCGCGTGGTTTCGACCGTGGATCGCCACGCCAACACCTCGGCGGCGTCCATCCCATTGGCGCTGTGTGAAGCTGTTGACGACGGCCGCATTCAACGCGGCGACCTGCTTCTCATGGAAGGCATGGGCGGCGGTTTCACCTGGGGCTCAGCCCTCGTGCGCTGGTAACGCCGCCGGCTAAGCCCGTCGCCAGGCTATCAAAATTGACGCAGATGGCGGGGACCAGTACTGTACGAAGGTCGACCGGCGAGGGGGGTTCGACCGATGGCGGAGGAGACGGTTACGCGTGCCGATTTAACGGAGGCCGTTTATCAAGAAGTGGGCCTCAGCCGCAACGAGTCGGCCAAACTCGTCGAAGATGTTCTTGAGGAAATCTCCAACGCGCTTTTGCGCGAAGAAACTGTGAAGATTTCTTCGTTTGGCAGCTTCGGTGTGCGCGACAAAGGGGAGCGCGTTGGGCGCAATCCCAAGACCGGCGAAGAAGTTCCCATTCAACCAAGAAAAACCCTGGTTTTCCGCGCCTCGCACGTTCTCAAGAACAGGCTTAACGAGGTGCTGCGCGCCGAACGCAGCACGGACTGAATCGGCCGCGCGCGTAGCAAGGACAGTCGAGCGAAATGGCAAGGCGCCGTGCAGGAAGCAAATCGGCTGCCGCTTTCCGCACCATCAGCGAGGTGGCGGAAGAAGTTCAGCTTCCTCAGCACGTGCTGCGATTCTGGGAAACCAAGTTCGACGAGGTTCAGCCGCTTAAACGCGGTGGAGGTCGGCGCTATTATCGCCCCGAAGATGTCGATCTCCTCCGCCGGCTTCGCGATCTGCTCTACAGTGACGGGTATACGATCCGTGACGTCCAGCAGTTTCTCGCCGAGGGGCAGATCGAGGTGCCGCATATCCTGCGTCAGACGCGGCGGAACGGCGGACGCCAAGGCCAGGACCCCCCGGACGGCCAGGCAAATGGCAGTTCGTCGGCCGACGAGGCCGCGACGTCAGGGGATTCCGCCGAGCTGGACCACCAACACCGTCACGAGCTGGAGCAAGTGCTGGCCGATCTGAAGGCGGCACGGGAGCAACTCCGTCGCGATGGGCTTCGATCCGGGGATTGAAGGACGATCCGCATGTTTGTATATACACGGGCACGCGACAACGTTTTCTCCGTCGCGGTCGGTCGGAGCGTGGCGCAGTTTGGTAGCGCACTCGGCTGGGGGCCGAGAGGTCGCAGGTTCGAATCCTGCCGCTCCGACCATTCGATCTAACGCCTGCTCAGTTTGAACGTATTCCGAAAGCTGGTTGAAGAATGCCGTTGTTGAGGCGGTTGGATTGTCTGAGCTTCCTGACGGACGAACGGCGGGATCGGATGAGCCACGGCGGCGGTGGCAGAGCCAAGAATCTGGTTATCATTTGTGTGTGCCGGTAAAGGACTGCATGTCCTCCGCCCACCGCCACTGTCCGGAAATGACGGGAAGTCCAGCGCATCACAGGCCGCGTTCAACAGCTTTGTAAGCGGGAGCAGCTGTCGTGTCAGCGGCGATCGCGGCGGGCAGCTTTGCTGAGAGGTCGGGTCTCAGGCCGCAAAGCTGCCATAGAGAAGCCGTCCGGACGCCACCAGGAGGAAGACCCCGAAAAGGACACGGAGCACGGTCTGCGGGATCGTGTGTGCGACACGTGCACCGAATGGCGCCATGCTGACGGTTGCCGGCGCAATGATGACAAAGCCCAACAGGTTCACATAACCCAGTGAGAGTGGCGGCAAGCCCTGCGTTCCCCAGCCGGCGGTGATGAAGCCGAGGGTCGCGGGCACGGCGATCAGGAAGCCGACAGCTGAGGCGGTCGCAACCGCGTTGCGAGTGGGGTAGTTGCACAGGCGCAGCGACGGCACGGTCAACATGCCGCCACCGATGCCCATCATGGTCGAAATAAGCCCGATGACCGTCGCCATGATGCTGCGGATGGGTTGGCCGGGAAGGCGGTCCGTCAGGCGCATTTCAGGCCGGATCACGGTCATCTGCAGGGCGATTCCGAGTGCCACGACCGCAAAGATGGCGGTCAGCGCGGCCCCGCTTACCAGATCGGATACCACGCTTCCCGCCACGGCCCCGACCACGACGGGAACAATCCACTGTTTGAGGAGATCGAGATCGACAGCACCGCGGCGGTGGTGCGCCCGCGCGGAGCGGAAGCCGGTAGCGACGATGGTCGCAAGAGAAGTGCCGACCGCCACATGCATGCGAATGTCGGCAGATACGTCGAGGTTGCTGAAGACCTGGTACAACGCCGGCACAATGATAATGCCACCGCCGATTCCGAGCAGACCGGCGATGAAACCGGCGCCCGCCCCGGCGAGGAGCAAGGCCCCGAGCATGACCAGCAGGTGGCTTAGCGGCGGAAGCGTTTCAACGATCATAACCGACGATATGTAAGCCAGAGCGCAGCGAAGGAAAAGTGTTTTCGCCCAGGCCGGTCTACGAAGCCGCCTTCTCGCCGCTCTGGCGCCTGAGGACACGCGTGGCCGGCATCCGGATTTCAACCAGCGTTCCCGCGCCGGGCTCACTGTCGATGGTCATCGTTCCGCCGTGGAGTTCGACAAGAGAATTGACAAGCGGCAAGCCGAGCCCCGTGCCTTCGTATTTGCGATTCATGGACGTGTCCACCTGGGCGAAAGGCTGCATGATACGGTCCAGATCTTCCTGGGAAATGCCGATTCCATTATCGCGCACCGATACAACCGGCGTGTCGTCGTCCCACCAAACGCGCACCTGAACTTCACCCTCGTGTTCAGTAAATTTAACAGCATTCGTCAAAAGATTAAGGAGAATTTGTTTAACCTTGCGCTGGTCCGCATAAAGAATCGGGATATCCTCGGGCATCAATTCGCGCAGGCGAACCCCGTTGCTGTCCGCGCGTGGTTGCACCATGGCAACGCTTTGACGCACGGCGGCCGCGAAGTTCACCTCTTCTTCCTCGACTTCCAGGTGGCCTGCTTCTGCTTTCGACAAGTCCAACAGGTCATTGATCAAGGCGAGCAGGTGTTGACCGCTTTCGCGTACGTCTCGGGCATAGTCCTTGTATCGCCGATGCCCGAGCTCGCCCATCACCTCGTTTTCCAGTACCTCCGCGAAGCCGATGATCGCGTTGAGTGGCGTCCGCAGTTCATGGCTCATGTTGGCCAGGAAGCCGGTCTTGGCTTTGTTGGCGGCCTCGGCCGCGTCGCGTGCTTGGGCCAACTCCGTCGTGCGTTCCGCGACACGGCGTTCCAGGTGGTCGCGGGCCCGGCGCAGCTCGGTTTCATAGCGTTGCTGATGCGCCTGCATGCGGTTAAACGCTTTCACCACGGCACCGATTTCGTCATTGCTGTCCCATTGGACCGCTTGGCGGCCGCCGCCCTTCTCCGTGCGCGCGATCGAATTCAACAAGCGTTGCAGCGGAATACCGATAACCCATCGGTTTGCCAGCAAGGCGCTGACCACAGCACTCAAGAGCAACAACGTAGCCAGAATCGTGGCCCAGACCAGACGTTCTGCTGCCGCCGCTTCGACGCGCTTGTTGGTAAGCGCGACAGTGAACCGGCCGATGGTGCGCTGTTCATCGTGGCGTTGATAGACGATGTCCTTCGAGGCAACGAGATGCGACATCCGCGAAGGATCGAAGCTGCCCACGTCGGCGAGCCTGTTGCCCATGTTGTCGTACACTGCCGCGCCTCGTATGTCGGGATCGGCGCCGGCAGCGGTCAAGATGAGTTGAATGCGTTCGTGATCCAGCGTCCAAAGCGATTCCTTCAATACCGCGGACTGGTTGTCGAGGATCCGTTGAATTTTTTGTTGCAGCTCGTGCTGGGCGTGCGTGTAAGCTGTATATTCGTACAGCCCGAACAGTATTAGCATAGCTAACAACATAAGCGGGATATTAATTGCAAGAAAGTTGGCCCGGATTGTGCGTAACCGCGGGAGCGGCGCCGACAGATGCCGCAACATCGTGCGGGGGGCGAAGCGCACCATTGTCCGCTCTGCGCGTTCCGGTACCAACGAAACCACCTACGCCTCCTTAGCCACGCGAGCGTCCGCGACCATCTCGTGCACATCGGGAAAACAGCATCCCGCGACAGTTGTTGTCCATGCATTGTGATCGGGATCTCGCCCGGCCTCCGCGCGCCTGTTCTGGCGCCTCGGTATCCGTCGGCCGTCCACGTCGCCGGTTGCTGACAACTTGGGTCGGCAAGTGCACCTCGCTTGTTCAGCTGCACGATCCTGTGCGCCAGTCGATGCCCCGGCACCGGCCGAGATGCCCGGCGGCCCGGTCCGGCACGTGTTATCACGCGATTCCAGGCGGGGTATTGGCTGCGGACGCACGATTGCCCACCAAAGACGAATGACACCCAGGTAGCTGATGGTCGGCGCAACGCGGAGGAGCCGCGATAGTGCGCAACGAGAATGGGCGGGATCAGTTAAAAAACCATAAAAGATTAATCCCGTTTCAGTTGCCCCGACATGTGGAGGTTTTCCGATCCATAATTTTTGCCACAGATCGGCCACAAGATGGTTGTACCAATAGCTTGGTGGCCAAGATATGGTCCCCCAACCAGCCAATCGGGCGCGAAAGGTAGGCGACGTTGGCAAACACGCCAGGTTCCTCGTCGAAACAAGGTCCCACGCAGCCGCTTCCACCGAAACGCGTGTTGCCGGGCGGGCCAGCGCGTGCTGGTGCTTCTACGCCCACCGGCCAGCGCGTGGCCGCGGCCTCTGCGGTTGCCGAAGATGAACAAGGCGGTCCGGAGGGTGTGCTGGTGCTGGGGCGGAGTGTTCGGTTCCGCGGAAGCTTCGAGCGAACCGAGCAGGTCGTCGTGTACGGCGATGTCGATGCCACCTTGCCGGCCGGCGCCTTGCACGTCGCGGACGGCGGTGTGTTCCGCGGGCAGGCCAACGTGGAGTCGGCGACGATCGCGGGGCACTTCGCGGGCACCCTGGTGGTCGGTGGGCGCCTCACGGTTACAGCAAGCGGCACCGTAACGGGCACGGTGCGGTACGCGGAGCTCGCCGTGGAAGCCGGCGGGGAGGTTTCGGGCGACGTCGCGCGCAGCGAAGCGCGCAACGGCGGGGCCGAGGTGCTTGCGGATGGTCCCGAAGAACGCGAGGGAACCTCCGTAGGTGACGACACGCGAACGCCGGCATTGGCATGAGCCTTCGGCAGGCCAGTGGCGGAACGTGTGCGTGCCCGCGTGTCTGTGACAGCGGTGCGCTGCGGTGATGAGTGTGCTCGCCGGGGGCGCCTGGATCGGCGGCGGGCTCGCGGCGGCGTACGGTGTGCTCGCTACCGCGCTGTATCTTGGTCAGCGGCGGCTTTTGTACCGGCCGGACGACGAGCCGCCGCAGATCACCGACCCGTACATGGCGGCGACTGCCACGACGCCCGACGGACTGAAGCTGCAGCATGCGTGGGCAGCGGGGCGTCGGGATCGCAGCACCCTTGTGGTGTGCCACGGCAATGCCGGCCATCTCGGCCAACGGCTGGACAAGTTCGCCCCGCTTCAGGCTGCCGGCTGGTCCGTGATGCTCGTGGGGTATCGCGGGTTCGGCGGCAATCCGGGGCATCCGTGCGAGTCCGGTCTCAAAGCCGATGCAGCCGGCGTTCTGGACTGGCTGACGGAGCGGGGCGTGGGGGCCGAGGAAATCGTCCTCTACGGGGAATCGCTGGGAACCGGCGTTGCAACGGCGCTTGCGGCCCAGCGGCCGGTTGCTGGGCTCGTCCTGGAAGGCGGCTTTTCGAGCATCGCCGCGGTGGCCCAACGGCACTACTGGTATGTGCCGGCCCGACGGCTGGTGCGCGATCGTTTCGATTCGCTCGCGCGCATTGGCTCGGTGCGGGTTCCGCTGCTTATGCTGCACGGAACGGCCGACGGCGTGGTTCCGCCGGACCTCGGCCGAAGCCTGCACGCAGCGGCGAACGAACCGAAAATCTGGCACCCCGTGCCCGACGCGCCCCACACGTCTGTCTGGGATATGGGTGGCCGGGAGGCGACCCTGCAATTCTTGGATCGCATCGAGCGGGAGCGGGGCGGTCAGTCGGTGCGTGAAGCGCCGTAAGCGTCGAGGGCGGCTGTCGTGTCCAGGTCGCGCAGGACCGAGTCGTCGGGCATTTCCACCGCACGGACCGCGTCGGCGTGCGCGCTCAGGATCGGCTTGGCGCCGATATCGCCTTCGATTTCCAGCATTTCCGGCAGGAAGCGCCGCGCGAATAGAACCGGGTTGCCACGTTTCCCGTGCCAGGTGGGCACGCAAATTTCCGCCCCGGCGGCGGGCGCGAAGGCATTGATTAAGCGATCGATGACCGCGCCCCGCACATCGGGCATGTCCGCCAGCACCACTACGACGCCATCGATGTCGGGCGGCAAGGCCTTAACGCCGGCGCGCAACGAGCTGGCCATGCCGCTGGCGTAGTCGGGATTGCACACGGTTGCCACCGCAGCATCGGCGAGCGCCGCTTCCACGGCCAGGCGGTCGTAGCCCGTCACGACGGTTACGGGCCGCGCCCGCGATGCCAGCACGGCGTCCGCGACCCGCCGCACGAGGGGTGTTCCATCCACCTCCGCAAGCAGCTTGTTGCGATGCCCCGCGCGGCGCGACTGTCCGGCGGCCAGCACGAGCGCTGCAATTCGCGGCGATGCGCGTGCATCTCCCCGCTCCGGCGGCGCTGCCTTGGCGCGGGGGAGTGGACGCGTGGGCACTTCCTTGAGCAGACCGCCGCTGCCCATGCGCGCGATCTCGGCGGCGTTGACGTCAAGACCGGCGCATAGCCGCCGGAGAATCCAGTCGTTTCCCCCGATGCGCGGGGAGCGGGCCGAGCCGGGCATGGCGAGCACCGCCGCCCCGTCCAACCGCCCGAGCACCAGTAGATTACCCGGATCGACCGGCATGCCGAAACGCTCAACTGTGCCGCCCGCGCGTTCGATGGCGGCGGGCAGGGTGTCCCGGCGATCCGTCGTTGCCGACGCGCCGAAAATGAGGATGACATCGCAGCCCCGGCTGCGCAGGCGCGTGATCGCCGCGGCGGCATCGTCGGCGGTGTGGGGCGTTTGCGCCTCGGCCTCGAGACGGCTGTTCATGGAGTCCAGCCGCGCACGCACGGTTTGCCGTGTCTTGGCCAGCACCTTGTCACGCGTGCCGGGGAGAACGGTTTGGAGCACCCCCGCGGCCAACGGGCGGAACGCGGCAATGCCGAACAGGGCGGCCGTGTGGTCGCCCGCGCAGGCCGCGGCCTCGGCCTCGGCCACTATCCGTTCGGGAACACCGAGCGGGATGACCTTGATCGTGGCGACGATCTGGCCGGTTTCAACGCTGGTGTAGGGGTTCACCGCAGCGACGGTCAGGGCTTCGTCGACGGCGTTCAGGCGGTCGAGCGCGTCGGGATCGTAGACGATCAGCCCGTCCGCTGCCGCGAAGAGATTGACGCGGCCGGTGGCCGCCGTGCTGGCCGTAGTGTTGGTTCCGGTGCACGCAGCCGCGAGGCGCTCGGCCGCGGTGTCTTCGTCGAGGTCGCCGGCCTCCAGCCGCGCCGCCACGACGTCCCGGATGCCGGCAGCCTGCAACGCCCGAACATCGCTGTCGGTCAGCCGGCGGCCCTTCTTGAACGCCGTATCGCCGACGTGCTGGCTGTGCGCGAGGATTGCGCCCGCGGCCTCGTCCACGGGAAAGGTTCCGAACCTCATCGTCAGCCCGCCGGCGCCGCGCCTTCGGACGGCCGCTTCTCCAGGGGGTCCGCCCCGTGCAGCACCTGCGTCATCTGTGCCAGGGCGGCGATGGCGATTTCGGCGGGCGCGCGCCCGCCCAGCGGCAGGCCGAGCGGGCCGTGGATGCGGCTGAGCTGGGCATCCGTCAGCCCCTCCTCCGCCAGCCGCTGCAGCCGCTTTGCATGGGTTCGCGTGGAGCCCAGAGCCCCGATGTAGAACGCCGGGCTGGCGAGCGCGGCCGTAAGGGCCGGGTCGTCCAGCTTGGAATCGTGCGTGAGCGTGATGACCGCCGTGCGACGGTCGGGCTGCAGGGCCCGCATGGCCTCATCCGGCCAGTCGTGACGCAACGCCGTGCGCGGAAAGCGGGTGTCCGAAGCGAACGCCCGGCGCGGGTCCACGATCGTCACCTCGTAGCCCGCGATCTCCGCCATGGGTGCCAGGGCCTGGGCGATGTGCACCGCGCCGACGACGATCAGCCGCAGCGGGGGATGGAAAACCTCCACCATCAGGTGATCGTTGGGCTCGGGCAGGCGGCCGCTGCGATCCCGCTGGACGGCGCTCTCCAACGCGTGAAGCGCCGGCGCCGAGAGCATCAGGCTGCCCGCGACGACCTCGCCGTCGTCGTGCACGGCGGCGTGGCCCGTCTCCAGGTCCGTCACGAGGGCCACGGGGCGTTTGTTCGCCCGCGCCCGTTGGAGCGCGTCGAGAACCGCGCGTTTCATCCCACCTTCTCGACCCAGACGTGGACCGTGCCGCCGCACGCGAGGCCGACCTCCCAGGCGCGTTCGTCCGTCACGCCGAATTCCAGCAGCTTGGGCTGGTCGGTTTGCATGACGCGCTTGGCCTCATCGACCACGGCCCCCTCGATGCAGCCGCCGGAAACCGAGCCGACCATGTTGCCGCTGTCGTCCACCACGAGCTGGCTACCGGCCGGCCGCGGCGAGGAACCCCAGGTCGATACCACAGCCGCCCGCGCCACCGTGCGTCCCGCATCGAGCCAAGCCTGCGCCGTGGCAAGCTCGTCGCCTTCCGGAACGGCATTCGCCGTTACGCGATCATCGCCCGCCATACCGCGATCTCACTGTTCCGC
>Ga0207714_1001555_pt1 | contig 14721 bp, 19 predicted proteins | sample PonA232FremontCA_2_FD_187270 | JGI IMG/M metagenome (GOLD analysis project Ga0207714, IMG submission 187270) | Marine sediment microbial community from Fremont, CA, USA - Pond A23 Sediment 2 (SPAdes) | ecosystem: Environmental > Aquatic > Marine > Unclassified | place: USA: Fremont, California... | reverse complement strand
CCTCCAGAACTACCACGGCTGGAACGTCTACGACACCCTCGCGCTCCGGGCCACGGAGGGCGAGTCCGAGATCATCCCCCGCCAGGAGTACGAGTTCCTCAGTTTCTGCTGGGCGATGGAGCGGTGGCCGGAGTTCTTCAAGCTGTTCATCGATACGGTCGGCCTCGACGGCATCATGGAGCTCTGTCGGCGGTCCCGGACCGAACTCACCACCGGCCTCACCTCCCTGCTCGGCTGGGTGTACATCGGCGTCCCCGGCGGCGGCGCCATCGGGATGGACGTGCTGGACCTCGTCGACCCACAGGACCCGGTGTTCGCCCGGCAATCCAAGGTCGACCTGACGATGGGCGCTGCGGTGCAGTACGCCTGTCTCGGCGAGAAGGGCCATCTCTACTCGAGCCAGAACCGCTACGCGCTCCAGACCAAAGCCGAGGAGACCGTCGAGTTCGTGCAGGACAACCTGGTCGACCTCGAGGGGACGAGCAAACGGAACTTCCGGCAGTTCAACGCCGCCGCGGAGACGCTCTCGTTCCTGATGCACTACGACAACCGGGTCGGGCTGGTCGACAACGGGCCGTATCTCGTCGACGACGGCAAGCCGCTGATCCTCCGCGACATTCTGCTCAACCGGCCGTTCTTGCCCTGGAACGACATCGCCGCCAGCCGCGACCTCCCTCACGGACTGACCGTGGCCATGGTGGTCGACCCGGCGGAGATGGGGCTCCAGGAGGTCCGCGTTCCGCTGACGGCGTTTACCGCCCCCGCCGATTATCTCTCGGCCGTCGAGCGCGGGGCAGTCTTCCTCCGGAACGACCGGTACGAGCCGGGGGGGTACCCGCTGGAGAACCTGGAGACAGCCGACGTCGACGCTACCCTGCCCGACCTGACGGACCGCGCCAACGGGGGCATCACGGCGTGGTACAAACGGACGGCCGGGCTCCCTCGCCGCCAGAAGATCCTCAACGGCGCCTGGACCTACTACGTGGGGATGTTGGTCCCGTTCCTGCGTGCGACCGGGACCTACGACTACTTCTGTGAGGAACTGGACCTCTGGGAGATGCCGCCGATGACCTCGGACATCTACTACCGGATGACGGACGGCGTCGCACAGGAGCAGGTCCCGGCACAGATCATGTTCGGGTACGGATGGAAAGATTTCCCCGAGACCTACGACGAGGAGTCGGGCTATGCCGATTATCTCGCGGAGGCCCGCGAGGTGGGCTGGAAGAGCCAGCTGTCCGGAATGAACCCCGTCCCGGCCGGGTTCGAGGACCGGATGGACGAACACGGGCTGCTCGACGTCCCGCACACCAAGATGTCGGGCGACGTCGAGCCTGCCGAACTCGGTGACCATCTGGAGAGTCTCTGACGGGCGTGTCGACCCCCCGCGGCAGTGAACAACAGCTCCCGGCGCGGAGCACAGCCAGACGGCCGCGTCGCGTCGGTCGGGCGTCAGACACCCCCGTGTCGTTTATATGGGCGGGCTCGAAACGCGGTGGTATGGCAGAGATCCTCGCCGAGAACCTGTCGGGGAAGGCAGTGATGGGTTCAGACGGCGCCGAGCTCGGAATGCTGTACAACATCACGATGGACATCGACTCCGGCCGCCTCGACCACTTGGTCATCGACCCCAACGAGGAGCGTGCGCGGGGGGCCGACGACTTCGAGCGTGACGGGGCCGGGCACATGCTCGTCCCGGTCGGGCGCGTCCAGGCAGTCAAAGACCACATGATCGTCGACCGGTAGATGTACATTCTCGACGCCTCGGCCTTTATCAACGAGTATCACACCGACCAGCCGGTCGCGAGCATCCCGCTGGTCCGCGAGGAACTCGAAGACGAGTCCGCCTACCGCTTCGACGCCATGGAGGGGTCGGGCATGCACCTTCACATCCCCGAGGAGGAGACCGTCGAACGCATCGAGCGGGCCGCGAGCGACACCGGCGACGCCGACGAACTCTCCCGGACCGACATCCGGCTGGTCGCCGCCGCCTTCGAACTCGATGGCCGGCTCGTCACCGACGACTACGCCATGCAGAACGTCGCCGAGAAACTGGAGGTCCCCGTCGAGGTCATCGCCCGCGAGGGGATCGAGGAGCAACGCGACTGGCACTTCCAGTGTGGAGGGTGTGGCCGCGAGTTCGAGGAGAACCACGACCGCTGCCCGGTCTGTGGGAGCGACCTCTCCCGGAAGAATCCCGCCTGAGTCGCCATCGGCTCACACCGGAGGCGTCGCCGTCACCGCGGGCACGCCGCGATCGCCGCCGCCTCAGACCGGCGGCCGCTCGCCGACCTCCTCCAGCCCGAGGTCGACGAGTTGCCGGAGGACCTCCTCCTCGGTGAGGTCGTACTTCCGGGCCAGCCGCCGGACCTCCCGTGCCTTCTCCTCGTCGCAGACGAGGGTGTACCGGGTAGGCATATCTTAACGCGTGGCCGGTACGGGGCTTAAAGACCTGTCAGACGGATGTCCGACGGGCCACACCGGGCGCGCGTCACCGGCGCGGTCATGCTCCACCGGTCGTGACGAGGTACAGCCCGGCGTACTGGATTGCGTTGAACAGGCCGTGGACCAGCCCCGGGACGACGAGGTTCTCGCTCCACTCGTAGAGGACGCCAAGCAGCGTGCCGAGCGCCGTGATGACGACCAGCGTGTAGGCGATGTTGCCGCCGCCACCGGAGACGGCGAAGTAGTGGACGACTCCGAACACGGCCGCAGACAGGGCGATGCCCGGCAGGATGCCGTAGGCGTCCCGGAACAGTCCCTGGACGAGGCCCCGGAAGAGAAATTCCTCGATGGGGCCGTTCAACAGCAACGCGATGGGGATCAGATAGAGCAGCAACTCGGGATTCCCTTCGCCGAGCGTCTGGGTGACGTTCTCGGAGGGGGTGAGCCCGAACTGCGCGGCGACGTTGCTGATGAGGCCGAGGACTACGAAGAGGACCACGAGCCCGGCGAGGGCCTGTCCGGCCTGGCGGAGGGAGGGCAAACCCAGGTCGTACAGCGGGGTGTCGAACACCGACTCGCCACGCCAGCGGAGGTAGGCCCACCCGACGGCGAAGAAGCCGACGAAGTTCATCACGAACAGCAGAACTGTCCCGGAGGTGGGGAGGTCGGCGACGGAGGAGAAGCCGGCGGGCACGGTGATGAGGTCGGCCACGACCGCCGCCTGGAGCGCGGCCAGCGCGAACACGTTCGAGGCGAGAAACGCCCCGGCGACGAGCACTACCGTGTGGAGCAGACTCCGGATCCGCTGCTGTGTCGTCCCCATCTTGTACAGCGGCGGGCCCGGGTCCTGGGCTGGGCCCGCCGGGTCCGGCGTCGGCTCGACGCCGCCGTCCGGCTGTCTATCCGAGTCCATCTGTCACCGATAGTAGGGCCGGGAGACGTTTGAGCCCACCGATCACTCGACCCGCAACTCGGTCTTGTCCTCGACGGCCGCCGCCTCCTCGAAGTCGCCGCCGCCGAGCAGTCCCCGGGCGGCCCGCTTGCCCCACTCGACGGCCGGCTGGGTAAACGTCTCCACGCCCGCGAGTTCGCCCGCGAGCACGCACGCCGCTTCCATCCCGTACAGCAGTTCGCCGACGCTCTCGGCGTCCAGCCGGTCGATTTCCACCCGGACGTTCGGCCGGCCCGCCGCGGCCAGGCTGGCCTCCGTCGCCTGGAACTCCGCGTCCAGCAGCTCCCCGAGGTCGTGCCCGCCCAGGTAGGCCAGCTCCTCGACGTCGGGCTCGGGGACCGACAGCGTAGGCCGCTCGCGGGGCCGGACGAGCGTCACCAGCTTGTCCCGGGGCCCCGCCCGGTAGAGTTGCAGCTGGGAGTGCTGGTCGGTCGCCCCGAGCGCGCGGGCGGGGGTCTGACCGCGGCCGTCCTTGCCGAGACTCTCGGCCCACAGCTGGGCGAACCACTCGGCGAACGGTTCCAGGCGCTCGGCGTAGGGCATCACCGCGTTGACGACCGCACCCCGCTCCTCCAGGCCGTGGGCGACCGCGCCGTAGGCGTAGGCCGGACACTCGAAGAGTGAGGGTGCGAGCGACTCCGCGGCCCGCCGGCCGCCCGCGAGCAGCCCCTCGATGTCGTGCCCGCGGATGGCCGCGGGGACGAGCCCGACCGCCGACAGCGCCGAAAAGCGCCCGGGCACCCCCTCCGGGACGTCGAGGACTGGGAGGTCGTGCTCGTCGGCCAGCTCCCGGAGCGGCCCCGACTCGCCCGTCGTGACGACCGTCCGCTCGGTCCAGTCGACGCCCGCCTCCCGCATCGCGTCCCGGACCACCAGGAAGGTCGCCAGCGTCTCCGCCGTGGTCCCCGACCGGGAGACGACGTTGACCGCCGTCTCCGACAGCCGGAGGGCGTCGAGCACCTCCCGCGCGTGCGCGGGGTCGACGTTGTCCAGCACCCGGTGGTCGACCTCGCTGGGGCCGAGCGCGGTCGAAATCGTGGCCGCCCCCAGGGCGCTGCCGCCGATGCCGACAGTCAGGACGGCCTCGCTGTCGGCGAGCGGCGCGACCACCTCGCGGATGGCGCCGGAGTCCGTCCGCTCGGGGAGGTTCAGCGCGGCGTAGCCGAATTCCCCCGCCTCGCGGCCGGCGGCGATGCGGCCGTGGGCGTCCGCGACCCGGCCGTCGAGGTCGTCGAGGGTTGCCTCCGAGAGGCCGGGGTCGGCCTCGACGGCCAGCGCGTTGCCGATATCGATTTCCATACCGCCCGCTGGCCCGCCGGGGGCATAGGCCTCACGCTGTCCTCCAGCAGGGACTGCGGACCCGCGAGCGCTGGCGAAACACCTACCCGCTTGTATACACGAGGTATACGCATGAGTAGCACGACCATTCGGGTGGACGAAGAGACAAAGGAGCGCCTCGAACGGTTGAAGACCGACGAGGAGACCTGGAGCGAATTCCTCGACCGGCTGGCGACCGAACACGGGTCGATGGACGCGGGGGTCTGGGAAGGGACGGACAAACCAGCGGCCGCGCGGGTGGCACGCGAGCGTGCCCGGGAGAGTTTCGAGTAGATGGCGTTTCTCGACTCCTCGGTCATCATCGACTACCTCACCGGCGTCGACACAGTCGTGGAGTACGTCGACGACCAGCCCCGCCTGGTCACGTCGGCACTCTGCGTGTACGAGGTACTCGAGGGTGAGGTACTCGGGAGCGGCGAGACGGACATCGCGGGCGCTCGCCAGCACTTCGGGCGCGTCCGCGCGGTCGGGTTCGACGAGTCGGTCGCGCTGGAAGCGGCCCACCTCCAGGACCGTCTGGCACAGCAGGGGTCGCCGCTGCCCACCTACGACCTGCTCGTCGCCGCCTCCGCCCGCTCGGAGGGGGAGACGCTCGTCGTCAGGGACGACGACTTCGAGACCGAGCCGCTCGCGGACCTCATGGCCGTCCGGCGGCTCTGAGCCCGCGAGCGACGGCCTGAAACGACGGGCCGGCGTAGGCCGAACATGGACGACGCCGAGACCGGGGGCTACACCGAGCGCCTGCGCGCGAACCGCGCCGAAAAGGACGACTTCTTTGCCGAGCATCCGCAGTCGCCGGTCCCGCCCGAACACCGCGAGGGCTTCGAGGGGCTGAACTACTTTCCGCCGGACCCCGAGTACCGCGTGGCCGCGACCGTCGAGGTCCACGACGACCCCGAGCCCGTCGAGATGGCCACCAGCGACGGCCGGACGGTCCGCTACGAGCGCGTCGCCACCTTCGCCTTCGAACTCGACGGCGAACCAGTGCGGCTCCACGGCTACCGTCGAGATGCTGGCGCCGACGAGCCCGTCTTCGTCCCGTTTCGCGACAAGACGACCGGCCAGGAGACCTACGCCGACGGACGCTACATGGAGCTGGAGGTCGATGGCGACCTGGAGGACGGGACCGAGGTGACGCTGGATTTCAACCTCGCGTACTCTCCCTTCTGTGCCTACAGCGAGACCTTCTCCTGCCCGCTGCCGCCCGAGGAGAACTGGCTGGGGACGACCGTCGAGGCCGGCGAGCGAGCGCCCGACCTGTAAACCCTTAACCGCCCGCCAGCCCTACTGGCGTGCAATGAGCGAGGGCGAGGACGGCCCGAGAAGGGAAGCCGACGGCGGCGTCGCGACCAGCGCCGGGGAGAGCGACGGCTCCGGGGAGGGGGATGGCAGCAGCTACGGCGGCTTCTTCGGCGCCTACCCCTACGCCTTCCGGCACAGCGACTCGCGGCTGTTTCGCTCCTACGTCGTCCTCGGCGGGCTGTTGACGGCGTTCGTGGTCCTCTTTTTCGTGACGGCACTGGTGACGCTGGTCGCCAACACCGTCGGAACCGTCGGCGGGACCTTCACCTTCGTCCGGGCCTTCTATATCGTGGTCGGGCTGGCCGTGGTTGCGCCGCTTGCCGCGCCGGTCCTGCTGGTCGCCCGGCGACACCGCCGCGTGGGGGGCAAGGCCGACTACGACGGTGCGGTGGCCGCGGGCGGCTACCTCTTTCTGTTCTCGCTGTATCTGGCGCTCGTGATTTCGGCCCCGCCTGGGGCCAGGAGCGACCCGCCAGCCGCTATCGCACCGCTCGTCGAGTTCCTCTACGGGCTGGCGCCGGCCGCCGGGGCGGTGCCGCCGCTCGTGGCCGTCGTGCTGGGCTATCTTCTCCACCGTCACTACCGGTAGGGCTGGGCCGCTCGGCTGCAGTTACAGCGAGACCACGAGGTCGCCGTCCTCGACGCGTGCCTCGTGTTCGACGAGCCGGTACTGGTCGGAGTGCAGACAGTCGCCGGTCAGCGCGTCGAACTCCCAGGCGTGCCAGGGACACCGCAGGACGCGGTCCTCTTTGACCCAGTCGAGGTCGTACTCCCCCGTCTCCGGGTCCAGCGTCGCCTCGGTGGTTCCCGCCAGCGACCCCTCGCAGACGGGGCCACCCTGGTGAGCACACCAGTTCGTGTAGGCGAGGAACTCCCCCTCGACCCGGAACACGCCGATCTCCCGCCCCTCGAGTTCGACGACCAGGTGGTCGCCGTCGTCGAGTTCGTCGGCCCCACAGACAACGTGCTCGCTCATACGGAGAGCCCAAAGGCCTCCTTGGCGTTCCCGGAGAGCACCTGCCGTCGGTCGTCCTCGGGGAACTGCCGGAGGAAGCGGTCGATGGCCGACGGGTCGTCGAAATCGTAGTGGGGGTAGTCGGTCGCAAACAGCAGCGACTCCGTCCCGATGATGTCGAGCACCTGTTTCATGTGGGTCGGGTCGTCGAACTCCTCGACGGGCTGTGTCGAGAAGTAAAACCGGTCACGGATGTACTGTTCCGGACTCTTCTCCAGGTAGGGGACCTCCTGGCGCCACTGTCCGTACTCGCGGTTCATCCGCCCCATAAGGAAAGGAAGCCAGCCGACCCCGCCCTCCATCATCACGAAATCGAGGTCGGGGAACTTCTCCGGGACGCCCTGGGAGATGAGGCTGACAGTCGCCTCCTGGACCGCCCACCCCAGCGCCAGCGAGTGCCAGGCGAAGAGGTTCTCGAGCTCGCGGAGGTGGGTCGCCTTCTGGATGTAGTTCGAGGTGTGAAACGCCGGCGTCAGGTCGTTGTCCTCCAGCGCCTGGAAGATGACGTCGTGACTCGGGTCACCGGCGGGCTTCTGATAGTTCGTGCCGTAGTAGACGAACCCGCCGACGATCTGGTCCTCGTCGCCGAGACGGTCGATCTCCTCTGCCGTACGAACCGGGTCCTGCAGCGAGAGCGTCAACAGCCCCCGATAGTCGTCGTCGTGGTCCAGAAATTCCTCGACCAGCACGTCGTTGATCCCGCGCATCTCCTCGATGGCGCGGTCGGTCTTGAACAGGGTATCCACGAGGCCGATGACGTTGAGGATCGGGTAGTCGACACCCAGCCCTTCGACGAGGTCTTCCTGCACCATCTGCCGGTGGGGTAATCCACGACCGACGTGGAAGGACTTGCGCCCGCCGAGCGGTTTCGGGAGCCCCGGCGACGGTTTCCGGTATCGCGCGGGCGTCTCCTCGGGGTCCGCGTAGCCCGCCCACGGCTCGTCCATCCGCTGTGCGACCTGGCGCTGGACGTTCTCGGCGTAGCTGACGTGGACGTCACAGTCCACGACTTCCACGTCCGCGAACTCTGCCTGCGTCTCATTCGTGGTTTCTGTTGCCATGTGTCATGAGAGAGGACAACAAAGAATAAAAGTACCCCAGCGCATCGGAGCGACATGGCCGACCGACCGGGGTGGTGGGACACGAACGAGGCCATCCGCGACCGCCTTGACCTCCCCGAGTACGAGCCCCCGCGCCTCGCCGACGGGGCCTACACCCACGAGGTCGTGCCCGAACTCGAAGGGGTCTGGAACTGCAGGATCCGATTTATCGGCGTCAACACGACCTTCCCCGAGGACTGGGAGCTCCGGGTCGACGGCCGGACCGTCCGGTCGGTCGAGCGCCGGCGTGACGCCAACGGTAACACGGTGTACGGACTCACAGCGACGGAACTACGCGAGACCGTTCGGGGCGCCGTTACCGGGCAGGGCTGACTGCAGTCTGTGGCCGGCCACGGGGTCGGCTCGGAGTGTTCCAGAGAAGGCCTCCCCCCGTCAGCGGAGATGTCGTAGAGAGCGGCCCGACCCTCCGGGCCCCGAGAGCGAAACGCGAAAGGCCCGTTCCCCGCTACGGGAGCGCATGAGCGAGGAGTCAGACACCGGCGGTGACGGCCCCGCTAGCGACGACCGCGAGGGCGGCGACCGGCAGGAGGGGACGTTCGTCGTCACGCACGTCGACGAGGGGACGGCAGTCCTGCAGGACGTCCACAGCGGCGGGGTCCACACGCTCGCGGAGAACCCCGACCTGGATGTCTACGAGGTGCTCGAGGCAACCCTGGCAGTCCAGCCGCCGATGGAGGTCGTCTGGACAGTCGCCGAGATGCACGACCGCCGGACCATCGACGTCGAACACAGCCCCGAGCAGCCCACACAGCAGGCCCGGGAACTGGCGGCCGACCAGGAGGTGGGGGAGCTGACCACCCGCGAGCGGGCCGGCGAGGGGGAGCTCCACGTCATCTCGGTCCCGCCCGAGCAGACAGAGCAGGCCGCGACCGACGTGCTCGAGGACGAGGCGACGCTGACCCGGGCCGCCAGGCTGGGCGTCGAGCGGGTGGAGGTGCGGGCCGCCGACGGCGTCCTCAGCGTGCGCTATCTACCCTGAGCGGGCACGGGCGACCGGGGCCGGCTGTGCCGAACGAGCGGCGCCCGACACCGGGCAGCGAACACCACCCGACACCGGGCCACAAGCACCGCCCGACACCGGGCCACAGGCACCAGCCGGCGGGGCCGGAGACGATTACCGAAGGCTTATTCCAGCCGGTCGCACACCAAGGCGCATGGTCGATGTCACGGTGCCGGACGCCGACTACGAGCCCTACACGAACCGCCAGCTGGCGCTGGTGCCTGTGGCGGTGCTGGTCCTCGCGCTCGTGGTCATCGGCGGCTGGTACGTGATGAACGGGACGCCGGTCGAGCTCGGCTTCGACTTCACCGGCGGCTCCGAGGTCCGGTTCACGACGGGCGCCTCCCTCGAACAGGTGCGGGCGACCTTCGAGGGGATCCCCATCGAGTCCATCCAGCCCGCCTCGGGCGACACGTTCATCCTGACGACGCAGGCGACCGACACGGCCGCCATCGAGGAGCTCGCCCGGGGGGCCGGCTACGAGGTCGAACAGGTCCAGAGCCGGTCGGCGACCTTCGGCGCCAGCGCCCAGCAGGAGGCGCTCATCGGACTGGTCGTCGCCTTCCTCGGGATGAGCGTGCTCGTCGGGCTCATGTTCCGGACCTTCATCCCCTCCATCGCCGTCGTCCTCTCCGCGTTCTCGGACATCGTGATCCCGCTCGCGGTGATGAACCTCCTTGGCATGGAGCTCACGCTGGGCGTGGTCGCCGCGCTCCTGATGCTGATCGGGTACTCGGTCGACTCGGACATCCTGCTGAACAACCACATCCTCCGGCGGCGCGGCGGCTTCTACGAGAGCGCGTACCGCGCCCGGCGGACCGGGGTGACGATGACCCTGACCTCCATCTCCGCGATGGTCGTCATGGGCGCCGTCTCGGCAGTGCTCGCGATCCCCCTGTTGCCGGCCATCGGGCTGATCCTCGCCGTCGGGCTGACCGCCGACCTGATGAACACCTACCTGCTGAACATGAGTCTGCTGCGCTACTACAAGTACGAGGGGGTCGCGAAATGAGCCCCGACCTGAACCTCCGCGAGAACTGGCGGATCAGCCTGCTCGTCCTGCTGCTGGTGACCAGCGGAGTGTTGCTTTTCGTGCCCTCCGGCGAGGCCGAAGGGCCGACCAACCTCCAGTACGGGCTGGAACTCGACGGCGGCACGCGCCTGCGGGCCGAGCTGGTCGGCATGACCGCCGAGGGCGTCGGCGGGGTCACCGCCGACAACGTTGGCGATGTCGAACAGGGGGTCGCGGCCGAGCTCGGGCTCGACCAGATCGACGTGACCGTCCGCCGAACCACCCAGTCGACGGCCACTGTCGAGGTGTTCGACGGGAACGTCACCGAATCCGAGTTCGTCGCCGCACTGCAGGCGGTCGGCCTGGACGCCGCGGGCGAGGACCTCCGGAGCGGCGTCACCGGGGAAACCCGGGACGTGGCGACGGACGTGCTGGAGCGGCGGATCAACCAGGGCGGGCTGACCGGCGGGACCGTGTCGACTGTCACCTCCGGCGGCGGTGACGTCTTCGTCGTCGCGGAGGTGCCGGGCGCGAACCGTTCGGAAGTGTTACAGCTCATCGGCGAACCCGGCCGGATCCAGATCGTGGCCGCCTACCCGACCGAGGTCGGCAACGAGACCGTCACCCGGCGGACGCCGCTTCTGACCCAGGGTGACTTCGCCGGCATCCGACCGGCCCAGCAGGCGAGCCAGGGCAATCCGCCGCGGGTGCCGGTGACGCTGACCGAGCCCGCCGCCGCGAACTTCACGAACGCCATGCAGAACTTCGGCTTCACCGGCCCCGGGGTCAACGCCTGCGACCAGGAGGCCGCGTATAATGGCTCGGAGGACGTCGGCTACTGCCTGCTGACCGTCGTCGACGGCGATGTGACATACGCGGCCGACATGAGCGCGGGGCTGGCAGGGGACCTGCGACCCGGCCCCGACGGGGAGGCACCGTTCCTGCAGACCCGCGGGTTCAGCATGAACACCCGCACCTTCTCGGAGGCCCAGAATCTGAAGCTCAACCTCGAGTCGGGGGCGCTGCCGACCGAACTCGACATCCAGTCACAGCTGTTTCTCGCCCCCAGCCTCGCACAGGCGTTCAAACCGCTGGCGCTTTTGACCGGACTGGCCGCGTGGCTGACCGTCACGGGGGTCATCTTCTACCGCTACCGCGAGCCCCGGGTCGCCATCCCGATGCTCGGAACGGCCATCGCCGAGGTGTTCATCCTGCTCGGCTTCGCGGCCGGCGTGGGGCTAGCGCTCGACCTCTCGCACATCGCCGGCTTCATCGCCGTCATCGGGACGGGGGTGGACGACCTGGTGATCATCGCCGACGAGGTCCTCCAGCGCGGGGAGATCAAGACCGGTCGGGTGTTCCAGAACCGCTTCCGGAAGGCCTTCTGGGTGATCGGCGCCGCCGCCGCGACCACGATCATCGCGATGAGCCCGCTGGCCGTGCTGAGCCTCGGGGACCTCCAGGGCTTCGCCATCGTCACCATCGTCGGCGTCCTCATCGGCGTGCTCATCACCCGGCCGGCCTACGGGAACATCCTCCGGAACCTCCTGCTCGAGGAGTGAGGCGGTGCCCGCCGGTCGGTCGGGAGTCACGGCCGACGCCGGCGGCCCCCGACTGTCACCGGGGCCTGCAGCTGTCGCCGGCAGCCCGCAACCGTCACCGACAAGCACGCCGCCCTCCGAGTGGCGGGCATGATCCGCAACCTCGCCGCCACCGTTCAGGGTTTCACCAGCAACGCCTTCCTCGTGACCGGCGAGCGGACAGTTCTAGTGGACGCGGGCAACGGCTTCGACGTCGCGAGCGCGGTCCGCGAGCACGCTGACGGCCTCGACGCGCTCGTGCTCACCCACACCCACTCCGACCACGTCGGCAACCTTCCGGACGTAGTCGAGGACTTCGGCGTCGATGTCTGGGGGTACGACACCGACCAAGAGGGCGTCACGCGCCCGCTGAGCGAGGACGAGCCCGTCCGGCTCGGCGACGACAGCTACGAGATCATCCACACGCCTGGCCACAAGGACGACCACGTCTGCCTGTACGCGTCCGGCCCCAGAGTCCTGTTCGCGGGCGACCTGGTCTTCGCCAACGGCGGCTTCGGCCGGACAGACCTCGCGGAGGGGAACCGCGAGCTGCTCATCGACAGCATTCAGCGGCTGCTCGAACGGGTCGAGCGCCTCGAGGAGATGCACACCGGTCACGGCCCCAGCGTCGACCACAACCCGCGGCAGGACATCGAACTCGCCCTGCAGGCCGCCCAGATGCGGTAGTCGGGGCTACTCGACGGTTGCCGGCTACCAGCCCGCGACCGCAAGCAGCTCGTCGTAGGCCGCGCCGTAGGCGCGTGCGACCGTCTCCGGGTCCGAGCGCTCCTCGCCCGAAAGCGCCGGCAGGTCGACCGTCGCCACGGGGTCGACCAGGTCCATCACGTCCCCGACGTGCTCCTCGAGTTGCCCCTCGCGGGGGCCGCCCGCGGCGACCGCACACCCCTTCCGGTAGCGGCCGCCGTCGACGACCCGGACGCGGGTCGGCTCCACGACCGCGACGGCGTCCGGGTCGAGGTCCCGGAGCGGCCGGGCCACGTCGCCGTAGGATTCCACGACCGCCCGGTCGACAGCTGCGACATCCTCGCCGACGGTCTCCATCGCCGGCAGGTGGTGGGCCTCCATGGCGCGGTTGAGGGCGGGCAGCGAGTCGACCGTAACGGCCTCCGCCAGCGGGAGGTGCTCCCGAAGGCGGTCGGGGAGGGGGCGGTCGCCGTTGACGACGTAGCGGTCGCCGGCGCGGTCGACCAGGAATGTGCGTCCCTCGCGGCCCAGCGGCCCCGACCGGCCGGGGGTGGGCTCCCAGAGCCGGTGGACGGGGTTGATGGTCTCGGGCGCCAGGTCGCCGGGGCTGGCGGCAGCGAGTCGGCGAGCGTCCTTCCCGAACAGCCGGCCCTGCTCGACCGCGTGGCGGTAGTCGTCGTGGTCGAACCACCGGTCGTTGCCGGCGCGGGGCTTGAACCCGACGGCGCCGGTGCGTGCGAGCAGCCCCGTCGAGAAGGTGGTCTTGCCGGCGTCGACCTCCCGGGCGCCCGCGACGAGCACCGTCATGCGAGGCCGTAGCGGCCGGGCTCGTCGTCGGCTTCGGGCTCGGCGAAGACGAGCGCCTCGCGGTTGACGACCATCCACGGGATCGCCCAGTCGAGCAGGACGTCCTCGGTGGCCCGGTCGAGGTCGGCGCCGGGTTCGAGCCCCTGGAGGAGCCGGGCCACCTCGTAGACGGTGTAGAGCTTGTCCTCGTCAAGCACTTCCTCGGGTTCCCGGAAGGAGAGCGGTCGTACGTCGTCGACGGCGGAGCGCGGGACTGGCATAGCGGGCGAAGGCCGCGCCCGCCGGTAAACACACCGATCGCGACACGCCGGCCGGGACGCCGACAGTCGTCCGGTTTCTCCCACATATTTGTGCCAGCAGCCCCAACAGGGGGCAATGGGTGATGGGTCGCCGGACCTGCGGGAGGCGGTCGTCGACGCAGTCGGTGACCCGCTGGTCGTCGTCGACGACGGACTGGTCCTCGACGCCAACGGGGCGTTCCGGGAGTGGTTCGGCACCGAGGACCCGACCGGGGAGGCGCTGGCGGCCGTGCTCGGCGAGCAGTCGACTCTGTATGAGCATATCGAGGCCGGCCAGGAAGGGGTGGTCGAGGCCGAAACCGCGGCCGGCAGCCGGCATTTCGAGGTGCGCCTCTCGCCCGTCCGCGACGGGGGCGAGCGGGCCGGACGGCTCGCTCACCTCCACGACGAGACCAACCGCGAGCGGCGGTGTAACCGCCTGGAGCGGGAGAACGAACAGCTCGACCGGTTCGCGAGCGTCATCTCCCACGACCTCCGGAACCCGCTGGACGTCGCGCTGGGGCGGACGAACGCCCTCGAAGAGCGGGTCGACGACCCCGATATCGCCGAGGAGGTCGCGAAGATACGCGACGCCCACGACCGGATGCGCCGGATCATCACCGACGTGCTCAGCCTCGCCAGGGAGGGCGAGGAGATCGACAGCCCGGAGTCCGTCAGCATCGGAACCCTGGCGGAGGAGACCTGGTCGACCGTCGCGACCGGGGACGCGGCGATAGCGGTCGAGGTCGACTGTGTCGTCTCCGCGGACCGGGACCGGCTTGCGCAGGTCTTCGAGAACCTCTTTCGCAACGCGGTCCAGCACGCCGGCCCCGGGGTGACAGTCACGGTCGGCTCCCTCGAGGACGGCTTCTACGTGGCCGACGACGGACCCGGGATCCCTCACGAGGACCGCGAGCGCGTGCTCGAGCCGGGGTACACCGCCAGCGGGTCCGGGACCGGCCTCGGGCTGGCGATCGTCAGGAGGGTCGTCGACGCCCACGGCTGGGACCTGGCGGTGACGGAGTCCGAAGCGGGCGGTGCACGCTTCGAGGTGTCCGGGGTCGACCCCGGGCGCGACTGACGGCCGGGCAGTCACGCGGCCGGCGTCCGGGCGGTCGCTGCGGCCGGGCGGTCGCCGATTTGTTGACCAGGCAACACCCTTATAC
>Ga0207714_1001554_pt1 | contig 14723 bp, 12 predicted proteins | sample PonA232FremontCA_2_FD_187270 | JGI IMG/M metagenome (GOLD analysis project Ga0207714, IMG submission 187270) | Marine sediment microbial community from Fremont, CA, USA - Pond A23 Sediment 2 (SPAdes) | ecosystem: Environmental > Aquatic > Marine > Unclassified | place: USA: Fremont, California... | reverse complement strand
AAGATGCGCGACCGGAGCCCGCCATCGCCGGCCTCCTCGCGCATCGTCCGGAAGATGCGCTCGTACACACGGGGGACACTCGCCCCCGCGTTGGGGCTGAGCATCGCGATGTCCGCCGTGACGGTGTCGGTGCTCTCGGCGTAGCCCACGGTCGCCCCCGATCCCAGCATCAGAAAGTGACCGGCGAGGCGCTCGAACACGTGCGCGAGTGGGAGAAAGGAGATGGTGGTGGTGTCGGCGTCGATGGCGACCCGGTCCGGCTCGTCGGCACGCGGGCCGATACGCCGGCGGATGGCGGCTATGTTCGACCGGAAGTTCCGGTGTGTCAGGCGGACCCCTTTCGGTCTGCCGGTCGTGCCGGAGGTGTAGATGAGACTCGCCAGGTCACCGGGGTCGGTCGTGTCGAGCCACCCCTCGTAGCTGTCCTCGCTGAACGCCTCTGCCCCCCGGTCGTGGAGGGTGCCTAGCGTGACGATGTCGTCGCGCTGGTACGGGCTGGAGGGTTCGTCGACGAGCACGATAACCTCGAGATCGAGGCTGTCCTCGACGGTCAGCAGGCGCTCGAGCAGGCTCTCGTTCTCGACGACGACACCGCTCGCACCGGGGTCGTCGAGCAGGTACTCGATCTGCTGTGTCGAGGAGTCCGTGTACACCGTGGTGACAACCGCACCGGCGGCGAGCAGCGCCAGGTCGGCCTGTGCCCACTCCATCCGCGTATCAGACAGGATACCGACCCGGTCACCGCGGTCGATGCCGACTGCGCGGAACCCCGCCGCGAGGTGTCTGACGACGTCGCGCATCTCCCGGTAGCTGAGTGAGGCGTACTCCCCCGACGGGGCCGGCGGAACCGCCCCGGCGAGACTCCGGTCGTAGATACCTCCCTTGTAACGCTGTGCCGCCGCATCGAGGTGTCGCTTCGCGCTCGTCTCGAACAACTCGGGGAGGGTCCCCCGGCCGAGGTCGTCGTCGTAGTCACGTTCGGTAGCCAGCCACGCCGGCGCCGAAGGCGGCGTCTCGCTCATCTGTTCGGAACGTTACCGGACACTCGCACAAAAAAATACCCCCGATCGCAGGGGGTCTCACCCGACAGACCCGGTGAGGGCCGACAGGTCGTCCGTCAGGGACCCCGGAGTCGGTTCCGGACCCACAGCACCGGTCGGAGCGGGAGGAACACGTACTCCTCGTGGGGGTCCCACCGCATGAACGCGAGGCTGTTCGAGACCACAGAGACGCTCGAAAACGCCATCGCGACCCCGGCGAGAGCGGGGTTGAGCAGGCCGATAGAGGCAACCGGAACGAGGGTCGCGTTGTAGCCAAGCGCCCAGACGAGATTCTGTCTGACCTTCGAGATGGTCGCGTCGGCGATACGCAGTGCCTTTATTACGTCGGCGGGGTCGTCACGCATCAGCGTGATATCGCCGCTCTCGATTGCGACGTCGGTACCCGAACCGATGGCCACCCCGACGTGGGCGGTGGTCAGGGCGGGTGCGTCGTTGACACCGTCGCCGACCATCACCGCACGGGAGCCGTCGGCCTGGATGGCGTCGATGGCGTCTGCCTTGTCCGCCGGGAGCACCTCGGCGCGGACGTTGTCCGACGGGATGTCGACCCGTTCGGCGATCGCCCGCGCGGTGTGCTCGTTGTCACCGGTGAGCAACATCACCTCGTAGTCGCGGTCGTGGAGCTTGGCGACAGTGCTCTCCGCGCTCTCGCGAACGGTGTCTGCGGTCGCAACGACACCGAGCAGGTCACCGTCCAGCGCGACGAGCATCGCCGTCTTTGCCTCGCGTTCGAGACGCTCCATCGTCTCCGCGACCGGGCCGGTGTCGACACCCTCACCCCGGAGCAGTGTCCGGTTGCCGACGAGCACCTCACCCTCGGGGAGTGTCGCACGGATACCCTGTCCGGGGACGTTCTCGAACTGCTCGGGTTCGGGTGGTGTCACACCCCGGTTTTCAGCACCGGTGACGATAGCCCGTCCGAGTGGGTGCTCCGAACCTGACTCCGCACCGGCGGCGACCCGGAGGAGCAACTGCTCGTCGTTGGCGGGTTCCGGTTCGAGCACTCCACCGTCGGGCCGCCGTCCGGCATCGGGGTCGTCCCGGCCGCCGTCCGGCCGCATCGACCCGGCGGGAACAACGTCGGTTAGTGCCATCTCACCGTGCGTGAGTGTCCCGGTCTTGTCGAACACCACGGTGTCGATGTCGCGGGCCTGTTCGAGCACGTCTGCACCCTTGTAGAGGACGCCGTTTTTGCCGCTGAGTGTCGACCCGACCATCGTCGCCATCGGCGTCGCGAGGCCGAGCGCACAGGGGCAGGCGATCAGGATGGCCGAGGCGAGCACGACCACGGAGAACTCGAACAGGGGGATACTGGCGGCCGTTCCGGACACGGCCGGGGCCGGCCCGCCGCCGACGGGTTCGAGCACCGGTATCACCGACCCGATTACGTCTGCGGCCGCGAACAGCGACCCCGGGAACAGAAACCAGAGGACCGACCAGAGAACGGCGTTGAGGATGACCGCCGGCACGAAGTACGCGCTCACGCGGTCGACCAGCCGCTGGATATCGGGCTGACGGGCCTGGGCCTCCCGCACCCGCTCGACTATCTGCTGGATAGCCGTCTCCTCGCCGACCCGGGTCGCCTCGACGCGCAACACACCCTGTTTGTTTATTGTCGACCCGATGACCTCGTCGCCCTCGGTTTTTTCGACGGGAACAGATTCGCCGGTCACCATCGACTCGTCGACGGCACTCTGCCCGTCTACCACGACCCCGTCGGTCGGCACCCGCTCGCCCGGACGGACCTTCATCACGTCGCCGACAGCGACCTCTTCGACCGGGACGACCACCTCGTCACCGTTTTCGATGATGGTGGCCTCGTCGGCGCGCAGTTCGAGGAGGTTCCGGAGCGCGTCACCGGCGCGGGCCTTCGAGCGGATCTCTAGCCACACACCGAGGTAGATGAACCACAGGATAAACGCGACAGCCTCGAAGTAGAGGCCACCCGCGATATCGACGAGCACGGCCGTGCTGTAGATGTAGCCGGTCAGCGTGCCTATTGCCACCAGGGTGTCCATGTTCGCCTGCCGGTTGTTGACGGCCGCGGTGTAGGCACCCGTGATGAAGTGCCGACCGAGTGTCGCCATCAGCGCGGTCGCTAGCCCGAACTCGACCCAGTCGAACCAGCCCGGGAGAAACGCCCCGACGACCATCTCGGCCATCACCAGCAGAAACGGCGCGGTCAGCAGACCGCCGACGACCACCCACCGTCGCTTCGTGCGGAGGTCACGCTCGACGGCCGTTTCGCGCTTTTCCGTCAGGTCCGCACCTGTCTCGGGGCGGTCCGGCGTGTACCCCGCCGTCTCGATGGCGTCGTACACCGCCGCGAGTGACACGTCCTGTGGATTGAACTCGACAGTGGCCTCGTCGGTTGCGACGTTCACGTCGGCCGCCAGCACACCCGGGACGTCCTCTATCGCCGTCGCGTTTGTCTCGGCACACGTCGCACACGACATGCCGGCGATGCCGACTGTCGTTTGCTCGCGCTCGGGCGTGTACCCGCTCTCCTCGATCGCCTCGTACACCGCCGCGAGCGACAGCGTGTCCTGGTCGTACTCCACGTTCGCCTCGTCGGTCGCGAAGTTCACGTCGACCGACGAGACCCCGTCGAGGTCGGCGACGGTCTCCTCGACCGTCGCCGAACAGGTTGCACACGACATCCCCGAGACCGGTATCCTCGATTGCACTAGCTACTCACCTACTGTACTGTAGGGGATGCCCGTTCAAGCGGGTTTCCGTTCACAGACCGGCGTCTCGACGGCCCGAGAGTTTCGAATCCAAAGAAAGGCCGGGAGCACTGGGGTCACCGGGCCCCACGCCCGGCGTGTGGTCTCGGGGCCGTCGACCGACAGAGGCAGACGAGAGCATCGGCTGACCGGACCACCCGACCGCCGAACCGGTCTGTCGTGACTGTACAACATGAACGACCATTATATTTATTACCCCCGGGAGCATCGGTGCAAACAGAACCTTCATTACAAACCATGAAGGTTTGACGACCACAATGCACGAACACTTCACCGACGCCGAGAACACGGGAGCACCACTCGTTCCGATGGTTAAGCGGCCGGACGAGGTCGTACCAGACGGCGGCCGAGAGACAGAGCGCGAGGAGGTCGTGCTGAGCCACCGGCTCCAGCGGTGACAGGTCGCCGAAGATGACCGACGGCCGCGAGAGCGGTACACGCCACGACAGGCCGTCGCCGCCTTGCGAGAACGGCCCTCGTGGAGATTCTTTTCTGTGCGGGACGCCGAGTAAAGGGTGTGCGCGCCTACCGCATCGCATACGACGGCCGACCGTTCAACGGGTTCCAGCGCCAGCCAGATGTCCCGACTGTCGAGGACAGCCTGTTCGATGCCCTCCGGGCGCTCGACGTGTTCGACGGGGCGAAACCGCCGCAGTACGCCGCCGCCGGCCGGACGGACGCGGGTGTCTCGGCGGTCGCACAGACCGTTGCCTTCGACGCCCCGGAGTGGCTCTCCCCGGCGGCGTTCAACAGTGAACTGCCCGGGTCGGTTCGGGCCTGGGCGAGCGCCGACCCGCCCGACGACTTCCACGCGACCCACCACGCGACAGAGCGGGAGTACACCTACTCGCTGTACGCGCCGGAGTTCGACGAGCGGCGGGTGCGCCGGGCGCTAGACGCGCTGGCGGGCGAACACGACTTCCACAACCTCACCCCCGACGGGCGAGGGACTCGGCGAACCCTCGGGACCGGGCTCGTCCGGGACGGCCGGTTTCTCTCTGCCCGGTTCCGGGCCGGCGGGTTCCCCCGTCAGCTCGTCCGGCGGGCGGCCACACTGGTCATGTCGGTCGGCCGTGGCGCGGCTGGACCCGACCGAATCAAGCGCGCCCTCGCCGCCGAGCCGCTGCTCGGACCCGAGGGTATCGGGCCGGCCCCGGCCGACCCGCTCGTGTTGACACGGGTCTCCTACGACATCTCGTTCAGCACCGACGACCAGGCCGCCGAGCGGGCCCGCGAGGTGTTCCACCGGAAACAGATCGACCGCGCGACCCGTGCCCGCGTCGCCGAGCAGATCGTCGAGTCACTGTAGTCGACCCCCGGGTGGCCGGCCGCGGGGCTGTCACCGGCGCTGTTGGACCACGAGGTGTTATGAGCCTCCGACACGGAACTGGGTGTATGACGTTCGACCCGAACCAGAGTCTGTCACAGGAAACGGTCGACGAGCGCGTCGACACCGCAATCGAGGAGAACAACGTGGTGCTGTTCATAAAGGGGACCCGGCACATGCCACAGTGTGGCTACTCCGACCGGGCGCTGACACTCGTTGGTCGCCACCGCGAGGAGTTCGAGGTGGTCGACGCACTCGAGTCACTCGAGGAGTTCCGAACGGCATTAGAGCGACACAGCGGCCGAGAGACGATCCCACAGACGTTCGTCGACGGCGAGTTCGTCGGCGGGAGTGACATCCTGCTCGAACTCGAGGAACAGGGTAACCTCGGCGAGCAACTGACCGCCTGAGCTAGCGGGTAGTCGACCGGTCGGACCCGCCGGTCACGGGGTCGTCGAGCCCCGAACCCCGCCGTTTCGATATATTTAACCTCGACCCAGGGAGACGTTCTGGTATGTCGAAAGTTACCGTCGTCGGTGCGGCAGGCACCGTCGGCGCGGCGGCGGGATACAGTATCGCACTCTCGGGCGTCGCCGACGAGATCGTCTACGTCGACATCCCCGAGCAGGAGGACGTGACCGTCGGTCAGGCCGCCGATACGAACCACGGCGTGGCCTACGACACGAACACGACTATCCGGCAGGGGGGGTACGCCGACACCGCCGGGTCGGACGTGGTCGTCATCACGGCCGGACTCCCCCGGAGTCCGGGTGACAGCCGACTCGACCTGGCCGACGACAACGCCCCGATCATGGAGGATATCGGTTCTTCGCTCGCCGAGCACTCAGAGGGGTTCGTCACGGTGACAACCTCGAACCCGGTCGACCTGCTGAACCGGCACCTCTACGAGACCGGTGACCGCCCGCGCGAGCACGTTATCGGGTTCGGCGGCCGACTCGACTCGGCCCGATTCCGGTACGTGCTCGCCGAGCGGTTCGACGTGCCGGTCCAGAACGTCGAGGCGAGCATCATCGGCGAACACGGCGACGACCAGGTGCCGGTGTTCTCGAAGGTGCGCGTCGACGGGCGTGACCCCGAGTTCTCCGCGACCGAGCGCGAGGAGATACTCGCGGCCTTACAGGAGAGTGCGATGAACGTTATCGAGCAAAAGGGCGCGACCGAGTGGGGTCCGGCCCGCGGTGTTGCACACGTCGTCTCGGCAATCCTGGAGGATACCGGCGAGGTGCTGCCCTGTTCGCTCCCGCTGGACGGGGAGTACGGGCACGAGGCTGTCGGCCTCGGTGTCCCGGTTCGACTCGGCGCGGGCGGGGTCGAGGAGGTCGTCGAGTGGGAGCTCGGCGCGGCCGAGCGCGAGCAGCTAAACGAGGCGGCGACAAAACTGGACAAGCAGTACGAGCGCATCGCCTGACCGGGGTGGACGGGCCTGCCGGTGGGCGTGTGGCCCGATACCACCAGCCCGCGGCACACGACCGAAGTCTTTGTACCGGGGCACCGACAACAGTGAGTCGATGGAGGGGCCGCTGTGGACGGAGCGACACGCGCCGGGGCTGGATGAACTGCCACAGGCCGAACTGCGCCGGAGCCTGCGTCGTGCGCTCGCGGAGCCGATGAACCTCGTCGTGCACGGTCCGGCGGGGGCAGGAAAGACGGCTGCCGTGCGTGCGCTCACCCGTGCGGCTCACGAGAACCCCGACGCAGACCGGATCGAGATAAACGTGGCCGACTTCTTCGAACTGAGCAAGAAGGAGGTCGGAAACGACCCGCGGTTCGCCCGGTTCATCGACTCGAAACGGCGGCGCAACTCCTCGAAGGCCGACCTCATCAACCACGTCCTAAAGGAGTCTGCGAGCTACTCGCCGGTCGCGGGTGCGTACAAGACGGTCGTTCTCGACAACGCCGAGGGGATGCGCGAGGACTTCCAGCAGGCGCTGCGGCGGGTGATGGAGCAGTATCACGAGACGACACAGTTCGTCATCGTCACGCGCCAGCCATCGGCCCTGATCGCGCCGATACGGTCGCGGTGTTTCCCGGTGCCGGTCCGTGCCCCGACAACCGACGAGGTGGTGGCGGTGCTCGAACGCATCGTCGAGCGAGAGGGGGTACCGTTCGAGCGTGAGGGGCTCGAGTACGTCGCCGGGGCGGCCGGTGGTGACCTCCGAGAGGCCGTCCTGAGTGCGCAGACGACCGCCGAAAGCGAGGGCGAGGTGACGATGGAGGCGGCCTACGACACGCTCTCGGCGGTTCGAACCGACGAGCGCGTCGAGGAGATGCTCGACGACGCCGAGGCGGGTGCCTTTACCGACGCCCGGTCGACACTCGACGACCTCCTGGTCGAGGAGGGGTACAGCGGGACGGAGGTGCTCGACACACTCGTCTCGGTGGCGCGGTCGCGGTACAGCGGCGACGACCTGGCGGCGGTCCACCGGCTCGCCGGCGAGGTGGACATGGACCTCACCGAGGGCACGGACGACCGGCTCCACCTCTCACATCTGCTCGCCAGACTCGGTGAGCAGACCGCCGGGTGAACACCGCCGGGATAACAGAGAGCCAGGCGGCGCACCGAACGGCTTTTTGCCGGCCCATCGCAACAGAGAGTCGATGGAAGCACTCGTCGTCGGGGCCGGTCCGATGGGTCGCTGGGCCGGACGTGTTCTCCGGGACGGGGTCGACGCGACACTCGCCTTTCTCGACCGCGACACACAGACCGCCCGCGAGGCGGCAGCCACTATCGGCGGGCGGACTGTCGACCCGGCGACGATGGTCGGAGACAGCGCGGAGCAGTTCGGGGTGGTCTGTGTCGCCGTGCCGATCCCCGCGGCGGCGTCGGTTGTCGAGCGATACGGCCCTCGGGCCCGGACGGCCGTCGTCGACGTCACGGGGTCGATGGGGGGGCCGGTGGCGGCGATGGAGGGTCTGACCGGCCGGGAACGGGCCAGTCTCCACCCCCTGTTTGCGCCCGACAGCGAACCGGGGAACGTGCCGGTCGTCGTGACCGAGCGGGGGCCGACCGTCGAGCGAATGTTCGAGACGCTCGAGCGACGCGGCAACCGGGTCGTCGAGACGACGCCGGCGGAGCACGACCGGGCGATGGAGACTGTCCAGGCCCGAGCACACGCGGCGGTGCTCGCGTTCGGACTCGCCGCCGAGTCGGTTCCGGAGGGGTTTCACACGCCGGTTTCGGCGGAGTTGGTGTCGCTGGCAGAGCGCGTCACGGGCGGTGACCCGGGGGTGTACCGCGACATCCAGACGGCCTTCGACGGTCGCCAGGACGTCGCCGAGGCGGCACAGCGACTCGCGACGGTGACCGGCGACGGGTTCGACGGCCTCTACCGCGAGGCCGGTGCCACGTACCACGACACCGGAGCGGATGCCGACCACGACGGGGGTGGAGAGCGGTGAACGAGACACAGCGCTCACAGGTGCGTGACAACGCACAGTATCTCAGGGAGGTGCGACCGGTCGACCCGGCGGAGATACACGAGTACGTCGAAGGACAGCCACACCCGGCGGCCGTCCGGCAGGTGCTCCGCGAGGTTGCCCCGGAACTGGGGCTGTTAGAGCGTGCAGACGGCCGGTTCGAACCCGTTCCCGAGGGGGCACTCGATGTCGCATTCGACGGTGTCAGTGCACTGCCGTCGGACCTGGAGCGGGCGGTCGAGGGGTTGCTCGTCGAGCAGTTCGGGCTCGACTGGCCAGACGGGGAGTCGGGTGCCCGTCTTCGCTCACTAGTCCAGGATTTCAAGCAACGGTATCTCCACGGGGCGTCAGTCACCTACGACGAGGAGACGGCACTGGGGTACGCGGTGTACCACCTCGCACCGACGTTCGCGGCAGTCCAGTACGTTCTCGCCGAGCTCGCGGCCGCGGGTCGTTTCGACCGGCAGTTGCGCGTGCTCGACGTTGGCGCGGGCGTGGGCGGACCGGCGCTGGGGCTCACCGACCTGGTCGACGAGGAGACGCTCGTCGACTACCACGCCGTCGAGCCGAGTCCGGCCGCCGACGTGCTGGTGACGCTGCTCGGGGAGACCGGGCGGAACGTCCATCCGACGGTCCACCGGGAGCCCATCGAGGGGTTCGAGCCGCCGGTCGAGGGGTTCGACCTCGTGTTGTTCGCGAACGTGCTCTCGGAGCTCGACCAGCCGGCTCCACAGGTCGAGCGGGCAGTGACCTGGCTCGACCCCGCGGGGTCGGTGGTGGCGATCGAACCGGCCGACCGGAACACGGCGATCGGACTGCGCGAGGTCGAGCGGACCGTCGAGGCAGAGACGGCGGCGTCGGTGTACGGGCCGACTGCCCGGCTGTGGCCCCACGAACGACCCGCGAGCACGTCTTGGTCGTTTGTCCGCAGACCGCGGCTCTCGGTGCCGGCGGTCCAGCAGCGTCTCGACGAGGGTGCGCGAACGGCCGCGGAGCAGGCAGCGCTGGCAGACGAGACCGGTGAGGACCCCGGACGGCTACCCGGTGACGGTGAGTTCGTCAACGTCGATGTGCAGTACGCCTACTCGGTGCTGGGGGTGGACGGCGAACGGGCGGTGTCGTTCCGGCCGAGCCAGGGGCGGGTGGCGAAACTCGCCACGAGTGAGCGCCACGTCACCGAGCGGGTCGACGTCGCAGTGATACAGCTGAGCCCGGACCTCTCGGCCGGCAACCCGGTGTTTCTCGTCGGCGACGGGAGTCAGCAGGTCGACCACTTTGCCGTGCTGACCGAGCCCTCGGCGCTTAACCGCCCGCTACAGGAGGCGGCGTACGGTGACCTCCTGTACATCGAGAACACGCTCGTCCTCTGGAATGACGACGAGGCGGCGTACAACCTCGTCGTCGACGGGGAGACGGTCGTGGACCGGGCGTAGCGACCCGGGTCACCGCAGGGTTCGTGGAGACGAACGGTGGCGTTTATGCGCCGGGCACCCGAGATGCGCGTATGGAGGTCAAGTCGCGTCACCACCTGCGCTCGGATGCAGTCGCGGAGATCGAAGCCGCGCTCACGGCGAATCTCGGGGTCGACATCGACGCCGAAACCGTCGAGAACGTGGAGTTGACCGACGGCGAGTGGAACATCGTGCTGGTCGACGGGGAGCCACTCGTGCTGTACGTCGAGAGCGGGAACGGCCGCGAGCCGTTTCTCACCGTCAGGGGGGCAAACGAGTTCCCGCCCGACGACCACGTCGTGACGGTCGACCCGGGTGCCATCCAGTTCGTCTCGAACGGGGCCGACGTGATGCGGCCCGGTATCGTCGCGGCCGACACGAGTATCGACGAGGGCGACCTCGTGGTCGTGACCGAGGAGACCCACGGAAAGGCACTCGCGGTCGGGCAGGCACTCGTCGACGGCTCCGAGATGCTCGGCAACGAGGGCCGTGTCGTCGAGTCGATCCACCACGTCGGCGACGAGCTCTACGAGTTCGACATCTGAGTCTCGGTCGGCCGCCTGGACAGTCGGGAGAGCCCCGCCGGGACGACGTTTCCCTGCCCTGTCACGGGGGGTCTGCCGGCGGGCTGACCGGGCCGTGACAAGTCTTTAGTCGTCCGGTAGCCTACATCTAAGCATGTCGTACATACCAGATATTGAGGAAAAACCATGATAGATTCGAGTCTGATGTGGCGGATCGCCGGCGGGTCGGGCGACGGTATCGATTCGACGAGCCAGAACTTCGCGAAGGCGCTGATGCGGGCAGGGTTGAACGTGTTCACCCACCGGCACTACCCATCGCGGATACGCGGCGGCCACACGTACGTCGAGGTGCGGGCAGCCGACGAACCGGTCCAGTCCCGCGGTGACGGGTTCAACTTCCTGTTGTCGCTGGGTGATAGCTTTGCCCGCAACCCACAGGACGAGGCCTACTACGGCACCGAACAGGTGAAGCCGCTGGTCGAGCAGTTCGACGACCTCAACGAGGGAGGGGTCATCCTCTACGACAGCGGTCTCCTGGAGTCGGAGATGGTCGCGGAGACCGACCTCGAGGAGCGAGCCGCCGAGAACAACTGGCACGTCTACCCGATGAACCTCCGGGAGATCGCCCGTGACCACGGGCGCGAGGTGATGCGAAACACCGCAGGTGTCGGCGCGACGGCCGCACTGCTCGGGATGGACACGAGCTACTTCGAGTCGCTGATCCGCGAGGCGATGTCCGGAGATATAATGGATGCAAATCTGGCCGTGCTCGAGGAGGCTTACGAGCAGGCGGCCGCACTCGACACCGACCACGACCTGCGGGTCCCGACAGGCGAGCACGACAGCCAGCAGGCGATGCTGAGCGGGTCGAACGCGATCGCCTACGCCGCCCTCGACTCGGGCTGTCGGTTTATTTCGGGCTACCCGATGACGCCGTGGACCGACGTGTTCACCATCATGTCACAGAACCTGCCCCGGTTCGGCGGCATCGCCGAGCAGGTCGAAGACGAGATCGCGGCCGCGGCGCTCGCGATCGGTGCCGCACACACCGGGGTGAAGGCGATGTCCGGGTCCTCCGGTGGCGGGTTCGCACTGATGAGTGAACCGCTCGGCCTCGCCGAGATGACCGAGACACCGATCGTACTGGTCGAGGCGATGCGTGCCGGCCCCTCGACGGGGATGCCGACGAAGACCGAGCAGGGTGACCTCGAACACGTGCTGTACACGAGCCAGGGTGACTCCTGTCGGGTCGTCGTCGCACCGGGTAACCTGCGGGAAGCCTACGACCAGACCCGAGACGTGTTCCGTCTCGCCTACGACTACCAGCTCCCCGGAATCGTGCTCTACGACCAGAAACTCGGCGGCGAGATGCGGTCGGTGTCGACGGAGTTTTTCGACCGCGAGCCGGCGCCGGACCCCGGGTCGGTCATCAGCGAGGACGAACTCGCCGACGCGGCCCACGACGCCGCCGGCAAGTACATGCGCTACGACACGAACGGGACAGACGGTGTCGTACCGCGGTCGGTTCCCGGACAGGAGGGCGGCCGGTTTCTGGCGACGGGCAACGAGTCGATGGAGGTCGGCCACATCAGCGAGGACCCGGACAACCGGACGGCACAGATGGACCGCCGGCTGGAAAAGCTCGACGCCATCCGTGAGGAACTCGCCGAGGCGGACCACCAGACACTGTACGGCCCGGCCGAGGCCACCCACGGTATCCTCACCTGGGGGAGCAACCAGGACACCGTCTTCGAGGCGGTCGACCGCCTACGGGCAGACGGGTACGACGTCCACGCGATGGGTGTCAGCGACCTCATGCCGTACCCGAAAGAGGAGGTTGCCGGGTTCCTGTCGGGTGTCGAGGAGTGTCTCGTCGTCGAGATGAACGCGACCGCACAGTTCCGCGGCCTCACCCAGAAGGAGCTCGGGCGCTTCGGGTCGACGATGTCCAGTCTCCTCAAGTACGACGGCGAAACGTTCGAACCTGGCGAGATAGTCGAAGGGTTCGAGTCGAACATCGACGGACAGGAACCCGCGGGTAACGTCAGACTCGCGACAGGTGACTAACCGAGCCACACCAGACCGATGAGAGAAACACAGACCACACGGCCGGTTGTACAGCGATTCGACTACACAGAGAGCGGACACACCGGAGGAGAGCGATGACGTCGTTCTCGGCGATCGGAGCGGACCGCGAGGCGACAAAGGAGGAGTTCACGCCCGGTGTCGAGCCACAGCCGACGTGGTGTCCGGGCTGTGGTGACTTTGCCGTGCTGAAGGCGCTAAAGGGGGCGATGCCCGACGTCGGGCGCACCCCCGAGGAGGTGTTGCTCGTGACCGGTATCGGCTGTTCGGGCAAGCTCTCCAGCTACTTCGAGAGCTACGGCTACCACTCGATTCACGGGCGCGCACTCCCGGTCGCCCGGGCGGCCAAGCTCGCGAACCCCGGCCTGGAGGTGGTCGCCGCCGGCGGTGACGGCGACGGCTACGGCATCGGCGGCAACCACTTTATGCACACCGCCCGGGAGAACCACGACATGACCTACATCGTGTTCAACAACGAGATATTCGGGCTGACAAAGGGCCAGACCTCACCCACCAGCCCGAAGGGCCACAAGTCAAAGACCCAGCCATCGGGCAGCGCAAAGGCGCCCGTCCGGCCGCTGTCGCTCGCACTCGCGTCCGGTGCCTCCTACATCGCCCGGACAGCGGCGACTAACCCCCGGCAGGCCCAGGAGATACTCGCCGAGGCGGTCGAACACGACGGGTTCGCACACATCGACTTTCTCACCCAGTGTCCCACCTGGAACAAGGACGCAAAGGAGTACGTTCCCTACACCGACATCCAGCAGGACGACGAGTTCGAGTTCGACATCTCGAACCGAAAGGAGGCCGGCGAGGCGATGTACGAGGCTGAGACCCGCCTCGCCGAGGGTGAGGTGCTGACCGGACGGTTCTACGAGCGCGAGCGGCCCTCCTACGGCGAGGAGAAACGCGCCACCGGCGAGATGCCCGACGACCCACTGGCCGAGCGGTACTTCGAGGACGGGGACTGGGAGCGAACCGCCGACAGCCTGCTCGACCGCCACACCTGACTGCGGGCGTCCGGAGGTCTTTTTTCACCGGTGCTCCTGTGAGCGGTATGTTCGAGGTGGAGCTGAAGCTCCGGGCAGCACACGACCCGATCAGAGAGCAACTGGAAGCTATGGACGCGAGAAACGTCGGGCGTGTCACGCAGGTCGACACCTACTACAACGCGCCGGACAGGGACTTTGCGACAACTGACGAGGCGCTCCGGGTGCGCGAGGAGAGCGACACCGACGAGCAAAGCGCCGGCGAGCGTGCGAGTGACGAGGACAGCGCCGAGAGTGACACCGACGCACCTGCCGGTGACGAAGGCGGCACAGACGAGCGGGTGCTGTTGACCTACAAAGGGTCACTGGTCGATGATAGTTCGAAGACGCGAACGGAGGCAGAGACGCGCGTGGTCGACGGTGACGCGGTCCGTAACATCCTCGCGGGGCTCGGGTACGACGCCGCCGCCACGGTCGAGAAGAGACGCGACCGGTACGCGGTGGCCGACTGCCGGGTGACACTCGACCGGGTCGCAGGTATCGGCGAGTTCGTCGAGGTGGAGTACCACGAGCCGGTGGGCGAGGGTGATATCGACGGTGCCCGCGGGGCCGTGACCGACCTCGTGACGGCGCTCGGTCTCGACCCGGCGGCGAGCATCCAGACCTCGTATCTCGGGCTCCAACTCGCGGCCGAGTAACCGAGACCGCGGTGTGTCACACCCCGACAGTCCGAGCCCTCGGTCGGACCGGCCCCCGCGTGTCACGCCCGTCAGCGGTGTGGCAGACGGGCGGCAGACGGCTGACCGATAGGACGCAAGGCTTTTTCCTGTTGTCTGGCTCTCGTAGGTAATGAGCGGGATGCAGGTTGTCGCTGAGGAGTTCCTGGAGGGTGCAGATGCGGTGCTTGTTTTCACCACAGACGGGTCAATCTACGAGCGGTTCGAGGACGAGGACCGGCCGGTGGTCGTCGTCGCGACGGAGAATGCCGTCGGCGCCGACACGTTCGTCGCGCTCCCACTCGATTTCGACTCGACGACGGACCGAATCCGGTTTGGAATCGAGGGGGCACTCGACGACGGTATCGTGGGGGAGGGTGACGAC
>Ga0207714_1001553_pt1 | contig 14729 bp, 13 predicted proteins | sample PonA232FremontCA_2_FD_187270 | JGI IMG/M metagenome (GOLD analysis project Ga0207714, IMG submission 187270) | Marine sediment microbial community from Fremont, CA, USA - Pond A23 Sediment 2 (SPAdes) | ecosystem: Environmental > Aquatic > Marine > Unclassified | place: USA: Fremont, California... | reverse complement strand
TCCTCCGCCGAGATTGTGACGGTGTCGGCCGTGATGTCGAGTCGAATCTGGTTTGTCATGCTGGAGGAGTAGAGGCCCACGCGTTTGACGGCGTTGAGCATGTCCTCGCGGTTGACGACCAGATTACGGTCGTTCCCGTCCGGAATGACGGACTGGTAGTTGGGATAGGTCTCGTCGATGAGGCGGGCCAGCACGCGGGAATCGCCAAATTCGAAGCTCACGTGACTGTCGTCCACCCGGACGGTGCAGATCTCGTCGTCCTCCACGATGCGCCCGGCCAACTTGGTGGCCTTCTCCGGCACAATGAAGTCGGCAGAGGTGTCGGCTCGGAGCTCCGGCAGAGTCAGCTTCACGAGCCGGTGCCCGTCGGTCGCCACCACCGAGGTCTCCTCCTCGCTGACCTGAAAGTACACGCCCATCATGGCGGGGCGCAGGGCATCCTGGCTCACGGCAAACGCCGTCTTGTCGATGGAGCGGCCCAGGAGTCCCCCCTCCACATTGATTTCGTGCTGCTCCTCCAACTCCGGCAGCTCTGGATAGTCCGATCCGTCGTGGCCCACCATCTTGTAGTGGCCCTGGTCGGTGTCCATGCGGATCTCGAAGTCGCTGTCCGCCGCGAACTCGATGGGCAGATCCGGCAGCGCCCGTAGGGTGTCAATCAACCGCTGGGCCGGCACCGCGATGGGGGTGCTCTCCGGCGTGCCGTTCTTCTCAAACTGGACCGGCACGGTCTGGATGATCGAGATTTCGAGGTCGGTAGCGCTCAGACGCAACGTGTCCCCGACCCGCTCGAAGAGGATGCACTCCAGGATGGGCATCGTGCTCTTCGACGGAACGGCGCCCTTGACGGTGTTGAGCGCCTCGAGGAGGTCGGCGCTGGAGGCGGTAAATTTCATGGGTATCGGCGCGTTGCGGAAAGGAAGCGTCGAAAGACGTTGTATTGAAATAAACAAATGCAAGTCCGCATCTACAACCTGTACGGAAGGAGGCGGGGGAAGATTCAGGCCCACGGGAGCTGGAGGCCGCCTACCGTCCGTGGCGGTCGAGCTTCTGCCCGATTGTATTCACCGTGTCCCGAAACGACTCGTCGTCCGTCATCCGGTCCTCCACGGCGTTGTTGGCGTGAATGACGGTCGAATGGTCCCGCCCGCCGAAGTGGAGGCCGATGTCCTTCAGGGAGTGCTGGGTGTGCTTCTTGGTGAAGTACATCGCGATCTGCCGGGCGCGGACGACGTCTCGCTTTCGGGTCTTGCCCCGCATCTTCTCCTGCGAGATGCCGAGGTGCTCGCACACGATGCGTTGAATGTCGTCGACCGTGAGGATGGCCTCCCGCTCCTGAAACAGGTCGTGGAGCACCTCTTCGGCGAGGTCAAGGGTGATGTCGAGCTGGTGAAGGGTGGCGTGGGCGAGGAGGCGGATCAGCGCGCCCTCGAGCTCACGGATGTTGCTTTCGATGCTCTGGGCGATAAACTCGACCACGTCATCGTCGAGGTCGATTCCGTCGTCCTCGGCCTTGCGGCGAAGGATGGAGATACGAGTATCCAGGCCCGGGGGCTTCAGGTCGGCGGAAAGGCCCCACTGAAAGCGAGACAGCAACCGTTCCTCAAGGCCGTCGATCTCGCGCGGCGGACGGTCCGCCGACAGCACGATTTGCTTGCCCGCCTGCCGGAGGGCGTTGAAGATGTGGAAGAACTCCTCTTGTGTCTTTTCCTTGCCCCCGAAAAACTGCACGTCGTCGACGATGAGCACGTCCACCTGACGGTAGAACGTCGAAAACTCGCCAATCTGGTTTTCCTGGATCGACTGGACGAACTCGGTGGTGAACCGCTCACTGGAGACATAGAAGACGGTCCTGGAGGGGCTGTGCGCCGCGACGTGGTTCCCGATGGCCTGAATGAGGTGGGTTTTGCCGAGTCCCACACCGCCGTACACGAGAAACGGATTGAAGCTCGTCTCGCCCGGGTCGGTGGCGATGGAGCGGGCGGCGCTGCGGGCGAGGCGGTTGCAGTCCCCCTTGATGAAGCGGTCAAAGGTGTAGCTGTCGTTGAGCTGGCTGTCGACCTCGGTGTCCTTGAGGCCGGGAATGGCGAACGGGTTCTGGACCGGAGGCGTGCTTTGCTCCTCCTCGCCTTCAGGCCCGGGGGGCTGCGCGTCGCTGAGACGGGCCTCGTCCTCGGGCGGAAGGGGCGAGGAGGAGGATGCGTTCGAAGGCGGCGCGGGCGCCCCTGTCGAATCGGACGGGGTCTTGGGCTCGTCCGCGGCCTCCTGCGACGGGTCCGACTCCGGGCCGGAGGGGCGGGCCGGCAGCTGCATGGAGGCGCCTTGCTCGGGATCATCCGGGTCGTTCTGCTCGATGACTACGTCGTAGAACAGGCGGCCTTGGGGGCCGAGCACCCGCGTGACGGTCTTTCGGAGCAGGGAGAAGTAGTGCTCCTCGATCCACTCGTAGTAAAAGCGGCTCGGAAGCTGGATCGTCAGTTTGTGCAGGTCGTCCTCGTCCTCCAGCGACTGGGCCTCCAGCGGTTCAAACCAGGTCGTGAAGCTCTGGCGGCTCACGTTGTCCCGGATGATGTCGAGACATTCATTCCAGGCGCGGTCGGCGGACTGATCCATTCCAGGCCAAGGTCAGTCTCGCGAGCAGGGAGGCTCGCCAGGGTGATCGGAGACGGCGACGAAGGGAGATGCTCTCAGGCCCTGCGGGAGGTGGACGGGACTGATCAGAACAACGAATAATTTCGAGGAGCACCGTGGGAAGGGGCCCTAGACGGACGCTCCGGCTGCCCGAAAGGATGGCGAAAAAGCCCTGGGGACGACGGTCGAATTCTGTCCTCTGTCGCGCCGTTCCGGTGGCCTAGCCCGGTGGTCTGGCACTGCCCTCGACGAAGCGAACCCACTGCGGGCCGACACGTGCCCTGCTGGAGTTGCGTGCGAGACTGCAGCGTCCTCGTCACTGTGGGCCGGAGAACGGTCCCGGAGGCTCTTGCGAAACGTCAAGTTGTCCCGCCACAGGCGTGATCCGCAGCCCATGCATCCGGCCGCTCACGCATCCGAATGGAGGCGCCGGCATTGCTCCTGCGGTATCCGGGGCGAGTTCAGGGCGACGGATCCGGGAAGCGGAGGATTGTCAGTTTCGCCAAGGGGGCTCAGGCCAATTCGGGAGTACGAACGATAATCATCGCCCGTGGCAACGTCAAGAATGGAGACGGCCCGGCCAGGTGGTTCCGTCAGGGGCAAATATTCAACACGAGATTGTCTGGACGGAGTTGTTCTCGTCCCTGGCCCACCCATACCTTGCGTTTTACAGTGTCCGGCCCCGAGCGCCGGATTCGCATACACTTTCAAGTACACCCGACGGTTTGATGAGCGATCCAGGCATCAAAGCACTCAGCAAAAAGGCAACGGAAGAGCAGGCCGCGTGTCCGGTCACGCTGGTGGTGAGTGGAAACATGGTCACCGGGCACATCGTGGCGCGAGACACCTTCGAGGCGGATACGACCCGAATGGTAGAAATGGCGCAGGAGCAGGCCGAGGACGACGCGGCCGTGCAGGCCATGGGCGACTCGATCTCCGCCATGCTCGACGAGGTAGGCGCGTCCGACGACGGCACGTTCGTGCATGTATCCGTTCAGGAGGTCATGACCGGCGCCGAGGCCATCAACCTTGGGGGCTCGGTCTTTCGATTTCGCACGAGCGAGATTGAGGGATACACCATTGGGACGGTCGAGACGCGAGAAGGATAGGGCGTTGCCCGAATCGGTGTTTCCGCCCCGACGGAGCGGCCACGCGCTGCGCTGCTGTCGCGGGGGCCGCCGAGGACTACTCGTCGTACGTGATGGTGACGGTGCGCCCCTCGTGCTCAATTTCCACCCCGTCCTCCACGCGGGTCACCGTTGCCACCGACCGGTCGAGGTCGGGATTCTTGCGCTTCAAGAACGCGCGGACGGTCTCCTCGGCCACGGCCACGTGCTCGGGCTGTTCGCCGAGCTTGTCAACGTCCTCGGCCGCGTCGAAGAGAAGCGGCGTGAGCTGGGCGATTGAGGTGGCCGCGATGAATTCGGGCGTAGGGCCTTCCATGTCTTCCATGATGACGCAGAGAGATTGGGGGGAAACGTGAGCGGCGTCTCGCTTCGGGCCGCTTCCCTAAAAGAGCGAGCACGCGCCCCGCTTGAATTAGGGAGGCGCCACGATGTTTTGGGAAGGGTGTGTCCCCGGCTCGCCGCCTGGAGCCAAACCCCCAAAGCAAAAGCGCCCATGCCCCCCAATGCTGGTCGGGGCCATGGGCGCGGTCGCGGGGGGCGAGGCGCTACGCCGGGGCACCGCTACACCGAAATGTCGGCGAGCTGAGCCTCCACCTCGTCCCGCCGGTCTTGCAGGAATGGGGGGAGCATCAGTGTGGTGCCGAGCTCGTCGACGGACTCGTCGTGGAGGAAGCCGGGCGGGTCCGTTGCGATTTCGAAGTTGACGCCGTTCGGGTCGCGGAAGTAGAGGGAGTGGAAGTAATTGCGGTCCTTCATCGTAGTGACGTCGTGGCCGGCATCGCGGAGCCGCTCGCGAATGGCCCGCTGATGCTCGTCGTCCGACACTCGAAACGCCACGTGGTGGACCGTGCCGTAGCCCCACCGTCCCTCGTGCATGTTGGGCTCGTTGTAGAGGTCGATGAACTGGGCGTGGTCGGGACCGGGCACCCGGAATCGGGTCCAGTCGCCGTTCTGGGGAGTCGGCTCGTGGTCCACCTGCTCGTACCCCATCAGCTCGAGGACCTCCGCGGTCAGTTGGCCATTGTGGGGATGAATGGTGACCCCGTGAAACCCGCGCACCGCGTGCTCGGCGGGCACAGGCCCGTCGGCCCACGGCTCAATGTCGGACGTTCCCGTAATGAGCTCCAGGGGCTGGTCGTCGTGGTCCTGAAACTGGATCACGGTCCGCCCGAAGCGCTCCGTCACGGGATACAGGGTGGCTTCGTCGGCCGCGTCGAGCCGATCCACCCAGTAGTCCACCGCCCCCTCCGGAATGGTAAAGGCCGTGGCCGTGGCCTGTCCCCGTCCCACCTGCCCTTTCTGAATGCTGTGGTGCGGCTTGAAGGTGAGAACGGTCCCCGGCGTGCCGGTCTCGTCGGCGTAATAGAGGTGGTACATCGTCGGCCCCTGAAATGCCTCCGAGGGGTTGTTGAAAAGGACCGTCTGCTTAACGAGGCGAAGCCCCAGGACGCCCGTATAGAAGTCCAGGTTTTCTTGTGGGTCGTGCGCGTAGGCGGTGACATGGTGGATGCCGGATACAGGGTCGCTCATGGTCGGAAAACGGAATTTTTGGAAGTGAGGGTGGGACCTGCGGGCCCGACGAACGGAGCGCCGTTGTCTTCTCGTCCTGGCCACCGGACAGTCTTGGATTCCGTCCCGAAAATCCCTCGGCTCGTCATTTGCTGGTGTGATCTCGCAGGGCTCGGTTCGGGCCTCGATCCGGCGCTGAAAGCCCAGCGACCGAGTGCTCTCGGCGTGAATCTTTTTGAGCGAGGCATCGCCGAGTCTGAAGAGATTCCGAATCAAGTTCAAAATGACGTGCCCGAAATCCGGGATTCTTCGGGATAACCGGTGAAGACCGTCCAGTAAGTAGCTTCTCGTCGCAATTCTCGGGTCCGGAAGCGCTTTTTCAAACCGTCACCCCCGGCATTGTTCGAGCAGCGGGATGCTCGGCCCCTCCTTGTCTTTGGGATGGCACCTACTCGGGCGTCGACCCCCAGTACCGAGGGGAGCCCTTCGTGGGGGCCCAGTCGGACTCCGGCTCGAAGTGCTGCCAGAGCGTGCGCGACACGTCGCGGATGAGCTGGAAGCCAGCGTTGTCGGAGGTCCAACTCGTGTCGGCCTGGTTCTTGGTGATGACGCTGAAGACATACGGGCCGTGGGGGGCGTTCACGAGGGCCACCTCGGAGCGCGACTCGTCCACGGCGCCTTGCTTGGAGGCCACCTGCACCGTTGGGGGAATCTGGGAGAGCGCTTCGTCATCCCAGTAGGTGCGCGTGAGGGTGCGGTACATCTCCGCGCTCGCCGCCGGGCTTACGGCGCGCCCCTCATGGATCCTCACCAGGAGCCGTGCCATCTCGCGGGGGGTGGTCTGTCCCCAGCCGTACCGCCTCCAGTCGTCCTGCCGGCCCGGAGTGCGCGAGTTCATGCGTGTGCGATCGAATCCGTGGGCCCTCAGCCAGTCGTTAATGGCCGTGCCGGTGCCGCAGAGGTGCTGCAGCCAGAGCGACCCGGTATTGTCGCTCATCGTCATCATGAGCATGACCACCTTGCTGAGCTTCACTTCCGCCCCGTCCTTAAAGTGGCCGAGCAGATCCACCCCCGAATAGTAAAGCGAGTCGCGGTACGTGAGGGTATCGTGGTAGCCCAGCGTGTCGTTCTCGATGGCGTCGAAGGTTTTGACGAGGATCGGCACCTTGATCATGCTGGCTGCGGGGAAGAGCGTGTCGGCCCGGATCGACGCCGTGCGGCCACTCCGAAGGTGACGCACGTAGATCCCCACGTCGCCCTCGAACCCCTCGACCGCTCGTTTCAACTTGGCCTGGAGATCGGCATCCACGGATTGCTTGGGGGCATCTGCGGGCTGGGCCGGGGCCGATGGGGCAGCGAGCAGAAGCAAAATGGGGAGCAGGGCGAGAATCGGGGCCCGCATGGACGGCACACTATGAGTCTGGAGAAGGCACGTCGGGAATCTTCACTCTCAAAAGAAGGCGGTCGGGGAGAGATCCGGCGCAGGGACTCCCTGTGCGGAACCGGAATTTGGACCTGCCTGGCGAAAACGTCGCGTTGGTATCCCCAACGACCGGCAGGGGGGCAACCCGTCATTCTGTTACAAGAATGTGGTTTTGAGTTTAAGCGTACCCCGGGGGCGGTTTTGTTATACTGTAGTCAAGTTCGGATGTCAAAAAAAGTGATCAGCCAGTCCCACTCGGGGCGGGCTTCTTTTGTTTTGGGCGTGGCTCCGTGAGTACAGTCGTTTCTGCGTACGGTCGTTTCTGTGTTGAGCGACCGATCGTCCCGTAGCGGGGAGGGAGCTGGGGGGGGGGCTCCGACGAGGGAATCCGATGGCGCCTACAGAAGAATTCGACTGGCGGTGCCGACAATCCGGTCGAGCAGGGCGTCCCGGAACTGCTCGGCCCGCACGGCGGCGAGTCCCGCTTGTTTGAGTGCCTCCATCTCGGCCAGGTCTTTCTGGCCCCGAACGAGCGACTCGAACTCCTCACGAGAGAGCTCTCCCTGCGCCATCAGACGCCCCCATCGTTTCAGGTCGTCCTGCGTCTGGTTCAGAAACGCTTCGCCATCCTCGCGGGCAGCCTCCTGCAATTCCTCCAGGTGCGTCTCGGCGAGGTCGGTAATCTCGTCCTTGAGGGCATCGAGAAAAGCGTCAACGTCGGGCATCAGCCAGGGGCTAGATTGGTGAGAGGCGGCAGGACGTGCGATGTGGGCCTGTTCTACGAGCCGTTGCGGACCTCGTCAGGAGCTTTCTTTCCACTTTCCAGCTCGATGATCGTGTCGAAGGCCCGGGCCACCTGCGTCTTCTTCTCTTCAACGAATGCCGATGAGAACGAGGACTGCTCCTGCCAGTCGGCCAGGAAGCCCCCTAGAAGATCTCGTTCTGGATCGATGAGAATGCGCCACTGCCGGGCCGAAATCTCGTTGTTGGGGCGTCCTTTTGCGAACTCGTGGGCCTTCTCCAGCTCGGTTTTCAGGTGCTGGACGGCGTCGGCATGCTCCGCGTAAGGCGCGGTGGCCTTGTCCATGAGGGCCAGTGTCTCCACCTTGAGCGAGGTGGCCTGCTCGTACGCTCGGGCGTTGAATTCGGAGATGGTGGGTCCACAGGCCGCAATCGCCAGCAACAGAATTCCCAGAAGGGCAGTCCTTCCTGCAAGGGGCACGAGTGCCAAGAGACGATGACGCGGATAGATCGGAGGACGCGGCATGAGCACCGAAGGGGTAAAATGACATGTCACGAGTTTGCGTCGGGAGATGACGCCTCCGAACCCTCCTTCATCGAGGCTCGCTCCGTACGGGCCTTCCGATCCCGCTCCTCGGGACTCCGAATGCCCAGGCGGGTGAAAATCCGAAAGACCCCTCCACTTCCCCCTGCGATGAGGAGGGCCGTGAGGATTTGTCCCGGAAGGGTCGGGCTCTCGATGTTCTGCGTCTGAATTTCCGGGAAGCCCTTCAGTAACTCGGCGACGATGTCGAGGTCGTAGTTCAAAAACACCAGAAAGGCCACCGCGATGATGAGCGGCGTCTTCACGCCACGGCCCTCGAAGTACCGAATAAAGAGGCGCCAATCGAAGAGCACCGACATGGCCGACTCGAACACGAGGGAGAGGGCAAGCACCAGAAAGAGCACGTTGATGACCCGGGTGCGGTCCATCCCACGGCGTACAGAAGAGGCCGTCCCCGACGCAGCCTGGGTCTGTGAGTCGAGCGACTCCTGGACATCACTGAGTGCCGTCTGGAGGGCACGGACCGATTCGGCGGAAAGGGCGGCGGAGTCGGAGGCTACAGTCTGGGCATGGCCGGGCGCAGCGGACAGAAAGAGCACCGCCAGAAAGAGGATTGACCGAGGTGCAGCCATGGCGAGATCCGCACGGAGCGAAAGTGGTTGAGAAGCCGTCTGGCGGATGTTCTGTGCCCCCGAGAGTGCTCGGTCACTGCGTTTACAGCGCAGGGGCTCAATATTTGCCCGGCGGCTGCCGACGGCTCTTGGGGCTCACCTGAGCGCTATCGTGCCGGTTCGGCCGCCGTGTTCCGGCTGAACATCAATCCACGAGACTGCTTCTCCGCCTACAATTTTCGGCGCTGGTTTTGGAAGGCGAGCCTGGAGTCCATAGACAGATGAGCCGGCGCGAGTATAACGTCTGGTGCTTGGGCGACGAATCTTCGCCGATACAACGGTGCACTGCAAGTCCTGATCGGAGAAGAGACGAAAAGAGCCGGGTCGTCCGGGGTAGACATAACGGTCATCCAGATAATGCCTGACTGTATACCGAAACCAGGTCGTTTTGCTCAACGAGCGCTGTTGTCCACAACTTATCCACGTGTGGACCTTCTTTTTGTACATAACGGAAGTTCACCTGTCGGTGTGAAACCGGGGTTTTCGGGGGCAATCCCGAGATGTAAATCTGTTATTGTCCTGGTCCCGGCCGATGAAGGGTCTTCGGGAAAAGTTATCCACATTTCCGTCCACAAGTCGTTGGAGAGTTCGGGCTCGAGACTGCTATCAATAACGGAAAAGAAAACTGGAGGAACAGCACCGGGGGCCTGTACGAATTCTGGACGAGAGCAGTGGCTGTATTGGCTCCTGCGGAATCCTCTCTGCGGGCCGGTCGTTAAGAAAACGCTATCCGGTGGTGACTCTTCAAAGTCACCGTTACGTGTACCCCTCATTTGGATTTGTCTCCTCCCCATGGCCGACGAAAGTAGTGCGTATCCCGAGCCGAGTGATTTCGAAGTGATGCGGCCGACCTACTACGAGAACGATGACGGCTTCATCACGGCCAAGATCGAAATTTCTCCGTTCAGCGTCGAAGGGGAGAGCCGAACGAAGGCAGGGGCCCGCCGCGCTGCCATCCACGAGGCGCGCAAGACGTACCATTCTTACCACCCCAGCTACGAGGTCGAAAGCCCGTTCCCGGATCACTTCGTCGACCGGGAAGGGACGGAGTGGCATCGCCTCCCGCCCTTCCAGCGCTCCACCTACGGGGACTACAAGTTCGTCGACGACTACGGCGACGATGAGGAAGCCGTTGAGGAGGACTACGTCGACATCGAGACCATGCTTCTATGGGACGTGCGCCCGGTCGACGTGCTCGAGGGGGACGAGGTAGAAGCATAACCCGCGTCGCGATTCTTTCGGGCCGGCTCATCCATCGGCGAACGAAGACGCCATCTGCTCGCCGGTCTCCAGGCCATTTTGGATTGCGGCGTGGAGGCGCGCCGCCCCTGCCACCCAGTCCCCCGTCACGTACACGCCTTCGCGGGCGGCTCCTCGCTGCGGGCCCTCCCGGAGGCCGTCGTCAGGCAGTGCGTATCGCCAGCCCTGGTGATCCGTCCAGTCGGGGTCGGTGAGGCGCCCGTCGCCAATAATGGCCGCGGCGTGTCGGGCGAGGTCCGCAACGTTGTCCTCTGGGGGGGCGTCGTACCGTTCTGTTGACCATGCAGGGCTCGCCTGCACGACGAGGACCGATCTGCCCTCCGGTACATGTCCGGGCTTGCATTCTTCGCGCCCAATACAGCCGACCTCGTGGTCCTTGTCGGCGTTGACCAGTGCGTAGTAGGGAACGTTGACCTCAAAGTCGTATCCGAGGACGCCGGTCCAGACCGTTCGGTACTCCACCGCGCCGGCCGCCTCGCCGAGCCGATTTACGGCGTCAATTTCGGTCTTGTCCAAGAGCCCAGCGGTCTGCGGCGCGGGTGGATTCAAGAGAAGCGCGTCGAACGGCCCGTGCATGCTGCCGTCCGTCGTCGTGAGGTGCCAGCCGTCGTCGTGGTGGAGGGCAGCGATTCGCGTCCCGCGCCGGACCTCCGCGCCGGTTGCGCCGAAGAGATGCTTGGCCAGGCGCGTGATTCCGTCTTCGTACGTCCACCGCCGCGCGTCCCCGTCGCGGCCCTGTGAGACCGTGCCGTCGGCGTCAAACGTCCAGATGGGCCCGTCCACCTCCACGAGCCCCGCGTCGAACGTGTCGGCGATCAAGGCGCTGACTCGGCCCCCGGCGTCCTTGAGGTAATTCGCGCCGTACTCGTAGACCGTCCCGTCCCGGCGCCGTGCAGCGGCGCGGCCACACAGCCCCCGCGACTTTTCAAAGACCGTGACTTCAACGTTGGGGCGGGCGGTGCAAAGGGCATATGTCGCCGCCGCGGCCCCGGCCCCGGCGCCGACCATGCCCACTTCAAGACTCATAGGCGTGCGTTTGCGTTTTTGTGTCGGGAGAGCACGAAGAACGCAGGGTCGATACAGATGAGACCCGCCCCTGTGGAAGGTGAAGCGAGATAGCGTCTGCTAGGCAGGGTGTATTTACGCGGCGTAAGAAAAATGTCTCCGATGACGTCAACCATCGGGCGTGAAGGACCTGAAATGATCCCCCTCGGACGCAGTTCGGTTAGCGGCCGTGCCCTATCGTCCGGTTCAGTCCGCTCGTCGCACAAATCCACCGCTTCATCGGAGGGGGCGAACCCATCGGGCGTTTCGTCTGGTCAGACCCACGCGAGAAGGCGAGGATTGATCGCAGGACCACATGCTGCGTGCCTCGCTTGCCCATTCGCTGTCTTTTGGCCCCAGTGCCCATCGTCCACCATGACCCGTTCCCGCGAAAACCGTCTCCACGACGCGTCCAACTTCGACGATTTTATGCTCGCCGCGGTCTCCGCGATGCTCATCGCGGCTATTCTCGTAGTGTAGTTCTCGTAGTGTAGAAGTCCCCATTCCCCATCCATAGAGAACCCTCAGGCTGCAGGGGCCGTGTTGGGCGGGCGTATTCCCCGCCGACGGCCGATCAGCAGTGGCTGCCGGACGAGAGGCAAGATCTTTGCTCTGATTGCTCACGTCCCAACGTTGAGCCGCTTGGAGAAGCCTGTGCAGAGTGGTGCACGGGCGGAGAGCGGGACCGTTGCGGGCGTTCTGACGGCGATTGCTCTCAATCTGCTGATTCTTGCACCGTCTCTATGGTTGCTCTTCGTTCTGTGCGCACACTCGTGCTGTCGGCAGGGGGCGCGGTGCTCCTCGTGGGACTGTTGTTTGGCCCCTTCTTGCCGTCCGCGCACGCCCAGTCCGGCAGGGCGGACGGGACGTTCTACGGCAAGCTCGGGGGCGGGCTCTCCGATTTTACGAGCGACCTGTCGTCGTGGCGCCCGACGCATCCGTTTGGGGGAGGAAAGTTCACGCGAGGGGCAGGCCCTCCGTTCGTCTTCGTTGGGGAGGTTGGGTACCAGTTTTCGCCGCACTGGGCCCTGGGGATCGGGATACAAGGGGGCAACTACCCTGTGGAGGTATACCCCGAGATTGAGGGGATCTCGGACTCGTACCGCTACACCCCGCAGGTGCTGGGGCGCTACACGATTGGGGGCGGGGCCGTTGCCCCGTACGTGGACCTGGGGGTGCACGCTACGCTCGGAGGGGACCGTCCCCCGACGCGCATCGGAGCGGGCCCCTCCGTGGGCGGCGGCGTAGACATCCGGCTGGGGCGGGCGGCCTCGCTCTACGTGGAGTCGCGCTTCAATCTGACCGTTCCCAGCGGGGCCGTGGACGGATCCGATTCCGAGACCCGGTTCGACGTGACCGGCCAGCTTCTGGGGCTTGGGTTAAAGGTAGACCTCACGACGCCGACCTCCCCACGGATCATCCAACTGGACGGGCCGGACACGATGGATACCGGCACGTCGGGGACGTTCGCGGCGACCGTCAACGAGGAGGCGGCCGACCGCCCCTTGGACTACCAGTGGGACTTTGGCGATGGCGCGACCGCGACCGGGCGGACGGCGACGCATGCCTACGACCGGCCGGGGCGGTACGTCGTCTCCTTCTCCGCCCGCAACGGGGCCGGGACGGCGGAGGCATCCATGACCGTCACGGCCGAGCGGCCCCCGGAGCCGCCCCAGATTGCGACGGTTCGCGCCGTGCCGGAGCCGGTGGCCACGGGGGCCGAGGTGCAGTTTAGTGCGGCGGCCACGGGGCGCGATTCGATTGCGTACGAGTGGCAGTTTGGGGACGGCGCGACCGCGGCGGTGGCATCTCCCACCCATACCTACGAGGCCCCAGGCCAGTACACCGCACGGCTCCGGGTGGCCAACCCGGACGGAGACGACACCCGAACCGTGACGGTCCGGGTGGCCCGGCCCGCTGGGGCAGACAGGAGCGAGTCGGCCGTGGCGGCACAGAATCCCACAGATTCCTTGGGGACAGGCCCCCCGGCCGTCCCTCCGGCCGACACGTCCGCGCAGGAGCGGTGGGGGATCGTCGTCGCCTCCATGAGCGAGGAAGGGCAGGCGGCACCCGTGGCCCGCCGGTACCGCGAACAGCTTCCGGAGCCGCTGCGTGTGGAGGTGCGCGGGGCCGAGAGCGATCAGGGCGTACGGCGGCACCGGGTGGTAATCGGGCCGTTTGAGGAGACGGAGGCGGCCCAGCAGGTGCTTACGGAGCGGGCGGAGACGCTGCCGTCCGGGGCGTGGCTCCTTCGCCTCGAGTAGCGAGGCCCTGTCGTGAAGCGCCCAGACGGCCGTGCTCTATGCGGCATCCGTGTCCCCACGCCCAATTCAGGCCCCGATTGAAACCGTCCCCCGAGGCCTGTGTGAAAGCACAAGCGCAAACACGCGTCCCCGGAGGGGTGGCAGAGCCTGGTCGAATGCACCGGTCTTGAAAACCGGCGGGCCGCGAGGCCCCTGAATCTCTCAATCCCCATCAGAACCGTTTAAACGGTACTTCTGGACGTAGTCTTGGCTGTTTCCAGCCACTGGCTGATCCAATCTTATCACTATCGGATCAGTCTCTACGTCCCATGGCCTCTCTGCTCCATCAGGATGGGCGATACTACGCCCAATTCTACGACTCCAGCCGCACCCCTTCCCGAAAGAAAGTTGCCCTGAAGACCAGTACGAAACGGATAGCCCAACGGCTCCTTGGCCGGGCGGAAGACGCTTGGGCCCTCGGTGACTATGATCCCTGGCGACATGGCCGCGAGCATGAACTATTCGGTTGGGATCCCGGCCCAGAAGAGGATCTCTCCACGCTAGGAAAGGCCAAGGATTCCTATCTGGACAGCTGCAGTCATCTTCGTCCAGATACCCAGCGGACCTACCGGGAGGTCCTCCGGCTCTTCGTCGACTATCACGGCCGTGATCAGCACGTCGATCGTCTACGGCCGTCCCACATCACCGACTGGCTCGATGAGGGGGTCCCCAGCGATGACTTGGCCGATGCCACCCGGCGGAAGTACGTCAAGCACCTCGGGTACCTGTTTCGGTATCTCATCGAGAAGGGCGCGATGGACGAGGATCTGTCCAAGCAGGTATCCCTCCCGAAACAGGTCGAACGGCCCCCGAAGGCCATGCGGCAGGAGCATCAGCGCAAGCTCCTCCAGGAAATTCAGGCCCATCATCAACGCCATGCCGGGGATGGGCGGTACAACCAGTTTCACTACCTGCTTCTCCTGATCCGCCTGAATCCCTACATGGGGCTGAGGGCGAAAGAACTGATTCACCTTCGGTGGCAGGACCGCAGTGATCAGCGGCATGCAGCAGTAGACGTGGGGAGCCGTACGGCCCAAATTGTCGGGGGAGACGGGGACTTTGAGACCAAAAGTGGCCGTCGTCGGGTAATTCCGCTTCCGGAAGAGGCCGTTTCCATCCTCGACCAGGCCCGGACCCGGAGGCCCCTGCAGTGTCCGTTTGTGTACCACCACGACGGATCGAAGCTCAAGTATTCGGGCCTTGCCCACGCCTTCTATCGGTTCCGCAAGCAGGCCGGGCTTCCCGAATGGGTCAACCTTCATTCTACGCGGCATGCATACGGGACTCGATTGGCCGAGGCAGGGACGCCGATCAAGGTGATCGCCAAATTCATGGGGCACTCGACGACGCGGGTGACCGAGCAGTACATGCACGTCGCCCCCGAACAGGGGCACCATTACGTAGATGAGGCCTTCTGATACCTCCGGGGGCCTGTCCCCTTCACGCCGAGCAGAACGTACACATCAAAAAAGGGCG
>Ga0207714_1001552_pt1 | contig 14733 bp, 10 predicted proteins | sample PonA232FremontCA_2_FD_187270 | JGI IMG/M metagenome (GOLD analysis project Ga0207714, IMG submission 187270) | Marine sediment microbial community from Fremont, CA, USA - Pond A23 Sediment 2 (SPAdes) | ecosystem: Environmental > Aquatic > Marine > Unclassified | place: USA: Fremont, California... | reverse complement strand
GGCGACCGGCAGGCCGGCAGTCACCGAGGCGGTCTGCAGGCTGTCCAGGGCCTGCTCGCCACCGACGACGAGCAGTGTTGCCGCCACCGCGCCTTCGGTGATACCCCAGATCACGCGTTGACGTTTGAGCGAGTGTTCACTGCCGCGCGACATCAATGCATCGACGACATGCGTACCGGAATCGGACGAGGTGATGAAGTACACGGCGATAAGCAGCGTCATGACCGTCGACGCAAGCGTCGCCAGCGGCAACTGCTCCAGCGTAAGATACAGGGCCACGGTGCTGTCTTCCGCGACGGCCGCGGCAATGCCCGCATCACCAAACAGTTCGAGTTCCAGGGCCGTGCCGCCGAACACGGACAGCCAGGCGAAGACGAACAGGCACGGCAGCGCCAGCACGCCCAGGATGAACGTGCGAATCGTCCGCCCGCGCGAGACGCGTGCGATGAACATGCCGACAAACGGCGACCAGGCGATCCACCACGCCCAGTAGAACATGGTCCAGTCCTTCTGCCATGCGGAGCCGGATATGGCGTCGGCGGTCAGGCTCAGGCCGATCAATTGCTGGAAGTAACTGCCGGTCGAATCGATAAAGAAACGGATGATGAACAGCGTCGGCCCGACGATAAGCACGAACAGCAGCATGATCAGCGCCAGCACCAGATTGAACACGCTGAGCCATTTCAGCCCGCGATCCAGCCCTGAGATCACCGACAGCACCGCCACCGTGGTGATCGTCGCTATGACACCCACCTGCCAGCCCGGTGACACCGGCAGGCCGACCAGGCGGTTCAATCCGGTATTGAGCTGCATCGCCCCGAAGCCGAGCGAAGTGGCGAGCCCGAACAAAGTGCCGAACACGGCCAGGATATCGATGACGTGCCCGATCGGACCGTAGATCCGATCGCCGAGCAACGGGTAAAAGATCGAACGGATCGTCAGCGGCAAACCATGGCGGAAACTGAAGTACGCGATCGACAGACCCAGCACCACATACACGGCCCAGGCGTGCAGTCCCCAGTGGAAGAACGTGTAGACCATCGCCTGACGGGCGGCCTCCGGCGTCCCGCCCTCGGCGTAGGGAGGCTGCTGGTAGTGCAGCATCGGCTCCGCCACGCTCCAGAACACGAGACCGATGCCCATGCCGGCACTGAACAGCATCGCGAACCAGGCGAGGAAACCGAACTCGGGCCGATCCTCGGCCTGGCCCAGGCGGATGCCTCCGTAACGGCTGAAGCCAAGCCAGACGAGGAATCCGACGAAGAAGGTCGCGACAATGAGGTACACCCAACCGAGGTACTCGGTGATCCAGGCATGGATGTCCTCGAACACGGCGCTGGCGGTCGCCGGGAAGCCGATCCCGAAGCCGACGAATGCGACGACGATAAGTGCCGAGGCCGTGAACACCGTGAAGTTCACGGTCGCGAAAAATGCGCGGAAGCGGCCAGTCATGGAGTTCCCTCCCCGACCGCATGAAAAGGCACGGCGTCAATCACCGTGCGGTGCTTCGGGTTCCGGAGGCTCTACGATTGCCGTCAGCCGTGCGCGCTCAACAAGATGCCCGCGCAATGACCGATCAAGCTGAACGCGTGAAGCCCCTGACGGCAGATCGAGCACCGCATCCAGGGCGAGGATCTCCCATCGATAGTGACGGCGTCCGTTGGGCGGCGGCGGCCCCATTTCACCGGCCTGGCCGAACGTATCCATGCCCACACACGTACCGGCGGGGAGATCCTGCGGGTCGAGATAGCGGGTCTCCGGCGGGATATTCCACACGAGCCAGTGGGTCGCCGTACCGAGCGGCGAGTCCGGATCCTCGAGGATCGCGACCAACGATACGGCCTGCGCCGGGACATCCTCGATCTCGAGTCGCGGCAGGGTATCACTGGCGGGCGCGCACCAGTGTGCCGGGATCATCTCGCCGTCCTCAAAAGCCGGACTGAAGACACGCATGGACTGGACTCGCGGCGCAGAACAACAGGCCTGTGGAACACCGCGGCGACAACAGCGCCGCACTGTCAATGCAGCGTACCATCCTCCGCCGCGAGCAACTTGATCCGGGTCAAACGCGGAGCGCGCTTGCCAGGCACGCATCCACTACGGAGCCCGACCGGGGACCGCTTCCTCCCGCGCACGTTTGGCCGTATACATTGCGTTGTCGGCATCCCCGATCAGTGCACCGGCATTCCGTCCGTACCCCCGGATACACGGCGATGCCGAAACTCGATGATACCCGTACAGTACCGGACCACGGGATGCGCCTACCTGCGGGCCCCCGGTAGCGGCGGACTCGAGGCGATCCAGAAGGAGGGCCGACTCGACGCATTCCAAAATTGGCCCGACATTTGCTTTAGCAACACATAACGCCACCAATTCCGCGTCATGGCGCGCATAACAGCCGACAGATGACCGTTCGCCGTCACCGGCGGAACAGGAGAGATGAAAAATGGATATCAACGCGATCCTGCGAAAAACCCCACGCGGCCGCGAGGAGATCCGCACCCGCTCGTACCGGCTGTCAGCGATGGCGCGTCGCCTGCTCATCATCGCTGATGGTCAGCGCACGGTCACCGAGCTGGCGGCCGATCTCGCGTGCGGGAAACGCGACCGCGACTTGCATGACGCGCTCGAAGGCCTCGTCGAGGGGCAGTTCCTGCACATCCGGGACGATTTCGACGGCCTCACGCGCGGGACGCCGCAACGCGCCGGCTGGCACGCGGTTTGCTGACCCCGGGGACCGCACGGCCGGACCGTTCGCGGCCGGGACCGCTCGCCTGATGTGCCCTTCGGCGGATCGGGTGTGGCTCTGGCACGGCCCTGTTCAGTAGGCTGTGCGCCGGTGACTACCTGCACATGGGGGATACCATCAGTGACCGACCAGCAGCCCGACAAGATCCGCATAGTCCATCTCGACCCGGATGGCTTCGGCGACGCCAGCATGGAGCGGGCCGTATTCGAGGCGGCCTACGGGGACATCATCTTCGATGCGATCTGGCCCGATGAACGCAGCGACCTCGCCGGAATCGGGCCGGCCCACGTACTGCTGACCCACTACACCGAGATCGATGATGCCGCCATGGAGGCCATCAGTCCGGAGGTGATCGTCCGCTACGCGACCGGCGTCGACGGGGTCGATCTGGAAGCGGCCACCCGGCGCGGCATCCGTGTGACGCGGATCCCCGAGTACTGCGATGCCGAGGTCGGTGAGCATGTCTTCGCCATGGCACTCGCGCTCTGGCGCCGTCTGCCCCAGTACGATGCCCACGTCGATGCGGGCGGCTGGGACTTCCACCACGCCGCACCCGGCGGCTCGATCGCCGAGGCGACATTCGGCTTCCTCGGTTACGGCCGCAAGGCCCGTTCGGCCGCCAGACTGGCCCGCGCGCTGGGCTGCCCCATCATCGCGCACGACCCGCACATCCCCGGCGACGCGATCGCCGCAGCCGAGGCCGAGCCGGTCGCGTTCGATGACCTCTTCGCCCGCGCCGACGTCCTCTCGTTGCACAGCCCGCTTACACCGGAAACGCAAGATATGGTGAACGCGCGCACGCTGGGCCTGATGCGCCCCGGCGCCGTGCTCGTGAACTCCGCGCGCGGGCGCATCATCGATGAGCACGCCCTTGTCGCCGCACTCGACGCCGGCCAGCTGGGCGGCGCGGGGCTCGACGTCCTGACCGCGGAACCGCCGCCGGCGGAACACCCGTTACTGGGACGCGAAGACGTCATCGTCACACCGCACGCGGCCTGGTACTCGCGGGAGGCCGAACGCCGCTGCCGCGAACTGGGTTCACAGTACGCCGTCGAGGCGCTGGAGGGCCGCGTTTCGGAGGGGCTCGTCAATCCGGAGGCGCTGAACGAATAAAGAGCGCACCAGCAGACGCCGATGCGCTCTCTTTACTGTTACCGACCCGGGCGCGACCGCGGGGATGCGCTCGCGCCCGGGGATTCTCCCGGTCGGGATCAGGCGAGGTCGAAGCGGTCCGCGTTCATCACCTTGTTCCAGGCGTGGGCGAAATCACGCACGAACTTCGGCTGATTATCGTCCTGGGCGTACACCTCGGCGATGGCGCGCAGCTCGGTATTGGAGCCGAAGATCATATCGACGCGCGTACCGGTCCATTTGGTGTCACCGGACGCACGGTCCTTGACCCGGAAGAACTCTTCCTCATCGGACGTGGGCTCCCAATAGTTGTCCATATCGACAACGTTGCGGAAGAAGTCCGTGGTCAGGGCACCGGGGCGCTCGGTGAACACACCGTGATCGGACTCATCGGCGTTGGTCTCCAGCACCCGCATACCGCCGATGAGCGCGGTCATCTCCGGGGCGGTCAACGTGAGCTGCTGGGCCCGGTCGATGAGCATCTGCTCCGGTGGCACCGTGAAGCGGGTCTTTACGTAGTTGCGAAAGCCATCGGCCTCCGGCTCCAGCCAACCGAAGGACTCCACGTCGGTCCACTCCGCGCAGGCGTCGGTTCGCCCCGGATGGAAGGGGATATCGACCGCCTCACCCGCCTGTTTGGCGGCGTGTTCAATAGCGGCATTGCCCCCGAGCACGATGAGATCCGCCAGTGAAACCCGCTTGTTTCCGGACTGGGCTTTGTTGAATGCCGCCTGGACCCCTTCAAGGGTCGTGAGCACCTTCTGCAACTGCTCGGGCTGGTTCACCTCCCAGTCCTTCTGCGGCGCGAGGCGAATGCGGGCACCATTCGCCCCACCGCGCTTATCGGCGTTGCGGAAGGTCGCCGCGGACGCCCACGCGGTGGTCGCCAGCTCCGATGTGGTCAGCCCCGAGTTGAGCAGCCGATCCTTGAGCGCGGCGATGTCGTGATCATCGATGAGCTCGTGATCCACAGCCGGCACCGGATCCTGCCAGATCAGGTCTTCGGCCGGGACCTCGGGGCCGAGGTAACGCGACTTCGGACCCATATCCCGGTGCAGAAGCTTGAACCACGCCCGGGCGAAGGCGTCGGCGAATTCATCCGGGTTGGCGTGGAAGTGCCTCGAGATTTCACAGTAGCTCGGATCCACCTTCATGGTGATATCCGTGGTCAACATGACCGTCGTCTCCATGCGCGAGGCATCGTGGGCCTTCGCCACCAGGTCCTCTTCGCGAACATCCTTGGGCACCCACTGGTAGGCGCCGGCGGGACTGGTCGTCAGCTCCCACTCATACCCGAAGAGCATATCGAAATAGCCCATATCCCACTGGGTGGGCCTCGGCGTCCAGGCGCCCTCGAGGCCGCTGGTCAGCGTATTGTCGCCCTTGCCGTCACCGTAGCTGTTGTGCCAGCCGAAGCCCTGCTGCGAGATCGGCGCGGCCTCGGGCTCGGGCCCCTGGTACTTGGGATCGACGGCGCCGTGGTTCTTGCCGAATGTGTGGCCACCGGCGATCAGGGCAACCGTCTCGTAATCGTTCATGGCCATACGGCCAAAGCTCTGGCGGATCTCGTTCGCCGCGGCCGCCGGGTCAGGATCGCCGTTCGGACCTTCCGGATTCACGTAAATCAGGCCCATATGGGACGCAGCGAGGGGCTGCGTGATCGTACGGTCCGAATCATGACGGGCTCTGTCATCGGCCAGGAACTCATCCTCCGATCCCCAGTTGATGTCGTCCTCGGGCTCCCAGATGTCCTCGCGGCCACCGCCGAAGCCGAATGTTTGGAAGCCCATGTCTTCCATGGCGACATTGCCAGCAAGGACGAACAGGTCGGCCCAGGAGATTTTGTTCCCGTATTTCTGTTTGATGGGCCACAGGAGTCGCCGCGCCTTGTCCAGGTTGCCGTTATCCGGCCAGCTGTTGATGGGCGCCATGCGCTGGGATCCGGAACCAGCACCTCCGCGGCCGTCCGAAGTACGATAAGTGCCGGCATCATGCCAGGTCATCCGGATAAACAGCGGCCCGTAGTGGCCGTAATCAGCAGGCCAGAAGTCTTTCGACTCCTTCAGCAGGGCGTACATGTCCTCCTTGAGGGCGCGGTAGTCGAGCTGCCTGAACGCCTCGCGGTAGTCGAACCCCTCACCCAGCGGATTCGAAACCGCCGACTGCTGGTGGAGGATGGACAGGTTGAGCTTGTTCGGCCACCAGTCGCGTACACCGGTAGCGTCCCCACCCAGCTCGGTGCGTGAGCCATGCATCACCGGGCATTTACCGGCCGTCTGGATGTCTTTTGGATTTGCCGCCATATCTGTCTCCGATCTGCGGTTGTCTGGATCGAAACGATCCGAAAAAATCGATTCTGTCGGCGCTGCGCGCCTGCGTCACGTGCTGGTCCGCTCTGCGGTTGCCGTGGGCACCGACGAACGGGACACGGCAGCCAATCACCCGCCCGGAATCTGGCGGACGCTTGCCGGCCTCTGTAACCGGAAGGCCTGCGCGACTGCTTCGATCGAGTTCGTCTGCTTTGACCGGCGACCCCGGGCGGCGGCCCGGTGCCGCCGGGTCCGCGACCGGTCGATCCGCCTGAAGCAGGTAATGGCGGGCGCGCTTTTGCGTTTGCCGGCAGTCGGATAGGGTAACGCCGCGGGCACGATCGTTCCAATTGAATATGACCGACGTTTTGATAGGCATTCTCTATCAAAAGGGAAAGTCGCCCTGCACGGCAAACACCTGCGGAGCCGATGAACCACACAGGCAGCGCTCACTTCAGGGCCTTTTTTCGAGTCACCGGCTCCTGCAGCCAGCACCCCTTCCACCCGTCACTGAAATGACACCTTCCGTCAGTCGCCCCATTTGTGTATCAACGCGGGTCAAGTATTGTCTTGAACAAGTGCGCCCCCTGGACGGGCCTGTCAGGCCGACGGATGACCGCGGCGGGGCGGTCAAGCATCCGTCGGGACGAACACCCGCGCTCGACGCCGGCCAACCGCCGCAGGTGCAGTGGATGGCCGGGGGGCTCCCCACCATGCGGTCGTCGCGTACGGCAGACCACGCCGCTGTGCGCGCCTGACAGGCCGGGCCCGACCCTGATCACCGCTGCGAAAAAAGGCGGACCCTATGGATGACAAGCCGGACTCGAAAGGACTTGCGCTCGAAGATGCGCATGTCCGGACACTCAACCTACGGGCCCTGCTCGCGCTCTCGATTATCGCGGTCTGCGTGCTGATCGGCATCGCCGCGCTCTGGTTTATCCCTATCACACTCGATTCGCGACACCAGAGCCAGACGAAGAATCAATTCGGTCACCTGCTCGAGGCCGAGCGCCAGGCCATCGGCAAACTCAGTCTCGAATATTCCTACTGGAACGAAGCGGTCGAAAAGATCATCTACGAGCGGGACACCACGTGGGCGGACTCGGCTCTGGGCAGCTATCTGCACGACTCGTACGGCATCACCAACATTCAGGCCGAAAGTCCGGACGGAGAGGCGCGATACGTTTACGCGCCGGGGGAGTCGAGGGAGGGAGATTTCTGGAAACAGGCGAGTTCCGATCTGAAGGACATGAAACAGGCCGCCCTCGCATCCGACCCATCATCGCCGGAGGTCGCCCACACCTTCACCGTGGTCGACGGGACGCTTTACCTGCTCGGTATTACACCGTTTGTTGCCTATCAACCGACCGATCTCGATCCTTCGCAGATCCACGGCGTACTCCTTATGGCCCGTGCCGTCGACGAAAGCACCCTCGCCGCGTGGTCGCAGCGATATGGGCTGACCGGACTTACGCTCGACACCGGCGAAGGCGAAGGGACCGACAACCCCGAAGGCAATACCGCCATCGCCGTTCGCGATGCCGCAGGCACGCCTGTTGCGCGCCTGACGTGGCAGCCTACGCGGCTCGGGCGCGATATGCTTTTGCAGGCCACACCATGGGGAGTCAGCGTCGGTATCCTGTTCCTGTTCGCCACGACCGTCTTGATCATGAACCTCGGGAAACTGGTCCGGTTCGCCCGCAGCAACATCACGGAACTCGACCAGCAGAAACAGAAGCTGTACCGCCAGGCCATGTTCGATGACGTGTCGAATCTGCACAACCGGAACTACCTCATCAGCCGCCTGGAGGAAGAGCTATCGAGAATCCGACGCACGGGCAATTCCTCGATCTTCATCTTTCTGGACCTCGATGGCTTCAAGATGATCAACGACACGATGGGACACTCCGCCGGCGATGACCTTCTGCGACAGGTAGGGAGCCGGCTCGTTGCAGCGGTGCGCAGCGAGGATGTGGTCTGCCGATTTGGCGGTGACGAATTCTGTCTTCTCATAACGGGCATCGAGGACGGGAACGCCAATAACGCCCGTGAAGTGGCGGAGAAGATCTCCAGACAGGTCATCTCCGAACTGGAACAGCCGTTCACCGTGGATGATAAACCGGTCAACATCGGCGCGAGCGCGGGGGTTGTCGTCATACCCGACGACACGGCGAATATCGAGGATATCCTGCGTTTCGGCGACCTCGCGATGTACAAGGCGAAACTTGTCAGCGGGAACATGTTTATCTATTACGATCGCGACTTCCTGCATGACATCAATTACCGCAATGCGATCCGCCACAAACTCGAATTCGCGGTCCCCAAAAAGGAATTCGGCCTCCACTATCAGCCGATCCATGACATGCAGACCCATCGCATCGTCGGCTTCGAGGCGTTGGCCCGTTGGGAAAGCGACGAACTCGGACAGATCCGTCCGAGCCAATTCATAGCGATTGCGGAGGAGTCCGATACAATCGTGCGCCTTGGGCGCTGGGTTATCGACGAGGCGCTCCGGGATGCCCGCGCCCTCGAGCAAGTCGCGGGCGGACGCTGTTTCATATCGATCAACATCTCGGGCAAGCAGTTGATGGATCCGCAGTTCTGCGAGTATCTGGACGAACGCATGAGTCTCTATGGCGTCTGCGCCGATGACATCTACCTCGAACTGACCGCGGGCCATGAAGTGTGTCGCGAACCGCAGGGACTGGACATGCTGCATGAGATCCGGTCACGCGGCATCCATCTTTCACTTGATGACTTCGGGACCGGCTATGCCTCACTGAACTATCTCCAGCAATACCCGCTGAGCTCGGTCAAGGTCGACCAACACTTTATCGCCAACATGATGGACGATACCAAGGTTAAGGGGATCATCCGCGCACTCGTCGAGATGGGCGAGTCACTGGACATTCGGATCGTCGCCGAGGGCGTGGAGACCAAGGCCCAGGAACAGCTGCTTGTCGAGCTGGGCTGTCACTGGGCACAGGGCTACTATTACATGGAGCCCAAACCGATGAAATCACTGACGCAGAACGTGTCGACCGCGCGCACGGACAGCTGACAGGATGCTGTCGCGCCACCTCGACTTCGAGGCGCGCGCGGCGGCGCTTATGGCGGAACGGCGTGGACCATCAACACCGCCCGAGGATCCAGCCCTCCACGTGACGGGCCTCGCGATCGCCAGGACCACCTTCGGGCTGCACACCGAGCAGGACGGCCAGCATCCCCAGCAGCCCGACCCACGCATCGAACGGGTCCTCGCCTGCCGCAGCTGTTCCAAAACCATCTTCCACTCTGCCCCGCACCGCTGAGAGATCGATCCGCCTGTCTGCGGCCCATCCAAGCAGCCGCTGGCCCTGTTCCCGTCGACCCGCGGTATCGCGCTTGCTCCAGCCCCGTCCCGGCGCACGCAACCCCAGCTGTACGCAGGCGTCGGACGGATACGTCTCGGCAACCACGCAGGCGCGCGTCGCCAGCAACGCCTGGAGATCCCCCTCGAACGGCCACATACCGAGTTCCGTTCCCATCCGTTCGCCCGCGGGCACCAGCACCTGCCGCCAACCCGCGATCGCCGCCCGGCCGACCTGGTTGCCACCCAGCGTCCAGAACAACGAACACGCGCGCCTGCGATCCCCGCCGCCGCGCTCGCAATCGCGCAGCAGATCGTCCATGGACGCTACGCCAAGCCCCGCGACCAGATGCGCCTGTCGGGTGCCGCCCGGCCGCGCGGGATAGAACGGGCGCTCGAGGGCGATTTCCTCCGCCCGCTCGGCCGGATCATAGAAGCGATTCCACGTGCCAGAGCCGAACGCCGGCAGCGCCCCGCGGAAATCCACGATACCCGCCCGCCGCGCATACGCCCGCGGCAACCCGATGGGAAAATCGAAACCGACGAACAGACCACCGCCGTCGGCATCGCAAGCGAGAGACTCGAGGAGCGTTTCCGGCCTCCGTACCGGTTCCGGGGGCTCCACCCGATAGACACCGTCGCGCAGCCGCGCCGTCGCCATCCAGCGTTTCGCCGGCGCCGTGCTCCAGTCGGAATGGACTACCAGTTCAGGAAGCATTTCAACGCCAGCACCACCACTACGTCCCCGATTCTTGAGCACGATCGTAACCCGCGCGACGAATACACGGGGACCGCCCGTACCGTGCGCTGATCAAAGGAAAGACTGTAACCCCGGCTTTTTGGCGTCGAAAACGTCATCGCGAGGAGCCGACAGGCGACGTGGCGATCCAGTGCGGGCGGAACCTGAACGCCGGTACGCAGTGGCACGGAGTCCACTGCATTTTGCGAAGCCGTGAACGCTCCGCCGGACGCCGTGTGGCGCTGTGCAGATTCGATCCGCGATGCACGCTCTGGATTGCTTCCTGCCGCGTCGCCTGTAGTTCCGCGCAATCGAACTGCTCCTCGTGCACGCGCGCGCCCTGCAGGCGCGCCGCTGATATCACCGGCGTCCATCTGAACAGGCTGGACCATGACAGATCGATGAACAGGCGCTTGAACCCCATGAGTTAGTGACCGTCGAACTCGTCCAGCGCGACATCCTCGACCTCGAAGGTGAGCGTGAACGGATTGGTGCGGACGGTCTCGATGCGCACCTCACGACCGAGGTCCTCCTCCAGCACGCTGATCGTGTACCAGGTGGTCGCCCACGGCAGGACAAGGAAACCCACCCGCGTGTACAGGATGGCGATGGCGACAGCGACAAGCCAGAAACGAACCCGGCGGGGATTGAGCCAGTACTCGCGCAACCACGCCCCAACAGGAACGGACGGTAAACGTACTCATGGATATTTCTTCGCCACGTCCGGTGCCTGTGGAGGCAATAAATGGGCTCGCATCAGCCTCTTTGGCGCGCAGCCGGCGAAGTCTGATCCGCTCCCCTTTAGTGGAGCATTCACTCCGGGACCTCACAAACGAAAAGACCAGTACCCGGATAACGGCCCTCACGCCGGGCATGGGATCCGCTACCTCCATATATAGGGAACGTCTGATTATCGGGAGTCCTGACAATCGGACGTTCCCTATGTGGTGACGCCGTTTATTTCACAGCCGATAGCCCACCTCCACCAGCACCACATCCGCGCCCGGATTCCGGTCGGGATCCCCGAGGATCCCGCCATTCGAGTTATGCCGCCAACGAATGCCGACCGTCCGGCGGCTTTGCTGCCCGAAGCGGCGCGCGATCGAGAGATCGCGGGTGGATCAATTCTGCATCCGCGCGCGATCGTCCCATCGAAAGCCGACCCCCCCGCCGTGCCAGACACCATCGCCAAAGGGACTGGCCCCACGGATGTTGAGCTGGAGCGGCAACCCGAAGCCCGGCGCAAGATCCTGCACGCCACGCACGGTGCTGCGGTGCATGATCCGCAGGCCCTGTTCCTCCACCGGCAAGTGGGCCTCGGGCGCTGCCCGGTGTGCCACGGCCAGATTGTCGATAAAGACGCAGTCGTTCTCCTGATACTCGAACGCGATGGCGTAGCCGTTGTCGAGCCCCGCATTGAGGATGTCGTTGTATTCACGGCAGAGTTGCCTGAGCTCGTCCGCATTCAACAGGCGAAAGCCCGCCTCGTTCGGCAGCTTCTCGATGACCGCACCGGTCATCCCCAGGTGCAGCCAGATACTCCTGCGCCCGGAAACGGGGTGCACATGGACCAGCGGATGAACCACGCCGGAGCCCGAATTGACGGATGAGAGCCGACTCCAGAATTCCTTGCGATCCTCCGGCAAGGCATCGTAGGCGGCCCCCTGGTGCGCGAAGTACGTCCCCCCGCCTTTCTCGGGCGGGCGAATGATGTGGTAGCCCGCGTGGGAGAAGGTGGAGGTGTTGAAGCTGCCATCGTTATGCCATTGCGGTCCCACACCGGGGATACCGTGCCGGCTGTCGTTCGACAGGCGGAAGATATGCGGATTGCCGCCAGGCGTTGCCGGGTGCACGCCATGGGTGCTGTGCAATTCCTTGCCGCCCCACCAGCGGCTGACGCGGAGGAAGTCGTCGACTTCCAGCTGCTGATCATTCCTGAACACGAGAAACCCGCGTTCGGCCATCTCGCGTTCGAGCGCCTCGACCACTTCGACCGGCGGCCCTTCCTCTGAGCTCAGGTCGATGCCCTCCACCTCGGCGCCGACAGGGTCCAGCGGCGTGATCTTCGCGCCGAACTTTTCGATGGTGGCAACGCGGGAGGTGTCAAGCGGCGGCAGCGTCGATGCATGCGTAGTCAAAACAAGGCTCCTGGGGTTGATGTCGATTCGGATCATATTTTTATACCGATCAGTCTAACACCATGTACCGCCGCGTATCGAACCCCGGTCGTATGCCCGGCCCCGATCGGGCGGCATCAAGGCACCCATCCGCGGGGACTGCGTTGCGCCAGCCCCTGCGTCCCCGGACAACCGTTACAATCCGCGCGGGCGGCCACGCATCGGCCGGGAATCAGGAGTTGCGATGAAACACATCGAGCTGCCGGGCGGCGAACGCGTCCCCGCGCTGGGCCAGGGGACCTGGCACATGGGCGACAGGCGCGGCGAGCGCGAGCGTGAAGTCGCGGCCGTGCGCGCCGGCATCGACGCCGGCCTGACGCTGATCGACACGGCGGAGATGTACGGCGATGGCGAGGCCGAGCGCGTGGTCGGCGAGGCCATGGGGGCCAGGCGCAAGGAACTCTTCCTCGTCAGCAAGGTGTTCCCGCACAACGCCTCGCGCGCCGGCGTCCGCGCGGCCTGTGAGGCGAGCCTTGAACGCCTCGGCACCGACCAGGTCGACCTCTACCTGCTGCATTGGCGCGGCGGCGCCGATCTCGCCGAGGCGGTGGCCGGCTTCGAGGACCTGCAGCGCGAGGGACTGATCCGCTACTGGGGTGTGAGCAACTTCGACGCGACCGACCTGGCCGACCTCTGGCGGGTGCCGGGCGGCGACGCCTGCAGCGCCAACCAGCTCCTGTACCACCTCGGCGAGCGCGCCATCGAGCGCGACCCGCTGCCGTGGATGCGGGAGTACGGGATCCCCGCCATGGCCTATTGCCCGCTCGGCCAGGGCCGTCTGCTGAAACAGCGCGCCCTTCGCGACTTCGCCGGACGCACCGGGATCACCCCCGCGCAGGCCGCACTCGCGTGGCTGCAGGCGCGCGCCGAAGTCATCGCCATTCCGAAGACGAGCGACCCGGACCGGCAGACCGAGAACCGCGCCGCTGCCGAGATTACGCTCGACCGGGAACAGCTCGCCGAGCTGGATCACATGTTCCCGCCACCCAAAGCCAGCGGCCCATTGCCGATTGTCTGACCCTGCCACGGCACTGCTGCCAACGCAGGACCGTCCGGGCTTGATATCGAGCAGCGATATCCAGTGAGGCCCGGATCAAAACCCGCCAGCGGGTGGTGGGGACGTAAGACAATGCAGGTCGGGCTTCCAGAGTCCGAAGCCGGCAACGGCGCCTATGCCCATTGGCTTCGCGCCACCACCACAAAAGCCTTTGGGCGCTGCAGACCCTGCCGTTGGCCCTGTCAGACGCCCCGCTGGTCCGCCAGCAGCCGCTGGAGGCGCTCGACCTCCTTCCGTGCCTCGACTTCCCTGGTGACGTCGTACTGCACCCCGAGGAAGTAGATCAGCCCACCGTTGCGATCGGTCAGCGGCTTTATCGTAAACCGGTTCCAGAAAAGCTCGCCGTTGCGGCGATAGTTACGCAGCGTGACCGTCGCCTCGCTTTGTGCCGCGATCGCTCGACGGATATCGTCAAGGCCGGTCTGATCCCGGTCATCGCCGTGAAGGAATCGACAGTTGCGCCCGATGATTTCCGCGTGCGAATAGCCGGTAACCCGCTCGAAGGCGGCATTCGCGTAGACGATCGGGTTGTCCGCCTGATCAGGATCCGACACCGTGATACCCGTGACGCAGGCATCCAGTATCTGCGCCAGCACGAACGGGATCGGACCTTCGTCCTTCTCTACCGTGAAATCCATACTCGCCCTCGCCCGTCAGGTCAGTTTTCGCGCTCGATCAAGCCCTTGATGTCGCGCACGGTTTTGTCGGTGCCTTCCTGGATGGCGTGCCGGATCAGTTTCTCAAAAGGACGCATGAACAGGTCGAGCTGCTTGAGCTCGAACTCCAGGTGCAGCGTGGATGATTGTGCCCCATTCGCCTCGAAACGGTAGCGGATCGCGAAGCGCGCCTGGCGGTCGCCATCGAAGTCCACGGCCCGCTCCGGTTCGAGGCGCGTCACCTCGAACGTCGTCTCGCTGCGCCGGCCATGGTCGACGCGGACCTGACGCCCGCGCGTGCCCAGGCGAACGGGCCCGTCACTGATCGCCCGCAGTTCACGCACCTCGGGTGACCAGCGCGGGTAGTTCTCGAAAAACCGCACCACCACGAAGTCGTACACCGTTTCCACGGGGCGCGCGATCTCTACACTGGAGCGGCCCTTGATCAATGCATGCACCTCACAATCGCCAGTTCGAGCCGAGCGCGCCAGCGGTTGCAACGCCACCACGGCGTCGATTTCCCGAGCCCCGGATTCACCAGGACCCGGGCGTACGCCCGGGAATAT
>Ga0207714_1001551_pt1 | contig 14735 bp, 6 predicted proteins | sample PonA232FremontCA_2_FD_187270 | JGI IMG/M metagenome (GOLD analysis project Ga0207714, IMG submission 187270) | Marine sediment microbial community from Fremont, CA, USA - Pond A23 Sediment 2 (SPAdes) | ecosystem: Environmental > Aquatic > Marine > Unclassified | place: USA: Fremont, California... | reverse complement strand
AAGACGCCCTCAACAAAGTGAAGAAACGCGCCACCGTGATTCAGGACTGGCCCGAACTGAGCGATGTTGTTAAACCGGCGGACGGCTTAATGGAGCCGTATACAGCCATCGGCCAGGGAAAATACTGGACCTGGAATCGTTTCCGCGGCCGCTCTCCGTGGGCCTACCATCTGCCCACCGCCCGTCTGGAACTTCGGCGCGTCAAACACGACGGGAAACTGTATCTTGCCGTGCTGAACCATGCGGATAAAGCCATAAGGGCGCCGATCCCGTGGGCTGAAGGACACGAAGTGCGGGATCTGATGAGCGATACCCCGAATGAATCGATCCAGAATACGGACTCGCACAAGTTCGGTAAAGAGGACGTGGCGCTGTTTGAACTTCGATGAAACAATGGGAGAAACGCGGTGGCATGCCCGGGGCGGGAAAAGTTCGCGGGTCCACCTAACCTTATCGGTATACCCATGCAGAATTATGGAAACAGGAGTCCAACGATGAGCATGAAAAGATTGACATCAATTGCAGCGTGCGTACTGGTCTTTTTAAGCCTTACAGCGCGAATGGCCGACGCTGTAGAGATCACCCTCACAACCGACAAGATTGATGACACGTTTATAGGCGTAAAAATGGCCGATGGGCAAATGGCCCTGGACAATGAGTTCGCCGAGAAGAACTTCGCAGATGCCGGTATTAAGCGGATGGGAGAACGGGGTGATAAACGTTTACGTGCCCTGTTCCGAATCGATGTTTCGAATCTGGATGTCCTGAATCCGAAAGAGATCGATAACGTCCGCCTCATCATACATTACAATTATCCGACCAACAACAAACCGACGCTGGGGTTATACGCCATTACGGATCAGGACGCTGGATGGAAATCGGATGAGGTGACCTGGAAGCAGATGAAGAATGGTGAAGAATGGTCCGGCGGACCGGGCGGCGGAGAGCCTGGTGATGGGAGCTATGCGAAAAGTCCGCTTGATACGTACGTGGCTGACCCTGAAACAGGACATGGCGGTACGCTTGTCTTCGATATTCCCCCCTCGTTGCTTGGCCAGTGGGTTGGTGGAAAGAAAAACCCGGGGCTTATGCTCAAGGTTGAAGGCGAAGGAAGCATCAGATTGTACATGCAGGAATACCCTCCTGCGACCACGACCCGTCTGAAGGTTGATGCTGCCGACTGGAACCCGGAAGATCAGTGGGCTCGCAAAGTTTCGGGGGAGCTAGCGATGCTGGGCGCGCCGGGAATCGGCAAGCAGTTGATGGAAAAAACACTTGAGTCCGCGCTGGAAGAATTCAATCCGAATTTACATAAAGTTCCCGCCGATGATATCAAAGGACGTTGGAGTCGGTTCGGCAACGCTTTCGATTTCGTCAAGCGCGGAGGATACGACCTGACCATCACGTCCCGAGAGGATTGGAACGAACGCGTTCCCGAAAAAGACAAGAAGGGAATGAAGTACGTTCCTGTGGCCAAACAACTTGTGTTCCGTGATAGAGAAGTGGCGGGAGGCGTTGAATACGGCGTGGCTTATCCGGAGGATGTCTGGATACCGCAGGTACAGGCATTTCTGGAATTCATTCGGTCTTCGGAGGCCCGGGAAAGACTGGCGGAGAAAAATCACTATCTTTTCGCGCCGGCGGACAGGGAACTGCCCGAGTTTGAGGCACCGGACTACTGGAGGGATAAACCGTGGGAGACAGAGAAAGAACCGATGATGGTGCATGGCGTAGATTTTCACGAAGGGGGATATAACACAACCGTGTTCGCTGAGCTCACCAAAATGAAGATGATGGGCTATAACTCCGTCATGTACGGTGGCCATTCGGAAAAGGTCATGGAATGGGCAGATGAGAACGGCATGTTGCTCTCCGGCACGGCCCAGGGCAGCCTCACGGCTGCCGCGAGAAAGATGGCGAGGCATCCCTCTTGCTGGGGAACGTTCCTGGCCAATGAGGACACCGTGAGCCACTGGATGACGAAAATGTATCGTCATTCGCCTGAAGGACATGATTTTAAGTATAAAAATCCGGGACGGATCAAGGACTTCATGCGCATCAAATACGGCGGATTCGAAGAGTGGGCGAAGGAAAAACATGAAAATCTGGAAAAACTGAACAACCGCTGGAATACGGATTATAACAGTTGGGCCGAGATATTTTTGCCGGATCCCCGGCTGGATGAAATCGTGGAGATTTATGATCGGATCCTCGGTCCCGAAGAGGTCGGTTACCAGTGGCGGTCGCGCCTGGGAACGCGCGGCATCCGCTACACAATGGCGAAATACCCGGATCTGCTGGATCTGCGTCGCCACAGTCGCCGGGTGTGGGCCAGTTGGTACGACGAACGTATCGCCGAAATGCGGAAACATCTGGGTGACGATTTCCGGTACACCGTCAAAGCGAAGCCGCATCCGCACACGCACCGGGCCTCGGATCAGTTCAATGGCGCCTGCCATGATCACGGGCCCTGTAAGTATGCGGCGGTAGACCTGCAGATTTTCGTTGATACGGTACAGATCGCCAAAGGATGGCCGGTATGGAACGCCGAAGATCACATATACACCCACTCGAACGCACGCAAGGTGAGATTTGATATCTTTTCCAAATACCTCATGGGTCAGTTCCAGGACACTACCTACTTGTGGGGAGGCACCGGTGGCAGGGCCATCTCCCACAAACGCAGCACGGACCACGGCCGGGCGGAAAAATACGTGCGGAACAAAATTCGTCAATATGAACCGATATTCCGAGCCTTCCTGGAGGCGCGTGCCGACGCCGGACTGACTGTTCTGGCCACGGAAGGGAACCTCGCATGGGACGAATACGATCCGCGTCCGGAGGAATCCTACCTTGGGGGAGCTGTCAAGGCATACGCTTACATGGGGGCGCTCGGCCGGCAGTGGAAGTATGTGCTGGACGCCGATGTTTCTGCGGAAAGCGTCCAGGATGTAATGGTCATTGACACACCCTGGTTGTTGGATGAAACAGTGGAGAAACTCAACGAGTTGCCGTCGGATCGCCGGTTGATTGCGATAGGCGAAGTGCCGACGACCAACGAGTATGGAGAACCCCTGCCGAAGGAGGGATTGGCGAAGCTGAAGAAGCGGACGACGGTTATTGAAGACTGGTCTGAGCTCAGCAAAGAAGTTCCGCCGGCAGATGGCCTGATGGAACCGTATACCACCATTGGACAGGGAAAGTACTGGATCTGGAACCGCTTCCGCGGGCGTCCACCCTGGTCTTTTCACCTTCCGGCCGCGCGGCTGGAGCTGCGGCGCGTCAAGCACGACGGGAAACTGTATGTGGCTGTAATGAATCATGCTGACGAGCCCGTTACTGCTCCGCTCCCCTGGGCAGATGACCGTGAAGTGCGCCTGCTGATCGAGGGCAACCTTGAGAAAAAGGACGGCAGTGACAAATACGTCTTCGGCGGGGAGGCCGTTGCGCTGTTTGAAATGGAATAGTGCAACGTATCCTTTGTGTCGGCAGTGTGCTGCGACTATAAACAGCCCATAGAGGCCAGCAGTCTGCGGTAAGTTTGTGTCTTCTCATCTTATTTACGCAGACAATATCAGATACCAACTTATGGAGGCAAATGTCATGCAGACGCTCACGAAACGAACAGCAGTTGGCTTTCTCAGCATTCTCACGGTCAGTTGTTTTTTATTATTCCCGGCGGCCGTACAGGCAGAACCCAACCTTGTCGTTACGCAGAGCCGTTTTGAAGCTGTGCCGATTTATGCGGACGTCGAAGACGGTGAACCGATCGCAGACAGCGAAAAGGCAAGCAGCAATTTCGGCGATAACGACGCCATAGAGGTGGGGCACACATCCGGTCGAATCGGTCGGGGACTGATCCGTATTGATGTATCAAATCTCCAGCTGCTGAAAAGCCACGATTTCGAGCGTGTGCGCATCATTCTTCCCTTTCAGAATTCCAGCGAGGATGCCGTCGTTGCGTTATACCCTGTTTCCGAAGCGGATGGTGACTGGAAACCCGGCGAAGTTACGTGGCAGCAGAAGCGCGAAGGTGAGCCATGGGCCGAGGGTGCCGGACTCCGGCGCACGCTCCAGCAGGACCCGCTCGCCACGGCCGAAAAAATGGACGAGTCAGGGGATCTGGTATTTGATATCCCGGTTGAACGCCTTCAGAAGTGGCTCGAAACCCCCCTTCTGGGTAGAAATCACGGACTCCTGTTGACGACACAAGGCTCAGGGCATGCAAGGGTTTTTGCACAGGAACGTCAAGCGCACGGAGCACCTGAGCTGGAGATCGAAGGAACCTGGGAAGCGGATCAGGACCTGTATCAGGCGATGTCCGGCGAGCTTAAGGTTCTGGGGTCTGGCGGATTGCATGCTCGCCTGATGGAAAAAATCCTGGCACCTGAGATGCAGGTATATAACCCGGGGATTCGTGATCAGGAAAAGAAAAGCCGTTACGAGGTGTTTGTCAGAGATAACGTGCCGAGGGGGCTTACATTTTTTAAGCCTACGTGCGAACGACTTCTCCAGGGCAATGGCGATATCATGCTCACCTCACGCCGCGACTGGCAGCATTTCGCCACCGAAGAATGGAAACAGCAGCTGACCTACAAGCCGATTGCAAAGCAGGAAGTGCATCGGTCCGGCGAACTGGTCGGCGGCGTGGAATTCGGCATAGTTTATCGAACAGATGCCTGGATACCGCAGGTGCAGGCATTCCTGGATTTTGTGGACACCTCTCTCGTGCACGAAGCACTTCAGAAGGATCAGGGCTTTGATTATGTGCCGGTAGATACGGAGCTACCCGAGTTCGAGCGGCCGGACTATTGGAGCGAAGAACCCTGGAATGATGAAAAACCCAGGATGGTTCATGGCATGGACATGCACGGCAGATACCGCACCACTATGATGGCAGAAATAAACAAGGTTATGATGGAAGGGTATAATTCGATCCTGCCCCCGCCCGATCTGGCCCCCGCCGTAGACGAAGCCGTCATGAACTGGGCTGATGAAAACGGCATGATGCTTTCCGGCTTCCCCCGTGTAACGAAAAAGGATCGTGAAGGAGGTGAGCTTTCTTATCATGCCGCCGCTGCCAGAATATTGGCCGAACACCCGTCCTGCCGGGGCGCGTTCCTGGTCAATGAAGATGCACCGGGAGGCTGGCTGGTTCAGATGTACAAAGACAAATATCACGGGAACATGAAGAATAAATACCCTGAACGGGTGGAAGCGTTCAAACAGGGGGCCCAAGGGGGTTTTACCGAATGGGTCAAGGAAAAGCATGGCAATCTGGATACGTTGAATGAACGCTGGGATACCGATTACGAGAGCTGGGATGATGTCGGCCTGCCCTCCCTCCGCCTGGATGAGATTGAGCAGATCTACGGTGCGGAAAACAAAGATTTTCAGTACAGTTTGCGTGTCGGCAAACTTATGACCCAACACCCTGAGCTTCTCGATGTTTATCGTTTCAATCGCGAACTCTGGGCCAGTTGGTATGATGAGCGGATCGCAGAGATGCGGCCGTATCTGGGGGATGATTTTCGGTACTCGACGAAAGACGGCAAGGACCCTTATGCCCACCGCGCATCGGATGAATTCAACTGCGCCAGCCATGATCATGGCCCGGGAAAATATGCGCCGGTGGTTGATCAGATTCTGGTGGACACTGTTCAGACACCGTTGGATTGGACTGTGTGGAACAGCGAAGACCATATGTACAACTGGGCGGAATCCACGCCCCGCCGGATACGCTATGATGTGTTCAGTCATTACCTGATGGGGCAGTTTCAGGACACCGTATACGTATGGTGGCGGGCCAACCGGAAAACTGCCCGGGACCGCCACGCAGCGGATGTGCGCATCCGGGATCAAATCCGCAGAAATGAGGATATATTCCGCGCTTTCATGGAAGCACGGGCGAACGCTGAACTTGCGGTGCTCGTAACGGAAGGGAATCGCGCCTGGGACGAGTACTTCCCCCGACCCGAAGAGGTTGAACTCGGCGGTGCCGTCAAAGCCTTTGCATACATGGGGGCACTGGGCAAGCAGTGGAAATACGTGCTGGATTATGACATTTCGGCTGAGGCCATTCAGGATGTGCTTGTGATCGATGCACCCTGGCTGACCCGGGAGGCGACCCGGAAACTTGCAGCGCTGCCGAGCGACCGGGAAATTATTGCTGTAGGATCGTTGCCGACCAAAGACGAATACGGTCAGCCTTTACCGGAGGATGAGCTGCAAGCAATTCGGGAACAGACGGAAGTGGTTGAGGATTGGCTGGCTGTTCAAGAGAAAATCTCTCCGGCTGAAGGATTGAGCGCGCCGTATACTCAGGTGAGCCAGGCAAAATTCTGGACCTGGAATCGCTTTCGCGGTCCCGCACACGGTAAGTGGTATTTCAAACTGCCGGTGCCCCGACTGGAAGTTCGAAAGGTGCAGCACGACGGCAAGCTGTATCTGGGCATCCTCAACCATGCGGACCGAGCCATCACCGCACCCATCCCCTGGTCGGAAGGACATACTGTGCGCGAATTAACAAGCGATGCCCCGGATGAAGTCATTCAGAACACCGATGCCTACCAATTCGGACGGGAAGGTGTGGGTTTGTTTGAAATTCAGTAAAAAGGCAAGAACCTTTTAAAAAAAATCACCCAACGTCCTCCATTACCCCAAACAAACCAGGAAAGGAAGTAAAGGCGTTATGACATACCGGCTGACAGTTTTGATCTGGGCAGTGTTTATAATGGGCAGCAGCACAGGATTGGTTGCAGCGCCCCTTACCCTGACAACTGATATGATCAAAGACACGGTCATCAAGGTCAAGGTCAAAGATGGGGAAGGCGTGCTGGACGGCGAGCTGGCCGGAAAGAATTTTAAAGACACCGGTGCACCGCGGATCGGGAAAAAGGACGACGGCCTGTCTCGGGTCCTCTTCCGGATTGACGTTTCCAATCTCCGACTGCTGGAGTTGAAGAACATTGAGCGTGTCCGCCTGGTTATAAACTATGTTTATCCCAGCGGGAACCCCACACTTGGACTGTACCGCATCACTGATGAAGACGCGGACTGGAAAATCGATCAGGCCACCTGGAAACAGAAAAGCAGCGATAAGAAATGGGCTGGCGGCCCCGGTGGAGGCGATCCTGGCGACGGAACGTATGGCGAAGAACCGCTTGATAGATCTAAGGCAGACAGTCATCCCGGCAAAGCAGTATTCCATATACCGTCGTCAGTTATCCGGACCTGGATGGAGGCGGAAGAGTCGCAGAATCCCGGTCTTTTGCTCAAATCTGAAGACCAGGGTAGCGTAATGATTCATACTCAGGGGTATCCGCCGAGGAGTAGCACACATTTTCACGTAACGGCCGATTGGGAGGTAGATGCAGACTTCTCTCGCAACGCGTCGGGTGAGGTCACGCTGCTGGGGTCTGGCGGTATAGAAAAGCAGCTGATGGAAAAGACGCTGCAATCCGCATTGCAGGAGTTCAATCCGAATCTGCACAAAGTTCCCGCCGATGATATTCGTGGACGCTGGAATCGCTTCGACAATGCTTTTCGGTTCGTGCAGGGAGGCGGCTACGATCTGGTCATTACTTCACGCCGGGACTGGGACGAACGAGTGCCGGAGGAATATAAGGAAGATATGACGTATGTCCCGGTGGCCAAACAACTCGTCTACCGTGAGCGCGAAGTGGCGGGCGGGGTTGAATACGGCGTGGTTCACCGAACGGATGTGTGGATTCCACAGGTGCAGGCGTTTGTTGAATTTTTGCGATCCCCGGCTGCGCAGGAAAGGTTGGCGGAGAAAAATCATTATCTTTTCGCGCCAGCCGACAGGAAGCTGCCCGAGTTTGAGCCACCCTCTTACTGGCGCGACAAGCCATGGGAAACCGAGAAAAAACCGATGATGGTGCATGGGGTGGATTTTCACGGGGGTAATTCAACCACCGTATTCTCAGAACTTACAAAAATGAAAATGATGGGGTATAACTCCGTAATGTTCGGTGGCCATTCGGAAAAGGTCATGACCTGGGCGGATGAGAATGGCATGCTGATCTCCGGGATGCCCGAGGTTACCGAAGAAGATCGGGCAGGTGGCCTTTCTCGCCATGCTGCCGCGGCCAAGAAAATGGCCAGGCATCCCTCATGTTGGGGAGCGTATCTTAAAAACGAAGACAGTGCGAGCCACTGGATGAGTAAAATGTACCGAGGGGATTTCGACGGGAAAGACGAAGAAAAGCTCTCAGAGCGGGAAAAAGCGTTTCATCGTATCAAGAACGGCGGGTTTGCCGAATGGGCGAGGGAGAAGCACGGGACGCTGGAGAAGCTCAACAAGCGGTGGCATACCGACTATGACAGCTGGGACGGGATCACTCTCCCTGGCCTCCGCCTGGAGGAAGTTGCTGATATCTATGAGGGCATCATAGGGCCGGCCCAGGAAAACTATCAGCGGCGGCAGCGGTTTTCAAACAGCTCTTACACATACGCAGAATACCCGGATCTTCTCGATCTGCGTCGCCACTGCAGAGCCGTGTGGGCCAGTTGGTATGATGAGCGGATCGCAGAAATGCGGTCGTATCTGGGAGATGGATTCCTGTACTCGACAAAAGACGGCAAGGATCCTTATGATCAGCGGGCGTCAGGACAATTCAACAGCGCTGCTCACGACCACGGTCCCTGCAAATACGCCTCGGTGGAACTTCAGATTTTAGTGGATACGGTGCAAACCGGCAGGGGTTGGCCAGTTTGGAATGCGGAGGATCATATCTACACGCACTCCAATCCCAGGCGCGTGCGGTTCGACATCTTTTCGAAATACCTCATGGGGCAATTTAAGTCCACCACGTACGTCTGGGGATCGACGGGAGGCAGGGCCGTGTCCCATAAACGGAGCACGGAACATGGTCGGGCGGAAAAACTGACCCGCAATAAAATCCGACGGTACGAACCCATCTTCCGTGCTTTTCTGGAAGCGCGCGCGGAGGCGGATTTGACAGTCCTCATTACAGAAGCCAATCGCGCCTGGGATGAATATGACCCGCGGCCGGAGGAATCCTACCTTGGCGGAGCGATCAAGGCCTATGGCTATATGGGAGCGCTTGGTCGACAATGGAAATACGTGCTGGACCGGGACATATCTGCCGAAAGCGTGCAGGACGTGATGGTCATCGATGCACCCTGGTTGACGGATCAGACGATAGAGAGACTCAGCAAGCTTCCTTCGGACCGACGTCTGATCGCGGTCGGCCAGGTGCCGAACACCAACGAGTATGGGGAACCGCTTCCCGAAAGCGCCCTCAACAAAGTGAAGAAACGCGCCACCGTGATTCAGGACTGGCCCGAACTGAGCGATGTTGTTAAACCGGCGGACGGCTTAATGGAGCCCTATACAGCCATCGGCCAGGGAAAATACTGGACCTGGAACCGTTTCCGCGGACGAGGTCCCTGGTCTTTTCATCTGCCTACGGCCCGGCTGGAACTGAGGCGAGTCAAACATGACGGGAAACTCTATCTTGCCGTGCTGAACCATGCGGATAAAGCTATAACTGCTCCAATACCGTGGGCCGAGGGCCGGGAAGTGCGGGACCTTATGAGTGAGAATCCGCATGAATCGATCAAAAATACCGAATCGCACAAGTTCGGTAAAGAGGACGTGGCGCTGTTTGAGCTGAGGTAATGAACTCGCTATCGCAGTGGTCAAAAGCTGTTACGTTACATTTGTAAAAGACCGCACGATCAGACATCCACCTTGTCACGAAAACCGCGGGATGCGCTTGAGTTCGGGAGGACGGACAACGAAGTGTATAATCCTTGGGTCTCCGCTGATTACACAGGCGGGCATGGTCATACTTTTATTGTGAATCCGGCGTGTCAGTCTGCCACTCGAGCGGCTATGCGATCCGTCGGGCGACGCAGGCCGCCGGCTGCAGGGGCATAGTGGGGTCGTCCGTCCAAGTTGCGATCAGAACCGAACGCGGCGTCTGCACTCTTCCGCCGATGATGCTGGAACTTAACGCCCCATGCTCCTTGAGCAGGTCAATGACTCCCTTCATATGCGGCTGGGAACCAATCCTGAAACGTTCGTATTGAGGAGGAAAGGCTGGACAAATGAGATAAAAGTAATAAAGTAGTGCGGCTAATGGAAGACATCAGAACACGGCGGTCACTGCCGTATTTTTGCTGATCAGCGGTCGCCTGGACCGCATAGGGTGATTGCCTCTAAGAGTGCTAACCAAAAAGGAGTGAGAACGATGCCGAAGCGTTCAGAGACAATAAGCTATAAGCCGGTCTGCAACAGCCTGTTTGTTTACAGTCTCCTGTTACTGATTGTAGGTAACGTGGTACTCTCAACGTCATCCTCCCCGGCGGGCGAATACGACCAGGCCCCTATGCTCGATCAGGACGTTGAGGCAGGTACTCTCCCGCCCGTGGAGGAACGGATTCCCGAGTCTCCGAGGGTGGTGAAACCGAGGGACCGTGTCGGAAAGTACGGCGGACGCCTCACTATGGTTACGGTCGGCGGGGGGAGTTCTTCTGACGTGCTGACCAGTAAAGTCGCTACGTTATTCAAGTTCAGTCCTGATACAGAGGAAGTGGTCTCCGACGTAGCAAAAGGCTATGACATTTCGGATAATTACAAAAAATATACAATTTATCTTCGCAAAGGACTGAAATGGTCCGATGGCCATGAATATACAGCAGAGGATGTCATCTTCTGGTGGAAGGACATTATGTTGAACAAAGACCTGAAGCCGGTTTTGCCCAGCCGTTACAAAACGGGCGACGAACGTGCGGAGTTAAAAAAACTTGATGAATATACTGTCCAATGGCAATTTGCGGACCCTAATCCGATGTTCACCATGTGGTTTCACGGATGGGCGAATCATGGGCCGACGCAGTCACCGAAACACTATTTGAAACAATTTCACAAAAAGTACAATCCGGAAGTTGTCGAAGAAGCAAAAAGCCATGGCTTTGACACCTGGGCCAATTACTTCAAGAATAAACGGAGCAGACCAGGATGGCAGGTCAATTTCGATCTGCCGCGGCTTCAAACATGGATACCGGTCAAATCTCGCCCGTCCTATAAACTGTACGAACGGAATCCGTATTTTCACCAGGTGGATGCCGAAGGAAACCAATTGCCTTACATCGACCGCCTGTTGGTGATACGTTGTAACAGCCCGAGAATTGCACTGGGCAAAATGGCCTTCGGTCAAGTGGACGTGGCCAGTGCGACCGTGAATCTTGAGGACTACTCCCTGTTGAAATCGTTTGAAAAAGAATCCGGCTTACAAGTACACCTGCTGGAGCGTTTGAGAGGAGGGGAGTTCGTATTTTCCTTCAATCTGTCTAGTCCTGACCCCGTGAAACGCGACATATTTCGGGACGTAAGATTCCGCAGAGCTGTGTCCCTGGCCATCGATCGGGAAGAAATCAATCGCGTCATCTATTACGGAAAAGCTACGCCACGTCAAGCCACGGTCTTACCTATAGCTCCCTATTACGAGGAAGAATGGGCAAGATCCTACGCGGAGCGGGATGTAGAGAAAGCGAACGAGCTTTTGGACGAAATGGGCCTGGAGTGGGACGAGAAACATCGTCGACGACTGAGGCCGGATGGAGATCCCGTCTCCTTTAATCTTGAATACTGGGCGGGAGAAGGGCCCAAAACCTCGATCGTGGAACTCCTCAGGGAGAGTTTAGCCGAGGTTGGCATCGAGCTTAATGCGAAACCGCAGAACGCAGGATACAACAGGTCTCGGTTGAAGTCCGGAGAAAGCGATACGTTTAACTGGCATATGGACTCATCGACCAAGCTTTACAGGCGATGCAGAGTATTCCCGGTAAACGGCGGATTTCAGGGTATCCCTTCAGTCCCCTGGTTTGAATGGTTGGAAACGGACGGCGAAGAAGGGGAAAAACCGCCTCAAAAGATTATCGAATGGTACAATATCGGTCAGCAATGGAAAACGACCACAGATATTGATAAACGGCATAAACTGGCCAAAAAGATGCTGGATATTCAGGCCAACCAGGTTTACTGGATCGGTACCGTCGGTCGCAGTCCTACCCCGGCCGTCTACGACAAGGATTTGGTCAACGTACCGACAGACGGATACTGGGGATGGCAGCTCCATTTCTGGCGTGCGTATGATGTGTCGCAGTTCTTCTATTCTGATCCTGAAAAACGCAAAATCAGGGACGATGTGCTGCCTGAAAGTAAAAAATAGCGAAATGCCGGGCGGTCCTGTTATTGGTCTTTATCCGTAGGTTAAGCGGTAGAAGCACTTCCACCGTGCTTTACGATCCTGCGCAGCAGCGATGCGGCGAAGAGAAAACGCCTTCGCACCTGCGGCGGATTGCGGTTCATGGGACGGCTGATGCGGTCTGCGAGATACGTATTCGCATAAGCATTTGCCATAGGTTTGCCGGGTATTACATTACAGGTGCTCGTTTCCGATTCAGCAGTAAATGCGCGGGCGGTTCCGGCTATGTACCCCCGTGGGCGCATGTGGGATAAGGCGAATGCGTTGATATGACCGTTGGCAAATGCTGGCTGAAGGCTCCGAGTACGCCGAGCATGAGCTGAGCGCCGGGCGCATTCTGCCAGCCATGAGTTGAAGGCGCGTAAAAATATTTTTCATGGGTGCATTCGCGCAGTAGGGCATCAAGAGATTCTGTGGAAGAGTATCAGCTGGCGGGTGACGTTAGCTATACGTGGTATAGTAGCCGCCTCAAAAGAAGACGATTTTACAGCAGTACTCGGTTGCCTGCTCTCAAAAACAATGCAGAATTGCAAAGGCGTCCCGCTGGCGAGGACCTAAAAAGGAAATTACGCTACGGCGATTCTGAAGAAGCTTCGGACACGTATCAGTCCCGGAGCTAAGGTTGGATAGGTCGTCCAAAGGAGCATGAGACAATGTCACACTACTTAATACGTCGTTTCATATACATGATTCTGATGCTCATTGCCGTTTCAATTTTCGCGTTCATTATTATCCAGCTTCCGCCGGGTAGTTATCTGGATACATATGTCGCCGAGCTGGAGCAGCAGGGCGGTAGCGTCAGTGAGGCGGAAATAGCAGCGTTGAAAGAAAGATACGGCCTAAACCAGCCGATGTATGTTCGGTATTTTAAGTGGATGGGGGGGATTCTGCAAGGGGACATGGGGCGGTCATTCACGTTCAGTCAACCGGTAACAAATGTTATTGGAGAGCGGCTCCCTCCCAGCTTCGCTATAGCTTTTTTGAGCCTTGCGTTTACATACTTAATCGGTATACCAATCGGCATATATGCCGCCGCTCGCCAGTACTCTGTGGGCGATTACGTTTTTACAGTACTTGGTTTTATCGGTATGGCTATTCCGAATTTTTTCCTGGCTCTCATCCTTATGGTTGCTTTCTACAAATGGTTCGGTGTCAGCATCGGAGGCCTGTTTTCTCAGGAGTACCTCATTTCACCATGGAGCTGGGGAAAAGTATGGAATATGCTTAAACACATGCCGATTCCGTTGATCGTCATAGGAACGGCCAGTGCAGCGGGTATATTACGTACCATGCGCGGATTGATCCTCGACGAACTGAAGAAGCAGTATGTAATTGCTGCGCGCGCACGGGGACTGCACGAGCTTAAAATCCTGTTTAAGATACCGGTGCGCCTTGCCCTGAACCCGGTCGTAAGCGGAATAGGGTTCATGTTTCCGAGACTTGTTTCCGGGGCGGCGATTGTAGGTATCGTACTGAATCTGCCGACACTAGGACCCGTGCTGTTTCAGGCACTCCAGAGTCAGGATACATATCTGGCCGGCAGTATTGTGATGCTTATGACCTTCATGACGGTTATAGGGGTCTTCATTTCGGATGTGTTGCTTGCCCTCATTGATCCAAGAATAAGGTATACTTGACAGGAAGCACTATGAAGCGTGAGCAGAAGAAAGATCAGAACAGTCGGCGCGAGCTGAGCGCAGAAGAGCGGATGTACATGGCGTCGCAATGGCGCCTGATGGCGAGGCGGTTCTTTAGACATAAGATTGCTGTGAGCGCACTCGCGGTTTTAGGCATTTTTTACATTCTGGCCATATTCTGTCCGTTTTTCGCGCCTTACGGCAAAAATCAGCGTCTGAAAGGGTATATCCACGCTCCGCCTCATAAGGTGCACTTCGTTGATGAGTCGGGCGAGTTTCATTTGCGCCCGTTTGTATATCCCCATAAACAGGAGTTGAACGAGGAAACGTTAAGTCGGAACTATACCCCGGATAAAAGCGAGAAACATTTTCTTAAGTTTTTTGTGGAAGGGAAGCCCTACACGATGTTGGGAATCATAAAATCCCGGACCCACTTTATCGGTACGGAGAAGGGAAAATTTCTGCTGTTCGGCGCAGACGAGATGGGGCGGGATCTGTTTTCCCGAATACTATTCGGCGCACGCGTTTCTCTGACGATCGGCCTTGTGGGCGTTTTTCTCGCTCTGGTCCTCGGGACGATTATGGGCGGTATCAGCGGCTACTACGGCGGTAAACCCGATATGCTGATCCAGCGGGTTATTGAATTTATTATGAGTATCCCCGCTATTCCTTTCTGGATGGCCCTCAGTGCTGCGTTACCACCTACGTGGTCCGTAATTATGGTATACTTTGCGATAACGGTCATTTTGTCCCTCCGTCGCTGGTGCGGAATAGCTCGCGTCGTCCGTGGGAAATTCCTCCAGCTTCGGGAGGAAGACTTTGTCGTCGCAGCCAAAGC
>Ga0207714_1001549_pt1 | contig 14754 bp, 21 predicted proteins | sample PonA232FremontCA_2_FD_187270 | JGI IMG/M metagenome (GOLD analysis project Ga0207714, IMG submission 187270) | Marine sediment microbial community from Fremont, CA, USA - Pond A23 Sediment 2 (SPAdes) | ecosystem: Environmental > Aquatic > Marine > Unclassified | place: USA: Fremont, California... | reverse complement strand
TAACGCGGGCCAGCCATGTGTGGCACGACGACGACCAAGTGGTCAGTCTCACGGTAACAAAAGAGTTCGTTGATTGCCAGGAAGACGAAGGAACCATGGTCTACATCTACCCCGTAATCGGAATGGAGGAATGAAGAAAAACAAGCGTTTAGATTCGGTGGACATGCTAGTTGTTCACTGTTCGGCAACCCAACCCGACGCCGATATTGGCGTCAAAGAGATCGACCGCTGGCACCGCGACCGGGGCTGGCTGAAAGTCGGTTACCACCTCGTTATCCGTCGCGACGGGACCGTCGAGCAAGGCCGCTACCTGGACGAACAGGGAGCCCATGCTGTGGAAGTCAACGATCATAGCCTGGGCATCTGCCTGGTAGGTGGCGTGGATGACCAGATGGAGGCGGAAGACAACTTCAGCGAAGCTCAGTTCAAAGCTCTGGCCGATGTGCTGGATGCCCTGCTGGTCTTCTACCCCGACGCTGCCATTTGTGGTCATCGAGACATCGAGGGAGTTAATAAGGATTGCCCTTCCTTCAACGTCTCTCAGTGGTTGGAAAGCCAATCAGGAGTAAAACTGTGAAAGAACTGTCCGCTGGAGGACTGAAATGCAAATCGTTGGACTGACCGGCGCTGCCGGCGCGGGAAAGGACACTGTGGCGGACTATTTACAGGAAACAGAAGGCTTCACCCAGTACGCCTTTGCCTGGCCAGTGAAGAAAGCGGCCTCTGAGAAATTCGGGGTCCCTATTTCAGCCTTCGAGGACCCTGAACAGAAGGACCAGGTGATCGAACGGTGGGGTCTGACTCCCCGGCAGATGGCCGAGTATGAGGGTACGGAGTGTGGCCGCGAGTTTTACGGCTTCGATATTTGGATTATCCGGGCCGAAGTCGCTCTGGAAATGGTCAAAGCGTCAACTTCGCCTCCACAGGGTTTCGTTGTGTCGGACGTCCGGTTCAACAACGAGGCCGAGTGGATACATCGGCATGGTGGGACCGTGATCGAGGTTTATCGGCTCGACGCCACTTCTGTCACCGCTCATAAATCCGCAAGCGGAATTGATCCGGGCCTGGTAGATACAACGGTCATCAACCGTTCGGGAGATCTCCCCTCCACTTTTTCAGCGGTGGACCGCATTCTGGCTTCCGCCTCCCTATAGGTCAGGAGCAATGAATGACCCAAAACGACATCACGCTGGCACATCTTATCAAGCACGGCTCGCTGACCCCATTGCAGGCGATGGGAGTCTACGGCATCCATCGCCTGCCGGCTCGTATCTATGAGCTGAAACAGGCGGGCCACGACATCCGAAAGACTACTCGCACCGATGGCCGGGGCCGGCAGTATGCCGAGTATCGGCTTTACCATGAGCCTGCTTTCCACGGCGATACCTACGTCGCGTAGGAGAACCATGTCTCAACAACCGATTGCATACCAAGAAACGAACATGCGGCTGGCCTTCCAAGCTGCTATGTCTCAGGCAGCTCCTGAAAACTTCGACCTAATGAAGAAGGTCGGGACAAAGCTCAAGAAGGGCCTGGGACGCATTCCTCGATACAAGCTCTGGCGCGTCGTGCGCGGAACCAACAAGGAGTAATCATGGGCGAAGATGCCGATTTTCAGCTGACCGAAGAGGAAGAGCAAGCCGGCAAGAAGTTCTTGCTGGCGACGGTCAAGGAGATGGCAGAAAGCGGTGAGTATTTCAGTGAGATCACTCTTCGGCTTCCTGACGGCAGTTTCGTCAAGCTGGACTTAGCTGTGACCGACGCACAGCCCGCCGAGGAATAACCGTGGGAGACGCACAGTTTGTTGGCCATGAGCCGTGCCCAGACTGCGGCAGTGAGGATAACTTGGGCCGCTGGGACGATGGCCATGCTTACTGTTTCTCCCAAGGATGCAGCTACTATGAACCGGCTGACACCAAGCGTTCAGCTGGCTCTCGAACGAGGAAACGTATGTCCCTGATTGATGGGGAGGTTAAACCCTTAGGGGCGCGAGGACTGACTGCGGAGACATGTCAGAAGTTCGGATACCAGGTTGGCAAGTATAAGGGCAAGACGGTCCAGATCGCCAACTACAAGAACGTCTCTGGGCAGACCGTAGCTCAGAAAATCCGGTTCAAGGATAAGGATTTTCTCTTTCTGGGAGACACCGATCAAGCCGGGTTGTACGGCGAATGGCTATGGTCTCCCGGTCGAATGGTGATTGTGACCGAAGGCGAGATAGATGCCCTCAGTGTGAGCCAAATCCAAGGCAATAAGTGGCCGGTGGTGTCTGTTCCGAACGGAGCCAGCGGAGCCGAGAACGCCGTTCGTAAGAGCTTGGAGTTCCTGGAGAGCTTTCAATCCGTGGTCTTCATGTTCGACATGGATGAGCCCGGCCAAGAGGCTGCCAAGGAGTGCGCCGCCCTACTCTCCCCTGGCAAGGCGTATATCGCTACGCTCCCGGAGAAAGACCCCAACGAGCTGCTTACCCAGCGGCGGACCAAGGAAGTGGTCTCCGCTATCTGGGAGTCCAAGCGGTTCGAGCCAGACGGCATTGTCCAGGGGTCCGAGCTATGGGAGGAAATCGAGCGGCCCATTGAATGGGGATTGAGCTATCCATGGGAGTCGATGACGCGGCTTACCTATGGGATACGCACGGGAGAGCTGATCGGGATTGGATCGGGCACCGGGATGGGCAAGACCGATTTCATGAAAGAGATCGAGACCCACCTAGCCTGTTATCACCAGCAGAAGATCGGCATTCTTCATTTAGAAGAGTCCGTGCGCGACTCTGGTCTGGCCCTCATGTCGAAACAAGCCGGAAAGCTCTTTCACCTGCCGGACGGTGAGTGGACCCAGGAAGACAAAGAGGCCGCTTTCCAGTCCGTTTTGGGCTCTGATCGGGTGCTGCTATACGACAGCTTTGGCTATAACGACTACGACCACATCAAGTCCCGTATTCGTTATATGGCTGTCGGCCATGGTTGCCGGTATATCTTCCTGGACCACATTACCGCCCTGGTAACAGGGGACGCCAGTAATGACGAGCGCCGGCAGCTGGATTACATCATGACGGACCTGGCGTCTCTGGTGACCGAGCTTGGGATCACCATTTTCTACATCTCCCATCTGACAACGCCGGAATCGGGGAGCCATGAGGAAGGGGCTCGCGTCCAGCTCCGCCAGTTCCGAGGCAGTCGAGCTATCGGCCAATGGTCTTGGTACGTCATTGGCCTGGAGCGGAACCAACAAGCAGCCGATCTGAAAGATCGGCACACATCAACAATTCGTATCCTCAAAGACCGCTACACCGGACAGGCTACCGGCGAGGTGTTTTATCTCCGGTACAACCCAGACACCGGGAAGATGGAGGAAGTCGAGCCGGAAGCCGATGGCTTTGAGGATGAGTTTGAAGAGGAAGGCGGATTTTGAAGACTATTTCTACTGGAACGGGCACCGCCCTGATTGCCATTAATGGCGTCATTCTCTTTATTGTAGCCACCATTAGTGGTCTCCTGTGACCTTACACCATCGAGACCATCGGAGATATGGTGGGCAATCCTGAGGTTACCGTGCCGTGGTGGCAGGGCATGCTGCTGGGCTTTGTACCATTCATCGGCCAGCTGACCATTGCCGGCGCAGTGATCGTCTGGGTTCTTTCCCTGTTCGTCCTGTAGGAGTTTTATGCGAAATCTCGTAGCTGACATCGAGGCCGACGGTCTCCAGATCAACGCGGTCACCACCATCCACTGTATCGTTGCCAAGGACCGTAACACCAAAGAAGTCTGGCGGTTCAGCTCCCAGCCCTCCGGTCTTACCATTGAGGATGGAATCCTCTTCCTCCAAGAAAACCACATAGCCGGCCACAACTTCCTCAAATACGACATCCCGGGCATGCAGAATCTTTACCCTTGGTTCTACCCGAAGGGGTTTGTCCGTGATTCGTTAGTGGAGGCCCGCGTTGTGTGGGCCGACGTTATGAAGGACCGCGATTTCCGTGCGCTGAAGAAAGGACGTCTTCCGGCGGAGTTTAAAGAGAGGGGCCTGATTGGGTCCCACTCGCTGAAGGCATGGGGCTACCGCACCGGCGAGGCGAAAGACGACTTCGACGGCCCTTGGGACCGTTGGTCGCAGGAGATGGAGGATTACTGCGAACAGGACGTCCACGCTAACGACGCGCTGTTCGACCTGATCGACGGCAAGGATTGGCCTTGGTTCAGTCTGTGGATGGAAAACAAAGTGGCCTGGATCGTCGCCCGTCAGGAACGATATGGGTTCCTGTTTGACCAGCCGTCAGCTGTAGAGCTGCAAGCCGATCTAAGTCAGCGCCGAGAAGAGCTGCGAGCCCAGCTGCAAGAGTATTTCCCGCCGTTCTATCGGCCTGGCAAGTTGTTCACTCCCAAAGCCGACAATAAGCGATACGGCTACGTCAAGGACGCGCCTCTCTGCAAGGTCAACCTGGTTGATTTCAACCCCGGCAGCGGCCAGCACATCGCTGACCGTCTCCAGAAGGTGAAGGGATGGAAGCCCAAAGAATGGACGCCTGAAGGGGAACCAAAAACCTCGGAAGACATCCTGAGCAGTCTCGATTGGCCAGAAGCCCAGCTGCTGACTGAATACGCCGTGGTGGACAAGCGGCTTGGCCAGCTGTCAGAGGGTCAAAACGCCTGGCTGAAGAAGGCCAACCCGATGACTGGCCGGATTCACGGCGGGGTGAATACCAACGGTGCAGCCACGGGCCGAATGACGCACTCCGGCCCGAATATGGCCCAGGTCCCGGCAAACGGGGCTCCCTATGGCGAGCGATGCCGCGCCTTGTTCACGGTCCCTGCTTGGAAAAAGCTGGTTGGAATCGACGCGGATGGCCTGGAGCTGCGCGGCCTGGGCCACTTCATGGCCACCTGGGATGAAGGCGTATTCGCTCGTGCTGTGGTTGAAGGGGATAAGTCGGAGGGCACAGATGCCCATACGATCAACCAGAAGGCCATCGGACTGTACTCCCGCGATTCCGCGAAGACCGTTATCTACGCGCTGATCTACGGGGCCGGGGATTACAAGCTGGGCCTAACCATTCTGGAAGACATGCCAGAAGAGCGCCGTAAGCAATTCCGGGCGAAAAAGAAGATCATTCAGCTAGGAAAGACGGCACGGGCACAGCTGACGGAAAATATCCCGGCTTTGGGAATCTTGATTGACCGAGTGCAGAAGAGGGCCAAGAAACGCGGTTACCTGTATGGCCTGGACGGGCGAAAGCTCTACGTTCGGTCCATGCACTCCGCGCTTAACACCCTCATTCAATCTGCCGGCGGGCTCATTATGAAGATGGGCCTGGTTATCCTGGACGGCTATTTACAGAACGAAGGTCTGATTCCAGGAGACGACTACGAGTTCGTCGTCAATGTCCATGACGAATGGCAGATCGAGTGCCGGCCCGAACATGCCGAGTTGGTCGCAGAGCTGGGCAGTCAAGCCATTCGAGATTCCGGCTGGTTTTTCGACTTCCGGTGTGTTCTCGAAGGCGGTTCCGATATTGGGCAATGCTGGCGTGACACGCACTAAACGGCGGATGCTCAAGGATGCCAAGTACCGGGCAAAGAGAAAGGGACTCCCTTTTACGCTGGACGAAGACAGCTTTGAAGTTCCAGACGTTTGTCCGGTACTTGGTACTCCCTTGCGTATCGGCGGGGGACCACATTCTCCATCTCTGGACCGGATTGTTCCCGAGATTGGCTACATCCCGTGCAATGTCTTGGTAGTCTCGCAGCGGGTCAATCAGATCAAGCAGAACGCTACCCCAGCGGAGCTGGAAGAGATCGCGGGGTTCTACCGCGAATACATCGAAATTTGGATCAACAATCTCACTGGTGGGATAGATGAATAAGTCGCTTTTTGAGTATCAAAAGGAGTTCATGCTGGCGTGCAGTCAGCATGTCGGCTCCGAACCCGTCACGCCTACAGAATATCTGACCGAGTGCGATACAGACCTGTGGTCGAGCCTCGTCGAAGAAGAGCATTCCGAACTACATGAAGCTCTCGGGGCGCTGGACTTGGCGGCGGACGATGACCCGGAAGCGTTCCTCGCCTGTCTGGCGGAAGTGTGTGCCGAAGGCGTGGACGTGATCTATACCGTGTCCGGCCTCCTGAACGACTTGGGGCTACCGGCAGAGACCATGTTCCAGGTGGTCCATGAGGCCAACATGGCGAAACGAGATGACGACGGGTTCATTCATAAGGACCCGGAGACCGGCAAGGTGCTTAAACCGATGGGTTGGCGGCCGGTCAATAAGATCAAAGTTGTTCTGGAAGCCCAGGAGGTTTGACATGGAGTTCGGACTAACAATCTTCGCTGTTCTCGGGCTCTTCCTTATCGTCCTTGGCGGTTTCGTTGGGCTCTTTTCTTATGCGTCCTATAAGTCGCTCCGGGACGATGAACTCTTCCCGTCTGTGATCTATGTAGATGATCGGGAGTTCTTGGAAGATCGGCCCTTGAAAGCCGCTTGCGGCATTCCGGGGATAACTTAATGGGCATCTTAGGAAAGCTCGGGTTGGATTCCTTGGGGGCCGTCTTCTCGCCTATCACCGAATGGGTAAAAGCCTGGCAGGAACGGAAGACGGCCCAGCTGAAACACAAGCAGCAGATTGAAAAGGCCCGCGCTGAGTCCAAGATCGCTATGCTCAAATCCGCCCAGAACCACAAGTTCGAGTGGGAGGAACAGGCGGTCAAGAATGCCGGCTGGAAAGACGACTGGTTCGTCTTGGTTCTGACTGCCCCGGCGATTCTGGTCTTCTGGCCGGACATGCAGCCCACCGTCAAATCCGGCTTTGAGGCGCTGAAAGAATTGCCGGAATGGTATCGGTACGCGCTTCTGATCGCCATTGGCTCGTCGTTCGGTGTCAAGAAGATCACCGATTGGAAGAAGATCAAAGGGCTACTCGGATGATGGACACACTGAAAGACGGGTCTAGCCCGCTGGGGGACGATAAAAGTCTGGTCCAATATCGCACCCACATGGGCAGCGATCTTATGGTGGTCAATGCGGCCCGCGTCAGTCTGAACAAAGAGTCGGACTGGGAGCGTGTCCGGGTTCCGGTGTATGTGGACCGCAATAACGACTACGGGGACGAGCCGGACTTTGTGATGGTCGAACAGCTGTCAAAACGAGACCAGCGTTTGATTTACTTCCTGGCTCGGGGGATGCGTGAGTCTGAATACCGCCGGGCGCTGGAGCGGCTGGCTGAAGCAGCGACTGTGGACGAAGTGGTACAGGCCCTGAAGACGCTGAACGCCAACAAGCACTGGACCCCGTTCGGTCATCCTCAAGTCCAGTTCCGAATCACCATGCCCATCGCCATTGCCCGCCAGTGGTTCAAGTCCGAAGTGGGCTTTGTGCGAAATGAAGTGAGTCGGCGCTATGTGGACGATCCCCCGGAAATCTTTGTCCCTAGCGTTTTCCATACGAAGCCGGAAGACGTAAAACAGGGATCGGGAGGACCTCATATTCGGTCTCAAAGCTGGAAGCTATCTGCCCATGCCCATGAGTCCCGCTCTTACAGTCTCTACACCGACATGATTGAAGACGGCGTGGCCCCGGAAGACGCCCGTTTCCAGCTCCCCCAAGGGACGTACACCACGTTCATTGAGACCGGCTCTCTGGCGGCTTATGCGCGTATCTGTGGGCTCCGTAAGGACCCTCATGCCCAGAAAGAGGCCCGCCACTATGCTCATGCTGTGAGCGCCACTATGGCCTCCCTGTTCCCCGTCTCCTGGGACGCGCTGGTCGGAACCGATGGCTGAGGTTCCGACAGGGCCTATTTCCAAGCTACTCGGGAACCGGCTGAATAAGACCCACCGGGACATTGCTTCGGGTCGAAAGGCGTTTTCCGACTACCATCTGATCCACCTTGCCAACCTCTGGCTGGTCGCCTGTCTGGCCTATTACGAGCTGGACGATCCGTTCATGTCGGACCAGCTGTTCGACAACCTTACGGGCCATCTCCTGGCGAACCATAGCCGGCTCAAAGAAGCCGGCGTTTGGTGGGTGGACGGGATGTTTCCCCGAGACGCGCTGGAAGCCGGAACCGGGTATCACCTGAAGCACCTCTATCCGGTCATCATCCAAGAGGCTGTGGTGGACATCGAAAAGAGGCCGTGACTCAAAAGACCGCTCTTATCGACGCCGACATCCTGACCTATATGTTCGGCTTCGCCCACGAAGAGACCTACGACTTCGATGGAGACGGAGACCCGGCAGCTGTAGCTGACTATGAGGCCGCCGCCGAGCATATCGACAACGAGGTTCTGTACTACCAGGACCAGACGGGGGCAGATGATGTCGTCGTCGCTCTTTCGGATAAGGACCATCCGAACTGGCGGGAAGCCTTCTTGTCCAGCTACAAGGCCAACCGGAGCGATTCCCGCCCTCCCCTCCTGTACTGGGACCTCCGCCAGTACATTATCGACACCTATCCGACGTACATTCGGCCCGCCCTGGAAGCCGACGATGTGTTGGGCATCCTGAGTACCAGCACCAAAGCCATCCCAGGGAAGAAGTGCATCGTATCCACCGACAAGGATTTTTGGACCATCCCTGGTTGGTTATGGGACCCCCGCAATCATAAGGACCAGAAGCCGGTCAAGGTGAGTCGGCCCGATGCCGACTACTGGCATCTCTACCAGACGCTTACCGGGGACCAGATCGACAACTACAAGGGCTGTCCTGGAATCGGCCCCAAGAAAGCCGAAAAGCTCTTGATGGAGCATTGGGACCCCGAAGAGATGAACGTAGCCGAGGCTTGGGAAGTCATCGTGGCCGCTTTCAAGAAGAAGGGCCTGACGGAAGACGATGCGTTGGTCCAGGCCCGCGTTGCCCGAATCTGTCGGAAGGAGGATTTTGATTTCAAAAACAAACAGGTAATCCCGTGGACGCCTCCTGAAAATGAAGACTGAAGGACCCTCCACCCGCGCTCAGATTGTGACGCGGCGTACCTATAACCGGCCCTTGGATGACGAGGGCCGTAGCTTCGAGACCTGGGAAGATACCGTTGCCCGTGTCATCCACCATCAACGATGGCTTTGGGAGCGAGCCCTCAAGCGAGAGCTGAATAGCCAAGAGACAAGCGAACTGGAAGACCTCCGCCAGCTCATGTTGGAGCGGAAGGTTTCCGTCGCTGGCCGAACCCTGTGGCTGGGCGGCACGGAAGTCGCCAAGAAGCGGGAAGCCTCGCAGTTTAATTGTGGTCATACCGAAATCGAGACGGTATACGATGCGGTGGACCACTTCTGGTTACTGCTGCAAGGCTGTGGCGTTGGATTTACGCCAATCCCTGGTACGTTGAACGGGTTTCGTTGTCCGATCCCTGAGGTAGAGATCGTTCGTTCGGAGCGTACCGAGAAAGGCGGCAATGAATCCAACACAGAGACCTTCGACGGCCATACCTGGTGGCTCCGGTTAGGCGACTCCGCCGAAGCCTGGGCGAAATCCTTAGGTAAACTCTTAGCCGGCAAGTATCCGGCCCAGAAGTTGGTGCTGGACTTCTCCCAGGTTCGCCCCGAAGGTGAGCGCCTGAAGGGCTATGGCTGGATTTGCAGCGGCGACCGGGCCATTGCTCGGGCCTATGAGGCCATTGCGGAGATCATGAATCGTCGGGCCGGTGACCTACTGACGGCCATCGACATCATGGACATCATGAATTGGGCTGGCACGGTCTTGTCTAGCCGCCGCAGCGCCGAGATCGCGCTTATGGACTACGATAATCCCGAAGCCGAAGACTTCGCGGTGGCCAAGAAGGATTATTGGATCGACAACCCGCAGCGTGGGCAGTCCAATAATAGCTTGGTGTTCCACCGTAAGCCGTCCAAAAATGAGCTGCGGGACCTGTTCCGTAAGATGCTGGATGCCGGCGGCTCGGAGCCTGGGTTCATTAACGGCGTGGCCGCTAAAGAGCGGGCTCCCTGGATGGCCGGGTTCAACCCATGCGCGGAGATCATCCTGCCAAATAAGGGCTTCTGCAATCTGGTCGAGATCGACGTCTCCAAGTTCAGCGGAGACATGGCTGGGATGCTGGAGGCGGCCCGGATTGCCGGACGAGCCAACTACCGTCAGACCTGCGTCAACCTACAGGACGGCATCCTCCAAGAAGCCTGGCACCTCAACAATGAGTTCCTGCGGCTCTGTGGCGTGGGCATCACTGGAGAGGCCCTGCGGCCTGATCTTCGACGGCATGACGCCCGCCGGTTGAGCCGAGAGGCGACGGTGGCCACCTATGAGATGGCCGACGAGCTGGGAACCCCTCGCCCGAAAAACGTCACAACGATCAAGCCTAGTGGCACCATGTCGAAGATCATGGACACCACCGAAGGCTGCCACAAGCCGATGGGCCGGTTCGTCTTCAACAACGTGAACTTTTCCCGGAATGATCCACTTGTGGAAGTGTTGCGCCAAGCCAACTACCGAGTGCAGCCAAACCCGGTGGACCCGGAAGGCGTCCTGGTGACGTTCCCTGTGGACTACAGTGGCGTCCGGTTCCATGAAGCCGACGGCATGGAAGTCAACCTGGATAGTGCCGTGTCCCAGCTGGAGCATTACAAACAGTTGATGCGGAACTATGTCCAACATAATGCCAGCATTACGGTCAGCTATGACCCGTCCGAGGTCGAAGAGATCGTCGAGTGGCTGGATAAGAACTGGGACGATTATGTGGGAGTCGCCTGGATTCTTCGGAACGATCCCACAAAGCGGGCAGAAGACCTTGGCCATCCATACCTTCCTCAAGAAGTTGTTACCCAGGAAGAGTACGAAGCCTATGTCTCGCAGCTAGGTCATGTGGACATTGAGGCGTACAACTCGATGGAAGAGCTACGAGATGACGATTGCTCCACGGGCGCTTGTCCCGTGAAGTAGTCTCATAGGGCTTCCGCCTCCCTATAGGGGGACATTGGGTCCCCTTTTTTGCTTTCTAGGAGACTGGATTGTTTAACCACGTTCCTCCCGATTCCCGCAGCCTGATTGCACTGTTGGATGCTTCATTTCCTGCCAGGCCGCCCGATCCGGCGGAAACCGAGCGGGAAATCTGGATGAAGGCCGGCGAGCGACGGCTGATCGAAGCCATGAAGTCGCGCCAAGCAGAGCAAGACGAAACGATCCTGGAAAGCCCTGTCACCGCTTCCACTTACCAACCGGAGTAGCCAGCCGAGGCCGATGTTCGGCATAACAGCAGCAGTTATCGGTTCCGCCCTGATCGGTGCCGCTTCGCAAGAGTATCAACGCCGTAAGCGGGAAGAAAAGATGGAAGAGCTGCGGAAAGAGCGCGAAAAGGAACAAGAGCGGCAGGAAGAAATGCGCGCTAACAAGAAGGCAATCATGGGCCGGTCGGACCTGAAATCGGAAACAGGCCAGGCCAGTGCTAAATCCGCCGGCGTCTCTTCCCTGCGTATCCCCTCTACCAGCGCCGGAAGCTCCGGCCTCAACGTCTGACTGAGTAATGGCACAAGAACAGTCCATTTCATCTCGGTGGGATGAGCTGAGCCGTGTGCGGGACCCCGTGCTCGAACGGGCTCGGTCTTGTTCCAAGCTCACCGTCCCCCATCTTCTCCCGCCCAGCGGTACAACCCAAAAAGACGACCTGCCGACGCCCTATCAAGGGCTAGGGGCACGGGCCGTCAACAACCTGAGCGCCAAGCTGCTTCTGGCGCTGTTCCCGCCCAATAGCAAGTTCTTTCGCTTGTCCGTTTCGGAAGCGGCCATCCAGGAGATGCCTCAATCCCGAGGCGAAATCGACGAGTCGATCCTAGAGCTTGAGCGGGTCATCCAGCATGACATCGACTCCAGCAACATGCGGACAGCCGCCTTCGAGGCGATCAAGCACCTGGTAGTGACGGGCAACGTCCTGGTCCATCTACCCGAAGAAGGCGGTCTCCGGCTATACCGGATGGACCAATATGTGGTCCGTCGGGACCCTATGGGCAATGTGCTGGAGATTATCGTTAAAGAAGACCTGAGCCCCAGCAGCTTGCCGGCTGAAGCCCGGAACGCCATTGAGGGAGACGAGAACACGGAAGAGAAGACCGTCTCGTTGTATACCCATATCTGGCGGAGCAACGAAGACGGCGACCCTAAGTACAAGATCAAACAGGTCGTCAACGGTCAGACGCTCCCCGATTCCGAAGGTGACTATCCGGTAAACGCGCTTCCCTGGCTGCCGCTTCGATTCCAAATGGTCACGGGTGAAGACTACGGACGGGGCCTGGTGGAAGAACATCTAGGCGACTTCCGGTCCCTCGAAAAGCTCACCAAGGCGATTACGGACGGAGCCCAAGCAGCGGCCCGCATTCTCTATTTCCGCAACCCCAACTCGTCCACCCGTAAAAAGGACCTGGTGGAGTCGGACAATGGGGATGTCATCGACGGTAACCCGGAAGACGTGGGCTTACTCCAGCTGGACAAGTACACGGATTTCAACTTCGCCCAAGAAATGGCGATTGAAATTCGGACCCGGCTGTCGGAAGCCTTCCTGCTGAGTTCCACCGTCCGGCGCGATGCCGAGCGTGTGACCGCCGAAGAAATCCGGTATATGGCCTCGGAGCTGGAAGACGCCCTGGGTGGAGTCTATTCGGTCCTGTCCCAAGAGTTCCAGCTTCCGCTGATCCGCCGGGAGATCACGCTGCTTCAGAAGAAGCAAAAACTTCCAGAGATGCCGGAAGACCTGGTAAGCCCGGTCATCACTACAGGGCTCCAGGCCCTGGGTCGTGGCCACGACATGGAAAACCTGAATCTCTTTGTGAAGACCCTGATTGAGACGATGGGTCCCGAAGTGGCCAAGCAGTTCATGAATTTCGACGAGCTGATTTCCCGCTATGCGGCGGCGCTGGGTATCGACACTGAGAACCTGGTCAAGAGCCAGGAACAGATGGAGCAAGAGCGTCAGCAGCAGGCCCAGATGGAAGCGATGCAGAGTATGGCTCCCCAGGCCATGCGAGGGGCACAGGCTCAGTCTCAACCACAACCACAATAGGCAACCAATGGCTCGACAGCAGACCAAAAAGACTCAAGTAGGCGAGACCCAAGACGACGATACCGTGGCCGCTGAAGGCCAGGCCGAGGCCGAACAGGCTCAGACCCCTACTGCCGAACAGGCTCGCAAGGAGTCCAAGAGCGGTAGCGGTACTCGTTACCAGACGCCGAACGGCAATCTAATCACCAGTCGCTGAGGATTCCATGGCAGATAGCGCACAGTTCGACCAAGGCGTAACCGGGTCCCAAGCTCCTGAGGGGACCAGCCAGCCCGGCCCCGAAGAGGGCCAGCAAGATGGCCAGGACGAGCCCCGGAAGTACGCCGGTAAGTTCGATTCCGTCGAAGACCTGGAGCAGAGCTACCAGGAGCTTCAGCGGAAGCTAGGCGAAAACGGCGGCCAGGACCAAAGCAGCGACCAGAGCCAAGGCGAGGCCGAGTCTCAGGACAGCTCCGGGTCCGATAGCCAGAGTGGCTTGAAGATCGACCAGGAAGCCTCCGGCGAGTCGCCAGCCGAGGCCGATGTTCGGCCCGAGCTGAATTCATACGTCGGGGAGTACATCGAGAAGGGCGAGCTGTCGGAAGAGAGCCTGGAACAGCTCAAGAGCCAATACGGGTTCGACGAGAAGCAAGCCCGTGAAGTGATGGAAGGCCAGAAGGCGCTCCACGGTCAGTCCTTGAACGAGGTGTATGAACTGGCCGGCGGCTCCGAAGAGGACTTCCAGCAGCTGGCCCAATGGGCGGCTCAGAACCTCTCCCAGCAGGAGATCGACACCTTCAACGAAGCCATCGAGTCCGGCTGGAACAACGCCAAGATGGCGGTGGAGAACCTGCGGAACAAGTACAACAGCGCCAAAGGCACCGAGCCGAGCCTGTATGGCGGTAATGGGACGTCCGAGACCTCCGACGTCTACACCGCCCAGCAGCAGATGGTCAATGACATGAACTCGGAGAAGTACAAGACCGATCCCGAGTTCCGTGATTACGTCCGCAATAAGCTCGCCCGGTCGCAGATCGGCGGCTAACAACTGACAATACACCGGCCATGCCTCTCAGCGATGCACACTTTGGTCGGTCTTTTGAACCCGATTCCACAGTCATTCAGCCCCCGAGGGGATAACTGGAGCGTCGATGTGGGCGAAGGGTTCTTTGAACTACGCCCAAATCAAACAAAGAAAGAGAACGACTGAATGGCTGACGCCACTGTTTCCCGTCTCGGCCAGATCAATGGGTCTGGCGACGAGTTTGCCCTGTTTCTCAAGCAATTCGGCGGCGAAGTGCTGACCTCCTTCGAGGCCAACAACATCATGCGTGGCAAGCACTTCGAGCGCGGCATCTCCAATGGCCGCACCGCCCAGTTCCCCGTCATCGGCCAGACCAGCGACTCCGGGTATCACGTCCCCGGCACCGAGCTGACCGGTGGGGCCATGGACCACGCCGAGCGCACCATCAGCGTGGACGGCCTCCTGCTGAACGACAAGTTCATTGCCTCCATCGACGAGCTGATGAACCACTACGATGTCCGCTCCGTCTACACCGACGAGATGGGCAAGGACCTGGCGCGGAAGTACGACGCCAACGTCCAGCGGATGATCGTCCAGGCGGCCCGCAGTTCGTCCGTGGTCAGTGGCCGTCCCGGCGGCACCTCCATTACCAACGCCGACTTCACCGGCTCGAACGCTTCCTCCGCCCTGGTGAGCGGTCTGTTCGACGCGGCCCAGAAGATGGACGAGAACGAGGTGGACGAGGATGGCCGTATGGCCAACT
>Ga0207714_1001547_pt1 | contig 14757 bp, 17 predicted proteins | sample PonA232FremontCA_2_FD_187270 | JGI IMG/M metagenome (GOLD analysis project Ga0207714, IMG submission 187270) | Marine sediment microbial community from Fremont, CA, USA - Pond A23 Sediment 2 (SPAdes) | ecosystem: Environmental > Aquatic > Marine > Unclassified | place: USA: Fremont, California... | reverse complement strand
GGCTACGAGATCACGCCCGAGATCGAGGTGACGACCGGTCACTCACTGGATTTCCGCGCGAGCAGTGGGGATCACGCCTCGCTCGTGGAGGTGACCCGGCCGGTCAACCCCGGCAACCGCGCGGCGGGTGGCCCCGTCGCGGCGGTCCGTGACACCGCGTCGACGAAGACGGACGGCCAACTGTCCGCACACGGTGGCGGCGCAGTGCTTTTCGTCGACTGTTCGAGTTTCGACGATGAGCAGTGGGAAGCTGTCGCCCGGAGCCAGCCCGCAGTCGGCCACCGGCCGGCGGTCGTCTACCGCGTCCGGCCGACGGGTGCCGCCGAGGGGTACCGGGAAGGGACGGTCCCGCTGGATCTCGACGGTGGACTGGTATTCCTCGACAGCTAACACGCGGCTCCATCGACCTGGATCCGCCCCCTGAGATCCCGTTTCGTCGCCGGGTTGATTTCGATCCCTTCCCGTTCGAGCCGGTCTTTCACCGTCCGGGCAAACGCCGACCTGACCGAGGCCAGATTCTGTCTCGGAGCGGCGACCCAGTAGTTGACGCGGAGTGAGACGGCATCCGGTCCGAGTTCGTCGACCTCTACCGTCGGCGCCGGTTCGTCGGCTACCGCGTCGATTCCGTCTGTCACTCCGAGGAGCAACTGGGATGCGGAGTCGATATCCGCTTCGTACGCAATGTCGATATACTCGGTCTCACGCGTGCGCTGCTGGTCGTACGGGCGCACGACCGCCTCGTCGGTCAGCGTGGTGTTCGGGATCGTGACGAGTTCCCCGTCGACTGTCCGGACGCGTGTCACCCGGAGGGTGATCGATGTCACTTCGCCCGCTCCGCCGTCGCCGCCTTGCCACCGGATGTAGTTGCCGATGTTGAAGTGGGGGTCGGCAACGAGGACAGCGCCACTGAGGAGTGACCCGATCACGCGCTGGCCGGCGACACCGAGTGCGAGGGTGCCAGCGGCCACGACGAGCGCCGAGCCACCCACGATCTCTGTGAATCCGGTGACAGCCAGCCCGGTACACAGCGCCCCGAGCAGGACGAACAGACGGAGATACCGGGAGATTGCTTCGGCCAGCGTGGGATTTTCCTGTTTCGCTCCCGGACGACCCACAGGATTGCAGGGACGAGCACGAACCGTCCGGCAAGAAACACAGCCAGAAAGCTGGCCCAGAAAAGGGTCACGCGTACCAACAGTGGTGGCAGTTCCGAGAGCGGCTGACCGATATCCGACGGCGGTTGCACGACTCCTGTGACGAGTGGATCCATGTCTCTGCCAACGAAGGGCGGATACAAGTCGTTGGCCGTCGGCTGCAACACAATAAAAATCCACAAGTGAGCACCCGTCCAGAGAGTAGGTATGAGTCTCCGATCCGAGATCGAGAACCTGTGGGACCAGTACCAGACCGAGGCGGTCGACGGCGACACCAGCATCGAGGATCTGACCGTACTCTCCGATTTCCTGAACGCACTCGAGGACGGCGACATCCGCGCCGCGGAGAAAGTCGACGGCGAGTGGCAGGCAAACGGCTGGGTCAAGCAGGGTGTCTTGCTGAATTTCGCCATCAGGGACATCTCCGAGTACGAGTACGGCGGCGTGAGCTACAACGACGTGTTACCCCTCGCCGACAGCGACGACTTCGGCGACCGCGGCTCGCGCAACACACCGAACGGCACCGTCGTCCGCCGCGGTGCCTCGATCGGCGAGGACGTCATTATGATGAGCCCCTCCTTCGTGAACATCGGCGCCCGTGTCGGGGACGGCACGCTCGTCGACTCCTGTGACACGGTCGGCTCCTGTGCACAGATCGGTTCGAACGTGAAACTCGGCGCGAACACGTTGATCGGCGGCGTGCTCGAACCGGTCGAGGGCGCGCCGGTCGTCGTCGAGGACGACGTCTCGCTGGGGGCCGGCTGTCGGGTCACCTCCGGTTTCGTCGTCGGGGAGGGTAGTGTCGTCGGCGAGAACACGCTCCTTACCCCGCGGATCCCGGTGTACGACCTCGTCGAGGAGGAGATCCTGTACGGGGAGCTCCCGCCGGAACGGCGCGCGTTCATCCGCTACGTGGAGTCCTCGGTCGGCGACCACGACCTCTTCGAGGGCGGCGCGTACAAACCTGCGGTCGTCGCGACACACATCGAGGCGGAGACGCTGGAAGGCACCGAGCGCGAAGACGCACTCCGGGAGTAGCTGCCACTGATTCTAAGTAGCGGACTCCTGTAGCATGTGGCATGCCCTCTCGGGAGAACTACATCATCTCCTCGGTCGTGCTGGCTGGCTTCATGATGCTCGTCGTCGCCGAAACCGAGGGGCTGCTGAACGGGTGGGCGACGTTTGCTGGCTTTCTGCTCGTCGCGGTGCTCGGGTTCGCCATCCCGCAGTTCTACTTCGCCGTGACCAGGGACGATCATCTCACTGAGTTGCGGCTCCGGCTCATCCCGGTCGTGCTGTTTATTTTCGGCTCCGGTGTCTCCTCGATCGCCTCGCAGTGGGAACTGGTCGGGATCTGGTCGGTTATCGGGCTCGTTATCTCTCTTTTGATCGTCTACGAACTCCGGGCGGGGTATCTCGCCAGTATCAGACCCCCGTCGTAGCGGCGCCGGCGACCCCAACCGACCGAAACCGTTCCGTGCGTGGAGCCCTACCAGCCTGTATGGGTGGACACGACACCGGGAGCCCGTACGCACCACACACACCCGCCGACACGGCGGCGATGCTCGACGCGGTCGGCGCTGACACACAGGCGGATCTGTTCGACATCCCGGATTCAGTCCGGTTCGACGGCGAGCTTGGGATCGACGCCCGCAGTGAACGGGCCGTTCGTGCGGAGATCGGCGGTCTGCTCGCCGAAAACGGCGACCTCACCGAGTTTCTCGGCCGCGGTCAGTACGACCACTACGTCCCGTCGCTCGTGGGCCATCTCGCGGACCGCCAGGAGTTTCTCAGCTCGTACACGCAGTACCAGCCAGAGATCGCACAGGGCTTTTTGCAGGCGCTGTTCGAGTTCCAGTCGATGGTCGTCGAGTTGACGGGGCTCGGGGTGGCGAACTGCTCGCTGTACGATGCCGCGACCGCGCTCGGCGAGACGGCCACGCTCGCCAGCCGCGTCCGCGAGACCAGCGGCCGGCAGATACTCGTCCCCGAACACCTCCAGGCTGGCAAGCGGGGCGTGCTGGACAACTACGCCGACGGGGCGAACCTCACCGTCGAGTCGTACTCGATGGCCGACGGCGCTGTCGACGTCGACGCCCTCGACGCGGTGGCCGACGAGGAGACGGTGCTCGTCTACGCGGAGAGTCCGACAGTCAGAGGGGTTATCGAAGAGTCACTGGCGGAGATCGGCCGGGTCGCGGAGGACAACGACGCGATGTTCTGTCTCGGTTCCGACCCCGTGGCGCTGTCGGTGCTCGAAGTGCCCGCCGAGGTCGGCGTCGATACGGTGATCGGTGACGCCGCCTCGCTGGGGCTGGGGACCGCCTACGGGATGGGGCTGGGAATGTTCGCCACACGCGAGGCGTATCTCCGGCAGGTACCCGGCCGACTCGTCGGCGCGGCCGAGGACGACGCCGGACAGCGGGCGTTTACCCTGACGCTACAGACCCGCGAACAGCACATCCGCCGCGAGCGGGCGACGAGCAACATCTGTACGAACCAGGCCTGGGTCGCGCTCCGGACGGCAATCCACGCCGCCTGCCTCGGCCCGGAGGGGCTGGTCGATCTCGCGAACGAGTGCATCACGAACGCAGCACGGCTGGCCGCGGCGGTCGACGACGTTCGGGGGGTCGCCGCCCCGGTCCACGACCGCCACCACTTCCGGGAGTTTCTCGCCCGGACCGACCGGCCGGCCCGGGTAGTGGTCGACGATCTCTGCGAGGAAGGCTTCGCGGTCCACGCCGTCGACGACCACCTGCTCGGGATCTGCGTCACGGAGACCAACGCGGACGCGAGCGAGGCGTTCGTCGCCGCGATGGCGGAGGTCACAGCATGAGCGACGAGCAACCGGGGGCGGAGGAGGCGGGACTGTACGACCAGGCCCGCTGGCAGGACGGCAACCGGTACGAGCCACTGCTCGCGGAAAAAAACAGCCGCGAGGTCGACGTCGAAACACCGCTCCCGGACGATCTGACCCGGGACTCGCTGGAACTCCCCGATCTCTCTGAGCCCGAGCTGGCACGGCACTACACCCGGCTCTCACAGATGAACTACGGCGTCGAGAGCGGTCCCTTCCCGCTTGGCTCCTGTACGATGAAGTACAACCCAACGTTCACCGAGGATCTCGCGGCCCGTGCCGACGCCGCGGTCCATCCGGATCGGCCCGCAGAGACCATCCAGGGCACACTCGCGCTCTACGACCGGCTGTCGGCGTCTCTCGCCGAGATCGGCGGGATGGACGCCGTGACACTCCAGCCCCCCGCCGGCGCGGCCGGCGAGTACACCGGGGTGTTGATCGCGACGGCGTACCACGAACACAGCGGCGAGGAGCGGTCGGAGATCATCGTCCCCGACAGCGCCCACGGGACCAACTTCGCGAGTGCGGCACTCGCGGGGTTCGACGTCGTGGAACTCCCGAGCGGCGACGACGGCCGCGTCGACCTGGCTGCACTCTCGTCGGCGATCACCGAGGAGACGGCACTGCTCATGCTCACGAACCCGAACACGCTGGGGCTTTTCGAGCGCGACATCGAGGAGATCGCGGCGATGGTCCACGACGCCGGGGGGCTGTTGTACTACGACGGCGCGAACCTGAACGCGCTGCTCGGGCGGGCCCGGCCGGGCGATATGGGCTTCGATATCATGCACTACAACGTCCACAAGACGTTCGCGACGCCACACGGTGGTGGCGGTCCGGGCGCGGGACCGGTCGGCGTCGTCGCGGACCTCGAACCGTTCCTGCCGGCTCCCCGGGTCAGGGGAACCGACGGCGAGTTCGAACTGTTCGACCCTCAACACAGCATCGGCAAAGTCCACGGGTTCAGGGGGAACTGGCTCGTGTTGATCAAGGCCGCGGCCTACATCGCCCGACTGGGCGACGAGGGGCTCACAGACGCGAGCGCGAAAGCGGTGTTGAACGCGAACTACCTCGCCGAACAGACCGACTACGAGGTCCCGTTCGGTCCCTTCCACCACGAGTTCGTCGCCAGCGCCGGCGATCAGGACGCCGCGGACGTGGCAAAACGGATGCTCGACTACGGCGTCCACCCGCCGACGACGAAGTGGCCCGAGATCGTCCCGGAGGCGCTGATGACCGAACCGACCGAGAGCGAAACGAAACGCTCGCTCGACAAACTGGCTGCAGCGTTCAACGCCGTCGCTGGCGAGGACGAAGCGACACTCGGAACCGCCCCCGAACGGACGACCGCCCGCCGGATCGATCAGGTCGCCGCGGCCCGCAATCCACGCCTGTCCTGGCAGTCACTGGGCGGGGAGTAACAGTTGCGGTCAGTCGACCGCGTCCGTGATCCCGTCGACCAGTTCCGTGTAGTGTTCGGTTCCCGTCCCCTTCTGGACGACGCCGGCCAGGTCGACCCCGTCGGCCTGGATATCCTCGGACTCGGCCGCGGTGAACAGGAACACCGGCGTCTCCGGATCCTGCTCGTGCACCTGTTCGCAGAGTTCGATCCCGTCGACCCCCGGCATCCTGAGATCGGTGACGAGGCAGTCGAATCCGTCAGCGCGCTCGATCGCACGTGTGGGGTCTTGCTCGGTCGTCACCGCGAGCCGGTCGCTCTCCCGTTCCAGAAAGGTCTGCGTGAGATCCAGCATATCGCGCTCCTCGTCGACGACGAGGACGGTTATCTCCGCACCCATCGTCTACGCAACACTCGTGTCCACGTTGCCGTCGATCCGGACGAACCCGTACTCACACCCCGTACAGTGCCACTTTATTTTCTCCCCTAGGTGGACAGTCGTGCTTGCTGCGCGATAGAACTCGGTAGAATCGCACTCCGGGCACTCGTGTTCCAACTGCATACCACTCTATTGTTCCTTCTCCGATATAGTGGGTTCGGTTTTCGACATGGCTGCCGACGGCCGTCGGTGCCGTTCAGTAGCCGCTATCGTTCGCTTCGTCGTCGTGGTGGTGGCCATCTGCTCCGCCGTCGTGGTCGTGCGACGTGTGGCGTTCTGTCATCTCCGGTGTTATTTCGGCCCCCTGTTCGGAGCGAAGTTCCGCGTCGAACTCCGCCGGCACGTGTGCGGTAAACACCGAGTAGTAGCCGTCTTTGAGCTTGTCGAGTGTCACCGCCGTCTCCCCCGACTCCGCGAACTCGATCCGGTAGAGCCGATCCGACGACGGCTCGATCGTGTCCCCGTTGGTCACCCTCGTCCCGGTTCCCTCGAACAGTCCGGTCGCCGTCTCCCCGGCGTGGAAGAACCCGTGTCCGTCACCGTCGTCGGTCGGAACGACCGCGAACCGCATCTCCGGATCGGGACCCTCCTGGAACCTGTAGCTGTATGTCGTCCCATCGAGATCGTACAGCCCACCCCACTCCCACGGTGGGTCGTCGTGCTCGTGGTCCCCGCCCCCGCCGACACAGCCACCGACCACAACCGCCGAGGCCAGGCCGAGACAGAACTGCCGTCTCGTTCGTTCGTCCATCATGCCTCGACCTACCTGCACGACCGACATAGTATACACCAACCGAGGCAAATACTGCCTGGCCTGTGCCTGGCGTACAGTTATTATCCAGGCTGCCGAAGATTCTGTATGGCTCGCCGAACGACACAGTGTGACCGGTGTGGCTATCGCGTCCGGTGGAACCCGGAGACCCGCGAGGGACCGACGGTGTTTTTCGAGGAGGGGTGCTGTCCGAGCTGTGGTCGCTCCTTCGAGGACCGGGCTCCCGTCTCCGCACGCCGCGGGTCGAAACGGCGCTGATACCGGGGCCGGGCGCCGGCCGTTGCAGTACGCCTTTGTACCGACGCCGACAGAGTGGGAGTATGCAGACTGTCATTCTCGCGGCAGGACAGGGCACGCGGATGCGGCCGCTGACCGACTCGCTCCCGAAACCGATGCTGCCGGTCGCCGGCAAACCGCTCGTCGCCCACGCCGCCGACATCGCAGTCGAGGGTGGCACCGACGAACTCCTCGTCGTCGTCGGCTACGAGGCCGCGGAGGTCCGCGCGTACTTCGACGACGAGTACCGCGGTGTCCCGGTCACCTTCGCTGAACAGCGCCGACAGCGGGGCACCGCCGACGCGGTCCGGGCCGCCCGCGAGTACCTCACGGGCCCGTTTACAGTCCTCAACGGGGACAACCTCTACGACGAGAGCGTCCTCGATCTGTTCGACGCCGGCCCGGCGATCGCCGCGATGGAAGTCGACGATCCGACCGCCTACGGGGTGCTCTCGACGGCGGACGGACGGGTGACCGGTATCGTCGAGAAGCCGGACGATCCCCCATCGACGCTCGCCAACGCCGGGGCCTACCAGTTCCCCGCGGCGGCCCGGGAGTGGCTGGACGTCGGCGAATCCGAACGCGGCGAGTACGAACTGACCGACGTTCTCGACCGCACCATCGCCGAGTTCGACGTGACGCCGATCGAACTCGACCGGTGGCTGGACGTCGGCCGTCCCTGGGAACTGCTCGCGGCCAACGAGTGGCACCTCGACGGCCTCGACCGCCGACTGGACGGCGACGTCGCGGCCGGCGCGACCGTCCGCGGGGCTGTCGTCGTCGAAGCGGGCGCGACGGTGGAACCGGGGACGGTCATCGAGGGGCCCGTGCTCGTCCGGTCCGGAGCCCACGTCGGGCCGAACGCCTACGTTCGCGGGCGGACACTCCTCGGCGAGAACACGCGGGTCGGCCAGAGCGTCGAGATCAAAAACAGCGTCCTCATGGCCGACACGGCGGTCCCACATCTCTCCTACGTCGGTGACAGTGTCCTCGGCCGCAAGGTCAACTTCGGGGCGGGCACGACTGTGGCGAACCTCCGCCACGACGACGACCCGGTCCGGCTCACGGTCAAAGGCGAGCGCGTCTCGACCGGCCGCCGGAAGTTCGGCGTCGTCGCGGGTGACGGCGTCAAAACGGGGATCAACACCAGCCTGAACCCCGGCGTCGTCCTCTCGACCGGTGCGCGGACCCGCGCCGGCGAACAGGTCACCGAGGACCGGTAGCCCGGCGATGGCCGACTTTCGCCTGCGGCGGTACGATCCCCGCGACGCGGATGCTGTCTGGCGACTCCACGAGCGGGCGATGCGCGCGGCCGGCACCGATCCGGCCGATATTCCAGGCACGGAGGACCTCCGGTCGGTCGAATCAGCCTACCTCGACGCCGGCGGCGAGTTCCTCGTCGGCGTTCTCGACACGGGTGAGACACTCCCGGAGACGTTCGACGGCGTCGCGGTCGCAATCGGCGGCTTTCTCCCCAGCGAGGCGGGTCACGAGGACGAGCGGACCGTTCCCGGTGCAGCACAACTCCACCGGATGCGGGTCGCACCTGCTCGCCAGGGTGAGGGGTACGGCAGACGGCTCCTCGCAACGCTGGAAACTCGTGCCGCGTCGGCCGGCTTCGAGGTGGTTATCGCGACGACAGCCCGTAGACAGCGACGCGCGACCGACTTCTACCGGGCCGCGGGCTACCGGGAGGTCGATCGGTCGACGTTCGGCGAGTACGAACTGCTCCACTTCGAAAAATCACTCGCGGGGACAGCCTGATCGTCGCGACGGTCAGATCTGCAGCGAGATCCGCAGGCGCTGTACCGTGACGATGGTCTCGGTCCCGCTCGGATCCAGCGACCTGCCGCAGTCGAGTTCGGCACCCGTCGTGCAACTCATCCCGAGTTCGTCCTCGAAGTACGCCCGCCAGACCTCCTCGCGCGGCGAGTCGGAGACGGTGATGTTGATCTGTTCGCGCTGGTCAGCGAAATTGATTGATCGATCCACCGCTTCGGCCCGGACGAGCACCGTGTCCCCGCCCGTCGACTGCACGTCGGGGCTGGTCGTCTCGACGAGCGTGATAAAGACGCTGTCGTTGCTGACCCGGAACGGTGGGTCACGGACCATCACCTCGTTGCTGGGCTGGTCGCGGAGGCCCGCCCCCCGGAACGCTCTGATATACCGCTTTCCGCTATCTGAGGAATCACTTCCTGAGAGTACTCTGTCTCTCTGAATAAGCGTTATCGCCAATTATCAAACTATGTAGCTAGAAGAGAAGAATAATCCGAAACTGGAGTAAAAACGACACAGCAGTGGGGTAAAATCAAGAGTTTCATAGCTAATTCGAATTCAATCCTGATACTGGTCGCTGGCAGTGAACAGTAACCGTTAACAGTGCAGGGCCGCTGTCCTCTGACGGGAACGCACGACCGCAAATCTGACTCGCCGTCCGTTCGGGCGGCTTGGGATTGTGGGAGTGTCGGCCGGGACCCGGCTGTCGGGTGAGCCGGCCACGAGTCCAATCGGACAACCCGCTGTCACAGCGGTTCGTGTCGTTCCAATAGAGAGATGGCACGAATGCATACACGCCGCCGCGGCTCGTCCGGTTCGGACCGGCCGGCGGCAGACGACCCACCGGAGTGGAGTGACGTAGACGCAGACGCGATCGAGGACCACGTCGTCGAACTCGCCGCACAGGGCCACAGCCCCAGCGAGATCGGGCTGAAACTGCGCGACGAGGGCGTCCAGGGGACACCGGTCCCCGACGTCAAGCTGGCGACAGGCAAGAAGGTCACCGAGATCCTCGAAGAACACGGCGAGGAGCCGGACATCCCGGAGGATCTCCGCAACCTGATGGCCAAGGCCGTCCGCCTGCGCGATCACATGGCGGACAACCAGACGGACTACCGCAACAAGCGGGCACTGCAGAACACCGAGGCGAAGATCCGTCGCCTGATCGAGTACTACCGCGGTGACAAGATCGACGAGGAGTTTAGCTACAGCGTCGACGAGGCACGGGACCTGATCTGAGATGTCCGCCGCCGACCGTCCAGCGTCCGCGAACGCCGACGACCTCGCCACGCGGTTACAAAGCGCCGGCTTCGTCCGGCTCGTTGCACCGCGTGACGGCGACAGCGCCGCTGCCGTCGGGCTGCTCGCGAGCGGGCTCGACGCTATCGGCGTCCCCTACCAGATTTCGGTGACGCCGTTTTCGGAGCGCGCCGACTGCTCGACGGACGCGGATCTCACGGTCGCGGTCGGACGGTCGGCCGCCGGCGCGGATCTGACGATCGGTCTCGACGGTGCGAGTTCGCCGACCGCCCACGCCGTCGCGGCGGCGTTCGGCTCCGAGCGACTCCCGCTCGCGTTGGCCGGAGCGGTCGCCGCCGAGGGCCATCCCGGCGACGAACTCGCTTCGCGTGCCGCCGACGACGGGATCGAGCGATGTCCCGGCGTCGGGGTGCCGACCTCGGACCGCGCTGACGGGCTCGCCCACTCGACGCTGGTTCACGCCCCCTTCTCCGGGGACGTGACGGCGACCGAGGCGGTCGTCTCCGGCATCGATCCGGACGACGGCCGGGCGCTGGCCTCCCAGGTCGCACTCGCTGTCGGGAGCGATCCCGACGGGACACCCCGCGGGGGGGAGCGGGTCGAACGGCTCCTCCGACCGCTCGTCGGCGGCCCATTCGAGACGATTACCGGCTACGCCGACGTCCTCGACTGTGCCGTCCGCGAACGGCCGGGCGTCGGTGTTGGCGTCGCCCTCGGCGGTGTCGACCGCGAGACCGCCCTTGACGCGTGGCGAATCCACGGGAGCGCAGCACACAGGACGGTCCGAGACGCACGGACCGGCCGGTACGACGGCCTCTTCGTCGCCCGGTGTGACGCCACGCCGCCGGTCGGTACCGTCGCCAGACTCCTCGCGGAGTTCCGATCACCGGAACCGCTCGTTCTCGTCGTCGGCGACGGCGTCGCGGCCGCGAGAGCGGTCGGCGACGACCCGCTGGCGGTCGGGGGCCTCCTCGAACGGACGGCGGCCGCCACCGGGGGCACCGGCGGCGGCACCGCACGTGTCGGCCGTGCCCGCTTCGACGCCGAACCGGCGGAGTTCGTCGCGGCGTTCAAGGAGGCAGTATGACCGGTACCGACCGACAGGCGACGCGGCGGGCACGCATCGAGACGGACCACGGCGATCCGGAGCGCGCCGAAGTGATCGCCCGGGCACTGACGCCCGACAACACCGCGGAGATGGCCTCGACGGTCGAGGGATCGCGGATCGTCACGACGATCGAACGCGAGACGACAGGCGGCCTGCAGTCGACAGCCGACGACTACGTCGTCAACCTCCAGGTGGCAGCACAGCTTTCAGCCCAGGACGGGGACACGTCCACGACAACAGATAACACATGAGTGAACGATCAGTATCCAGACAGAAACAGGAAAAACGGTGGTACACCGTCCAGGCTCCCGAGGCCTTCGACAGGGAGGAACTCGGTGAAACACCGGCAGACGAACCGGACCAGGTGCTCGGTCGCACGATCGAGACCACGCTCGGCGATCTGAAAAACGACGCCAGTGGAAACAACACGAAACTGACATTCAAAATAAACGAGGTCGCCAGCGACACGGCCTACACGGAGTTTATCAAACACGAACTGACGCGGGATTACCTGCGCAGTCTCGTGCGCCGTGGCTCCTCGAAGATCGAGGCCTACATCACCGTGCTGACGACCGACGACTACCGCGTCCAGATCCAGCCGGTCGCGCTGACGACGAAATCGGCGGACGAGAGCCAGGAGAAGGCCATCCGGCGGCAGATGATCGATCTGGTCGAGGAGTCCGCCACCGAACGGACCTTCGCCGATCTGACCGACAGCGTCGTCGAGGGTCGTCTCTCCTCGGCGATCTACAACGAGGCGAAGACGATCTACCCGCTCCGCCGCGTCGAGATCCAGAAGATGACCCTGGAAGCGCGACCGGAGGAGGTCGCAGCCGAAGAGGAAGCAAGCGTCGACGTCGACGAGGAGTAACCGCTTTCGCTTTTGAACGGAAACAGGCCTCACAGCACCCCTTCCAGCGGTGTGGACGAAGCGTCAAGACAATCAAAGCGACGACGCTGACCGATACAGATTCGTTGGCAGTATTGGATGTGCACTGCTGTATCGAGTGGGAACACGAACACGAGGGCTGGACCGCGGTTGCCGGAATGTGGGCGACCTGCGGACCGCGGCTGCTGATACTGGTGGCTGTAAATTCGTTAAGATATGTGCCACCCCGGGTGGCCCAATTCTTCAGTTTCTTACAGCCACCAGTATGACGACAGCCGGAGTGTTGCTCAACGTGAAACATTGGTAGGAGACTCTTCAGAGGGTGGGACTCATATACTGTAGAGAGGCGTTCACCAGTATGTCCCCGCGCTTTACCCACAACAACGACGACAGTACGATACAGAAGAGTCAGAGTCGACGTCGATTCCTTCTCGGGATGGGCGCCCTGACAGCAGCACTGGCCGGCTGTACCGGCAATGACGATGAAGAAGCAAACGACAGTCCGACAGACACGTTCGATCCGGCGAACGAGCTGGCGTACGGCGAGTGGCTGACAACCGACGAGGATAGGCTCCTCTTCGCCTATGCCAACCTAGACGAGATACCCGAAGGAACCGTAGCGAGCGGTTCTTCGGACCCATCTGTCGACGACCCGCTGATTCTGTATCCGCTCGCAATTAGCGGAGTCGTTATCGGGCTCGGTCAACTCCAGCTTCCGTACGCTGGGCTTGCGCAAGCGATCAACCCTGACGCATCATCCGATTCGACGGTGAGCGAACTCACTGTCGTCAACGGAACGGTCGTCGCCGAGGGAACGTTCGCGACCGACCAACTCGACGAACGGTTGACCGAACCCACGGACGAAACGTTCGGTGTTGCCCACGAGCAAACCGGTACAATCGGCGACTACGACCGGTACGAGCCCGTCGAGATTCCAGATGCGGTCGAGAGTGCACCCGTCGTGGCCGTCACAGACGAGACGGTCGTCGTCAGTCAAGACGCCGACCCACTGGAACAGACGATCGCCGCTGGAAACGGGAACCAGTCCCGAATCTTCGAAACCGACGAGACCGTCACGGATCTGCTCGAACAGGCCGGGACTGGTGACCTCGTGGTCGGCCAACTCGGAGTCCCCTACGAGCAACTCACTGCCAACGGGCGCATCGAACCCGACCCACAGTTCGAGCCACGTACCGGTGAGGATGTAATCGCGTCGGTTGCCTTCGACGGGGAGGGTGACAGTATCGACTCGGAGTTCGCCCTTGCAGCAGACGACCTCACTGAAGACAGAGAAGAGACAGTCGAGACATCCTTTGGAACAGCGGCCGTCGACGGCTCGAAATCTGTCGATGTGAGCGACGACCGCATCACAGCAACTGGGAGCTACGATGTTGAACAACTCACCGAGGAGCCGGCACAAGAAGAGCTTTCGCAGGCAGCGGCTGCGGAACTGGTGCCGCCAGAGGCGCTGACGTTCCAGTATGAGCCCCCGCGCGGCGAGGCAGGGATCGGCCAGCTCTGGGTAACCATTACCGAGGATACTGACGCGGCAGCGATCCGGCTAGAGGCTGACTCAGGCGGAGCGAACGAGTTCCAGCCACAAAGTGGCCCTATCGAGGCTGGCACCAGTGTCGTGGCACCGGTTGATCCGGGCGGCGATACGGTAGCCGTCTCTGTGGTCAACGACGAGGGTGCGACCGGCGAACTCGCGACTCAGTCCGTACCCACAGACGCGCTTTCGGACGCAACAGCCAGTCAGGCAATCCCAGAGGACGCGCTGTCGTTCAGCTACGAGTCACCTGATGCTGGTAACGTTGGGGGTCTGACGATTGAGGTGGTCAAAGATACAGACGCGGACACACTCGTCGCACAGCCACAGGAAGGACTCCGTGCATCCACCGCTCGTGCGGGGTCGCTGAACAGCGATGAACCGGTCGGTGCTGGCACGACTCTTGAAACAAACGTGGAGCCAGACGGCGACGAAGTCATTGTGTACGCGACTGTCGACGGTGCCACTGGTGAGGTTGCCCGCTGGCAAGGTCCCGAGTGATACTGTCGGCTGTAAGAACGTGAGTAGTTCCGATTCCCGGGGTGGGGAATATCTTCACGAATTTCCAGCCGACAGTATGAGCAGCTGATGCTTGCTGTTGTACTCGGGGGCGAGAGTATGAACGAGCCGATCGGATTCCGTGTCGGTGACGGACACGCAATGGCTCAATTATAACTCTTTCGTCGGAACGCGGGCTCGGAAACTCGAAATTCGATTTACGTATGTACAATAAAAACGGCACGGTATGAATCTGGAACAACGGCGTATCGTCCGGGAAGAACTGTGGCGAAGTATCGTGTGGATTGGCCTAGGGATAGTTGGTTGGCCAACGCTTGTTACAGAGGTTGCGTGGTTAGAGCAAAATTTGTTCACCGTCTTTGGGCTGCCCGTAATTACGTGGGCAGTGCTGACGGCCGGGATAATTGGTGTTCGAACTGTGACAGGTGCGGAGTTACAGTATGATTCGTTTGGCCTGTCAGGATTCTTGCTCGGGGCCGCCATAGTTGGCGGAATCGGCGCGGTGTATCTCGTTGCAGTCGAGGGCTATAATCCTCTGGTGGTCATAGCTGGTGAGGTTGCTGTAGGCGCTGCTACCGTTGTTTGGTACTGGTACGCGGGGGTATTCGACTCCTCGGTCGAGCCGACCAACTGACCATCCCAGTACGGTGGACTATTTTACGGGTATATAGCCCCAGTATGATACTCCGTCCCTGAAACAAACAGTATCAGACGATCTGTTGGGCGTTCTCCCTGGCTACCAGATACAGCGGCACGGCC
>Ga0207714_1001546_pt1 | contig 14768 bp, 14 predicted proteins | sample PonA232FremontCA_2_FD_187270 | JGI IMG/M metagenome (GOLD analysis project Ga0207714, IMG submission 187270) | Marine sediment microbial community from Fremont, CA, USA - Pond A23 Sediment 2 (SPAdes) | ecosystem: Environmental > Aquatic > Marine > Unclassified | place: USA: Fremont, California... | reverse complement strand
CGCTTTGCTCGTCCCGGCCCGCGAGGACCTCGGGGTCATCCGGCCAGAAACGGGCGGACGCGGTGGGCCGCAGGAAGAACTCGTCCCGGTTCGCGGCCAGGACCAGGGGATAGTCCGAGCGGACGTTCTTGGCGAGGAGAATGAGGCACATAAGTGGTTTGTTATTTGTTATTCGTGATGTGTTATCCGTGATTTATAACTTGTGAATCGTGACGGATGATTGGCGAAGCCGAAATCAAAGGGTCCGTAATCAACTCTCTTTACCAGTCAGGATGAACCAGTCACCAGTTACGAGTGACCAATAACAGATAACACATCACAAATTACGCATCACTCATTCCGTCCCGCCAGATATCCCTGCCGGATGGCGTGGATGGCCTGGCCCGGCTCCTTGGCGTCGCCGACAACGGAGCAGGGAATGCTCATGCTCTCCACCTCCGTCTGCAGGGGATTGTGCGACCTTGTGCCCACGGCCAGGACCACGCTGTCCGCGGGCAAAAGCTCCGTGCCGTTCGCTGTTTCCGCGCGCAGGCCCTCGGAGGTGATCTCCAGGGCCTTGGTTTCCGTCCTGGAGGCGATGCCCAGGGCCGCCATCTCCTGCTTCATGGTCCAGCGGGTGGAGGGGCCGATGTCCTTGCCCGTCTTGTCCAGCATCTCCACCACGGTGATCTCCTTGGTCCCGGAGAGGCAGAGCCCCCTCAGGGTGTCGCAGTCCTCCACATTGTGGCTGAGGAGGAATTTCAGGCTCTCAGAGTCAAGGGTGCCCTTGCGGCCCAGATACAGGGCGGTTTCCACACCCGCGGCCCCGCCGCCGACAATGACCACCCGTCTGCCGGGATAGGCCCTGCGGGAGAGCACCTCCCAGGCCTGGCAGACATTGTCCCCGTCCGCTCCGGGAATGTCCGGGGTTATGGGAGCGCCGCCGGTGCACAGGATAACCCGGTCCGGGCCGTATTTGCGGATCAATTCCGGGGTCGCCTCCTTGCCGGTTTCCACCCGCACCCCGCGCAGCTCCACCTGCCGGGCCAGGTCACGGGCCAGAACCGCGAATTCCTCGCGTCCTGGAGGGGCTCCGGCCAAATGGAGCTGGCCTCCGAGCTGCCTGCTCCTCTCCACGAGGATCACCTCGTGGCCCGCCTCGCTCGCGGCCATGGCCGCGCTCATCCCTGCAGGCCCGCCGCCAGCGACGAGGACGCGCTGCGGGCTCGCGGCGGATTGGGCCCCGAGCTCCAGCTCGTGGCCCGCCCTGGGATTGACCAGGCACTCCACAGGGGCCATGCGGAAGAGGCTGTCCATGCAGCCCTGGCCGCAGCCGATACAGTGAAGGATGTCCGCCTCGCGGCCCTGGCGCGCCTTCTCCGGCAGCTCCGGATCCGCGATGAGGCCCCTTCCCATGGCTGCCATGTCGCACATGTGGGAGGCAAGGAGCTCTCTGGCGGTTTCGGGATCGTTGATGCGGTGGCTGGCAATCACGGGCACGTCCACCGCCTCCTTGATTCCCCGGGCCAGGTAGGCGAATCCGCCGCGGGGCACGCTGGGAACGATCTGCGGCACCGGCGCCTCGTGCCAGCCAACGTTCACGTGCATGGCGTCCGCCAGGCCCTCTCCGGACAGGTGCCCGGCAGTCTCCCGCAGGTCCTTCCGCCCCATGCCTCCGGGCATGAGGTCGTTGCCGTTCATGCGCACCACCAGGGGAAAGTCGGGACCCACTGCCCCGCGTATGGCCCGCAGGACCTCCAGGGGAAAGCGGAGCCGGTTCTCCGGGCTGCCTCCGTATTCGTCCTCGCGCTGGTTGGTCAGGGGAGAGAGGAATTCGCTGATCAGATACCCCGTGCCGCAGAGGATCTCCACCGCATCGAATCCGGCCTTTTGCACCCTGCCCGCGGCCGCTGCGAAGGATTCCACGATCTCCCGGATTTCCTCCTTCTCCAGGGCGTGGGGCGTCTCCTTGGTGAAGCGGGAGGCGATGGCCGAGGGAGCAACCGGCTCCCTGCCCTCCATGAACAAGGAGGGGTTGTAGCGGCCGGCGTGGTTGAGCTGGACCGCAGACGCAGCTCCGCCGGCCCGGATTTCCTGGGCGAGCTCGGCAAGCCCGGGAATGAGCTCGTCCTTGTGCGCCCCGATGTTGAGCCGTGACCCGGAGCGCTCGTCCACCGTGGCGAAGCCGACGCAAACCAGCCCGGCTCCGCCCTTGGCCCGCTCGCGGTAAAAGGCCTTCATTTTATCGGTCACCTGAAATGTGTCCGCCATGTCCAGGTGCATGGCCGGAAGATAGATCCTGTTTCGCACCTCGAGCTTGTTGATCCGGATGGGCTCATAAAGCGGATCGCGCATGCAAATCTCCTTACTGGGATCTTTGGGGGTTATTGGTGAGAGGTTTTCCAACGCTGTGCGTCTTGCTCTTTATTCCGCGCTATTCCGTGCTTGCCCTGTTAAACAAACGGACGTTTCCTGCGAAGCAGGGTTTAACTGGGGTTCCGTGGGCCAATCTCTTTTCTGAAACGGTCCTCCAGCCAGTCGGTCCAGTCCGCGACCCCCTCCCCGTTCCTGCAGGACAGGGGAATGACTGCCATGTCCGGATTGAGCCTTCGCACACCCTCCCGCACGGCTTCCGTGTCAAAGTCCGCAAGTGCGGCGTAATCCGTCTTGTTGATCACCAGGGCCTGGCACGCGGAGAACATCAGGGGGTACTTGCGCGGCTTGTCGTCGCCCTCGGGGAGACTCAGGATCATGGCGCTCACATGGGCTCCGGTGTCGAACTCCGCGGGGCAGACGAGGTTGCCCACGTTCTCCAGGATGATCAGATCCAGATCCTCCTCGCCCAGGGCCTCGAGCCCCTGGGCCACCATGGAGGCGTCCAGGTGGCAGAGCCCGCCGGTGGTAAGCTGCGTCGCCCGCACTCCGGCCTCGGCCACGCGCTCCGCGTCCACACTGGAGTCCAGGTCCGCCTCGATGACTCCGATGCGCCACTGATCGCCAAGAACGCGGATCGTCTCCAGGATCAGGCTCGTCTTGCCCGCACCGGGCGAGGCCATGAGATTGAGCAGGAGCGTGCCGCTGCTTCGCAGCCGCTGACGGACGGTTTCGGCCTGTTGGGCGTTCTCCGCGAGAACCCCCTCCTTGACTTGTATCAGCTTGACCCGGCTCATGTCAGACTGCCTCCAGACTGGCCACGGTGTATTCACGGCCCGAGATAAGATCCGCGCGCTGCGAGGCGCAGGCGGGACAGATCGGGCTTGTCTCCCCTTCCCATTCGAATCGCGCGCCGCACTCGCGGCAGGAAAGAACAGCAGGGACGCGCTCCACCCTGAGCGCGGCGCCCTCGGCTAGGCTTCCCCGGGTCAGGTGATCGAAGTACTTCTGCATCCATTCCTCGCGGAGGTGGCTCAGGGCACCGACCTGGAGATTCACCGCCTCCACCCGGCTCACACCGCTCTTGCCGGCGTGCCGGAGCACAACCTCCAGGATTCCCTGCATGACGGACAGCTCGTGCATGTAGCCGTTATCCGTGCTTGGTTATCCGTTATCTGTGATTCGTTATCTGTATATCTGTTATCCGAGATCTGGAATCTGGAGACTCGAAATCACTCCGTAACCCACAACGGTGAACGCTGAACGGGGACCCCCTTCACATCAAACCCCGTTCCCGGGCGATCCGTGTGTAGGTCTCCACCACGTTCTTGGGGGGCTCGTACTGCCGCTCCCTGGTGACCAGGCGCAGCGCATCGAATTCGCAGGCGCTCGCGCACAAGCCGCAGCCGATGCAGCGGTCCCGGTCCACCTCGGCCACTTCGTCGGCCACAGCGACAGCATCCATCTGGCAGATGTCCTCGCATGCCCCGCATGCGGTGCAGCTCTCCGGATCCACCTGGGCCACGAAGTTGGAGTGCACCGCTTCCGCGGGGCGGTCAAAGGCCTTGATGTGCTTGAGGACCTGACAGCAGCAGCCGCAGCAGAGACAGAGGCTCACCGGCTTCTGCGCGTTGCCCGGCTGCAGGACGAGCCCCTCGTCCAGGCTCTTGCGCAGGATCTGTTTGGCCTCCTCCACGGATATGGGCCTGCCCAGGCCGTTCTCCTCGTAGAAGTGCGCCCCTCCGCCGAAGACGAGACAGGTCTCCTCGGATCTGCCGCAGCCCTGGCCGGTCATTCTGTGCTCCCTGCGGCAGATGCAGGGAGCGACCACGATCTTGGACTGGCTCTCCAAAAGCTCTTGCGCGCGATCAAAGGGCATGACTCCGGCCTCGGGCTCCAGGCTCTCCTCCACCGGGACCACCCGAAGCTGCTTCGTGTCCGTTCCCGCCCAGACGTTCTGCATCAGGTGCGGGAGGTACTCGTTCACCTCCCGGATGAGGCCCTCATCCAGGCTCTGGACCTGGTACTCCCAGATGCCCATGATGAACTGGGCAGCCATGTAGGAGGTCTGGCCTCCCTTGCTGGAGCGGAAGATGAGCCCGCGCTTGGCCATACTGTCCAGCCGGTCGGCCAGCGTGTCCCCGTCCTGGCCCAGACGCTGCCCGATCTGCTCCGCTGTCTCCGGGATCATGCCCAGGTTGCAGGCCAGATCCGCCTCTTCCGGAGAAAACAGGCGCTCCAGGATGCGGAGCTCCACTCCGGACTCGGTGCGGGGATACCCGCCTGGCAGATGGTTCAAATGCTCAGCGAGCCTCTCGTAAACCTGGCTCATAAAGGCCTCCTGATCAGCTTTCGCCGGTCGTTCCGGCAATGTGTCACCCGTGAAAGGAAATACTCGGAAAGATATTCTCGCGCGGAGGCGCAGCGGCGCGGAGAAGAAAGATTTCGGATCCCGGGGCCCAGCGCAAATTGGCTGGAATGCTGCTGAGTTCTCAACCAGCGGAGAAGGATGTCACTCCTTGCCATCGGCAACTATTCCATTCCGTGTCGGCAGAAGCTCACCGAAGACGATTGCCTCGAAGCGCTCCAGGGGCGCGGTGCTCTTGTCCACCTTCATCTGCAGGATAGCCCCCTGCCAGGTGCTCAGGATGAAGTCCGCGAGGGCGTAAGTGTCCCGTTCTGGCTCGAGCTCACCATGGTCGGACGCTTCCACCAGGGCCTGCTGGATCCTCTCGCGCAGGGCGCGGAAAGTCTCTTCCAGGCGGTGGCGGAAGGCCTCGTCCAGATCGCCCATCTCCTGGGCCATGTTGCCCACCGGACAGCCGCCCCTGCAGGCGTCGCTTTCGAATCCGCCGCGCAGCTCCCGGAAGTAGCGAAGCAGGCGCTGCAGCGGAGGAAGATCCTTCCGAGCCAGGTGCTTATCCAGCAGCCGGGTCAGACGGGCCTGGTAGTAGTCGATGAGCTGGAGCCCGAAGTCGTTCTTGCTCCGGAAATAGAAATAGAAGGAGCCCTTGGGGACCTCCGCCCAGCGCAGGATCTCCTGGATCCCGGTATTGTTGAATCCCCTGCGGTGGACTATCTCCGCGCCAATCCGCAGGATACGCTGCCTGGTGTCTGTTTTTTGCGCCATATGGCCTCACTTGATGGACAGTCTGCCATGCTGAACGACCGGTCGTCTACCCCGTGGACCCAAAAATCGCATTCCCGGCGGCCGAGCCCCGGAGTATATCCGCCTGGACCAGCGGGTCCTGGACATCGCGCGCCACTTCCACGACAAGGACAAGTCCATCGCGAGCATCTGTCACGGGCTGCTCGTTCTTTCGGCCGCGGGTGTCCTGCGCGGCAGGGGCTGGACCGGATACCCCGCAGTGCGTCTCGATCTGGAGCAGGCGAAAGCCACGTGGCGGGACGCGAACGAGACCGTCTCCAACGCGATCGTGGACGGCAACCTTGTCACCGCTCCGGCCTGGCCCGCCCATCCGGAGTGGATGCGGATCTTTCTGGAGGTTCTGGGCACCCGGATCGAGGCGTAACCAGGCTCGGGATCATTTCCCGCGGAGTCGAAGGGTTCCGGAAAACACCGTCTTCCGGGCAGTTGCGGCTTTACTCGAATGCAAAAATTCAAGTAAAACTTTAACTTTTGACTCGGGCTCACCTTGACAATCCACGGGAGTGTGCCCTATTATTTCAAACCTATAGCCCCTGTAGCTCAGCAGGATAGAGCACGAGATTCCTAATCTCGGGGCCGGAGGTTCGAATCCTCCCGGGGGCATATAGCAATAGCAAGGGGTTATCGGCAGCATTCTGGCTGCTGGTAGCCCCTTTTTTTGCGTCAGCCCTTCCCTCAAATAGCCTATTGAGCCTAAACGACAGACGAAATATTCATCTCTTTGGACGTTTCCTCCATGGGCCAGATTCCATTGCATAAAACGGGTTGAGCTCGGAGCGGATTTATGCTTTATTTGGTGAAATAGATCCTTGGGCAGTCCCAACTCTCGAAAACGGTGGCTCGGATTCGAGCGAAACAGGGCACGCCCTCCTTCTTTCCATTGCTTTCTGCTTTTCTTGCTCTTGGGTCAGGGCCGAAGCTCATGCCCGGCACGATGCTGCGACCTTCCATTTTGAGGCACACCAAGGCTCTCCATGGTCCCTTTCCTGGGAGTGCATCCTTCCGCAAGACGCCATTCACCAAGGAGGTGACGTATGAGGCATTTTCGTCCACTAGCGATTCTCATGGGTGTTCTGTGCCTTACGTTCCTGAGCTCGACAACATGTGCCGCGGACTACAAGGACTGGATCCCCTTGCTCCCCGCAAGCATCAACGGTCATGAAAAGAACGGCGATGCGGATGGTGCCAATAAGCAATCCGAAAACCAATCCTGGTCGATTCTTGAACAGAGGTATTCCGATGGCTCCGGGGACACAATCCGGCTGACCATTGTTAGTGGCACGAATGCGCCACAGGTTCAGCAATTCCAAGCCATGAAGCAATTTACCATGGAGACGGAGGAAAGGTTCGTCGAAACCCTGAACGTCTCAGGACGAGAGGCTGTTCTCGAGCTCTACAAGGGAGGGGGCGAAGGCACTCTTCTGATCTCGCTCCATACAAAGACAATAGTGGTCATTAACGCTGATTCCGTAGGCAGCAAAAAAGAGTTGACCTCCTTGGCCGACGAGGTGCCGCTTTCCGATATCGCTGCCAAGACGAAATAGGAGAATGATGGAATGCAGGAGACAATTCCCCAGTTGACGTTCTGAAAGAAGCCCCCTCACTCACCCAACAGCCCGATCATTGCCACCCCGAGGAACATGAGGAGGGTTCCGCCCAGGCGAACGGCAATATTTTGCTCCTTGAACACGAGCCCGCCGTAGATCACGGAAATGAGCGTGTTCAGCCGCTTGACCGCGAGCATGTACGCCGCCTTGGCCAGGCCGATGGCAAAGTGGTGGCAGATGATCTCCAGGGCCACGCAGAGGCCGGCCAGTGTCGCGGCTTGCGGCTTCATCCACAGGCTGGAGAGCCTGGCCCGGCGCAGGGCGACACCGGTTGCGACGAAGAGGATTCCCAGGCCCGGCAGCATGGTCAGCCCGAAGAACATGGGCGAGGAATGCAGGACCCCCATACGGCCGAAGACGCCGGTCACGCTGAAGATGGCTGCTGTTACCAGCATCCGCCAGGAGCCCGGCTCCCGGAAAACCGCCCTGATCGGGTCCGCCAGGCCGCGGCCGCTGCCAACCTCAACATTGAGCACGTATCCCCCCGCGGCGATGGAGAGGACTCCGAGCATTCCCCACCAGTTCAGGACTTCATCCAGAAGCAGGAATCCGGTGAGGATGACAATGGCCGGGGTGAAGGAGAGATAGGGCATGGTCAGGGAGAGCGGTGAGCGCTGAATTGCCGAATACTGGAAGTACAGGGCAACGACCATGAGCGGCAGACTCAGCCCCCAGGCCCACCAGAAGGCTGCATCCAGCTCCGGAATCCGGATGAAAGGCAGAAGGAGGAGGCAGAACAGCCCGGCATAGGCAGTGGGGATCATAGCCATTTCCCACGGCCTCAGCTCGGAAAGACCGCGTTTGGCGAGGGTGGCCGCGGAAGCGTTGAAAAAGGCGGTTGCCAGGGCGAGGGTGATCCACAGCATGGGTCAGGCCACTTTATCGGATCAGCGTTCTGGGCTCGGGCGATGGGCGAATCAGATGGCAGAAAACGGATAACAGGGTCGGACGGCTCATCACCAGAGGATGGATCCGAGTGCAAGGTCAGCAGCATGGCTCATTCCCCTGCACGGCTTACGCTCTAGGACCCGCTCTCGTCGGGGTCAGCAGCTCCCCCTCCTGCTGGTCCTTGCGCATCAGATCCAGGAAGGTCCGGAAAATTGGGCCCGGTTCCCCGCCGCCCACGCTCTGTCCGTCGAAGCTGACAACCGGCAGGACGTCGAAGGTGGTCCCGAACATCATGACCTCCTTCGCCGCGAGGAGGTCCTCCCGGGTCAGCTGGGCCTCGCGCGCCTCCTTGAGCCGTCCCTCGCGGACCAGGCCCTGGGCCAGCTCCATCATGCGAACCACAGTGGTCCCGCGAAGGCTGCGCTCGAAGGGAGGAGCCAGGAAGGCACCGTCCTGTGAGATCAGGCCGATGTTTTCCGTGGGGCCTTCGGTGACAAAGCCCGCCTCGTCCACCCCAGCTACGTAGTCCACCCCGCTGTCCTCGGCCTCTTTCTCCATGAGCACGTTGGGCAGGTAGTTGCAGCTTTTCACCCTGGCGAAAAAGCCGGGCTTGACCGGGACGGAGCTGGTCATGAGGCTGCATCCGGAGTCATACTTCTCTGGAGCGGGATGACTGAGCCGGGTGACGACCAGATAGAGCTGGGTTCCACGAGTGGCCGAGGGCGCGGGAGAAAAATCCCCTGGCCCCCTGGAGAGGTAGAGACGGACCAGGCAATCGCTTGCCCCGGCTGCCCTGATCGTCTCCAGGATGCGCTGTCTCAGCTCGGAACGGGACACGGGCCAGGCCAGGTCGATCATGGCCGCGGAGCGCTCCAGCCGGTCCAGATGCCGCTCAAGGAGATAGATGAAGCCCTTGACGCATTTGAAGGCCTCGAAGACTCCGTCTCCGCGGTGCACCATATGGTCGTCCACTGGCACGAGCATGAGCGTGGGATCGCTGACGATGCCCCCGATCCAGGTGGAGTACATGGCCAGGTAGCCCTGGTGGTGTTCCCGGGCACCGTCCCTCAGATTGCGCAGGACCTGCTCCGGGGTAAGGATCCTTGCATCGTCCACGTTCCCCCCTTTCGGATTCATTCCAAACCCGGCTGTTGCTGTTGATTACGTAGGCCCTCTCCAGGAAAGCGCCCGCTAAAACAAGAAATTCCCGGACACGATCCACTTCCAGGCTGTTTGCGTCTTGGAGGTGATTTTGAGCCGGCTCCCGTCCGGGACGCCCTCCAGCTCCACCCTCTCATCCCCCACCAGGATGCGAAGCTCGTTCAGGGAATGATAGTAAAAGGGTATCTGTGGATAATACGTCCCTCCTTCGTCGATGACAAGCCATTTGCCCTCGGTTTTCACATCCCGGCCCCGGGCCACATTTGGCAGGCCCGTGCCCGTACCCGTGGTCTTGGTCTTCACCGCCCGGAAGCCTTCCCTCTCGGCGATGGCGAACCACCCCTCCACAGGGGTTCGCTCCACGGAGTGGATGTATTTCATGCGCAGCAGCTCATCCGGATCCGCCCAAACCGAATCCGCGATCCTGCCCTCCTGGGCCGGCAGGGCTACACGGACCACGGTCAGAGGCTGCCAGAGCAAAAAGGCGGCGCCAGCCAGCCCAAGCAGGAGGCATCCTCCAATACAAAGTCCCGTCTTTGTGCTCATGTCGCCTGAGTTGCGTGCGTTGTGTTGGCTCGTTTCTGCCGCGCCTTCTGCCAGAGGAAAAGCAGGGCCACGCCGACAATGCCCGCACCGTTGGCCAGATGTGCCGGTATGTGAAAATCGGCGATGTACAGGCTGCTGGGATTGACCAGAACAAAGGCCAGCGCGACGTAGAGCAGGCGTTCCAGGATATTGGTCCGCACCAGCCAGAAACCCTGGATAAATACCGCCCAGCAGAACATGCCCAGGATGGACATGGGCACCAGGTAGGCCAACTCGTTGAAATTGGTGTCGATCATCAAAAGCTTGGTGTTGTAGATGAACATGAAGGGCAGGGTAAACGCAGCCAAGTCGAGACGAAAGCTCTTGAGGCCCGTTTTTATCGGATCCGATCCGGATATTCCCGCGGCTGCGTACGCGCATAGCCCCACTGGCGGCGTATCGTCCGCAACGATGCCGTAGTAGAAGACGAAGAGATGAATGGCCACGAGCGGCAGAGCGGCGCCCAGGTTCTGACTGATGGTCAGGATGGCCGGAGCGACCATGGCGGCCATGATGATGTACGTCGCGGTGGTTGGCAGACCCATGCCCAGGATGATGCAGGCGAAGACGGAAAAGATCAGGGAAAGGAAGAGGCTGTTCCCGGCCGCCGCGGAGATGAGCATGGCCATCTTCATTCCCAGGCCGGTCAGGGTGATCACCCCGATGATGATTCCGCAACAGGCGCAGGCCGCGGCGATTCCGGCCATGTTCCGCGCGCCCATTTCCAGGGAGGTCAGGATCTCATACAAGGTCCTGCGCTGAAAAAAGCCCTCCGGCTGCCGGACATAGTCCTTGAAGGCCCCTTCCATGCTCTCCTCTCCCCTCGCCCGGAAGCGCGGATAGGAGAGAAGGCTCCGGAAGAGATTGTTCAAAACGATGACCGCTCCCGCAGCCAAAGTGGACCAGGCCGCGGAAGTGGTCGGGGTCCAGAACCAGACCAGGAGGAGCCAGATCAGGACCGCCAGGGGGATGAGATAGTGAATTCCCGTGAAAAAGGTCCTGATCAAATCCGGGATTTCCTCCTTGCTCAAGCCGTGGATTCCCTCCTTGAGCGCCTCGAGATGGACGATGGAAAAAATGGCCGTGTAGGAGAGAAGGGCCGGAATGGCCGCGGCCTTGACGATCTCGAAGTAGGGCATGCCGATCATTTCGGCCATGATAAAGGCAGCGGCCCCCATGATGGGCGGCATGAGCTGACCGTTGGTCGAGGCGGCTACCTCGACGGCTCCCGCGGTATGCGACTTGAATCCGACTCGCTTCATCAGGGGGATGGTCATGGAGCCCGTGGTGACCGTGTTGGCGATGGAGGAGCCGGAAATGGAGCCCATGGCGCCGGAGGCAACAACCGCCGCCTTGGCAGGGCCGCCGCGGAACCTGCCCATTGCGGCGAAGGACAGGTTGATCAGGTAGTCCCCTGCCCCCATCCTTTCCAGAAAGGCGCCGAAAAGGACGAAGAGGAAGACGAAGGTTGCCGAGACGCGCAAGGGAACGCCCCAGAGCCCCTCGCTGGACATGAACACGTGGTCGATGATCCGGCTCACCCCGAATCCCCTGTGGGCCAGGTCTCCTGGTATGTACGGCCCCAGATAGGCGTAGAGCAGAAAAACGATGGTGATGATGGGGAGCATGGGGGATATGCTTCTCCGGGTAGCCTCCAGGATGAGCAGAATGAGGCCCCCGCCGATAAGGATGTCATAAGTAGCTGGATTGCCCACGGAGTAGACCACGTGCTCGTAGTTGACAAACATGTACAAGGAGGCCGCGCCCGCGACGATCGCCAGGAAGACGTCCTCGGCCGCGATCCTGTCCCGAGGCGCCCTCTTGGAGCGGGGGAAGAAGAGATAACAGAGCACCATGGCGAAGGTGAGATGGATGGACAGCTGCTTGGCTCCGGAAAGGGAGCCGTAGAATCCGGTGTAGAGCTGAAACAGGGACATGGAGACGGCTATCAGCTTGAGGACGATAACCGCGATTCGACCGGTGGGCTGCCTCTCCTGCGCCATCCCTTCCTGCGGGGCCTCGGACGGTGTCTCCCGGGGCTGGTTCTGCTCCATGGTCATGGGTGCTCCGCATTTGCCTTGCCGGCTCAGGGTTACAGTGAAAAAAGCTCGCTGCAATGAAAAGGGGCAAACCGCGTTTTCCACGATCTGCCCCAATGCTTATCTAGAGCATGTCACGGCTTTTCCGCCCCACTTCCGGACGGAGCCCAATTAATCCACAACCCCGACTTCCTTGAGGTACTTCTCCGCACCTGGATGCAGGGGGATGGTCATTCCATCCATGGCCTTGTCCACGGAAACGTTCTTGAACTTGGCGTGCGCGCTGTGGATCTTGTCGATATTTTCATACATGGCCTTCATAAGCTTGTACACGATGTCCTGATCCAGGTCGGCCCTTGCGGAGAGCATGGCCATGACCGAAATGGTCTGGGCGTCCTCGTCCTGACTGGGGTAGCTTCCGGCGGGCACGGGCTGCTGGGTGTAGAAGGGCACCTCCTCCAGGAGCTTCTGGGCGTTGGGCCCGGTGATGTTCAGGACCTCGATGTCGACCACCGTGGCGATGTCCTTGATCGCGGCGGCGCCCACGGCCACGGTGAAGAAGGCGGCGTCAATCCGGCCGTCCTTGAGATAGTCAGAGGCCTGGCGGGCCTGAAGCTGCTCCGCCTTGAAGTCGTCCAGAGTCATGTCCCAGGCGCTGATGATCTGCTTCACGTTCTCCGTGGTGCCGGAGCCGATGGGGCCAACCGCAACCCGCTTGCCCTTGAGGTCCTCCATGCTTTCGATTCCCGAGTCATCGCGCACGATGCACTGGATATGCTCGGGGTAGAGCACGGCAACGCCGCGCAGATTCTTGACCGGCTCCTCGAACATGCCTTTCTTGCCGTGGTATGCGTGATAGGCGATGTCGTTCTGGAGAATGGCGAAATCCGTGTTCCCGGAAGCGATCAGATTGGCGTTGGCCACGGAGGCACCAGAGGATTCGGCGGTCACCTTGATGTTCTCGTCCTTAAGGTTGTTGAAGGCGATCCTGGAGATGGCGCCGGCCATGGGATAATACGCCCCTGTCACCCAGCCCGCGGCGATGGAGACAAACCGCCGTTCAGCCGCCTCTGCCGATGTTTGGGGTGCAACGAAGCACAAGGTCAAAGCCAAGGCCATTGATGTGACGAGAAACTTTCTGAGCATGTCCCTACCCCCTTGCTGATTTGATGGTTTACCACACATTCAGTAAGTCTATAACCCAATAACGTGTATTCATGCAAGGAAAAATTCAAAAACTCGAGGTGGTTTTGGTGCAGGGATTTAAGGGGCATTTCTCGCCGATGGAATTGGATCCGGCATATTCCGACCCTACCTCCGCAAATGCTCCTTTTGAACATTGCCTGAAATGGGGTTGAATTTCTAACGTTTTTGTGTTTTATACACTCATAGTGCATCCAGAAATTCGAAATGGTGGCTTTGATGACCCAACCGAGGTGTTCTCTTCCCTTCGGGGCCGTGAAACCTTCCTCCGGATTATCCAACGGCAGGTCCAAGATCATGGATCCCCGTCGCTTTCAGGACCCCACTTTTTTGAACCCCCTTTTCGAACAGTCCATTCGCGTACTGGATAGGCCTGGCGACACCATTCATTGCCTCCTGGCAGCCGAGGAAACAACCGCGGGAAATTCCCTTCGGGGTTACGGCAGGAGCCAACGGAACAAGCAAAAAGGAGGTCCCTATGGCAGGCAAAACCAAAACCGACCTTGTGGAGGAGATCGCCCAGGAAACCAACCTGACCAAGACCAAGGCCAAGGAAGCGGTGGATGCCCTCCTGGATTCCCTTTCCAAGGAGCTGAGCTCCGGAAGCAAGGTAACCCTGACCGGCTTTGGCACGTTTCAGGTCAAGGAACAGAAGTCGAAAAGGGGACGGAACCCGCAAACCGGTGAGGTTATGACCATACCGGCCAAGAACGTGGTCAAATTCAGTCCCGGCAAATCACTGCGGAACATCCTGGCCTAGCAGGCTGCTGAAAAAGTTCGCATCAGGCAAGGCCGAGCTGCATGGAAGCCTTGAGGAGCCGATACGTCCCCTCGGCCTGGGCAGCCCGCAACAGGCCCGCCGTTTGGAAATGACAGGCCTTGTAGCGGAAAGAGGTGAAAATGCGGTCCTCTCCCGAGGAGAGGGCCGCATTTTTGCATTCGAGCGTTGCGAGGCATTCCATGCGGGGCGGCTCGGCACACGGCTTAGTCATTCCCCCCGCCCACCGTATCCGCAAAACCGCACGCAGAGCCGCTCAACTCGAGGAATTTCCGGAGAGGCCCCGGAAGGTGTCGATGATGTCCCGGCTCAGGGAAGCGAGCGCATTGCTCATGGCCGCCGCGACGGCTTGGTGGTCCGTGCCCTTCACTGGGGTCTCGTAAACGGCACGCCGAGTAGCAAGGATTCTTCCGCTGTCAGGATCCCGGAAGGTCCAACTGGCAGCCAGAAGGGCCCGTTCCCTCTCCAGAGGCTCGAACCGACGGACATCCACGCGGAGACGATAGTCGCCAGGTATTTCCCCTCGCCCGCGAGTTGCGGCGACAACTCCACCACAGAGACCGGAATTCAGATTATCCGCCAGAACCCGGACCAAATTCTCCTGCAAGGGCTCTGCCCAGTGATGGAGCTCGCTCAATCCGAGACGATTGGGCCCGACACGGGTCACGATCTCCGACCGATCCAGGTACTCCGGCATTGAAACCGGGCCGATCGCAATGCTCGGACATGCCGCGCTTTGAGAAGCTGAGTTCGTCGATTCTCCTGCCGAGCTCGGGGTCAATACATATAGCGAGGTCGGCTGGGAGGAAGTGCACCCCGCAAACACCATGATCCCCAGGAACACAAGGACGTGGCGAAGAAATGCCCTGTATTTCATGCTTGCTCCAGGCTTTTCTGGGCTTTTCATCCGGACACCGGCTCCTACCGGATGCCGCCTTCTCTCCCTCTCCCGAAAGCAGGTCATGGGCCGAGAGAGACTCCATCCC
>Ga0207714_1001545_pt1 | contig 14772 bp, 9 predicted proteins | sample PonA232FremontCA_2_FD_187270 | JGI IMG/M metagenome (GOLD analysis project Ga0207714, IMG submission 187270) | Marine sediment microbial community from Fremont, CA, USA - Pond A23 Sediment 2 (SPAdes) | ecosystem: Environmental > Aquatic > Marine > Unclassified | place: USA: Fremont, California... | reverse complement strand
CCCGCGTGACGAGCGTTAGAAAATCCAGAACCGGAGCTGCGCAGTAAAAAAAACACCCCTCTAGGACTATTTAATTATTGTTATTTCGCGGACACAACACTAGAAAAGTTCTGAATAGTTACAAACCAGGATTGAAAGTTACATATTTTCGTTGAAAACGTCGAGTAAACCCGAAACCTTGAACAGGGAACGGAGAACAGGGAGCCCGGGGTTCGGTTTGGAGGAAGACTTGCTCAGATGCGAGGCGACGCGCCATTTTGAAACCGGAGTGTATACCAACACATGAGGATTTCAAAATGGCGTGGCAACGAAGCTGATGAGTGAATATTCCTCCAAACCCTCCTTGCCCCCTAGAAGATTTGCTTGAGCCGATCCCCCTGCTGCTGCGAGGACCCTCCATCCCCGCCACCCGATCCGGAGCCCTCGCCCGAGGAGGGAGAGACCTTTTGGGGCTGGGTCCCTGCCTTGAAGGGGATCATGAAGCTCTCCTCGGTGTCCGGACCAGCCAGGAGCCCGGTTTCCGCATCAATACGGGCCATGACGATCCCGGGGGGCTTGCTGAAATCCTGTGTCGTGTATTCGGACTCCACCCGCTCTCGATAGTCGATCCAAATGGGCGAGGCCGCGCGGGAGCCGGTCTCGTACTTGCCCATGGGTTTCGGATCGTCGAAGCCCACGAACACCCCGGTGAGCAGATAGGGGGAGTACCCCATGTACCAGGCATCCTTCTGCTCGTCCGTGGTGCCCGTCTTGCCGGCAAAAGGACGGCTGAAGGCCCGCTTGACCCGCCAGGCGGTGCCGTATTGGACCACCTGCTGCATAAGATCGGCCATGATGTAGGAAGTCTGGGGACTGAGGGCGTTTTGCACCGTCTTGTTCGACTCGTACAGGGTCTCGCCCCAGGCGTCGGTGACCTTGAGCACAAGCCGCGGCTCCACCACGGAGCCGTCGCTGCGGGCAAAGGCGGAATAGGCCTTGCACATGCCGCGCAGGCTCACTGAGCCGGAGCCCAGGCTCACGGAGAGGTCCCGGGGAAAGTCGCCCTTGAGCCCCAGCGTCTTCGCCCGATCGATCACGCTGTCGATTCCGATCTCCCGAGCCACGCGGATGGTGACCAAATTCCGGGATTTGACCAACGCGGTGCGGAGCATGGTGGGGCCGAAGTTCATCCGCTCATAGTTCTGCGGCTTCCAGGTGGAGTTCGTGGCATTGTCCTGATAGACGATGGGCGCGTCCAGCACCTTGGTAGCAGGGGTCATTCCCTGATCAAAGGCCGCGGAGTAGACAATGGGCTTGAACGCTGAGCCCGGCTGCCGCATGGCCTGGGTGGCGCGATTGAACTCGCTCTCGTCAAAATCGTATCCACCGATTAGTGCGCGCACCTTGCCGTTTTCCGGGTCCATGGAGAAGAGCGCCCCCTGAACCCTGGGACGCTGCTCCAGCCCCAGTTGCCAACGTCCCTTTTCGTCCCGATTGTCGCCCTCCAGGGAGGCCCAGACCACATCCCCCTTGTCCAGCACCTTGGTGGCGTCCTTGATATCCGGCACTTCCTCGTGGGCTTTTTCCGGGTTGATCTTCCGGCACCAGGCCATGCTCCCCACATCAATCCATCCGGTCTCGTTGGCGAAACGCGCCCTGGCCCCCCCGGGCCGAACCTTGTCCACAAGCACCTTGATCCATTCCCCTTCGCGCAGGGTCTGGATCTTTTCGGAGGCATTCTGGGCCCCAAGAAACTCTTGGGTCCTGGTGGCATTGTAGCTAGCAACAGCCCCCCGCCAGCCGCGGCGCTTTGTCGAGGCCTCCAGCCCTGCTCGCACCGCCTCTTCCGCCGCCTGCTGGTGCTTCATGTCCGCGGCGGTGTACACCCGCAGGCCTTCCTGGTACACCCGTTTCCGCCCGAACTCGTCTATGAGCCAACGTCGCACCTGTTCCACGTAATCCGGTGCGATCCTCCAGGTGGGGTCCTGCATGGTGCGAAGGTCCAGGGGCTCTTCCACCGCCTCCAGATAGCGTTCGCGGTCAATCCATCCCAGATCCCGCATCTGGCGCAGGACATAGGTCCTTCGCTGGAGAGCCCTGTCCGGATTCTCGTAGGGATTGTACAGACTGGGCGCCTTGGGCAGGCCCGCCAGAAGCGCTGATTCGGATAAAGTCAGCTCGTCCGCGTGCTTGCCGAAGTACACGCGCGAGGCCGCCTCCACCCCGTAGGCCCCTTCGCCCAGATAGATCTGGTTCAGATAGATGGTCAGGATCTCTTCCTTGGTAAGGTGCTTCTCCAAGCGGTAGGCCAGAATGGCCTCCTTGAGCTTGCGCTTGTAGCTCCGCTTGGGAGTCAGAAGCAGGGACTTGACCACCTGCTGGGTGATGGTGCTGCCCCCCTGCACGATCTCGCCGGCCCGCAGATTCTTGATCGCGGCCCGGAGAATCCCCATAAAGTCGATTGCGCCGTGCTCAAAGAATCCGCTGTCCTCCGCCGCCAGAAAGGCTCGGCGCACATCCTCCGTCATCTGCTTCTGGGAACGAAGGAAACGATTCTCCTTGCTCAGATAGCCGAGCACCTTGTCCTTCCGGGAATAGATGGTGGTGGTCAGGGGTGGGTTGTAGTCAGTGATCTTCTTCATGGTGGGCAGCCCGGACGCGGCCCAGTAATAGATCCCCGCCGCGCCCCCGACCGCGAGGACAGCCAGACAGAGGGAAAGAACCAGGAAATATTTGAGGAAACGTCGCATAGGATTCAATAACCGGAGTCCCGGCGTCTAAAGGTCCCCTTGGGACCTCTCCCCACCGGTATCCGAGCGGGTTCGTCCGTTAAAGGCTATTTTGCCCTTGCCCAGGAGATCGTGCAAGTGGACGATCCCCTTCAGGTATCTTTCTCCGTCCACTACCGGCAGCACGGTAATGGCGTTTTGCTCCATAATCTCCAGCAAACTGGCCGTCTTCTCCCCTACCCTGGCAAAACGGGGCCGAACCGTCATATGGGCCTCCACCTCGTCCTGGAGGCTGTAGCGCTTGTGGCAGATCATGCGCCGCACGTCCCCGTCGGTAAGGATCCCCGCGAGCACCCCCTTGGAATCCACAACCACCACGGTGCCCAGACCGCCGGAGTCCAGGTGCCGCAGGCTCTCCTGCAGAGAGCTTCCCTCGCGGACAACGGGCAGGTCCTCGCTGTGCATGACCTGCTCCACGGAAAGGCTGAGCTGCCGGCCCAGATCCCCGCCGGGATGATAGCGCTGGAAATCCTCCCTGCCGAAGGCCTTCCACTCGATGAGCCCCACGGCCAGGGCGTCGCCCAGGGCCAACGTAGCGGTTGTGCTCGCCGTGGGGGCAAGGTTCAGGGTACAGGCCTCTCTGGGAACAGAGGTATTGAGCACTGCGTGGCACATATTGCCCATTGTTGATTCCCTGTTGGCGGTCATGCCCACCAGCCGGCTGCCCAGGGAGAGCATGGTGGGCAGGATGGCGTTCAGCTCGTCCGTCTCCCCGGAATTGGAGATGGCAATGACCACGTCCCCATCCCGGATCATGCCCAGGTCCCCATGAGCCCCTTCCACCGGATGGAGGAAGCTGGCAGGGGTGCCGGTGCTGCTCAGGGTCGCGGCGATCTTGCGTCCCACCAGCCCGGACTTGCCGATGCCTGCGACAAACACCCGTCCCGCTGATAAGGCGATCATCTCCAGGGCCCGCTCGAATTCGGCGTCCAGATTGTCCCGGACCCGATAGAGCCCCTCGATCTCCGTCTCCAGGACCTGACGAGCCAGAAACACCCAGTCGCGTCCTTCCTGTGTGCTCATATATCAGCCTTCCAAACAGGCCTTTCGGCAGTTCGCGTTGATTTGCGTGGGGTAGTTGCCCTCGAAACAGGCTAGACAGTACTCCGTGCTGCCGCCCATGGACTCCAGCAGACCGTCCACGCTCAGGTAGTGCAGCGAATCCAGATCGATGAATTCGGCGATGTCCTCCACGGAGTGATTCGCCGCTATGAGCTCGCCCTTGGAGGAAAAATCGATTCCGTAGTAGCAAGGATGGCGGATGGGGGGACAGCTTACCCGGAGGTGAAGCTCCCTGGCTCCAAGCTCCCGCAGGTTCTTGATCCGGGTTCTGATGGTGGTCCCCCGCACGATGGAGTCTTCCACAATCACGATCCGCTTGCCCCGGATCATCTCCTTGACCGGGTTGAGCTTGATCCGGACCCCGAAGTCGCGCATGTCCTGGGAGGGTTGGATGAAGGTACGGCCCACGTAGTGGTTGCGAATCATGGCATTTTCAAAAGGCAGTCCCGAGGCCTGGGCGTACCCCACCGCGGCGTAGACCCCGGAGTCGGGGAAGGGCATGCAGTAATCCGCGTCCACGGGTGCCTCCCGGGCCAGCTGGGCGCCCATGTTCTTGCGCCGCTGATACACGTTTTCCCCGAAGACCACGGAGTCCGGCCGGGCGAAGTAGATGAGCTCGAAGATGCAGGAGGCCCGCTTCGCGGGCTGTCCGGAGTCGATGCGGTAGGAGGCGATGCTGCCGTTCTCCAGGACCACCATTTCCCCGGGCTCGATCTCTCGCAGGTATTCCGCGTCCAGGAGGTCCAGGGCGCAGGTCTCCGAGGCCAGGACATAGGTGTCCCCGGCTCTGCCCAGGACCAGGGGGCGAAAACCCCGCGGATCGCGCACCGCGATGAGCTTGTGGTTCTCCTGCAGCAACAGGCTGTACGCACCGCGCACCCGTTGGCAGGCCTGGATGAGCGCCTCCTCCACCGAGCCGTTGTCCAGGTGCTTGGCGATGAGGTGGAGAAAGATCTCGCTGTCCATGCTGGTCTGGAACAGGGATCCCTCCGACTCCAGGCTGTCCCGCAGCTCGGCGCTGTTGACCAGGTTGCCGTTGTGGGCCACGGCCATGTGCCGGCCCCGGAAGGTGATCAGAAAGGGCTGGGCGTTGCGCAGCAAAGAGGCGCCGGTTGTGGAGTAGCGGATGTGGCCCATGGCATTCTCGCCCTTGAGCTCTCTGGAGAGGTGTCGCTCCTGGAACACGTCCGGAACGAGTCCCATGCCCCGCTGCTCCCGCAGCTTCCAGCCGTCCCAGGTGGAAATGCCCGCGCTCTCCTGACCCCGGTGCTGCTGGGCGTAGAGCCCGAAATAGGCCATCCTGGCCGCTTCCTTATGCCCATAGATCCCGATCAATCCGCAATATTCCTTCTTCATGGAGAGCATCTCTTTGCCCGTCCGACCGCATTTCTGGTTCGGACGTCACCGAAGCCCCATTCAGGCCTCCGGATTGTAGAATTCCTGAAGGCTGCCCACGGTGACACCCTCGTGGGCCCGGCGCTGCCTCAGGGCCAGGGCGACGGCCCGTGCCCCGGCCACTGTCGTGGTGTAGGGGATGTTGTAGAGGATGGTCGCCTGCCGCAGGGACGAGGAGTCCTGCACGGTGAGCTTGCCCGAGGAGGTGTTGATCACCAACTGGATCTGTTTGTTCTTGATCATGTCGATCACGTTGGGTCGGCCCTCGTAGACCTTGTTCACCCGCTTGGTCTCGATCCCGAACTCCTCCAGGTAGTCCCCCGTGCCCTGGGTAACGACCAGGGCGTATCCCATCTCGGCGAAAATCCGGGCCGGCTCCACGATGCTCGGCTTGTCCCGGTTGTTCACGGAGATGAAGATAGTGCCCTCCTCGGAGATAATCTGGCCCGAGGCGAGCTGGGACTTGAGAAAGGCCAGACCGAAGTCCGGGTCTATCCCCATGACTTCGCCGGTGGAGCGCATCTCCGGCCCCAGCAGGGTGTCGACCCCGGGGAAGCGGTTGAAGGGGAGCACCGCCTCCTTGACTGAATAGTACCCGGAGCGCCGCATGGACCAGGGATCCAGGTCCCGAAGCCGCTCCCCGAGCATGACCCGCGTGGCCAGCTTGGCCAGGGGCACGCCGGTGGCCTTGCTCACAAAGGGCACGGTCCGCGAGGCGCGGGGGTTGACCTCAAGGATGTAGATCTCCCCCTCCCGGATGGCGTACTGGATATTCATCAGGCCCTTAACCTGCAATTCCCTGGCCAGGGCCTTGGTGTCCCGAACGATCTCCTCCTCGAGCTCCTTGCCGATGGTGTGCGGGGGAATCACGCAGGCCGAGTCCCCGGAGTGCACCCCGGCCTCCTCGATATGCTCCATGATGCCGCCCACATAGGTGTCCCGGCCGTCGGAGACCGCGTCCACGTCGATCTCGATGGCGTTCTCCATGAACTTGTCCAGCAGGATGGGGTGATCCGGGGAGATGACCACCGCCTCCCGGAAGTAGTTCATAAGGTCCGCCTCGTCGTACACGATCTCCATGGCCCGGCCGCCGAGGACATAGGAGGGGCGGACCACCAGGGGATAGCCGATGCGGCGGGCGATATCCAGGGCCCCCTCCTCCGAGGTCGCGGTGCCATTCTCCGGCTGCTTGAGCCCCACGGTGTTCAAGAGCTCCTGAAAACGCTCCCGGTCCTCGGCCCGGTCGATGCTGTCCGGTGAGGTGCCCAGAATGGAGACTCCGTTCTTCAAAAGGGGCACCGCCAGGTTGAGCGGGGTTTGCCCCCCGAACTGGACAATGACCCCCTCCGGCTGCTCCTGCTCGATGATGTTCAGGGTGTCCTCCAGGGTGAGCGGCTCGAAGTAGAGGCGGTCCGAGGTGTCGTAGTCCGTGCTCACCGTTTCCGGGTTGGAATTGATCATGATGGACTCCAGTCCCATCTCCCGAAGGGAAAAGGAGGCGTGGACGCAGCAGTAGTCGAATTCGATGCCCTGGCCGATCCGATTGGGCCCCCCGCCCAGGATGACCACCTTGCGCCGTCCCTCGGAGGCGCGGCATTCATTCTCCCGTTCGTAGGTGGAATAGTAGTACGGGGTGTAGGCCTCGAACTCCGCCGCGCAGGTATCCACGAGCTTGTACGTGGCCGAGATCCCGTGGCGCTTGCGCGCCCTGCGGATCTCCTCCTGACTGCGATCCAGCAGGCCGGCGAGCTGGCGATCGGAAAAGCCGCGCTGCTTGGCCTGCACCATGATCCCGGCGGCTTGCTCAGGATCGTCGACGTCGGGCCAGCTGCCGGCCCATTCCAGGAGCTCGGCCTCGAAATCCACCAGCTCCCTGATCTGGCGCAGGAACCAGGGATCAATATGGGTGTCCCGATGGATCTCCTCGTCCCCTATCCCGCTGAGCATGGCCAGGCGGAGATAGACCAGCCGCTGGGAATTGGGCTTGCGCAGCTTGGCCACGATCTCCTCGCGTTCCGGCAGCTGGGGATAAAAGCTGTTTGCCAGGCCGGTCATTCCCGTTTCCAGGGAGCGCATCCCCTTCTGCAGCGACTCCTGGAAGGTACGGCCGATGGCCATGGTTTCGCCCACGCTGCGCATGGAGGAGGTGAGCTCATCCTCGGTGCCTTCGAACTTCTCGAAGGTAAAGCGGGGGATCTTGACCACGCAGTAGTCGATGGAGGGCTCGAAGGAGGCCACCGTCTCCCGGGTGATGTCGTTGGGCAGCTCGTCCAGGCTGTATCCCACTGCCAGCTTGGCCGCGATCTTGGCGATGGGGAATCCCGTGGCCTTGGAGGCCAGGGCCGAGGAGCGCGAGACCCGGGGATTCATTTCGATGACCATCATGTCGCCGTCCTGCGGATTGACCGCGAACTGCACATTGGATCCCCCGGTTTCCACCCCGATCTCGCGCATGATGTCCAGGGAGGCGTTGCGCATCCTCTGGAACTCGCGATCCGTAAGGGTCTGGGTGGGGGCCACGGTCACGGAGTCACCGGTGTGGATCCCCATGGGATCCAGGTTCTCGATGGAACAGATAATCACGCAGTTGTCGTTCTTGTCCCGCATGACCTCGAGCTCGAACTCCTTCCAGCCCAGGACCGACTCCTCCAGCATGACCTCGTGGGTCATGCTCGCAGCCAGACCGCGACGGGCGATCTCCTCCAGATCCTCCAGATTGTACGCCACACCGCCTCCGGTGCCCCCCAGGGTGAAGGCGGGACGGACGATGACCGGCAGCTCGATGTGCTGGGCGATGTCCCGAATCTCCTCCAAGCTTCGGGCGATGTCGCTCCTGGGCACCTTGAGGCCGATGTTCTCCATGGACTGCCGGAACCGCTCCCGGCTCTCTGCCTTCTGGATCACCTCCAGGGAGGCGCCGATAAGCTCCACCCCGTACTCTTCGAGTACTCCCTGCTCGGAGACCGCCACAGCCGTGTTCAGCCCGGTCTGTCCGCCCAGGGTGGGGAGCAGCGCGTCCGGCCGCTCGCGAGCGATGATCTTGGCCACGGATTCCGGGGTGATGGGCTCCAGATAGGTGCGGGTGGCCAACTCCGGATCGGTCATGATCGTGGCCGGATTGGAGTTGATGAGCACAACCTCGTACCCCTCCTCCCGAAGAGCCTTGAGGGCCTGGGTGCCGGAGTAGTCGAACTCGCAGGCCTGACCGATGATGATCGGCCCGGAGCCGATGAGCATGATCCGTTGAATGTCGTCTCGCTTGGGCATAGGTCGTATCGGTAGTGTTAGGGGTTGCCGCGGCACGGAGTGTTCCCGGCCACTGGAGACAAGCGCATGCGAACGCGCATGAGAATAAAAGACCCCGAAAGAATATGCAAACACCGGGACCGCGGGCTCAATCCGCCAGGCCCGAGCTGGGATCGATTAAGCCTTGACAACGGAACAATTGAGGACTATAGAAAGTTAGGCAAACCAAACACAACGGATTCGCCTCCAAGGAGTCCTTTCTCCGAATGAAAACGAGCCAGCAGGAGTTGCCCGTGACGCCCTACCCACTAAATCATTTTCCCTCTGGCAGCAAGGTTGCCGTGACCAACCTGGCCGGTGGCAGAGGTGCCCGCTCCCGCCTCTATGCCCTCGGATTCACTCCTGGGACGGAAATCCTCATCGTCTCCGGCGGGCTCGGACCACTCCGCCTCAAAATCCGCGGCTCGGATCTCAGCCTGGGACAGGGCCTTGCGGAAAAGGTGATCGCGACCCGCGTGGAGTGACGGTTTCCCTCCCGGGAACCAGCCCCATGAATCAATACCGATCCGTATACAGGAGACCATATATGCAACAGGCAGCACTGTCCCTGCGTCAGCTGGGCAAGAACCAAACCGCCCGGATCGTGAGCATTCACGCCTCGGGCGAGCTGGGCCGCCGCATACGGGACATGGGCCTCGTTCCCGGCGTGGAGATAACCATTTTGGGCCGGGCCCCGCTCAGGGACCCGGTCGCGCTGAAGGTGCACGGATTCACCCTTTCCCTGCGGAACAACGAGGCGGATCATATCCTGGTGGAGCCGGTGCAAAAATCCGCCGCCTGATCCTTCCGGCTCCGCCTAATAGTCCGCAGAAGTCCCCCCCGTCCGGAGCTTCTTGGTGGAAAATGTGTTGAGCTTGTTGCATTATTGGAAATTAGTCGCGAGGCTCGACGGGTGGAGCTCATCGCCTGGCATTGTTTGTTGTGTTGTGCCCGGATCAAGACGGGAATGAAGGCTGTATGGACCTCAACAAATGGCAAAACACAGCGGAATGTCTCTTCCAAATGCCTCCCGAGGGCGGCATGCGGGTCCCGATCTGGTTCTTCGGCAGCCGGGAGCTCCTCCTGGACATGGGCCCCGAGGTCCTGCAGCAGTCCGCGAATGTTGCGCATCTTCCCGGAATCCGCAGGGCCTCCATGGCCATGCCCGACGCCCATTGGGGGTACGGCTTTCCCATCGGCGGCGTGGCAGCCTTCGACCCGGACCGGGACGGGGTCATCTCCGTGGGCGGCATAGGATACGACATCGCCTGCGGGGTTCGGACCATGCGAACCGGAATCGAGCGCGAGGCCGTTCAGGGCAGGCTGCAGGAGCTGGTGGACGCCCTGTATCAAACCGTCCCCGCTGGACTCGGCTCCGAGGGCAAAATCAAGCTGAGCGCCTCCAAGCTGGACCGGCTTCTTGAGGGTGGGGCCGCCTGGGCCGTGCACAAGGGCTACGGCGAGGAGGCGGATCTGGACTTCATCGAGGACCGGGGACGCATGGACGGGGCGGACCCGGACAAGGTCTCGGAAACGGCCAAGAAGCGGCAGAAGCGCCAGCTGGGCAGCCTCGGCTCGGGAAACCACTATCTGGAGATCCAGTGCGTGGACCGAATCGACGACGAGGAGGCGGCAAGGGCCTTCGGCCTCTTCCCGGACCAGGTCCTGGTCACCGTGCACAGCGGATCCCGGGGCCTGGGGCATCAGATCGGCACCGACTACGTCCAGATCCTGGGCCGGGCCACGTCCAAACACAAACTCTCCCTTCCCGCGCGGGAGCTGGTCTGCGCTCCCATCCGCTCCCAGGAGGGCCAGGATTTCTTCCGGGCCATGTGCTGCGGAGTAAACAACGCCCTGGCCAACAGGCAGGTCCTGGGACACCTGGCCAGGGAGGCCTTCACCAGCGTCATCCCCGAGGCCCGGCTCGACCTCCTCTACGACGTCAGCCACAACACCTGCAAGATCGAGGACCACGAGGCGGACGGCCAAAGCACGCGTCTTTTTGTGCACCGCAAGGGTGCCACCCGGGCCTTCGGCCCGGAAAGCGCGGAAATCCCGGAGCCCTACCGCGGCATCGGGCAACCGGTGATCATCGGGGGCAGCATGGGAACCAGCTCCTATATCCTGGCCGGGAACAGCGCCGAGCGGAACCGGGCCTGGGGCTCGGCCTGCCACGGAGCCGGCCGGGCCATGAGCCGGAAGAAGGCCACCAAGACCTGGACCGCCAGGGACGTGATCAGCGAGCTCTCCAGGCAGGGAATCCTGGTCAGGGCTGCGAGCAAGAAGGGGGCGGCAGAGGAGGCCCCCCTGGCCTACAAGGACGTGGACCTGGTGGTGGATGCCACCCATCGAGCCGGGTTGGCCCGGAAGGTGGCCCGGATGAGGCCCCTGGCCTGCATCAAAGGTTAGCAGGGCGCCCTCAAAATCCCAATTGCTGCGTTGCTGCAAAAAGCTCAAGCTCTCACGTAGGCGCCCTACGCTGCGAGCTTGAGCTTTTCTTGCGCCTTGCCCTTGAAATTTTGGGGGCGCCCTGTCTCATGGAGCTCACTGCATAAACGGCGATGAATTAGTGCGCTCCGCGATCAGCGGAGCGCACTTTCTTGTCTCTTCATTCGCGATAATTCGCGTGATTCGCGGGCCCTCTTACTTTCCGGTCTCTGATCTCCGGCACTAGCTGATCTTATCTCCTGGGGCAATTTGATCGCTGTCCGGACCGAGCAAGGACAGGCCCTTCCGTCCGTGCACCGCCAGGACCATGCCGTGGGAGGTGACCCCGCGCAGCTTGCGGGGCTTGAGATTGACCACAACAGTCACGTATCTGCCCACCAGATCCTGCGGGGCATAGGCCTGGGCCAGTCCGGCCACGATCTGCCGTGTGGCCCCTTCGCCGGCGTCAACTTCCAGCTGGAGTAGGCGGTCCGCGTCCGGGTGTTGGCTCGCCACCTCCACGCGGCCCACCCGGAGATCGAGCTTCTGAAAATCGGCGAAATCGATCTCCGGGATTTGTTCCGATTCCGTGCTCTCCTGGCTCTTGGCCTTGCCCCCCTTCTTCTGCTGCTTTTCCGACGCCTGTTTGTTCCGGGTCGCTTCCTCCCGATCCAGCTTGATCTCCTGCCTGGGGAAGAGATTGGATTTCTTGGCCACCGGGGTCCCTTCCGGGAGAAAGATCCACCGGGAACATTCCTGCCGCAGATCCACATCCAGATGCTCCAGGTCCAGGCCCAGCTGCCGGCACATGGCGTGCGAGGCGTCGGGCATCACCGGCCGCATAGCCAGGGCGATACGGCGCAGCGAGGCCAGGGCCAGGGCGAGCACAGTCTCCAGACGCTGTATGTGGCCCTGCTTGTACAGGCTCCAAGGGGCATTGGTATCGATGTACTTGTTCACCCCGCGCACGAACTCCAGGAGCCATTCCAGGGCGTCCGCGGTGTGCACCGCCTCGAAGCTCTGGAGGTACTTTTCCAGGTAGTCCCTTCCCAGCCGCATGAGCTCCTCGTCCTCAGCCAGGAAGCTCTCCGGAGGAGCCGGTGCCTGGGCTCCGAAGTACTTCCCGGTCATGGCCAGACAGCGGCTAAACAGATTGCCCATGTCGTTGGCCAGATCGGCGTTGAAGCGGCCGACCAGGGCCTCCTCGGAGAAGTTGCCGTCGTGGCCGAGCTGCATTTCCCGCAGCAGGAAGAAACGGAAGGCGTCCAGGCCGTACTTGGAGCGAAGCTCCAGGGGCCGCACCACGTTGCCCAGGCTCTTGGACATTTTTTCCTCGTGCACCGTCCAGTACCCGTGTACCCTGAGCCCCCGATAAAGAGGCACACCTGCGGATCGGAGCATGGTGGGCCAAAAAATGGCGTGGGGCTTGATGATGTCCTTGGCCACCAGGTGATGGGCCGCTGGCCAGAAGCGCGCAAAGCCCTCACCGTCAGGCCAGCCCAGGGCGGAGATGTAGTTGAGCAGGGCGTCGAACCAGACGTAGGTCACGTATCCCGTGTCAAAGGGCAGCTCGATGCCCCACTCCAGACGGGATTTGGGCCGGGAAATGCACAAGTCGTCCAGGGGCTCCCGCAGCATGGCCAGGACTTCCCTGCGATAGCGCTCCGGCTGGATGAAATCCGGGTTGTCCTGGATATGCTCCCGGAGCCACTCCTGATAGCGGCTCATGCGGAAAAAATAGTTCGTCTCCTGGATATATTCCGGAGGCTTTTGATGATCCGGGCACTTGCCATCCTCCAGCTCCTTCTCCGTAAAGAAGCGCTCGCACCCGAAGCAGTAGTACCCCCCGTATTCCCCGAAATAGATGTCCCCGTTGTCGTACACCAGCTGCAGGAACCTCTGCACGCAGGCAACATGATCCGGGTCCGTGGTCCGAATGAAGCGGTCGTACGCGATGTTCAGCTCCGGCCACAGCTCCCGGAACTGACTGCTGACCCGATCCGCGTATTCCTGGGCTCCCTCCCCTCGCTCCCGGGCGGACTGCATGATCTTGTCCCCGTGTTCGTCCGTGCCGGTGAGAAAGAAGGTCCGCTTGCCCTGCATCTTATGCAGACGGCTCAGGCTGTCCGCGAGAATGGTGGTATAGGCGTGTCCCAGGTGGGGCTCGGCATTCACATAGTAGATGGGAGTGGTGATGTAGAACGTCTCCTCCACTGCAGGCTACCTCCCGGATTTCTTCTGCTGTTTCCCCTGGCCTTCATTCTTCCCCCGGGACGCGGCCTGGCCCTGGCCGCCCCCCTTGCCCTTTCCTCCGGAACGGGATCCCCCCCGCCGCTTGCCGCGGGAGCGACGCCCTTTTTTCCGCTGTCCGGAGCCGCCGGAGGGCCCGGCCTTCTGCTGCTGCCCGGCTTGCTCATCTCCGCCCCCGGCCCCGGTCTCTTCCCCTTCGTCGAGAACGGGCGCCTCCTCCCGGGCACCAATATCCGGGCTTTCCTGGGCGGATTCCTCGCCAGCGCCTCTGTCCTCGGCTTCCGTTCCATTGGAGAGCATCTCGCCCCACTCCAGGAGATTGATCTCCCGCTCCTCCCCTTCCCCGGCGTCCACGACCAGGGTGTCCCGAAAGAAGTTGGCCCGGAGCACCTTCACCTCGCCGAGGCTGGTCTGATACTTGCGGCCGATCTTGGGGCACCGGCTGTAGAAATCGGCATAGGCCTTCTTCTCGAAATTGAGGCAGCACAGGAGCCTACCGCAGACCCCGGATATCTTGGAGGGATTGAGGAAAAGCTGCTGTTCCTTGGCCATCTTGATGGTGACCGGGACGAACTCACGCATGAACTGATGACAACAGCAGATGCGGCCGCAATTGCCGATCCCTCCCAGAATCTGGGCCTCGTGCCGGACCCCGATCTGGCGCAGCTCGATCCTGGCCCGATACTGATTGACCAGATCCTTGACCAGCTCGCGAAAATCCACCCGGTTGGGCGCAGTGAAGTAGAACACGAGCTTGCTCTGGTCGAAGCGGACCTCCACGTCGACCAGCTTCATCTCCAGGCCCATCTGCTTGATCTGCTCCCGGCAGTAGTGGAAAGAGTCCCGGGCCAGCTCCTCGTTCTCCCGCATCCGGACCAGGTCCTCCTCTCCGGCCTTGCGGTCGATGGGCTTGACCTCCTCCGGAGGCAAGCCTGCGGGCAGCTCGACTTCCGCCAGGGCGACACGCCCGATTCCCTGCCCCTCCTCGGTCGTGACCAGGACATGATCCCCCGCGGCCAAATTGTCCAGCTCCGCGTGGAAATAATAGATCTGTCCCTGCTCTCTGAATTTGACCCCGATATACATGCTTAACCCGCTTCGCCGCGGCGTGGGGGCCGCGGTCTCTGGATAAATGCTTCGCTTTTGCCGCGCCCGCGAGTTCCGTTCACGGACGCAAGAAACCCTTCCGGGCTCATTCACGGCCCGCACAGGCACGCCCCAGGGCACCCGTGGGAGGGAATCCGCATTCCCTGGCGGACAGGACGATCGTGGCGGGTTTCTGAGATGCCGGCCCGGGCCGGCCAATTGATCTAACCCTCATTCCCGGGCGGACCCGGGCACAACCAAGCATACAATGCTGCGAGGCGAAGGCGGGTGGACGCTGAAGCGCGGGCTTCATCCGGGTTTCAACTGATGGGACCGGCAACCCCTTAAGGGCACCACCCTAGCCACTTCAGGCTCACCTCGCATGCCGGTATCGTGCTTGATGCTCGGCTCGAGCATGTTGTCGCTTATTGCGGCAAGAACAAGGCCAAGGTGTATTATGAAGCCCGGCGAAGCGCTCCACCCGCTATTGCCTCGCTTG
>Ga0207714_1001544_pt1 | contig 14782 bp, 14 predicted proteins | sample PonA232FremontCA_2_FD_187270 | JGI IMG/M metagenome (GOLD analysis project Ga0207714, IMG submission 187270) | Marine sediment microbial community from Fremont, CA, USA - Pond A23 Sediment 2 (SPAdes) | ecosystem: Environmental > Aquatic > Marine > Unclassified | place: USA: Fremont, California... | reverse complement strand
CCGTTTTCCGCTCCATTATGGCGGCATAGCCAAGTGGTAAGGCAGAGGACTGCAAATCCTTCACCGACGGTTCAAATCCGTCTGCCGCCTCCATAAAAGTATTTATAAAATGCTAATGGGAGTTAAACAGTTATAATAGATTTTTTTATTTCTTTTTGAAAATGAAAATAATTGCTTGAAAATAGGAATACTGAGCAAAGGATTTTTGACCTGTTTTAGGCGGATCCCTTGCTCAGTATTTTTATCTTTTGATGGGGCATTTGTTAACAATGAGATAACGTCAAATAAAATATGAAACTTACCATAAAATGGAAATAGATAGCAATTAAGAGACCACTCAATATTTCTTTATCGATATTATAAGAAAAACAATCCAGAATTCAAAGTAATGATATAACAGCAAAGAAAAAATATGGAAATAAAGTATTGTATTTGACAAAAGAGTGATTAAAACTTTTAACTGATAAAACGGTCTTAGTTATTGTTTCTCGATCCACCTTAGAAGCTGAGCCCAGTTTTTAATCGGATCACCACGTGGTCCTTCAATAACAATGGGCGCTTTGTATTGAAAGGAACTGTGCGGTTTCAAATAGTTAAAATAGAGCTGAAATAAAGTGATATGAGCCAAAGCTCCATCAAAAGAACTAAAGCTTTTATGTCTTTTGTAATGAGCTTTATAGGTACCAAAGAACCGCTCAATAGTATTTTTATAGGGACGATAATTTTCATCGGAGTTTTCATCATTATTGAAAAGACCTTTAACCTTTTTGTGGTTAAGGTCGGTATCAAAAAATATCTTGCAGGCATGTACAGCAACATCGTAGACGGGTGCCATGTCGGTTACAAGAGTAAAGTTATCTCCTTCGTACTGTTTGATCACTTTATTAAGGATAGCAATAGCAGCTTTAGCGTCCCGGTGGTCCGAGAGGTGCTGGGCAATAATGAAGCCGTTATCACCATCAATGGCAGTAAAGAGATAATGCCATTTGCCTTTAACTTTGATGTAAGTTTCATCGACAGCAACTATACCTGAAAGAGGTAACTGTAGTTCAGGAATTACATCCGTCATTTGATGAGCTAAAGAAAGGACCCAGTTTTGAATAGTTTCTCTAGAGACAGAAACATTCCAGGCCTGTTCAATAGCTCGTTTAGTCTGTCTTAGAGAAAGTCCCAGGCCTATATAGAAGTCGATAGCCCTAGAGATAATGAACTTTTCATAATGGCTATTATCCAGGTTAACAGGTTTAGTATTAAGTTGAGAGTTGGTTAACTTATCGGGATCGAAATTAAAGGCCCGATACCTGTATCTTTGATTATCATTTTGCCATTTAGAGCAGTTATCATTACGGCATTTATACTTATCGAAGTTTTGTTTTTCCTTTTCCTTACTGAGTGCATAGCCGCAGTAAGGGCAGCGATAAGTGGGATGATTTTTAGGAGCACGAGGTTTATCAGGAGCCCATTGGTGATCACAGACTTTGCATTGTAGTTTTTGATGACCGTCTTTAGTGTAACCGAAACTATATAGATACTTAGCAGGGGCACCACATCTAGAACAGTTATCAACATTAACAGTTAAGGGTTTACGGCGATTAACAGGAGAAATGGTATTATCATTTTTCTTGGCTTCAGCAAGTATTTCTTGATGATCAACATTATTAAATTCAAGTTCAGGTAAAGGATCGTTTGTGCTGTTAAACTTAGTGTAACTGTCATCAATGTTGCGTGACGGTTCAAAGTCGACATGAAAGAGTTTAGAGAAGATTAGATAGATTTGTAGAGTAAATTTCAAGAGGTGTTTAAGCAGGAAATCAGGTAGTAACTGACGAATCATACTTACGAATCCCTTCCTTTCTGGGTGGGTAGTAGTGAGGTGGTTCTTAATTACTACCTACAAGCTCAGGGGAAGGGATTCCTTTTTTTAATTAGAATCCTGGTATGCAAACTATCTGAGCTCTATACAGTGAGCATTAATGTTGTTTATTTGACATAACGAACAATGATTTGGGAGTGAAAGAAATGAATAAAATTAAATTAAATAAGAATAATTCATTAAGTTAAAAAAAGTTTCTAAAAAATTCATAAGGCAATGTTAAATAAAAGATTTTTCATAATATACAATTGAATATTACAAAAATATAATAAATATTTAAAAAAATATATGAAATTGCAAGATATTGAACCAAATGATTTTATCGTGGATGCTATTAACAAGGAATTTTTAAATAATTACTTATATTGGCTAAAGTCTAATTATAATATGATAACATTACCATAAACACGTTTGAGAGGAATGAGGGCTATCTTTTATTATTTAATTAAAAAAATGGATATATCAATGAGTTTAAGATTGAATTATTTAAGACTGAAAAAAATCAAGGAAACATATTACGAAAATTAGAAAAAAGGATTATTGGAAAAACCTGATATAAATAATTATAATTTTGCTATTTATAGTAATTGGGGTATAGAATTTTGTTTTGGCTCTAGGTTATTCTAATATATCTACTAATCAAATATAAACAAATATTGGTGATGGAGAACTTGAAGAAGCAATGAAAGGTTTTTGAAGTTAATATAATTAAAGTAATTATTTAGATTTTTATTATAAATAAATATAAGCAGATATTAAAGGTCTAAAAAACGTTAAATATTGTTGTGCTAATTATTACTTTTAATTTTTTAAAAACAATATATGCATTTAGATATTGCAGAGTGATATTAAAAAATTAAGAGTATTATTTGATTAGTAATCTTATTAATGACTAATCAAGAAAATTATTAGAACCTAATTCCTTAGAAATGTTTTGAGAATATTCTAATATAAATTTCTTATAGGAAGAATTTATTTTTTCCATAGTAAGTCTATTAGCAGGTCCAGAAACACTAAAAGCAGCTGTTATTTTATTTTTATGATTAAAGATTGGTCCAGCAATACATCTAATTTCTTCTTCATTTTCACAGTTATCTATACTATAACCTCTTTTTTTAATTAAATTCATTTGATCTTTTAATTTACTTAAAGAAGTTATAGTATTTGAAGTTTTAGCTATTAAATCAGACTCTTTAAAAATATGATCTATATCAGCACCATATCTGAAAGCTAATAAAACTTTTCCTAAACTGGTAGAATAAGAAGGCGCTCTTTTCCCTATTTGAGAATGCATTCTAATTGTTTGAGAACCTTCAACTTTTTCTATATATATTACTTCTAAATCATCATTCAATATACCTAGATGTATTGTTTCACCAGTTAACTCCATTAAATTTTCCATATATGGAAGAACTGTTTTCCTTAAATTAAGTTGATTAATAACTAAACTGCCAAGTTCAATTAATTTAATTCCAGTTGTGTATTTGTTATTATTTTCTTTTTGTGCTGTATAACCTCGGTACTTTAGAGTTGATAAGATGCGATGAACGGTACTTTTGTGCAGTCCCGTTTCTGTACTTATTTCTGAAATACTAATTGCTTGTTTATTATTAGTGATAAGTTCTAAAATATTTAAAGCTCTATCCAAAGATTTTATAAGATTTTTAGGTTTGTTTTTCATAAAGTTAGTTACTCCTTTTATTAGATTTATTATTTTAAAATTAATGTAATAAACTTTTATCTTTTAACCCTTCCTGCGCCAGAACCTTCAGTTAATGTTTCTACTTCTGATAAATTCATATGATTGAAGTCACCTGGGATTGAATGTTTTAGTGCTGAAGACGCCGCCCCAAATTCTGCGGTTTCTGATAAATTTTTATCTGTAAGCCGTGAATATATTAATGCGGCAGCAAAAGAATCTCCTCCTCCTACTCTATCAACAATATGTATTTTATATTTTTTAGACTGTACAAACTCATTACCATTATATAATACTACCATCCAATTGTTAACAGAAGCACTGTGGCTAATTCGCAAGTGGCTACCTACTAGCTCTAAATTAAATTTTTCCATCAATTGTTTTGCTACCTTTTTATAGCCCTTTATATTAATTTCTCCTTTTTCTATATTTGAACCGCTTTGAATATTAAATATCATTTCTGCATCTTCTTCATTAGCTATACAAATATCAACATATTCCATGATCTGGGACATTATTTTGTTTGCTTCTTTTTTATTCCATAGTTTTGATCGATAATTAAGATCACAACTTACTTTCACTTTATATTCCTTTGCTTTTTTAACTGCTTGTAAAGATATTTCAGCCATATCTTTACTTAATGCGGGGGTAATTCCAGTAATATGAAACCACTTTGCATTAGTAAATATTTTGTTCCAATTAAAATCATCTTTAGTAGCAGTTGCAATTGAAGAGTGAGCGCGATCATAAATAACATTAGAAGAACGTTGACTTGCACCATTTTCACAAAAATATATTCCTAATCTGTTTCCGCCTCGAGTAATATAATCAGTCTTTACACCGTAACGTCTTAGTTCATTTAAAGCCGCTTGCCCTAAAGGATTTATAGGTAATTTGGATACAAAGTAGGGATTCAAACCATAATTAGCTAGTGATACTGCAACATTAGCTTCTCCACCACCATATATAATATCAAATTTATTTGCTTGGATAAACCTTTTATTATTTTGAGGGGTTAATCTCATCATTATTTCGCCAAAAGTTATTACTTTTTTATTCAATTACACACACCTCCTTTTTTAATTTATGTGTTTACGATGTTTTTTTATCAATTCTACAAAGTTGGCAGTATTTGTTTTGACTTGTTCATAATTTCCATTTTCAGCACCTTTTGTTATGGCACTTCCTGCTCCTACGGCATAACTACCTGCCTTAATCCATTCTTCAATATTTTTGAGGTTAACACCACCAGTTGGTACAAGTTCTGCTTGTGGAAGAGGGCCTTTTATTGCTTTAACTATCTTTGGACCAAATAAAGTAGCAGGAAATATCTTGACTAAATCAGCTCCCGCTTCCATTGCTTCTAATACTTCCTTTGGAGTCATGGCCCCAGGGATAACTAATTTTTGATACCTATTTGCTGTTTTCACCATTTTTTCATTTAGTGTGGGTCCTACAATAAATTCTGCACCTGCTAATATTGCATTTCTAGTTGTTTCACTATCTAAAACTGAACCAGCTCCAATTATAATCTCTGGATTATTTTTATATTTTATATTTAATTTTTTTATAACTTCAATAGCTCCAGGTACAGTCATTGTTATTTCTATTATATTGATTCCTCCTTTTCTAATGGCTTCCATAATTTTCATTGCTTGTTCAGGAGATGTTGCTCTAACCACAGGAATAATTCCTGTTTTATAAATTAATTGTTTTAATTTGATTTTATTCATATTTTTAACCTCCATTCTAAAAAGATACATCAAGACAATTTTATATTATAATAATCACCAAATTAAGACATTTATTGTATTAGCCCCCACTTAAAATATTATTGATTTTATCGACAATAATTTTTTCTTCACCATCATTTAACATATGAGGGTTGATATTCAAAGTGTTTTTATCGATTACAACTGCAATTGGTGGAGAACCATTCATTAATTTTTGGGCTACAGTTTCCTTGTCCAAATTATGTTCGTTTTCATGAAATTGTATAAAAATTCTAGGAATACAAGAAGGTTGTGTTAAAGGCTGATTAATTGTATCTATTTTTATTTTTATATAAGGGGTTGATATAATATTTTGTTTTATTGTTTCTACTTGTCTTTTCCATCTTTTCATTCGTGCATCATGATTTTCTTCTAAGTATAATTCGATAGCAGTGACTAGACCAATTATTGTTTCTTTATCTAATTTCATTGGTCTTCCAATTGCATGATTAGGATATGAATGTTTTTTGCAATTATCAATTAGCTTTTTTTTGCCAAGCATTAGTCCTGATGATTGAGGTCCTCGTAAATCTTTTCCCCCACTAAAAAGGACTAGATCTGCACCCATTTGAGTAAATTTATATAAATTTTTAGAAGGTGGTAATTCTGCGGCTGCATCAACAATTACAGGTATATTTTTCGAATGAGCTACTTCAATAACTTTTGATAAAGGGACAGAAGAACGTAGCAGATCTGATTGAACAAAATAGGCAATAGCAGCAGTTTTTTCATTAATGGCAGAAGAAATTTCCCAAGGGAATGTTTCAATAGCATTTCCGATTTCAACAAATTTCGCTCCTGCAGTACGCATTGCTTGATCATAAAAATTTCTATGAGAGCGCATGATAATTATTTCATTGCTTAAATTATTTGCATCGGGCAGGTTTTTAATGGAAGACAGATCAGAACCTGCGATACAAGCTGCTGTTGCTATTGTCATTCCAGCAGCGGCGCCAGAAGTTATCAAAGCGCTTTCTGTTTTTAACAAATCAGAAATATATTTACCCGATTTATCCAGTAGTTCATCAATATCAACAAAATGTTTAGATGCTTGTTGCATAGCAATTACGACTTGCTTATGCATCAAGGAGCCGCTGTATTTAGTATAAGTACCTGCGGCGTTGATAATCTTTTTGACACCTAATTTATCATATGAAGCCATGTTACCACTTCCTTTAACATTTTTATTTAACTTTAACAATTAGCTCTAATTCTACGGGAATATTATCTGGCAAAACTGAAGTCCCTAATGCGGATCTGGAATGGCGACCCTTTTCTCCGAATATTTTTACTAATAAATCGGAAGCTCCATTAATAACTTGAGGCTGTTGAGTAAAATTCAAACTGCTATTCACATAACCCTTCACCTTAACAATTTCTTCTATATCATCCAAAGTTCCTAGAACAGTTTTTATTGCAGCTAATGAATTCAATGTACATAACTTTGCTGATTCATATCCTTCTTCTAAGCTTACTTCATCACCAACTCTACCAACATATAAGAAACTTCCGTTTTTTATTGGGCCTTGCCCAGAACAAAAAATAAAGTTATCTACTTTTTTAGCCGGTATATATTCTGCTATAGGTTTAGGTGCTTCGGGCAAAACTAATCCGAGATTTTCTAATTTTTTCTCAATATTCATAATTTTTGCCTCCTATATTTATGAAAATTTTTTTGACATAAAACATTTATAAAATTGCTTTTAAGAAATTCTTTGTTATTTCATGATCGGGTGAGGAAAATATTTTTTCAGGGGAACCTTCTTCTATAATTTTACCTTTATCAAGAATAGAAACTCGCGAAGAGACTTCTCGAGCAAAACTAATTTCGTGAGTAACTACAATCATAGTCATGCCCTCATCGGCAATGTCTTTCATAATTTCGAGAACATTATGAACTAATTCGGGATCTAAAGCAGAAGTGGGTTCATCAAATAACATTAATTTTGGTTCCATGATTAAGGCTCTTGCAATACCTATACGTTGTCTTTGCCCTCCTGATAGTTCATTTGGGTATGAGTCCTTCTTATGTAAAAGGCCTACTTTATCTAATTGCTTTTCTGCTTTTTCTCTAGCTATATTTTTAGGTATGTTTTTTGCATTTATAGGACCTAGCATAAGGTTTTGAAGGGCAGTAAGATGTTTAAATAATGCAAAATGTTGGAAGACCATTCCAATTTCAGTACGCTGTAGAGCTCTTTTTTTTGAAGATAAAGGTTTTCTTTGAGAATTATTTTCTGTGTATCCTAAAGTTTCATTGTCTAATATAATTTCACCATCAGAAAATTCTTCTAATAGATGTATACATCTTAAATATGTGCTTTTTCCTGAGCCACTACGTCCTAATAAAGTGACAACTTCTCCTTTATAAATTTTTTGGTTTATGCCCTTTAGTATTTTCTCGCGTCCATAATATTTATGAAGATTTTTAACTTCTAATAATGGTTCTTTCTTTTTATTCATAATATAAACCTCCATTAACAATAGATTAATTCTCTAATTTAATATCCTGGTATCTTATATTTTTTTTGTATAAGATTAACTAATATCGATAATCCAAAGATTATCAAAATGTAAATAACGGCAACAGATGTATATATCTCAACAGGTTGATATAATTGACTTGATAGGCGATGAGCTTGGTACATTAGATCTCTAACTGCCACTACCGAAACAAGCGTTGAAGTTTTAAAAACTACTACAAATTGATTTAAAATATCAGGTATCATAATACGAATAGCTTGGGGTAGTATTACCAATTTCATTTCTTGATAAAAAGTTAACCCCACTGATTTTGCAGCATAACGTTGTTCTTTACCTATAGCTTCAATTCCTGCTCGAAACACTTCTGACATATAACCAGTTGTTTGAAAAGTTAAAGCCATCCAAGCAGTCCAAAAGACAGGAATTTTTATGCTAAAGAGTTGAGGAAAAACATAAGTAAACCACATTATTCCCACCAAGGCAGGTGTATTTCGGGCTAATTCTGTGAAAATATAACCAATTGAAGACAAAATGGTGTTCTTGCTTCCCTTTATCAATGCTATTATTAGGCCAAAAATAACACCTGCCAACATAGATAATATACTTATTCTAATAGTTACATTAAGTCCAGTCCAAATTAAATCACTATATCTAAAAATAATCAAATCTTGCAATTTTTATCATCTCCTAAATACAAATTTTAGAAGTTAAAAATTATATAAAATAGTCTCTATTTTTCTATCATAAATATTAAGTTTTTATAAGCTGCCCTTTTTATAAAAAAGTGAAGTGGGCAGCTTATAATTTTTTTTTCCATGTATACAATATGAAAATTAACATTTTCCCGTTAAAATGTTATAGCTGATGGTTTTAATACTAGTATTTTGGAGCGTATAAAGTACCTATTGGTTGGCCATATTTATCAAAATAGGTTGCTAGTTCTCCTGAAGAACGCAAATATTCAATGTATTCGTTAAGAAATGATAATAATTTTTGATCTTCATATCTTACAACTAAGCCTACAGGATGTGCGCCGACTACACCTATTGATTTTGCCCATTCATTTTCTTTAAGAAAGTTATGTTGCATTACTTCATCAGCAGCCCATAAATCAACATTTTTAGCTTTAACTGCCATAGCAATCTCTGAAGCAGTATCTGTTTTGTAAGATTCTATTTCAACATCAGGGAAGTTTTTCGGGATTATTTCTTCTTCTACAGCTCCCATTCTCACACCAACTATTATTTCTTCATTTTCAGAAAGTTCTTTAACGTCTTGAATGGTTTTAAATCGATTGTCATCTTTATTTGCAACTAAGCCTACACCTTTATAAAATAGGGGAGTAGTATAAGCTACATTTTTTGCTCTAGCAGATGTATAAAAAGTGTGGTTACCAAAAAAATCAAAATTTTCATTTTGTAATGATATTTGGAACATATCCCAACTAGTTTCAACAAATTCTACATCATATTCTAAATCACTGGCTAATTTTTTCCAAGCATCTACAAGAAAACCATTCCATTCACCTGTATCGACATCAAAAAATGCTCCTGGTTCTGAGGCGGCTAGCCCTATTGTTAAAACTTCTTCATCTTTAATTTTATCAAAAGTATCATTATATTCTTGACCCATAACATTTCCGCTAATTGCTAATAAAAACACCATAATTAAAATAATACTCAAAGATAATTTAGAACGAGTTAACATTATTAAATTCCTCCTTTTAGAATACTAAATTTAACTTAATAACCAACTAGGATTTTCTTTCATCATTATTTTTAAATCTTTTTTGCTCACCCCCATTTCATATAAGGATTCTGCAAAAACTCTTAGCGCTTCTACAGGCAAAGGATTAAAGGGTTGTCCTGCATCAGAGGCTAATATGGTTTGCTCCGGTCCTATATAATCAATATAAGCTTTTACTTCTTTCAGTTCTCTACGATGGTCTGTAGGGAGGTTAAAATAAGTAGCGGCCAGAAATTCAGCCATTGCTCCCATATCGACTAATTTCTTAAGAAAATCTTTTTCTAAATCGTTAACTATAAATAATGGGTGTGTAATCAAAACTTTAGCCTTGTTATTTTGACAATATTCAGTTAATTTCAACATTTCTAAATTAGACAAATGAGAAGTTCCTATTATAGCTTCATATTCTGATACTAATTCTATAATTTCTTTAATTTTTTCATTTAATTCTTTGTCTTCATTGAGAATAGTAATACTAGATTTTTTAATTTTAGATTCATTTTTCATACTACTTAAGCCATAACTGCCTATTCCAAAAGTCTTTTCATGTTGTGCTGAATCGGTAGTCGGCATCCATATTTCCTTGCCGCCCTGCTTTAAAACGGTATCAACAATTGATGGATTAAGTCCACCTACAAAATTATTTAAGACTATGCCACCATAAACTTTTATTCCTGGGACAGATTTCATAGTATGGTAAGCTCTGCTTACAGTACTTTCATAATGACATTTTATCATTATGGCTTTCATGCCAGCTTCTCGTGCTTGTAGCGCGGCCTCCTTGTCATCTAATGCTCTTTCATAGATTGATGGTGCTGTATGCATATGTGTGTCAATACAATCCGTCAAATCAATTCTTGAAGTTAACATTTTATCTCTCCTTTTAAAGTGATAATGACATGGGTAAATTAATTAGAATGTATTTAAATAAATACTATCAAAGATAAGTATATGAATATTTCTTAGACATTTGTTTCGTATAACGAAATCCAGTTTTATATATCTTATAATCTTATATTTTGACATAAAGAGCAAAAACCCTTTATTTATTTTAAATATATTTAGAAAATTAAAATAATTTTTAAAAAATAAAAATGTAACCTCATATAAAAAGTAATTGAAAATCCCAATTATGTTGATACTATAAATTGGTTTGTAAAAAATATTATTACTGGAGAGTGATATTATTAAAAAGAGATGGATTTCTATAAAGGAATATGTTGATTTGCTGTTAAACAAAAAAACAGCTATCTTTTCTATATTTTAGGTATCACAACAGGTATATTGTTTATGCTTGGTTATTTAGCTTATGAAATTACTGCTGGAATATTTGGTTTTATGTTTGAGATAACAGCATTTGAGTTGTTTAAATATTTTTATAGTGAGATACCAGATCTTATAATTATTGGTGTTGATGATAAAGAACAGATAGCAGAAGCACTGACTAAATCAATTAAAAAAGCTTTAGCTGAAGTAGGAGATGAGATATAGAAGGAATTAGTGAAATCCATTTTGACATTCCAATGAGGTTATATAATTGTTACCAGTTCTTTAATTAGGGCTGGTATTTTTTAGGTATACCTTGTAAATTTAAAAGATAGTAGGTGGAATTAGAATCCTACCCATGCTGTTTTCGTCGGTGCGCCAAGTTAAGAATATATCATATAATGGATGGGATTTCCATTGAGAAAGGTTTAGCAAACCACTCATAGCGAGTTTTGAACATTTCATAGGTAACTATAGATGTTAAGCGTAAACAGTTAGATAGCAGGTGGTAAGCTTAGTGCTGAAGGGATTGAGCCTCAAAATATAGCGGAATGGGAAGGCCGATGCTGTCGACGTAGCAGAAGGCGAATTTACCGTGTTCGATAAGCAAGAATATGGTGGCACCCCGGGGTCAGAGACCACCACATGTTAGATATTGATATGATAATAACTTGGGAGATCCTGTAACTTCTACTCAGAGAGATAGGATGCTTCAAGTGATAACAAAATTAGGGTATCTAATGTTACAGGAAGTCGGATGGCTGCATATTACCGAGGAAGTAAGTTAACTCTTATGGATGGGAAGGCGGTCACACGAAATTACTCTTAAAAGGGAAACATACACTATACACAGAGATAGGTGAAAGTATGGAAACGAAACTGTAAAGAATAGCAGAAGTAGCTAGAACCAAACCTAACGAAAGATTCACTTCATTAATACACTTAATAAATTATGAGATGATAGTTAAATGTCATCATGAATTAGATGGTAAGAAAACTGCAGGAATTGATGAGGTGACGAAAGCAGAATATGAAGAAAACCTGGCAGAGAATGTAAAGAATTTGATTTCTAGGATGAAAAGACAAGCGTATAAACCTCAGCCCGCAAAACGTGAGTATATTGAGAAAGATAATGGTAAAGAAAGGCCGTTGGGAATTCCAACCTATGAAGATAAACTGGTTCAAAAGGCATTATCTAAGATACTTAATGCGATTTATGAAGAAGATTTTCTTGAGTGTTCATTTGGCTTTAGGCCAAACCGAAGTTGTCATGATGCATTAAGAGTATTAGGAAAAATAACAAATAGGCCTGATATTCATTATGTTGTAGATACGGATATCAAGGGATTCTTTGATAATGTAGATCATGATTGGATGATGAAGTTTGTGGATCATAGAATTCAAGATCCGAACCTTCAACGGTTAATATGGAGATTTCTCAAGGCTGGTATCATAGATGCAGGAGTTAAGTATGAAACTCCTCAAGACACTCCCCAAGGTGGAGTATGTTCGCCAATACTTGCGAACCTTTATCTTCATCATGTGGTTGACTTGTGGTTTAATTACACAGTACGAAAGCACTTGAAAGGAACGGCCTACATGGTGAGATACGCTGATGATATAATATTTTGCTTTCAGTATAAAAGTGATGTAAAACGGTTTTATAAAGCTCTAAAAGGTAGATTATCAAAGTTTGAGTTGAAAGTGTCAGAGGGGAAAACAGAAATAATTAAGCTCCCAAACGATAATGACGACGGTGATGGTAACAATACGTTTGATTTTCTAGGATTTACTCATTATATGGGTAAATGTAAAGATGGAATTAAGAGATTAAAAAGAAAAACCAGTAAGAAACGTCATCGACGTAGTCTCAAACGCTGTAAAGAGTGGATAAGGAATAATCGCATATTGCCCGTGAAAGAATTTTTCAGGAAATTGAATAGAAAACTGAGAGGCATATTTAATTATTATGCCGTATCAGATAATGGGCAAAGAGTAAGGAAGCTTATACCACACTTGTCGAAAATTAGTATATAAATGGCTAAACCGACGAAGCCAAAAGAAAAGCTTTAGTTGGGATAAGTTCAAATTGCTCTTGAAGAAATATCCCATTGTAAAACCGAAAATAAAAGTAAACTTATATAGATTAGGAGCTGGTGCTAGTTATCTTAGTGAATAATTGAGTGAGGAGCCATATGCCTTAATAAGGCACGTATGGTTCTGGAGAGGAGTTGGGGCTGTTAGTTTCCGCTTACTCGACTATCGGTATGTGAACCTGACAATGATCGGGTGTCTGTTGCAAGACAGAATCTGAAGAGTCTGAGGGGAGGATTAGACCAAAATGTTATGTAAACCAGTGTGGTATTTTGTTATGGCGACCCGCCCATACAACGGGGAAGTTCGACGCCTACCTGGGGAGAAGAGAGTACCAATAGGTGCTTGACAAAGAGGCAGTAAAAAGGATGGAAGAATTGAAAGACTAAGTCCGCAGTGTTTGCAGCGGTATCTTCTTATGAAGATTATATAACTGATGTTGGAGACGATCACATATCTTTTGTAGAATCCATTTTTAATCAAAACATCATGACAAAACGGACAGTCGGTTAAAACTGGGAAATCATTATACATACTATTATTACATTAATCTTTAATACTTATCTTAAAATCATGGATAATCTGCATTAAAAAACCTCCCAAACCATAATAATATGAAAATATTTTAGCACATTATTTTAGGAAAAAGAAGTATTAAAGTTAAAAATATATTGAAAAAAACATATCAATTTAGGATAAAGTATTTTGAAAGATTACAGTTTCAGCCTGTCTATTTTTACCACACCAGATTACACGACCGGTAATGAAATCTAAAACAACTGTCATATATTTATGATGTTTGCCACCTGAGACTTCATTGATAGCAATATAACCAGAATTAGTATAATTTGTTATATTAAATTTTTCTTCTAAAAATCTTTTATCTATTTCTTTAACTGTTTTCCAATCAAGGTTAAAGTGCTTAGCAACTTGGTCTATTGGCATTAAACAACAAAGTTTATGTATATAACGTGCCATTCTATTGGTTACATTAGGTCCACCAGAGTCAGTAATTTCTAGTTCTTCAACTCTAATATTACCGCAAGAAGAACAGTAAACTTTGCGATAATTTTAATTGATAAAACCAGGATTATTACCAAAATTTAAATCTCTTAAAGTTCTATGGTGATGTGAATGAATTCCATCAGCTTTGCTGCCACATTTGTGACAGATCGGTTTATATCTTTGATTTGGACTAACTGTAGTAAAAAAGACCATACCTTTTTCAGACTCAACAATTTGATCAAAACTATCAATTTTTACTCAACGAAATGGGAATAAAGATGATATACTAAAATTGGACATAGGTGAAGACCTCCTCCTATATTTATTCAGCATAAATAAATATTAGAGGTCTTTAAGCTTATGTCCTCTTTTTTATTTAATTTTTACCAACGGATACGGAGAAGATCCTTATTTAAAAGGAATAATTTAAGTTTTGTTCAAAAAGAAAATAATACCATAGATTGTAAAGTATATCTAACTATAAAAAGAATATAAAAAGAATATTTAAATGCTAGGATCAAGTAAAAATAATTTATAAAAAAATTATTTTTGGAAGATGTTAAGTAATTATGAAAAACAAGATTTTCTTCTGAATTTAATTAATACTAGAAGTTTTATTATAATCCTTTAAATTATCAATTCCAATATTTAAATTGGAAATTTAAAATAAGATTATTTTATAAATTCTCTTAACATAGACGTTACTATTATATGGTAATAGTATAATATAATATCATCTCCAGTTAGATTTTAAAAAAATGAAAATTTATAGTTGACAAATATTTTTAAGCAATATATAATATATGTTAGATAACAAGTGATATATATTAATATTTTATAAAT
>Ga0207714_1001543_pt1 | contig 14788 bp, 16 predicted proteins | sample PonA232FremontCA_2_FD_187270 | JGI IMG/M metagenome (GOLD analysis project Ga0207714, IMG submission 187270) | Marine sediment microbial community from Fremont, CA, USA - Pond A23 Sediment 2 (SPAdes) | ecosystem: Environmental > Aquatic > Marine > Unclassified | place: USA: Fremont, California... | reverse complement strand
CGGCTCCTGGAAGACCATGCCGACGGTCCGCCGGAGTGAGACCGGGTCGACGTCGTCGTCGTAGACGTTCTTGCCGCGCAGGAGGAGGTCACCGTCGACGCGACAGCTGTCGATCAGGTCGTTCATCCGGTTGATGCACCGGAGGAACGTCGATTTCCCACAGCCGGACGGACCGATGAGTGCGGTGACCTGCTGTTCGGGCATCTCGAAGGTGATATCCTGCAACGCCTGGTTCTCACCGTAGTAGACATCGAGATTCCGGGACTCGACGATCGTATCAGCCGCCGGTTCGGCGGTCGCGTCGTCGCTGACCGCCGTCCGTGGTTGTGTGACCGATTCCGATTCCGTCGTCTGCGCTGGTTCGTTTTTGAAGCTCATAGGTCAGTCTCGGATCTGCCTCGGTGGGCTGCTGTAAGACGCATCAACACCGGCCGTATGAGAGTAATACTGCTTCCCGTTGGGAAGCTGTGCCCGAACGGATCCGCGGGAGAGTGCAGGGTCCGCAACCGGGCCACAGTAATCTGTCATATCTCGACTTCCCTCCCAGCCGCCGCTGACGACTACATTGGCCGCGAGAATCACACGGCGACACCGGTCGCCGGCGTCCCTCGATGGACCATCTCCCATCGGACACATGTAGTTCACTTTTCTATAAGTAGTATGCTATTAATTATATATACTGCAACCAATAGCTATATAGAGATACGGAATAGTTATATATTACCAGTTTTCCGGCGCAGAACAGAACGGCCATGCACCACTCTCCGCAACTTTACCGGTATGTCCTCAGAAATACGCCCTGGGGAGAGCCTACGCCTTCTCACGGCCACGGTCAGTCAGTTGTCGCGCACCGGGCAGTTTCGCCACGATCCCGGCCACCCAGCCGAACTTGAACAGCCCGAACTGCGAGAGCACCCCGAGCGCGAACAGCCCGAAAAAAAGCGGCGCGGTCGGTTCGAAGATCAGCGGGTCGATATCGAAGTCGTTCCCCGCAGTGCTGAGCGCGTCGACGGTCAGTTTCCGTGCGACGAGGGCCGCCCCCATCGCGGCGGTGATCAGGATCATCATCGTCTTCGTAAAGAAGGTGCCGAGCCCTGCGGCCGCGACCCCGACAGCCACGGCGATCAGTACGGCGGCCAGGCCGCCAGACCCCATGGCGGGCGCGACGGCGACCAGCCCGAAGTAGGTGCCGACGACGAAACTCACCGCAGCGACGGCAAAGGAGAGCAACACGTACGCGAGTGCGACACCGGCGATCGCGCCGATCGGTACCGCGACGGCCGTCGCCACGGCCCCCTCGACGGCCAGGGGGTCACCGATCGTCGGCGCGAACATGTATCCGCCGCCGGCACCGAGGAGTGCCCCGAGGAAGGCGACACCGTACACCGAGAGTGCAGCGCCGAAAAACAGTAAAACGGCACCACCGACCACGAGCGCGACGTCGAGTACTTCGACCATGGATGGAGTTCAACGGGGTCCAAGAAAGGTTTTGTGTCCCCTGGATGTCCGGTAAGGTTCACCCACCCAGCAGGCGTGTACGCCGCTGGTCGGGGTCTGAAAACACGTTCTCCGGCAGCAGCCACGAATAGTAATAGTCTTCAGAGCTGTTCGGCCGCGTCACGTTCGATCAGCAGTGTCGCATTCGGCTCCGGCAGACGGACGATATCCTCCCGTTGCAGGTCGTAATCCCGTTCGTCCGAGCCGACGAACGTCTCGATGTCGTCTGTCACCCTGACTGTCCGTCGCTCGACGGCCGGCTGGCCGCCGTCGTTTCTGACGGCCTCGCCCTGGTGGGGAGCTGTTTCCTCCCCGCCAGACGGGTCCCGGTCGGTCGTCGACTCCGGGCCGTGGCCGGTCCTCCTGCCCGACACGGGGTCCTGGCTTGGGGGCTGTGGCTCCGGCGGCTGGTCGGCCTCGATGGCCGGCGTCGGCGACTCCGCAGGCCCCGTCTCCCCCGGCTCGGACTCCCCACCTGCCCCCGGCGGCTCTGTCGGGGGTTCTTTGGGTGGCCCGGAGGAAGCCGACTGGCCCCCGTCGGACGGTTCCGGGGGAACGGGTGCCCCGGAGGAGTCACCGCTTCCCATGAGATCAGCGGCGGAGACGGTCCCGTCGGTCGCCGGCTCAGCGGCGGAGGTGTCGGCCGTCGGATCAGCAGGCTCCGCCCCTCCGGCGTCCTCGCCGGTAAGCGCCGCCATGACTTGCTCGCGGTTGCCCTTGATATCGGCGACGAGCGTGTCGAACAGTTCCTGTTCCTCGGCGGTCATGCCGTCGGCCTCCGCTGGCAGGTCGGCAGCCGCGAAGGAGGCCGCCTTGACGATCTTCCCGACCCGTTTCTCGTAGATCGCCTCGACGGTCTGTTCCGCGGTGTCGATCTCGTCGGTGAGGCGGTTGACCTCCGGTGCGTCGAACGGGTCGTCGGCCCGCTCGGCCGCGCGGTCGCGCTCGGCGCGCAACTGCTGGATGAACTCGCCCGCGTCGGTGTAAAACGACTCCCGCAGCTGCTGGAGTTTGTCGGTCTGGCGCTCGCGGTCGCGGGCGGTCTGAAGCTCCTCTAGATTCATTCTCTGGTTACTCTTCTCCCTTTTCCGCACGTCCCCGGCTCATCAGGAACACGCCGAGGTACTCCGGAACGGTATCAACACCCTCCTCCAGTGTAAATCTATCGCCGTCGAGTTCGACGACAGCCGGCTCGGTGATCTCGACGGCGATCTCGTGGCTCCGGAACGTCTCCGGGACGGCGTCGACGAGCGGATCGAAGCTGTCGATCCCGTCGCGGGGAATCCGGCGGACCGCGAGCCCGCTCCCGCCGTGGAGACTGCCCGGGAGGCGGATCAGCCGGTTCGTGTCCGTCGACACCGGTTCGTCGATCGGCGCGTTCTGCTCGGCGACAACCGCCGGCGCGAACTGCTCGGCGAGCTGTTTGAAGACGGCGTGTGCCGAGAGGTTCCCCTCCTGGATCTCGACGAAGCGGTTCCGGGCCAGATTGTACGCCGCCTTCGCTTTCCCCTCGCCGATCCCGTCGTACTCCTGGAGCCGGTCGAGAGCCTCCTGTTCGTCGAGCTCCCGGATCTCGGCCATCTCGGCGACGAGTCGCTCGTGGACCCGGTGTCCCCAGCCGCCCTCTGTCGGGAGGTAGAGATTGTCCGCCGGCGTCTCCCGGCCAGCGGTCCCGGCGACGGTCTGTTCGTCCACGAGCGCGTCGAACGCCAGGCCGATCCCGCGGACGTAGTCGACGATCTCCCGGCGCGCGTCGCGGTCGAGGTGCTGGATGCCCCCGTCACGGACGTGGACGTGATACCCCCGGCTGCCGGAGAAGACGACCTCCAGTTGCTCGAAGCCGAAGTCCTCTTCGAGGAAGTCGAGCAGCCGGAGGAGCGCATCCTTGCAGGCGGCAAGCATCTCGGCGTAGCTGTCCGCCGGCGACGTCGACGGGAGATGGTCCGCGTCCAGATCGAAGATGAGATCGGAGCGTCGCCACCCTTTGGCCTGCATGGTCTTCGCACCCGGGTCGTCGTACCGGCCGGCGGAGAAGTAGACGTGTTTCGGCCGCTCGCGGGCGAGGAAATCCTCGAGGTTGCCGATGTCGAGAAGCGAGTTGTGACGGACGTAGCTCTCGCCGGGGCCCTCCGTCCATGGGACATAGCCCCACTCGCGTTCGCTCGCCTCCGGCGGGGGCGTGATCTCCTGGCGGCGGTAGTGGTCACCGAACCGGCCACGGAGGTACGCCCTGGTCCGCTCTTGCACGCTCCCCTCTTGCTGGAGCGATACAATAGGCGTTTTGCTCCGGTCACCGGGAAAGCAGATTCGCGAGGCGGTCGCGGATGCTCTCGTCCTCGCCGAGCTGGAGATAGAAGGCGTCACCGCCGTCCTCGTAGTAGTTGTCGATCCGGCGTTTGACCTGGAAACCGAGCCGGCGGTAGAAATCGAGTGCCTCGCGGTTCGTCGTCCGTGCGTGGCAGGTGACCGAGCCGTAATCTTCCGCCACGTTGGCGACGAGCCGTTTGCCGAACCCCTGGCCGCGGTAGGCCTCGTCAACCGCGAGAAAGAGGATATAGCCGTCGCGGCGCACGGCCGCGAAGCCGACCAGTTTGTCGTTCGTCCGGTCGGCGAACAGGTACACAGTCGAGCGTTTGTACGCGTTCTTGAAGAAACTCTTCCGCTGGCGTAACACACCGTCTGCTTGTCGGATCCGCTCTTTCAGTTGCCAGGCAGATTCAGCGTGTGTATCGCTGCCCGGGTCTACCACCCGCCGCTGGATGTTGACGCTCACCACCTCCCTCTATGATCCCGGGAATAATAATTCCTCTGCGTCGAGCGACGTCGGGAGGCCCAACTGCTTATATCTCCTGGGCCGAACCAGACTCTAATGGGGTACAAACTCCGCGAACACACCGCGGACGTCGCTGTCGAAGCCACGGGCGACAGCCTCGGTGCAGCGTTCAGTGCGACAGCCGACGGGATGGCGGCGGCGATGTGTTCGGAGTGGCCACCGGACGGCGAACGCGTCGAACTCTCGGTCACCGGGGAAAGCCTGGAGGCGCTGCTGTTCGACTATCTCGACGAGTTGATCTACGAACGGGACATCCGGTCGGTGCTCCCGGTCGACAACGAGGGGACCGTCGAGTCGGGCGAGCAGTTCCGGTTTACCGGCAGTTTCCGTGGACTGCCGCTGTCCGCGGTCAGTGCCCGGGACCTGAAAGCCGTCACCTACTCCGAGATGGAGATCGAGGAAACCGCCGACGGCTGGCGGACGTACGTCGTTTTCGACGTCTGATCGAGAGATGACAACAACTGCTACCGTTTAATGTATCTCATCACCATCGATCCCCAACAGGCCTTTATTCGTCCAGCACCAACTTTCCACTGATGACCCACGCTACGAACTGTCGAACCGCCGGCGCTGGCCAGGAGAAACAGCCAGCACTGACCCGGCGGAAAGCAGTTCTCACCTGTGCAGGCTGTGACCACTCCAGCCCCCCCGATGGGGACTGGATCTTCCGGATCGCGGATAACGGTACGGAGATCCGCTGTCCGAACTGTCACGGACTGCTGACAGTCAGATAGCCCCCTCTTTTCGAGCCGAAGGAGCGAAGTAACCCAGAGACCAACAGTGCCACGTGACGGACGACCGGCCAGTCAGAGAGTTCGAACGCAAACAGCTCCTCGAACGCATCCAGCGCGAGGGTGCCACAGTCGGTGCCTCGATCCCCGACGAGATCACGGTCCAGGGCGACGAGATCGACCTCCAGCGGTTCGTGTTCGAGATCCGGCGGCGGGAGACGATCCCGGCCGGTGAGCGCGAACGCGTCGAACAAGCAAAGAAGAACCTCCGGCGCGAACGCCTCCAGCGCAAACAGCGGATCGAGGAGGCGGAGATAACGCTGGCGGAAGGAAACCGGCTGGCGGAGTCGATCATCGGGATCGACCGCGCACTGAACGAACTGGAGTCACTCGGCCCGGTCAACGTCGAAGGCGAAGCCCAGGCACAGGAGACCGCGGATCAGAAACGCTGGATGAAGTTCCTCCGGAAGGCGCTGGGCCACGCCGACGACGACAGCGGCCACGGTGTCTCCCAAGGCCCGTAACAGTGGTCGCAGTGTCCGGGTGAGAAGCGACATACAGGACCGAGGCGTTGAGTGCCGTATGACTCCCCCGCGGGTTCGGGCAGTCCTTTTTCGGCCGCTGTGCTGGTGACAGCTAGAGGGACGCGACCATCTCCGAGAGGAGTTCCAGTTCGTCCTGGTTGACGGTGTGTCCCATCCCCTCGTAGATCCGCGTTTCGACGTCCGCGTGTAACCGGTCGAGTACCGCTGCCGTCTCGTGGACACGCTGTTCGGGGATGTGTGGATCCCGATCACTGCAGCCGAGGAAGGCCGACATGCCGTCGAGGTTCCCCTCGTAGCCGCGCTCGTCGATCTGCTGGCCGATGAGACCACCACTCAACGCGGCGAGCCCGCCGTACAGCGTCGGCTTCCGGCAGACGTACTCGCTGGCGAGGCAGGCCCCCTGCGAGAAGCCGACGAGCAGGATTCCGTCGGTCGGAATCGCCGCGTCGTGGGCCGTCTCGATGGTGGCTTCGATCACTCCGAGTCCCGACCGGCGGCCGGGTTCGTTGGAGTCGACGGGCGCTGTGAAGGGGTTGGGATACCAGGTGTTGCCCGCCGCCTGGGGGGCGAGCAGGGCCACTCCCTCGCGGTGGATCTCCCGGCCCATCCCGAGGATACTCGTCGCCGTCGCGCCGCGGCCGTGGAGCAGTATCACCGCCGCAGTCGCGTCCTCGAGTGCTGTTCCGGCGCTCTCTACGGGCTGGTCACCGTGTGGATCGTCCTGATTGCCGTGTGGATCGTACATAGGTTAGTCGCCGTCCTGCGTTGACGGGCTTGAGCGAACAACTACCGCCAGCGTGATAAACGCTCGAATGTTCCCCGATCCGCCGTATCAGTAGTGGCCGGTCAGGCGAACGGGTTGCACACCAGCCGCGGGATTCATACCGCTGGCTCCGGAAGCGGTGCTATGAGCGAAAACGAGAGCGGTGACGAACCGGTCGTCGACGTCGGCGACGCGTGGGCAACAGAGCTACAGCGCAACCGGGAGGAGAAAGACGAGTTTCTGGACGAACACCGGCAGTCGCCGATCCCGCCGGAGAAACGCGACGAGTTCGACGGGCTGGCGTACTACGATCCCGACCCGGCCTACCGGGTCGCGGCGACCGTCCACGTCGAGGACGACCCCGAGGAAGTCGAACTCGAAACGTCCGACGGCCGCACAGTCAGCTACCACCGGATCTATCGGTTCGAGTTCGAACTCGGCGACACGAGCCACGAACTGGCCGGCTACAAACAGGCTGAGGACGACTCGATTTTCGTCCCGTTCCGCGACAAAACGACCGGCCAGCAGACGTACAAAGACGGCCGCTACATGGATCTGGAACCGGACGGGGAACTCCGTGACGGGGACCGTATCGCGCTCGATTTCAACCTCGCGTACTCGCCGTTCTGTGCGTACAGTGATACGTTCTCGTGTCCGCTCCCGCCGGAAGAGAACTGGCTCGAAACCACAGTCGAAGCCGGCGAGCGGAAACCACCAGTATGAGCCGAACGGCGACTGTCGCCGACACGTGTCACGAACGTAACCAATGATGCAAATTTTTAACGAGACATGGGTGCAAGAGTGGACGAATGGGGGACGTCCAGTTCCGCGCCGCCAAGGTCGGTGACGCGAGAGCGATCCTGACGGTCAAACAGGAAGCGATCACTGCGATCGAGAGCGACGAGTACAGCGAGAGACAGCTGGCAGCGTGGTGTCCCGAAGACGAACTGGTCGAGGATTTCGGGCGGGCGATCGAGACCAACCGGTTCGAGATACTGCTGGCCACCATGGGGCCTTCTGTCGTTGCCTACGGTGTGCTCAACACGGAACGGAACAGGATCGACGCGATCTTCGTCCATCCGGAGTACTGGGGCAAAGGGATCGGCTCCTCGCTGGTCCGCCAGTTCGAGGCCCGTGCGCGGATCAAGGCCCTGCCGGAACTGAAGATCGTCTCCTCGCTGAACGCCAGCGGTTTCTACGAAGAGATGGGGTATTTCGATTTCGGCCGGAAACAGCGCACCATCAACGGGGTCGAACTGGAGTTCGCGATCATGCGGAAGGTGTTCGAAACGGAGTAGCTCTGCCGGGACGAGAGAACGGCGTTTTATACGTTCGCCCCCTACGAGTGGCCGATGCGATCCGGATTGACCCGGCGTGAACTGCTCGGTGCGTTCGCCGCCGCCCCCGCTGTCGGCGCCGCCTCCGGGCGAGCACGAGCACGGTCCAGCGCCGCGACTGCAGCACAGACCGGCGAGGAGTGGTCGGAGTTCGCGTTCGATGCCGCGAACACGGGCCACAACCCCGACGGTACCCCAGCCGTCGAGGACATCGGCGGCCGCTGGCGCGCGCGGACTGGTGGCCGCCTCACGGTCCAGCCGGCAGTTGCCGGGGGTGTCGTCTACGCAGCCAGTCAGGACGGCCGCGTCTACGCGTTCGATGCGGCGAGTGGTGCTGAACTCGACGGCTGGCCGGTCGACCTCGGGAGCGCGAGCGGCTCCGCGCCGGCGGTCGTCGACGGGGTCGTCTACGTCGGTGACGACGACGGACGACTCCACGCTATCGACGCCACGAGCGGGGAGACACAGTGGCGCTTCGGTACTGGCGGTCGCCTCGAGACACCCCCTGTCGTCGTCGACGGGACCGTCTACGTGAGCAGTACCGGCGGGGGCGTGTACGCGGTCGAGGGCGACCCCGACGGCGTCACCGAGCAGTGGTCCTTCGAGACGGACGACCAGCGGACGATGAACACCGGTCCGGCAGTCGCGACTGTCGACACCGGGGACGGTCCCCAGCGGATTGTGTACGTCGGTACCGACAGCTCTAGCGAGCGCAACGGCGCCGTCCTCGCGCTCGACGAGGGCGAACAGGAGTGGGCCTTCCCAGCACTGGGGCCGGTCGCATCGACACCGGCTGTCGCGGACGGGTGGGTGTACGTCTGCAGCGGCGTCGAAGGGGATCCGACCCAGGGACGGCTGTACAGGCTCGACGCCGGATCGGGGGAGATACAGGGCGAACTGGAGACGGGCGGGCAGGTCGTCGGCTCCCCGGCAGTCACGGAGGAGACAGTGTACGTCGGGAGCCGTGGCAGCGAACTGTACGCGTTCGACATCGAGACCGGAACGGAACGATGGAGGTTCAGGACGAACAGACCGATCGTGGCCTCCCCCGCAGTCGTGGACGGAACGGTGTACGTACTCGACAGGAGCGAAACTGCCTACGCGCTCGACACCGACGGCCAACGTCGCTGGTCGTACGACACCGGCGGCTCACAGTTCGCCGCTCCAGCGGTCGCAAACGGCACGGTCTACGTCCCGAGTGTCGACTCGACGGAGGAGTCGACGCTGTACGCACTCGGCGAGGGTGGGGAGATCCCGTCCGGCAGAGGCGGCGACGGCGGAAGCGAGGATAGCGATGTCCCGGGCTCGGTCATCGAGAGCGAGGGCCCCGAGAGCGATTTCGCCTTCCTCCTGGTCCCGGCCATCGCCGGTGGCTTCGTGACACTGGTTGCCGGCGTGGGGTACGCGATTATCCGCTCGGGGCTGCCCGAGAAGTTCGCCGTCGACGAAGCTCCCATCGAGCGCCTCTACGACGACGACGAAGGCGAAGACGCCGAAGAGGAAGAAGACCGGCACCAGTCACCAGTCTGGGATCTCGTCGTCGGTGACGTGATCACCCGGGCGGACGACAAAGAGAAGGCGGCGACACAGAACGTCATCGTCTCGAAGTACGTCGACAGGGACACGCTCGATTCACCGGTCGTGGCCTACGAGATCGAATCTGCGCGGGACGAGCCAGTCCGGCTCCGGCTCTCGGAACCACTCGTCGACGACGCTGCCGACGGGCTCGCCGACCAGCCGCTCAACGAGGGGTGGCGGATCGACGAACGTAGTGTGATCTTCGAGGCGGATGTCGGTCCCGGTGAGACGATCAGGACGATGATCGGCCGGCAGGACTGCCCGACCGACCGGGCCGGAGAACTCGGCGGGAAGCCGACTGTCAGTATCGGGTCGGACGGCGCCTGATTGGTGTAGCAGCTACTGCTCCCGGCTGGCGACGTTTTTGCCGTTCAGGGAGATATACTTCGTGTCGATGACGCGCTCGTCGTCGTTGATCGTCTCCAGGACGTCGTCAGTGACGGGATCGTCGAGGTTGTAGACGGAGAGTGCTTCCCCGCCGATAGTCTCGCGGCCGTTGAACATCCCCGCGATGTTGACGTCGGCATCACCGAGCACGCTACCGATGAAGCCGATGACGCCGGGGGAGTCCTCGTTTCGCGCGACGAGCATGTGTCCGTGCGGGATGGCGTCGACGCGGAAGCCGTCGACACTGATGATCCGTGGATCGTTGCCGGCGAACTGCGTCCCGCAGACGCTGACACGCTCGTCCTCGTTCCCGACCGTGACGGTCACGCGGGACTGGAAGTCCTCGCTCTGGCGGGATTTCGACTCGGTGACATCGATGCCGCGCTGTTCGGCGACCCGCGGTGCGTTGACTGCGTTGACCTGCCACTCCAGGGGTGCGAAGACGCCTTTCAGCGCACTCGCGGTGACGAGATCCACGTCCTCCGCGGCGATGTCGCCGTTGTACTCGACTTCGACGAACTCGACGCGTTCGTCGAACAGCTGGACCGCGATCTTGCCCGCCGTGTCCGAGAGGCCGATGTACGGTTCGATCTTCGGGAAGGAGCTCTCGTCGACGGAGGGGGCGTTGAGCGCGTTCAGCACCGGCTCGTCGTTGAACGCGGCGACGATCTGGTCGGCCGTCGACGTCGCGACGTTCTCCTGGGCGGCCTCCGTCGACGCACCCAGGTGCGGTGTGACGATGATGTCCTCGACCCCCAGCAGCGGGTTGTCCCGGGAGACTGGCTCCTGGGCGAAGACATCGACTGCGGCACCCTTCAGAATGCCGTCGTCGACGGCTTCCGCGAGCGCATCCTCGTCGACGATACCGCCGCGGGCGCAGTTGATCACGTAGCCGCCTTCGAGCTGGGCGAGTTCCTCGCCGCCGATCATGTTCTCGGTCTCGTCTGTCAGCGGCGTGTGGATCGTCAGGAACTCGGCGTGCTGGAGACAGTCGTCCAAGTCGTCGACGAGTTCGGCACCGAGCTGGTCGGCGCGCTCCTCGCTGATGTACGGGTCGAACACGAGCAGCTCCATCCCCAGGTTCCCGAGCCGCTTTGCGACCTCCTGGCCGACGCGTCCGAAGCCGACGATACCCAGGGTCTTGTCGTTGACCTCGGTGCCGGTGAACTCCCCTTTGGCCCACTCCCCGCCGGAGAGGAGTTCGTGGGCCTGCGGGATCGACCGGGCAGTGGCGAAGGTCATCGCGACGGTGTGCTCGGCCGCGGCGCGGACGTTGCCCTCCGGTGCGTTGGCGACGATGACACCGTTGTCCGTCGCGGCCTCGATGTCGATATTGTCGACGCCGATCCCCGCGCGACCGACGATAATCAGTTCCTCTGCGGCCTCGAACACCTCGCGTGTGACCTCGGTCCCGGAGCGAACGATCAACGCGTTCGCGTCCGAGATCGCATCCAGCAACTCGTCCTGGGGGAGGTCGTAGGCTGTCTGTACCTCGTGGCCCGCCTCCTGTAACCGTTCGATGCCCGCGTTCGCGATCGGATCGGTGACCAGCACCTTCATGGACGTCACAAACCGTGGCGCAGAGATAACGTTTGTTTTCTCCTGCCGGGGGCGTGATACTGTGACAGGATCGCATACGGGTAGCCGTCGGAGGCTGAGACTGGTGGCACAGGAGACTGAACCGGTCGCTATGGGGTGCAAAACAGGACGAAAAACCGGATCTACCGCCAGGCCGGAAGCGATGCGGCGTCCTCGAGAGGGACTGTCATGTACGCGTCGTCCGTGCTAATGTCGGCGAGGACGAACTCGTCCCGTGGTCCCTCCTCGACGGCAGCCATCACTTCCGAGTCCAGGCGTTTCTCCGTCTGGGCGACAGTGTCCGACTCCATGTGTGTGAACATGTAACAACGGAATATAAACGTATCGGATTCAGTAGTGATAGTCGAACAACACGTGCGGGTTAGTTCCTGACATTTGAGTGACTCGGTGACGACACAGTTGGAGGGGCCAGAGCGGGCGCGGAACCGGTCGGGGGGTCACGGCGGAATCCCCAAATGTGTAAGGACTTAGTGGGTGGGGCGTGGAGTACGTGCAAACATGAACGTCGAAGACGTTATGACACCGCGTGAGGACGTTGTGACGGTCGAGATCCCCGGCACCCGAGACGACGTGCTCGAGTATCTACAGGACCGGCAGTTCTCGTCGGTCCCCGCGATCAAACACGAGGGCGACGAAGAGATCTACCGCGGCATCATCACGCGGAGCGTGCTGATCGACCGGCCAAACGAGGACCAGCTCGCGTTGCTGGCCGAGGACGTGCCGACGACCACACCCGGGACCAGCGTCACCGACGTGGCCCGGCTCATGGCCGACGGGAGCGAACGACGGATCCCGGTCGTCGACGGGGAAGTGCTGCAGGGGATCGTCACGCTCACCGATATCGTTCGCGCGATCGCGAGGGGGGAAGCTGGCGAGGGGGTCACCGCGGGGGAGGTCGCCGGCGACGAGGTGAACTGCGTCTACAGCGGAACCCCGTTGCCGGTAGCCGAGCGTGAACTCGCCTTCGCGCGGGTTCCCTACGCCGTCGTGCTCGACGACGACGGCGGGCTGGCCGGGATGGTGACCGAGGTAGATATCATCGACGTGGCACGCGTCGTCGAGGGCGAGGAGGACACCGGCGAGTCGATCGCGAACCAGGACGACGAGTGGGCCTGGGAAGGGATCAAAGCCGTCGGGAACCGGTACATGCCGACCCGGAACGTCGAGATCCCGGCCGGTCCGGTGTCGGAGTTCATGACGGCCGATCTGCTGACGGTCAACGGCCAGCGCCCGGTCATGGAGGTCGCACAGCTGTTGATCGAACGCGACATCGAGCAACTCCCCCTCGTCAGCGGCGGCAAGCTCGACGGCATCGTTCAGGATATCGATCTGCTGGAGGTCTTCGCATGAGTGAGGGGGACCGGCTGACCGAACTCGCCAAACGCCGTGGGTTTTTCATCCAGACGGCGGGCTCCTACGGCGGTGTAGCCGGTTTCTACACCTACGGTCCGGAGGGAGCCGCACTGAAGGCGAATATCGAATCGGCCTGGCGTGCCCGGTACGTGACCCGCGAGGGCAACATGGAGATCAGCGCACCGACGGTGATGCAGGAGGCCGTCTTCGAGGCGTCGGGACATCTCGACGGGTTCGACGACATGATCATCGAGTGTCCCGAGTGCGGGGAGAGCCACCGCGCGGACCACCTCGTCGAGGACACACCGGAGTCGACCGTCGAGGACGCGGAGGCGCTGCCGATCCCCGACGTCGAGGAGCTGTTCGGGGAGTACGACATCGACTGTCCGACCTGCGGGACGGCGCTGGCCGGCGAACCGATCGACGATTTCAACCTCATGTTCGGGACGAACATCGGCCCCGGCAGTTCGGATCCGGGCTACCTGCGGCCGGAGACCGCACAGGGTATTTTCGTCGAGTTCCCGCAACTCGCCGAGTACGCACGCAACCAGCTCCCGTTCGGCGTCACACAGATCGGGCGTGCGTACCGCAACGAGATCTCCCCGCGGAAGGCGCTCGTCCGGGTCCGTGAGTTCACACAGGCCGAACTGGAGCATTTCATCGACCCCGACACGGACGAACCGCCGCTGTGGCGCGTCGAGGACGTCCTGCTCCCGCTTTACTCCGTCGAACAACAGCACGCCGAGGACGGCGGTGTCCAGGAGCTGACCGTCAGCGCGGCGCTCGAAGAAGGCGTCATCGAGAGCGAGTGGGTCGCCTTCTATCTCGGGCTCTCGAAACAGTGGTACGAGCGCATCGGGGTCGACATGGACCGGTTCCGGTACCGCCAGCACCTCCCCGGCGAACTCGCACACTACGCCTCGGACTGCTGGGACGCCGAGTCCGAGATCGGCGGCGACTGGATCGAGATGACCGGCTTCGCCTACCGCGGCGACTACGACCTCGCGAAACACGAGGCCCACTCCGGCGAGGAGTACTCGGTGTTCAAACAGTACGACGAGCCGGTCACCGTCGAGCGGCCGACGGTCGACCCCGAGATGGGGTATCTCGGGCCGGAGTTCGGCGCTGTGGCGGGCGAGATAGCGACCGCACTCGAACGGCTGGCAGCCAGCGATCCAGACGCCTTCGAGAGCGAGGCGGTGACGGTCGAAGCCGACGGCGAGGAGTACGTCGTCCCCGTCGAGAAGACAGGGTTCGAGATCGAGGAGGTGACAGAGGCCGGTGAACACGTCACGCCACACATCATCGAGCCGTCGTTCGGCGTCGACCGGATGGTGTACACCGTGCTCGCACACGCCTACGAGACAGACGAGGTCGACGGTGAACAGCGGACCTTCCTCTCGCTGCCGCCGGAGACCGCCCCGACGACGGTCGGGGTGTTCCCGCTGATGGACAAAGACGGTCTCGCGGAGCGCGCCGGAGAGGTGGCGAGTCAGCTCAGGGAGGCCGGACTCGCGGTGACCTACGACGACTCCGGCGCCATCGGCCGGCGGTACCGCCGCCAGGACGAGGTGGGGACCCCGTTCTGTGTCACCGTCGACTACGACACACTCGAAGACGGGACAGTCACAGTCCGGGAGCGGGATACGACGACACAGAAACGGTTGCCGATCGGGGAGTTGCCGGCGACGCTGTCGGCACTCCGCGACGACGAACTGACATTCGACGGGCTGTAGCCCAGCGAGCGCCCATCTGCGATACCGAACCAAATGTCAACTCCGTCCACGTCCGTCCTCGGCCGGACACTCCGGTGGTTCAAAGGCGAGGTCGGCCGCCGCCTCGTCCACGCCAGCGGTGCCCTCATCCCGGCAGTTTACGTGTTCGGGCTGGTCAGCTGGAGACAGGTCACCGGTCTGTTCGTCCTCGGCAGCCTGCTGGCACTGACCCTCGAGTGGCTCCGGCTCTACGGGGGACTGGAGTTTTGGGTGTACGACCACCTCACCCGGGAGTACGAGGAAGACAACCCGGCGGGCTATCTCCTCTACATGCTGTCGGCACTGATTGTGACGGTCCTGTTCCAGCCCGACGTCGCGATTCCCGCGATACTGATGCTCTCGATCGCCGATCCACTCAGCGGGATGGCGAGTTCCGGCGAGTTACGGCTC
>Ga0207714_1001542_pt1 | contig 14788 bp, 16 predicted proteins | sample PonA232FremontCA_2_FD_187270 | JGI IMG/M metagenome (GOLD analysis project Ga0207714, IMG submission 187270) | Marine sediment microbial community from Fremont, CA, USA - Pond A23 Sediment 2 (SPAdes) | ecosystem: Environmental > Aquatic > Marine > Unclassified | place: USA: Fremont, California... | reverse complement strand
CCGCCGAGAAGGCCCACCGGGTCGACACGAACATCTGGGTGGTCCCGGCCAGCGGCGGTGAGCCTGTACGGCTCACTCGCGACTCCGCGCGAGACGGCTCCCCGCGGTGGTCCCCGGACGGAGAGTGGATCGGCTTCGTGTCCGACCGGGGTGAGGAGCCGCAGGTGTGGGGGATCCGGCCCGACGGCGGGGCGCCCTGGCGGGTCACCGAGTGGGAGACCGGCGTCGAGGACTTTCGCTTCGCCCCGGACGGGGAGCGGATCGGATTTACCGCCTCGCCGCCCCGGTCCGATGAGGCGAAAACGCGGGCTCGCCGCGTCGGGCGCCCGGCGGTGATGGACAGCGCCTACGCCTCGGAGTACATGCTGCTCTGGAGCGCGCCGCTCACTGCTAGGGACGGGATCGGACACCCGGCTCCATCCGCCGACACGACTGTTCAGAGCTCCCCAGACACCCTGCACGTGCAGAACTTCGCCTGGGGCCCGGATGGCAATAGGCTCGCCTGGAGCGCCCGGCCCCGGCCGCGTCTCCAGACCTACAAGGAGGCGGCCATTTTCGTGCAGGACTCCGTCGGGGCCGATCCCCGCCGCGTGGCGGACCTGCCGGGCGGGGAGGGCGTCGCGGCCTGGCACGAGAAGACCGGCCTGCTCACGACCGGCTCAGGCCGCCGTCTCGGCGCCTTCAACGACGAGGTCTGGCGGGCCGACCCCACCGGGAACAGGCCGCCCCAGAGCCTCACCGAAGGCCTCGACCACGACGCCTCCTACGTCGGCATCGCCCCGCAGGACGGAGCCCTGGGCCGCCTCCTGGTCGAGTCTCCCATCGAGACGGGGCACGGCGCCTACGCGATCCCGCTGGCGGCGGCGCCAGGCGCGGACACCCTCCAGGCTGGCGCCCCCGAGCGCATCGACGACGGCGGCCTCTACTACTCAGGCTTCGCGAAGGCGAAGGGCGGGGCCCTCCTGACCTTCGTCGCGGAGGGCCCCGCGACGTCCCCGAACGCCTACGTGGATGAAATCAGTGCCGACGTCGGGAGTGAGGCGTTCGCCCCGCTGCAGCTCACCGACGTCAACCCGCAGGCCCGCGGGTTCCGCCTCGGGGAGCAACGGGTCGTGGAGTGGACCTCTGCCGCCGGCGACGAGCCGATTGAGGGCGTCCTGACGCTTCCCCTCGGCTACGAGAAGGGCGAGACGGTGCCCCTGCTGGTCGACGTCCACGGCGGGCCCGCCGGCGTCGACGGCATGGGGTACAAGGCCGGCGGCTACGCCTACCCGACCCAGGTCTTTGCCGGGCTCGGCTACGCGGTCCTTCAGCCCAACTACCGCGGCTCGACCGGCTACGGGGAGCGGTTCCGTAACCTGATCCGCGAGGACCTCTCCGGCGGAGAGTGGTCCGACATCAACTCCGGGGTCGACGCCCTGGTCGAGCGCGGCATTGCCGACCCCGAACGGCTCGGCCTGATGGGCTGGAGCTACGGCGGGCACCAGACCTTCTGGGGCATCACGCAGACCGACCGGTTTGCCGCCGCGAGCGCCGGGGCCGGGGCGACGGATCTGATCTCAATGTACTCCCAGACCGACATCCCGAGCTTCTACGAGACGTACCTCGGCCCTCTTCCCTGGGAGGACTTCGAGCTCTACGAGGAGCGCTCTTCCTACCGGCAGGTCTCCGAGGCGTCGACGCCGCTTCTGATCCAGGTCGGGGAGGAGGACGAGCGGGTCCCCGCCGAGCAGAGCATCCAGTTCTACGAGGCGGCCAAGCGGATCGGGGCGGCCCCCGAAGTCAAACTCGTGCTGTATCCCGGACAGGGCCACGGCGTCAGCGAGCCACGCCTGCAGCGGGACCTGATGGCCCGCAACGTGCGCTGGTTCGGGCGGTGGATCCCGACCGCCCGGACGCAGGACGCGGGCTACCCTACCGAGGAGAGGTAGCATTCTTCCTCAATAGGCTTCTCCACTTCCGCCTGCGAGGCGGTCGTCACTTGGCTTGGAACGTTGGTCAGTGGGCAGGGACGACCGCCCAGGCTCGAGCCTCACGTCTTCAGCTAAGCTATGCTAGAGGCCCCCTCCGCTCCCGGCTCTGTCCTCCACCGGAGTTCTCGGCCGGGGCCTAGGGGTAGGTCACCCCGAGGAGAACTCCGCTCTCAGGAGAATCTCGCGGCCTCAGCGGAGGGATCCGACGCTTGACGTGACGCTCTTCGGGATGTAGCTTGTCTGTCAGTGGCATCTATTAACCTAGGAACCTAACTTCCTATGAAAGTAGTCGGTATATTGCACGGCAAGGGTGGGGTCGGGAAAAGCACTGTGGCAGTGAATCTCGCTAGGAGTCTACAGCTCCGCGGACTGGAGGTCGTAATCATCGACTGCGATGCACAGGGGACGTCTCAGAGTTGGAAGGCCTCCCGTGATGACGGAACCAACCTTCCAGCGGTGTTTGGCGTCGATCAGGCGAGCGCACTTGAGAGTGACGTACGTCGACTTTCAGACTCCTTCGATGTGGCCGTCATCGACGGGGGGGCTCACCTCGACAAGATGCACGCGGCAATCATCAAGACGTCAGACCTGGCACTGATTCCTGTACAACCCTCTCCAGCGGACATCTGGCCTACCGAGCAAATCGTGGACTTGATCAAGCAGCGCCAGGAGGTCACTGGCAGTCCACACGCCGCGTTCGTTATCTCACGTCGCAAGGTAGGGTCCCGGCTTGGGGAAGGAGTACAGGACGTACTTGAGCGCTTTGACATGCCCGTGTGGAAGGGAACGTGTGATAGGGTGGCTTACCCCCAGGCAATGGGACGAGGCCGCTCAGTGGTCGAAATGAACGATGAGAAAGCTGCTTCAGAGATCGAGTCCATCACCGAGAATGTAATCACTACTCTCAACCATGAGTGACGATGTGTTCGGAAGTGCCTCGGATGGGTCTGTATCCAGCGGTCAAGATACATCCGAGTTGCAGGAGGATGTCGCCCAAGAAGAGACAACGCAGCTGAATGTCGAAATTCCAAAGTCACTGCACCGCAGGCTGAAGATGCACGCCGCAAAGCATGGACATGCGATCAAAGAGGTTGTGCAGGACGTCCTGGATAGCAACCTAGATACCTAGGTTCCTATGATTCTATTAGACCCACCAGGACTACTGTGCCCGGTAAATCGCGGAATTCGCAGGTGACGGCTATTGTCTTGAAACCTATACATTACGGTTTGGTGTTATATATTTCAAGACAACCCACCACGCTCCCGCCTGACGCTATGACGAAGACCGACCAGGTTCTCCAGATTGCCCGTCGGCAGGGCGTGGTGCGGCCCCGCGACCTGGAGGAGCGGGATCTGCCCCCACGGTACCTGTCGAGACTCGTCGACCGGGGTGAGCTCGAGCGGGAGGGGCGCGGCCTGTACCGCCATCCGGATTCCCCAGTCACCGAGCACCACAGCCTGGCCCTCGTGGCGGCCCGGTACTCGGGCGTGGTGGTGTGCCTTCTCTCCGCGCTTCAGTTCCACGAACTCACCACGCAGATGCCCCACCAGGTCTGGATTGCCCGGGAGAAAGGGGACTGGACCCCGGAGGCGAGCCCGACGGACCTCGAGGTAGTCCACATGTCCGGACCAAGCTTCACAGAGGGCGCCGAGACCCATGATGTCGAAGGCGTCCCCGTGCAGGTCTTCAGCCCCGCCAAGACCGTCGCAGACTGCTTCAAGTTTCGGAGCAAGGTCGGCCTCTCGGTCGCAATCGAGGCGCTTCGGGACTACGTGCGCTCCTCTGCCGGGCCGATCGAGGACCTCTACCACTTCGCAGAGATCTGCCGCGTCGAAACGGTGATGCGCCCGTACATTGAGGCGACCGTGTAGGAGAGCCTGCCTGCGAGGAAACCGCTCTGTGAGAGCGTCTACCTGCTGGAGACCCTGTCGCGCCGGGGCATTTGCCTGGCCACCCATCTCAAACGCCAATTCCTCTGAATGAACTCTCCGTTGGCCCAGTCGGTCCGGGACCGTCTCCTGAACCGCATGCGGGAGACAGGGGAGGAGTACCAGGTCCTCCTGACGCGCTTCGCCCTGGAGCGGCTTCTGTACAGGCTGACGCAGATCCCTGAGGGAGACGACTTCGTGCTCAAAGGCGCCTACACCTTTCTCATCTGGGAAGGGACACTGGGCCGCCAGACCCGAGACCTTGACCTTCTGGGCAGCGGGCCTCCCGAAGCCGGGCGCCTTCGAGGAATTCTCCTTCGGGCCTGCCGGACAGATGTCGCAAATGACGGCGTAGAGTTCGACACGGACACCCTCGAGGTGGACCCAATACGGAAGGGGGCCGAGTACGAGGGCCTGCGGGCGAGGCTCTACGCGCACATCGGGTCGGCGCGCCTCCGCCTTCAGATCGACGTCGGGTTCGGCGACGCCGCGGTCCCTGAACCGGAGCGGCAGACGTTCCCGGGCCTCCTGGACTTTCCCGAGCCGGAGGTTCGCGCCTACCGCCCGGAAACGGTCGTCGCGGAGAAACTGCACGGGATGGTCCGATACGGCCGCGCCAATACCCGAATGAAAGACTTCTACGACATCTGGCGGATCAGCCGAAGATTTGAGATCGAGGGCGACGCGCTCACCTCTGCCGTCCGGGCAACCTTCCGTCGGCGAGAGACCCCGCTTCCAGAAGAGACGCCCATCGCGCTCACCGAGGAGTTTGCGGAAGAGACCGGAAGAGCCCAGCAGTGGGAGGCCTTCCTCAGGCAGGTGGAAAGGGAGGAGGCAGGCCTCCCGGCGGTAATCTCCAGCTTGCGGGACTTTCTGCGTCCGGTGCTTGGGGCTGTGCAAGGAGAAACCACGCCTCCGGGAACGTGGACACCAGGGGGACCATGGGCTACGGCATAGCGCCCAGCCCACAAACAGTCAGGGGAGAGGGAGCCCGGTGGTGAAAAACACGCGCTGCGGGCGCGGTGAGATGGCCCGGTCCATAGCTGAGCCTATCGAGGCCTGTGCGGGGCGCTCCGAAACGCCTCTGCACCGAGAGACTCGTAGCAACCGTTCCTCGAGTAGCGCAAATTCTCAAGTAGCGAAAACCTTCGAGGCGCGAAAACTCCCTGAACACTTCATGCCGGGGTCTTGACAACCTGGGGGCCCAATTTCGTATGATGGGAAGCAGAGCGTTGCAAGCGAGAAGAGTTTACTTTCCGCGCAGCGACTTTAGAGAAGCCTGCCTCGGCCCGCCCCCGACGGCGGGCTTTTCGTTTTTCGGGTCAGTAGTTCCTTTTGGCCTACCCGGCGGACTTCAAATCTCCCCTTGCGCAACTGGCCTGCTGCCCGATCGGGCAGAAGCAAGTGGGACACTCTCGGCCGGGCCCATCTGGCGGCGCCGGTCGAGAGCAGCAAGCAGCCAGATCGCCTCCGGCCTCGTCTCCGGCATTGGCAGTGGGGGAATTCCTTTAGGCAGAAGGGCGGCGTGATCGTCAGAACAGTACATCAGGTGGGGAAAGAGGGGACTGCAAGGGGGACAACACGTCTTACGTGCCCCCGAGACACATGCCTTGCGCCCCGCCTAACCCCGGCTAGCAGGCATTCGCCGGATCTCCGCCGGGTCTTTAACGTCCTTTCGCAGAAGAGAGATTGGCCTGGACTCGTTGCTTTACTCCCCAACCGTCCATAACACAGACGAAAGACCCGGGTCCCACCAGAACCGGGCCTTCAGGGCACAATGCCTGACGGAGGGGGAAAGAGACGAATGTCCCCCGCGAGAAATGTATTCTACAGACACATCGACGCTCCCGAGTCTAACGTCAATCGGGCCAGGGTAAGAATATCATAACACGGGGCCTTCAGCTTGACATTCGAGCATGTGTGGAATGTGTGTTTGGGGGACTCCCCCACATTTCCCTCTCGTTCCCAAGCGCACCTCACCTCTTTCGTGGACCGAGCCTTTGCCCTCGTCGACTGCGAGAACTTCTACGTCAGCTGCGAGCGGGTCTTCGAACCGTAGCTCCGGGAGCGGCCCGTGGCGGTCCTCTCGAACAACGACGGCTGCATCATCGCCCGGTCGGAGGAGTTGAAGGCCCCGGGCCCAGGCGGGGAGGATCCTGATAGGGAGAGTCCTGATGGGGCGGAGCCCGTGCCGATGGGCGCGCCCTACTTCAAGTGGAAAGAGGACCTCGAGAAAAGGGGCACGGCGGTCCTGTCGTCGAACTACGCCCTGTACGGGGACATGTCCAGCCGGGTGGCCTCCATCCTTCGAGACGAAGCCCTCGAGCTGTAGCGCTACTCGATCGACGAGGCGTTTTTGACGCTCCAGGACCTCTCCAGAAAGAATCTCTGGGGGCTGGCGGGTCGCATCCGTCGGCGCGTGAAGCGCTGGCTGGGGGTTCCGATCCGGGTCGGCATCGGGCCGACGAAAACCTTAGCCAAAGTCGCCGACGAAAACGCAAAAGCCCGGAAACGCGCCGGGTGGGGCCAGGGCACCTACGAGGACACGCTCAAAGAAAAGGGGATGACCTCTGCTGCCGGCTTCCGGGCGCTGCCGGACCCGTGGATCCGAAAAGAGATGACGGTGGTCGGCCTGCGTACGGCGTGGGAGCTCAGGGGACGGCCGTGCCTTGACCTTGAGCTCGTGCGGCCCGACCGGAAGACGCTGGTTCGCTCGCGGTCGTTTGGCGAGCGGGTGCGCTCCAAAGACAACCTGCGCCAGGCGCTCGCAAAGCACGCGGAGCGCGCGGCCGAGAAGCTCCGGGGAGAGGGCCTGGTCGCCCGGGGAACCCAAGCCTTTATCACGACGAAGCGGTTTGGGGACCCGCCGCACTACGCCAACGGGGCGGCCGGCACCCTTCCGGAGCACACCGCCCGGGCGGCCCCGTTTGTGCGGGCCACCGGGCGCCTCTTGGACGTGATCTACCGGGAGGGCTACGGCTACAAGAAGGCGGGCGTGCAGCTCTACGGGATCCGCCCAAGCCGCCCCCATCAGGAGAGCCTGTCCGGCCGTCGGCGATCAGACGACGAGCAATTGATAAAGGTCGTCAATCAAATCAAACGCGAGGACGGAACGGGCACGGTCGGCCTCGCGGCCGCCGGCCTGCAGGGAAGCGGGGCCGCCGGTCGGGACCGGACGATGAAGCGCCGGCGGACCTCGCCCCGATACACGACCCGGTAGGACGAGCTTCCCGTCGCGGAGGCCCGGTAGCCTGAGTTCTGCCCTCCTCACCCGACACCTACACCCCTCCAGGGCAATGACCGACCGAACCGGCCAAGGTGCCCCCCCGGAAAGGAGAGAGGCGCGGCCCTACGGCGTCCACTCCGCCCAGCCGGCCGTGGAGGCGGATCGGAAGTGCCCAGGTCTCATCTTCGTCTCCCCGCGGATGGAGGTGTACAAGGAGGGGTCCCGCGCCGTCCAGCGGGTCTTGCAGCGCTACACCGACCTCATTGAGCCGCTTTCCCTGGACGAGGCCTACCTCGACGTCACCGACCCGAAGGCCGAGCCGCCGTCCGGCACCCTGATCGCGCGCCGCATCCGGAAACAGATCTACGAAGAGACGGGCCTGACCGCGTCCGCCGGCGCCCAAGCCCTCGAAATTCGTGGCCAAGGTCGCGACGGGCCAGGGCAAGCCCGATGGCCTCACCGTCGTGCCGCCAGGGGAGCAGTTGGCCTTTATCGCCGCCCTCGACGTCGAGGAATTCCACGGGATCGGGCCCGTCACCGCCGAAAAGATGCGGGAGCTCGGCCTCCGCTCCGGTAAGGACCTGCAGGAGGCCTCCGGGCGAAAGCTTACCCATCACTTCGGGAAGCGGGGTGCCCACTTCAAGCGGCTCGCGATGGGGGAGGAAACGAGGCCTGTCAAGCCGAAACGGGAGCGCAAGTCTGTCGGCGCGGAGCGGACCTTCCGGGAGGACCTCGCCGACCCGGAGGAGATGCTCGCCCGCTTAGAGCGGATCGCAGAAAAAGTCGCCCGCCGCCTGAAAAAGGCCGGCCCCGACGGCGGGCCCGCGAAGGGGCGGACCGTCACCCTCAAGCTCAAAAGCCACGAGCACGAGACCAGCACGCGGCAGACGACGCTGGAGCGGGCTGTTGCTGAACAGGCCGAGCTGATGGCCCTGGCCGAGCGGCTGCTGCAAGGCCGCGGCCGCCGGAAGAGCCAACGAGGCTTCTGGGCATTAGCGTCTCGTCGCTCGTCGGCGAAGAAAGCCGGGCCGGGGAGCAGCTGGAGCTGGATTTCACTTGACCCAGCCTCCGGCCGGTGAGGCACTCCCCAAGACCTTGCCTCCAAGCTACGTCGTCGGACCGCGCTACGTCGTCGGACCGCTCGAATCAACTTCTCCAAGTCCGCGTCTTGAGTCCAGGAAGGCACGTCTTCTTGACTGCCTTAAACGCCGACGTCTCTGTCCGCTGATCTCCGTTCACGCCCCGCGCTTTCCGTGCCCGACATCCCTTCAGAGAACCCATACGACGAAGACGACGAGCCTGACCTCCACGCGGCCTGGATCGAGGGCGTAGAGGCGGCCCACACCAGCGAGGACCTCGGTCCCGTCGAAGACCTCTACGACGATCCCGACGTGGCGTACGCGTTTCTGAAAGGCTACACAGAAGCGAGTCGCGCGTAACCGTTGGTTTCGCCTCCGGTCCAAAAGCGGAGCCCGCGGTCGTTCGGTAAGACGGACGCCCACCCGACCCGGCGTCGCCTCGGAACTGTCCCGGCGGACCCAACTGACACCCCGTCGCTCTATCTGGCCAATGTGGGCCCAGCCGATACGATCGCGGGAGAGAGCTCGTGATCGGCCGCGGTCACGGGTCGAAAACCCATTGGTGACGCACTTCTTTTCTCAAAATCACCGAGGAAGAGAACGCATCCGGATTTGCGTGTCGCCCATGACGGAAAAGTGCCCCTGCCAGTCTTCCCTCGAGCGAATTGTTTTCAGGACCGTCCCCGCCACGGCGGCCGGCGAGACCGGCGTAAGCCTGAAAAGAATGATCCCTGAGGACGCCGGAAGGCCTCGGTCAAAGGCAAGCGCCCCAAAGTCCGTGTCGAACGTGAGCAGAATGCGGGCCTCCTCCTGAGCAGTCTTCAGAAGGGTCTCGTCGCCCGCGCCGGGATCGGCCGTTTGAGCCCAGATGACGTCGCGTGCCTCGCCACAAAGTCCCTCGACCACATCGAGAGGGACGTTTTGGCCGACGAGAAACTGCATCAGGTCTCCGTAGCTCTTTCCACGGGGTACACCCGTTCGGACTTCAGCCTCTCGCTTGCGTAGTGCAGGCAGGCCTGAATGTCCTCACGCGAGAGGGCCGGGTATTGTCCCACGATTTCCTCGGTCGTCCACTCTTGCGCAAGCAGCTCGACGACCAACTCAACGGGGATTCGCGTGCCGGCCACGACCGGCTTTCCGGCCAGCACCTCTGGCTTCGTCTCGATGTGGTCTCGCCAGTTCATGGCGGAGTTGGGAATCTAGGCATGCTGAAAGTAGGGAAAATGCATACTCGATTCGGGTCTCGGGGTTCAAGGGGTACTTTCGGGATAGGCGTATGCTGAAAACAGGTATTCCAGTGAAATGAAAGAAGCAGACGTCCACGGTCGAGCCGAGGAGGCACTCCGTTCGTGCTTGGGCGAGGTACCGTTCCTCACGATCGAGTCTTTGAGGCCAGCGCCCGCCGGAGAGGAGGGAGGCGAGCCGGATTTTATCGCCGAGCTCGGAGACGCCGGCGAGCGGTCCCGCCTCGTGGTGGAGGCAAAGGCCAATGGGCAGCCACACTTCGCGCGAAGCGCGGCGCAGCAACTCCGGAGATACCTCGGTGATGAGGAATACGGGGTATTGATTGCCCCATACGTGAGCGAGCGCTCTGCATCGATCCTGTCGGAAGAGGGAATCGGATTTGTCGACCTGGCGGGGAACTGCCACCTATGCTTCAATCGGCTGTACGTCCGGAGGGAGGGAAGAGAAAACCCGTTCTCGGAAAGTAGAGAGCTGAAGTCGCTTTTGCCCCGAAGGCCAGCCGCGTGCTTCGCCCGCTTCTGAGGTCTCCGCGGCGGCCCTGGAAGACGCAGGAGCTCTCCGAGGAGGTCGGGGTGGGTCTCGGCCACGTCTCGAACGTCCGCAATGGACTCTTAGAGACCAGGAGTGGGCCGTGGAAACCCCCCAGGGTGTGCGGATCCAGAATCGCTCTTGAGAGAGTGGGCTCGGGAGTACGACCCTGAAAAAACCAGCGTCACCTCTTCTACAGCTTCGACGAGCAAGAGGAGGTGGAAAAGAAGCTTGGACAAGCCTGCAGGGACCGGGGTGTCCGGCATGTGCTCACGGCCTTCTCTGGCGCGGAGCGTGTCGCGCCCCACGTGCGCTACGAGCAGGCTTCTGCGTTTGTGGAAGCGAAATCGAATTGAGGAAGTCGCCGATCTACTATCGCTCAAGCCTGTCGACAGCGGCCCGACTGTCGAGCTCATCGAGCCATACGACGAGGGGGTGTTCCATGGTCGTTCTGAGGAGGGCGGCGTGGCAGTTGCCCATCCCGTGCAGCTCTACCTCGACCTCTGCCACAGGCCGGACCGAGGCCAAGAGGCGGCCGAGTTTCTTCTGGAGAAGACGCTCCAGCCATCATGGCGAGATCGCGAGACAACCTCGTAGTTGAGGCAACAGACTGACCTGACACGGACTGGACTGAATATACGCCGCCGCCATATATCAGTTTAGGTTCTGCTCACGGCATTCGTCGTGGGCAGAGTGGCAGTCCCCCACTACATCGGGTGCAACATGGAAAACAGTAAATTGCCGATCAGACGGAGACGCCCTGTCATGCGCCCATTATGCACGATGCAGAGATTCCACTTTGGACTCACGCGCCTACGAATTCGGGGAGGGCCGGTTGTTCCCACTGCGCTGTCCAGCTACTCATCGTCTCGCCAGCGACCCCGAGTTCCCTCGCGTCCCGACAACTAAGGGCCGGATGCGGGCGCCGACTCCGTAACTGAGGGCAGCGGCCAGGTGGGAAGACGCCGTCTACAACCTGACTCGAACACACAAAAGCCTGCGAATCGATCTAACCGGCCCGCTAAACGGCCAGCCCGGACACGGCCCCGGACGGCGGTGGAAGAGGCAAACTCCAGCGATGGCTGCTGGGCTGACCGAGAAGGTGTGGTCGACTGAGGATCTGCTTCGGGTCGTACCGACTACCAACACATAATCGGCCCACTACCCAGCGCCGGATCCAAGAGAAACAGGTTTGAGAGGATCGGGTTCGAAAGAATAGGGCTGGAGGTGCCGTTGAGACTTAATCACCTGGGTGTGCCTCCGCAAAAGCAAAAAAGCAGAATTTGAATAAAAAGTGGCCCGAAAACCTGCCGCGAAGACTGGTGTACCTTCTATCAAATTGGCAGCAGATCCCCCTACCCAAAATGAGTATTCGCTCACTTTTGAATGGTGGCGTGTCGCTGGGCCGGCTTCTCGTGGCCCCCTTAGCGGTGCTCATCGTACTTGGGGGATCTTTTATGGGAAATGCCACGCCGTGCTACGGCAGTGCGTCTCCGCAGTACTCTATCGGCGCGCCTGCGGCGCCACATCAGTCCCTTGCGGACACCCCCTCCGACGCTTCTACTTCGGAAGTGCCTGAGGTCGCCAAGACCGTCCCTTCAGCTCAAGGGGCAACGCCCTTAGGGCCACGATGCGGCCCAGTCTCGACCCGGCCTTGGGGCGCCACCGGTGCAACGGCTCGCCCGGTCCGCCCGCTGGAAGACGTGATCCATCCGCAGGAGACCTCCGTGCAGCGGGACGCATCCGTAGCCTGGGCACTTTCCCACGTGCTCTGGGCGAACTCGGCGACCGCACACCCACCCCAGGGCCACCTCTCTGATTCGCCTCCCGCCCAAGAGTCTATGGGCACCCTGCGCAGTGTCGTACTGCGGTTGTAATCTCTTCTCCGTTGGCTCGTCCGGCCGGCCTTTAGCGCTCCGAACCTGCAAACGTCACTGCATCCACCCCTTCTGTAGGGTGGGGCCGCTGGCCTGTCGCGAGCCCGCCGCGGGTCCTCACTGTCACCAACCGATTGTTGGCTGATCTGTGGGGCCGGCGCCCGTCGTGTACTTCGGCCCGTCTGTGGCCGGCCTCCACGCATCCTCCTTCACCAAGCGGAGAAGCGTATGCTTCCCCCCAAGTGGAAGACCCGTCTGTACGGCATCGGTGCGCTCACCTTTACAATCCTCGGCGCCGGGCTCTTTTACGTGACGATCACGGGGCCCACCCCGCGGTCCCCGACGGCCAATGGGGACTCGCAGCCTACAGAGCGTCCACCGGCCCAACGCACACCTGTGCAGCACCCGCTACAGGGCGAGACCGCTCCGGACTTTTCGCTGGAGCGGATGAGCGGCGAGACCTTTCGGCTCTCCGACCATCGCGGCGAAATCGTTGTCGTGAACTTCTGGGCCACATGGTGTCCCCCGTGCCGCAAGGAGATCCCCGGCTTCATCCAGCTCCAGAAGGAGTTCGGCACAGAGGGGATGACCATCGTGGGCATCTCCCTCGACGACCAAGGCTTTGAGTCCGTGCAACCCTACGCGGAGGAGATGGGCATCAACTATCCGCTCGTGGTGGGCAGCGATCGTCTCACGCGCAAGTACGGCGGCGTCCGCGCCCTGCCGACATCCTTCGTCGTCGGCCTGGAGGGCACCGTTCAGTACGCCCGTCCTGGATTCTTGCCGGAAGCCGAGCTGCGACGTCAACTACAGCCCCTCCTGAAGCGCCTGAAGACGAGCACCTGAATCCGATCTCTCAATTTTCTCGATATTCCCGACGACAGCCGTATGTGCCTCTACAGTCTTATGCGCTCTTTCTCCCTTTCTGTCCTCTTCTCGCTTGGTCTGTTGATTCCGGGCCTTTCTCTCGCGACTGGGGCTCCCGCGGCCGGTCACTCGGCAGAGGCGTCCGCCGTGCCCGATGCGGTGACTGGAGAGGACGACCCGCCCGGCATCGTCATGCTGGTGCGCCGCCCGCAGCATGTCCGCGCTGCCGTCCAAACCGTCCGGGACCTGGAGGCCTCCGACTCGCTAGCCACCATACCGGTCGAGATTGTGGTGTGCGGGAAGGCCGCGGGCAATCTGCGCCGTGGAACCTCTCTCGCGAGCCGGATCGAGGAGAAGGCTCCCGGCCGGGCGTCCGTGCTGGCGTGCGGCATGTCCCTGGAAAACCGCGGCATTGATCCCGATCGCCTAACTTCGGCGGTGGAGGTCGTGCCGAATGGCCTCGCCCACGCCCTGAAGCGCGAGGCCGCCGGGTATTTGTCGGTGGACCTCTGAGGGCGTTTCCCCTGACCGATTGTTCCCGACCCCGTCCATGCCGTCTCTCTTGCTATGACCTCTGCGAACAACTCTTCTGCACGCAGTTCGTCCGCGCAAACGCGTGCCGGGCCCCGGCCCGGCGCTACCGCTCTCTTTCGGGGGATGTTGAGCCTCATCTTCCTGGTGGCCGGCACTGGACACCTCCTCAACACAGGGCACATCGTAGAACGACTCCTAGGCGCCAAGTACGGATTTCTGGCAACGGCGGTCGCCCCGGCACGTCCCCTCGTGCTTCTGGCCGGGGCGGCCCTGCTGATTGGAGGCCTCGGGCTCCTGCTCGGCTACCGGGCGCGCTGGGCGGCCGTGCTCCTCATTCTGGTGGTGATCCCCATCACGATCACAATTCAAATTGGGCGCTCCACCCTGGGGCCGCTCTTCAAAAACGTGGCCATCATGGGCGGGCTGCTCTTCTTCGCCACGCACGGCGCAGGGCCCTACAGCCTGAATGAACTCCTCCAAGGCCACCAGAAGTCTCCGTGATCCGGCCCTCCCCATTCCCGTGAACTGTCTCCCCAACGGTCTAGCAAGACATGACGCCCCCGACCGATTCATCCGTTCCCCCCTCTGAAGATCAGCCGCTGGAGACGCACCCCGTGCGCGCCGTGATTCGGGAGAGCCTCACCCGCGCCGGGCGTTTTCTTCGCCGGTACTGGCTCTGGGGCGCCGTGCTGCTCGTGGGGGCGCTCCTGTGGCAGGACATGCAGCCGGACGTGACGGTGGAGGAGACCGGCCCGATGGCGCCGGACTTTGCGCTCGAGCAGATGAACGGCGAGGTCTTTCGGCTCTCCGAGTACCGGGGCGAGGTGGTGGTCCTTAACATCTGGGCGACGTGGTGTGACCCGTGTCACACCGAAGTGCCAGGGTTTGTGGAGCTGCAGAACGAGTTTGCGGGCGAGGTCACATTCGTCGGGCTGTCGATTGACGACGGCGGGTTTGAGGCCGTGCGTCCCTTCGCCCGCAGGTACGACCTGAACTACCCGCAGCTTGCCAGCCAAACGGTTGCGTGGAAGAAGTACGGGCGGTCGCAGGCGGTGCCGCGCACCTTCGTCATCGGCCGGCAGGGGCGCATCCGCTATCGGCACACCGGGCTCCTCATGAAGGGCCGGCTGAAGATCGTGCTCGACGAACTGACAGCTGAATCGACAGCCTCGCGCTGAAGAGAACGTGCACACGTTAAGCGCTGCACTGCATCTGAATCGACCCGACTCCTTACGATGAGACATTCGCGCTCTTTCTTCCGACGGAGCACCTCTCTTGAAGCTGCGGCGACGCTGGGTAGTCTGCTAATGCTTCTAGGGCTGATGCCTTTGGGACCAGTGTCGGCGGCTGAGCAGGGCGCTGCTACGTCCGGCGGCGGACAAATAGGACGCGGGGGCGACGCGACGTGGAGCGCCGAGGCTGCGCCCCGAACCGTGCGGCCCGGGGAGCGCGTTGCCGCTCGGCTGCATGCGGAGGTGGAGGAAGGCTGGTACATGTACGCGCTGGACTCCCCGGCCGGGCAGCCGCTTT
>Ga0207714_1001541_pt1 | contig 14794 bp, 17 predicted proteins | sample PonA232FremontCA_2_FD_187270 | JGI IMG/M metagenome (GOLD analysis project Ga0207714, IMG submission 187270) | Marine sediment microbial community from Fremont, CA, USA - Pond A23 Sediment 2 (SPAdes) | ecosystem: Environmental > Aquatic > Marine > Unclassified | place: USA: Fremont, California... | reverse complement strand
ATGCAAGAAATAACAGCAAGACAATATTATAAAGCACAGGTGCTAAATGCTTTGCTACAAAGAGATACCGAATCGAACATAGCCAATCTTGTAGAAGATGCAATGGAGATTGCGGACACTCTCCTAGAAGAAGATGGCTATTTTGAAAATGAGAATGAATAACTCGTACCGGATAACGTGGCGGACAAAAACACACGAACAGAGCGAACATTCAAAATTGAAAGTCAATGACTGATGGCTGTCACGACACTTAATGGAGGATAGCAGTTGCCAGGCGCTACATACACCCTGCCAGACATAGCAAGGGAGGCCGGAGTAAGCGAATCTACCTGCAGACGATATGTAAAGAACTTCTCTGCATTTATACCAATGGAAAGCCGGGGTAGAGTCAATCTGTACCACACAGACTCTATCCCGGTTTTAAAGCGTATTAAGCATTTATACGACATGGGATATGCAACTCAAGAAGTGTGGGATATTGTTTCGCAGGATTTTGACCAAATAATTGAGACTTCTCCGATGAGCGCTAATAATGGCAAGCAATCACAGGTTGAAAATCCTCCCAATACAACTGACATTGTGAACGAGCTTATAGACCAGCTTCAAAGCATAAAAGATCGCGATACAGACATTATAAAAATCAAGCACTTTATAGTGACTATGAAAAAGCAGTTGCAGGAAGTGGAGGCCGGACAAAGGGAAATGCCATCCTTTGAAAATATACGCTATATTCTAAATAGGTTGAAACGCCTGGAGCAGAGGGTGGAGGGGATAGAGAACTGGCTCAAGGAAAACAATGATCCTGACAAAACATGATGCTGATACGTAAATCAAATTCAATCTAAGACACATAATGAAGCCAGCGAACACAATTTGATAGTCAGATGGCACGAATCGATAGGGGTCTCACACTTTAATTTTTGAATAAAAAAGTTATGATTAACCATATTTAACAAAAAACATTAGCTTCTTGGCATATATAGGTAGATATAGATATGAGTTTTAAAACAGGGTGTGCTATGATAGCTTTGAGCAGTTAGGGGGAATTTTTATGTCTCCATAAATCTTGAAATTATAAACAGTTCGAGGCAGGATAAAGAAAAAGCCGGAGGGGCTAACTCCGGCTTAGAAAAGTAAATGATGCCTTGGATGAATGGCAGGCAAAAAACTTGTGGCTAAACACTCCTTTTGTTTTTAAGTTTTACCCGGAGCAAATCCAGGTAAATTTTATAACCACAAGTAAAAAATTAAAAGAAAAGAAAAAAATTATCAAGACCCAGAACGGAAAAATTTTTTACTTTCTTCTCCGCTTGCCATTCACTCCGGGGCACAAGCCAATTCCCGGAGGTCTAAATGTACCTTACCCAAAACGAATGTGCAGAACAAGGACACACTCCACATCCATTACGGTTCAAGCTATTGGGACGGATCCGTCAATCTGATCTTGCCGAACAGGTAGGTTGCTCGGTTGCACAGCTCAACCAGTACCTGCTTGGTAAAAGAAGTTTGGATCCTGTCCAGGAATACCGACTGCAGGAGATAGCAAATAAACTGGATGTGGAGACTAGCCAATGTATGTAGATCAATCGACAGAAAGCGGATGTGGAATATCTGAACTTCTCGAAAAACTGATCGTTCAATTCAAAACCGGGCTATATTCTAAGCAGCCAACATGGGAGAGCATAAGCCTAGACAATGCCAAGGAGAACATAAAGGGCAAGGTGGATCCGGCTGCCTTAAAGCAGGGTGAACAAGCTATATGGTTGACTCCCCAGGCACATGATTCTGCAGGGAACAATTATTTCCTGCCCTGGTTGGATATTGAGGATCCAGACGAGCATCACGACAGTATCCAAGCAAACATCCAAGCTGCCCAAACCTTATACCTTAAATTAGATGAGTTCGGACTCACCAAAGGCATGGAGATTCTTTTATCCGGGAAAGGACTCCGATTTATCTGGCCGTTTATCCTGGGGCCGGAGTGGGCAAAGGCATTTAAACAGTTTATAGCTGATACCCATTACTTCCCAGAGATAGATCCGTCTCCTTTTGTTGGTTCTAACCAATGGTTCCGTTTTTTGGGATACAGAGGCCATAAAAAACAGGACTCAAATCCAAAAGACAAACATATCCATCTACTAGACAAGCCGGATCAAATAATGGAGCTGACCGAAAATACCTACCTGGAACTTGTCCAGGGCAAACCAGATCCCCAGGAGCAGATCCAATGGTTGGACAGGTTATTGCCAAGATACAGCACTCCACCGGATGAATGGCACGCCTTTCTTAATGAATACGATACAATCGCCAGGATCAAATCAAACTTTGTAAAGCTAAACTGGCCTACACAGAGACCGAACACCGAAGTTAATTGGGATCAGATATTTGATGCCCTGAATCAAAAGGGAATTGAATATAAAGAGTTCCAGACAGGCGATACATTCATTTATAAGTTGTCTGAATGTCCAGAGTGTGGGCGAAAAGATGGTAATGCCTGGATAACACAGGCAGGGAGATTAAAATGCCATCATGCTAACAGTTGCAGGGCCGGAGAGATGGAAAAGGATCCGCAAGGGAATTTTTACCGAAGTGGACTACATCCTAGTAAATGGATTGATGATTATTCCGGGGATCCTATTCAAAATACCACGAATTATATTGAATCCGATACGGATATAACTAGCGTTGAAACATCCAGGGAGAGGATCCGGGAAGCTATCAATTCAGATGGGGATAAACTTGTCCGGGCAGCTCCGGGAGTAGGCAAAACAACAACTGCCCTGGAGGAAGTGACATCCAAGGCAGAAACACAACTTGTCCTATTCACAACTGTAAAGCATGACAACATTGATGAAATATACGACAAGGCAAGCGAGTTAGCAGAATTTTGGGTAGATATCCGCACAGTGAAAGGCAGATCAAAAGAAAACTGTAAACAGATTGAATTTGTGGATTATGCAGCTAACAGAGGGTATTCTCCCGGATTGGTTATTTGCTCAACCTGTCCATATCAAAACGAATGTGATTATCAAAAGCAGTTCGAGAACTTTCCGAAACAAGGACTTATCATTACTTGCCATGAAAAGGCAGGCACGCTGCCAAAAACTCCGGACTTGTGGATCCTGGATGAAAACCCGGTAAAGGCATTTAGTCAGACCTATGAATCCGGGCAGGGTGAATTTTCTCAAATCAAATCCAAGCTACCAAAAGAATCAGGCCAGGTCTTAGACTCCATCCGGAATTTAGGAGATGACCTTTTGAAACACATCCAGGAATCAGAGGATACCCAGGCAAGATATTATGCGGATGATCCTCCGGCAGAGTGGCAGGGAACAGAGACACTCTGGACAATGGCCGGAACAAATGAGCAGCAAAAAACACATCTATCAAGTGACCTGGGGTTTTTTAACAAGTTATCAGATGAAAATGTCCGCCAATGGCAGAGACGCCTTTTTTATGAGGAAGAAGTCAATTTTAACGCTTTACAATGGCTATGGACAGCAACAGGAGACGAACCAGGAGTGGCTTATTTGTTCGGTAAATCTGATCGGAAACATCCGATAAAGTATGTCCTACACAGAACACAGGCTCCGGCAATGATTCAATACAACAAGAACGGCAAGCTCATGCACAAGACGCAGATCATTGCCCTGGATGGAACAGGGGATCCGGCAGAGCTTGAGGCACTATTCACAGGCCGAAAATTTGAGGATATATCCGCAAACGTGAAGATACCAGGTAGAAAAATCCATCTGGAATACGCTTTGGGTAAGGAATCGGTTGTGGGGAATGGCAAGAGAAAAAATCCCATGAAAGATTCACATATCCGGGAAAAGCTCAAGGCTGGCCTGCACTATCTCAAGCCGAATGAGCAAAAGGTTCTACTTGTCACTTACAAGGCAGCCAAGGACAAGGTTGTGAGCATAGCTCAAGAGTTGGATCCAGACCGGGAATTTGTCACTACTCACTTTTGGGGATCCAGGGGGTTAAATAAGTTCGAGGATTGCGAAGCGGTGATTTGTTTTGGCACTCCCAATATCAATCCCGGATCCGTAAAGGATACAGCAAACTCCCTCTTCCCTGACATCGAGGATCAGAAAGCATGGACACTCGCACAGGGCTACCGGGAGACAGCCCAGGCCTGCCATCGGATCAGACCTATATATAGCGAAAAGTCAATAGTGATCCTGGGGAAGAACTGGCCGGAGGAACTAGGGAAACCGGATCTACACATTCAGAACTACCAAAAAGGCGGGAGTATTGACGCTGCGGTGGAGAGATTGAAGCCCATTGTCCAGGAGCTAGGATTCATTAACAAGGAAGTTGCTTGCCTTGCCGGAGTGTTTACCGGGCAGGATACTAAGCATATATCTGAATGGCTAGAACTAAACAAAAGTCTAAATCAATTCCCCTTATTTCCTAAAGGAAATATATATATAGGAAATCAGGAGAATTCAAATGGACTTTTTATAGTTAAGCTCAAGGATAAAACAGCATGGGATCAGATACTGGATGCACTCAAGTTGGAGCTAGGGTTGCCGGAGTTAAGGGTACAGATGAGTAATGCAGGCAGGCCGAGCAGAGGACTAGGCACTATCCGGGCAGCAAGGCGATTTTATAGGCAAACAGGATTGCCGTTTACCGAGGATTGTTGGCAGGGGGTGGAGACCTTGGAGCCGGATCCAGAGGTCAACCAGGTCAGACGCAAGACGTTGCCGAATCTAAATGTGGCTGGAGCTATGGATCCGAAAGCTGTAATTGATCCAGAGAACAAAGCGGATCCTCCACCGGAGCCTATGAGAATGTCTTATACTTTTCCAGGAATGGAGGTTGCGGAATGTCACATAGGACTTGCTGAACGGAGTAATTAATCAATATTAAGAAAGTTTAGACAAATCTAAATTATGGAGGTTTGAAAATATGAGCAATAGATTCCAATTCCAGGCAATGAGAACAGCAACAGATAGTTTGCCAGAAGGCAGCGAGGATTGGCTGGAAGGAATGTCTATGCGGGTGCAGTACACTTTTGACCAGACCGAGAAGTTCGGAGTGGAGCCATTGGTAGAAAACTTGCGACGGATATTTCCCTACAAGCCTTGGAACTACATACCCAAGGACAAACCCTGTAAACGAGCAGATGAGTATTTTGAGGGTGTGACAGGCCGTCCTTGGAAAATATTGTTAGCAATGATCCAAGAGTATGATTCAGAACTGGCAAAACAAATTGAAATAGAGATCCCGGCTTTAAATAAACATGGTGGAGATAGGAAAAGTGATAATCAAGTTGACAACGTAAACTTGAATAAAAGTAAAGGTGGAAACTCCAAGGAATACATATTGGCTAGGCTCAATCGTGACTATCCAGAGATAGCCCAGGATTTGGCAGATGGACAATATAAATCCGTCAGGGAGGCAGCGAAAGCAGCAGGGTTGATAAAACAAGAGAGCAATTTGGACAAGATCAAGAAGTTGATTGGTAAGTTGAACCCTGGAGAGCTAGAGGAATTGCAGCACTATTTAGTAGGCAATCAATTAACAGGATCATATGCAGAACTTAATGAGGGCCAGGAACCCCAAAAACTCAAGTTTGATTCGTCAGCGAATATATATAAACCATCTTATGACCATAATTTTGGATCTGGAGATGGGGATCTTATAAGTTCAAAATATAACCACGTGCTAATCTGGAATGATTTTGACGAAAATGCGCCGGACAATGCAGTTGTGGTTATTAGTGAGAATAAAATGGGAATTGAAATGCACAGAGCTTTTGTGGCTAATCAAGGTAAAAAATTTCAAGCAGGTGGTTCTTTCATATTGGATAAAGATAGAACAAAGCCTGTTATGTTGATGGAACGAAAGGAGATCCCATTGTCTTGAGTAATATTGTATAAGAGCAATGTGAATTTAATCTAATTTTCCTTATTTTGAACTCAAACCAGAGCTAATACTAGGACGGAGAATATTTCTTCCGTCCTTTTTTTGCCCTCCGAAATCATACCTAAAATGTACCTCTGATATTTTTTTTCTAAAGTTGTAGAAGTTTGCTGATATTATATACTTCTAGAAAAAGATAATCGGAGGTGGTTATCATGCAAAATCAACAGGAAGATTTGATTAAGGGTCTGGATCGCATTGCGCATTACACAGGGTACAGTAGAACAACTGTCAGGGCAATGGTGGATCAAGACAATTTGCCTGCATATAAGTTGCGGGGGCAATGGGTTAGCTCAAAAGATATGCTCGATAGATATTTTGAGGATCTCAAGCAAAAGATGGCGCCCGAATTAGCAGCGCAATAGGTGGAGGTATAAATGGCAGCACAGAAACCGCAGAATTGCAGGCAATGGGATAAATGCTCCGCTCCACTCTGTCCTCTGGATGATAATAAGGTGCACATAATTTGGTATCCAGACGAGGAAATTTGTCACAGCCGAACACATAGACAGGGATTGAAGTGGATTGAGAACCAGAGAAAGGTCCGTAAAAAAGCGAAATCTACCGACACTTATTTCACTTTGGAAATGCTGGATCGTGACTTTATAGTCAAGGCCGGGATTACTGGAATTGATCCAGACAGCAAGGATCCAGAGAAAGAGTACAAGCAATGGTTTGTATCACATCCAGAACAGACAGCAGAGCAAAAACAGAAAAAGCAGGAGCAGGCTAAAGAAAATTTCCAAAAGGCAAGCAATGAATAGTTTTCTCCGGGACATAAAAGCTAAAATATCAACTCTGTCCGGGGCAATTTTGGATAGAAAATTATATCCCGATGGTAGGCAGGGCAAGCAAAAAAAATAAAGTTACAAAGGCCAATGAAAATAATTTGTGATTCCAGGGAACAGAAACCATATAGCTTTAAACGATGGCCGGATGTGGAAGTGCAGCGGGGAACACTATTCGCTGGCGATTATAGCTTGAGTGAATACGAGAGCCAAGTGGCAGTTGAGCGCAAGACCCTTGATGATTTGATTGCTTGCCTGATGGGACAGAACCGGGAACGATTCGAGAGAGAACTTTCCAGGACGCAGGAATATGAGATGTTTGCTGTGGTAGCAGAAGCAGCCTGGGGAGATGTGAGCAAAGGCCAATACAAGTCAAATATGCGTCCACATAGTGCCTTGCAAAGTATTACAGCATTTATTGTCCGGTACAACATACCCTTTTTCTTTCCTGGAAGCAGGGCAGGAGCCGAATATTTAACTCATAGCTTGCTGTCAAAATACATCTATGAGCAGGGAAGAGATAATCAAAAAAATTGTAAGCAGTTGGAGGTATCGAATGAGATATGATGAGCAGTATGCAGAAGAACGTCGGCAGGAGCTGGAGAGATACGACAGAACCATCCAGAAAGTACAGGATGATCTCCAAAAGAATCAAAAGGAACTTGAGGGAATGGAAAGGCAGAAGCCAGAGTTTTTCGCTCAAGCCATGTTGGATAACCAAACTGATAAAATAGCTGAGTTCAAATCCAAATTAGCTGAATATCGTGAATCGTGTGATGACCTTAAAATAGCCCTGGAGGGACTTCAAAGTATAAAAGACCGACGTACTAAACAAACAGGGAATGAAATGCAATGGCTAAAGAAAGCTCGAAAAGTAGTAGATCAGGCTTATGATAACTTGCAGACAGGTGAGGTAGGGAATCATTCATATTCAGGGAAGAGTGACTCTGATTTCAAAGCAGCTGTACTGCATGAACTTTCTAGTTGGAGGGAAGAGGCCAGGAAGCTGGGCGAAGAAGAGGAACTGTTAGCCAAGGTAAATGAAAGCGGTATCCAAGTTGGACAGGAGGTAAAAAATGAGTAGTGCAGCTTATGAAGCCTTTTTGACCAAGTTGAGGTATCATATCCCAAACTTCAATGAGATAGACAGCAACCCTGAGTTTTTGAAGTGGTGTGACAGGAAAGGAATCAACCTGGAGAGTATTGCCGAGCGCATGGATGCAGAGGAAGCTATTAGGGTATATAGGGCATTTACCCAGGAGCGGGGGCAACAGCAGGGGTACTGGACTAGGCAAAAGATTAAGGAGGCCTACGATAAGCAAATGCGGGGTGAATACTCGGATGATGAATTTAAACAGATTGAGCAAGACATATTTAAGGCCTTGCGAGAGAATAGAGTAAAATAGGGTAATTGTATAACAATATATTAGAACAGGAGGTACAGTATGCCAAATTCATATTATGGTTTGCAACGGAATCCGCCACCACTTTTGTTGGGCAAAACAAAAACCAATGAACCTATACGGGATGCCACTTACAGGGAGTACGACTATTCCCCTGGGGTAGAGATAAGGCAAAAACCACTCAATAAGAGGAATCACCCTTATTTTCCACATGAGGACCCTACCACAAATTTATATCAATATGGAGTGCCAGCAAGCAGTGAAGGTGACCAGGACGATTTCACACCCAGCGAAAAACAAGTGATGGAAAGTGTATTGCAACAAACTGATGAACAAGCCCTGGACAACTTCATACAAAGATTGAACAAATACCGAAGGTTGAGGACACAAAAATCTCAAAATCAAAGACAGATTTAGAGAAAAGCATAAGTTCCTTGAAAAGACGTGTGAACAAACTGAAAACTCAGCCCTTACAGCAATGGAACAGGCTTGTGGAATAAGGCATTTGCCGGAAAGAGAATAGCAAGTCAACATCAGATAATGTGGAATTCTTGCCTATGAGGCGGTTTGACTGCCGATTTTACAGCCAATGCTTGGATGCTACAGTACAATCCGGGAATGACAATTTCTACTGTGATAATTGCCTGGACTATCAACCAAAGGAAGTTAAATACTCATCACACGAAAAAGCCGGACTACAAGCCTTGCTCCGGGCAATATTCACACCAGAGACTCCGAAAAGGCACAAGCCTTATGTAGATGTCCATAACCGCTGGAGGCCTTACAACTCATTTAGGGCGTACAGTAAAAAATAAGGTGTGCGCAAGACGCTCACAGCATTTCTGTAATGACGTTCCAGCCTGGCAGCTACACACAAATCCGGGTAGCAGCCAGACTTTCACTTTTGCAGCTTTCCAAACAAAAAACTCTGTATCAATACACAGCTACTGGACCTAGTCCGCGGTCCTCACGAGACGCAGGCCCATATCGAGGTTCTGGTACGACGGGCCGCGGTGGAGGCGATCGACAGAGCGGACGTACTCGGCATCGTTGAACCAGCTGCCGCCGCGCCCCACCCCCCGGTAGGAACCTGAAGATGGCCCTTGAGGATTATTCTTAGGGCTATTGGAATAATAGTCTTCGGAATACCAGTCAGAACACCACTCCCAAACATTGCCGGACATATCGTATATTCCTAAATCATTCGGAGACTTGATGCCCACTTCGTGGGTTTGGTCACCACTATTATCCGCGTACCAGGCCACACTGTCTACATCATCACCACCTGCATACTTCTGCTTCTTGCCAGCGCTGCGGGCTGCATACTCCCACTCCGCCTCAGTGGGCAAACGAAATTCCTTGCCCGTCTTTCTGGACAACCACTCGGCAAAAGCCCTAGCTCCGTGCCGGCTTACCTCCACCATGGGCTGCTCTGTATTGTGTGCTAATTCATTACCGGATAGAAAATATGAACCACCTCGATTAATAAGACAATATTCGATACCCAAGTTTACTCCATCTGTATTTCCGGTGGCTTGTAAAAATTTCCTATACTGATCTATCGTAACCTCGTACTTGCCTATCCAGAACCCATCCACGCATACCTCATGCACCGGCTTCTCGTCATCATTGCAATTATCCGTCCAACTTCCACACCCCATCTGGTAACACCCGCCCGGAACCCAGACAAACTCCATACCGGTATTTGGTTCTGTCCAGGTATCGCCCGCCTGAAGCTTTTTTCTTTTTGACTGTGGTTTCGTGCTTTTGGCTAAGGAGGTAAGTTTCAAAGATTTATCCTTCAGTGAATCTATATAATTTATGGGCATAGCGAAATTGAGATTTTGACCATAGTCTAAATAGGCTGTAGCAACACCAATAACCTTGCCAGAACGATTGAATATTGGTCCACCACTACTACCGGGTGAGATCGGAGCTGTTATTTGAATCAGTTTTATATTCTTTTCTTCCCTAACCCCACTTATGATACCTTTAGAAACGCTACCTTCCAAACCGGCCGGATTCCCTATGGCGACTATGTTTTCTCCAGCAGCTATTACGTCAGAATCACCGATGGGGAGTGATGGAGTATTTTTTAAAGATGTTTTTGCGACAAGCAAGTCTAGTTTAGCATTGGCTTTTGTTACTTCAACGATTTTTCCTTTTTTGCCTGAAGCAGTTTTCAGTATTGCGCTGTGGCAGCCCTCAAGAATATGAAAATTGGTCACGATGTCGCCTTCAGAATTTATAAAAAATCCACTACCTAAAGATAAGTGTTGACCGTTTTCGTCTAATGCAACAATTTCAACAACGGAGGGACTATATCTCTCTACGATTTCTGAAGTTGTCATTTCTGCAAATAAATGACCATTAAAAAAGAATAAAAGTAGCAAAATCAAAAAAATTTTAACAATTCTTAATCTCATACTATCCTCACTATAAATAATTCATATCCGACTTTCTTTTACAGCTATTGGATAACATTTATTAGAATGTTCTAGCAGATCCATGACCATCTTCTTTATAAGAAGCTGGGTCCCTGGCTTTTTCTTTTCTCTGGGGCCAGCAACATTTAACACAAAAATCTCGTGCTCCCATCCCCAATCCATATTATTTGAAGATCTTGATTGAGTGCATGTGTATTCAGGTCAATTGTCATGTAAGGCTTATTATGCTTTTTAGCTAACTTTACAGTCAGTGCAGTCCCGCCCGTAGGATTACCGTATGCCCTGTTTTTTTTATAGTTAGAGGACTAAATTTTATCATCATAGCTAATTATTATTCAATAACAAATTTTCTGGTGATTATTTTTTATATACTATAGGTGAAAGGTTGAAGAACAATCTGAGGGCGTGGTAGAATCTACTGAGCAAGAATTCCAACAAAAGGACAAACAAGGACGAAAACGGGGTGGACGAAGAGACCAAAAAACTGTTTCAGAAGATAAAACAGTTTCAATCCCGGAGGCCAAGCGCAAAACAATCAACCGAATCATCGGCGCAGCAGGAAAACCAGTCCTCTTCGACCAACAATTCCAATTCCGATAATAATTAGAACTGTCACTATTAACATCTGGACGGAGGGTACTAGTGTCAAACTTTGGTTTAAAACATTCTCCCGCTTAAAAGGGTTTGGGATCATTTAATTATTAACCGAGTTGCAGCTATTGTGGCAGTATCCCAACAAAAGGAGAAAAGGGATGGCAAGTAAGGAAGCCAAGGAAAACGCACGGAAAGTAGTCGAAGCAGCACTAAGGTGGCAGAATCAGAAGCCAAGCGTGAAGCAATCGAAAAAGTCATCGACACACCAGGAAAATCAGAAACAAGCATTTTCGAACGATGAATCTAGTTCCGATAAGAGTTAGACTGCCACTATTTGTCTTTTGGAGAATAAGTAAATTTTAAATGATGTACTTCGTTATCTATATTTACATCTACCGATAAAATAGTCTTATCTTTGGGAACAGGCAAAGGCTCAACTACAATATAACCTCCATGGGTTTGAGAAGGGAATATTGTTTCCTTTTTTAATATTGTATTGCTTAATTTATTTAATTGTCTTTCAGTGCTTCTTTTAATGCGGTTGATATCATTAATTGTTTGTTGATTAGCTTGCATTTGAGCTTGGAAATTTTCATAAGAATCATAAGTATAGCCAGAATAGGTGCTACTTGCTCTCCCTCTATAACCATTTGAGTTATAGAAGTTTGTGTTTACATTACCGCTATGATATTTATAACCAGCCTGATTAGCTTGCATTGTTCTACCTATTCCACCCAAAGCAGCAGCTAAAGCCAAACTTTGCCGTCTTTGCTTAGCTTCGGCAACTAATTCTTTATATGAATGTACTTTTAAATTTTTGTCATCAGTTTTTATTGTAATATTGTCAGTAGAGAAGTTGAATTTGTTACTTCCTTTGTTTTTTACTGATATAACAAATTTAGCCCTTTTATTCGAAGTGTAGTTATTCATTAATCCCCTTACACTTACTAAATGTTTTTTATTTGAAATCAAAGTTGGTTGTCCTTCTTTATATATAGAGTGTTGGTTATTGGTTTTTTTGGGGGATATATTATATTTAGTAGCACATCCTGTTGATAAAAAAACCATGACTAACATAACAATTGTTCTTTTCATGCTTATACTCCTTTTGTTTAATATTTCCCAATAAATTAAAGGCAAATTTAAACTTTAAATTCTACCCTATGGCATTGTCCGGAAATCTGTCAAACTTTTTCACATAGAGCGCACAGTACCGACAAAAACTTTCTAAACAGGCAGATACATCCCTGCGGATTCTTTGGGACGCACATGAGTATACTTTCCGGTGGTGGCCAGGTTGCTATGGCCCAATGTGTTTTGTACCACATGAATAGGCGCTCCCCTGTCCAAAGAATGACTTGCGCAAGAGTGGCGCATAAAGTGAGGGGAGACTGCTTTCTGGATGCCTGCCCTTTTTGCAGCTCCTTTCACGATATGCCATATCATATTAGCTGTTAATCCACGCTGTTTGTTCCTGGAGACGAACAGAGGCTTTTTCGGGTATATCTCTTCTCCATGCAAACCTTTTATTTCCTCCCATACTGAATCCGGTATAAGCACATGGCGAGTATCCCCACCTTTTCCAAACAGGGTAACAACTGCGCCTCCGTCACATTCGGAAAAATCTCTTAGCTTGAGTTCGCTGACCTCTGATGCCCTTGCGCCAGTACAGTACAAAAATTTGAGTAGGACCCTATTCCTAGGACTAGGCTCAAGATGTATCATTGCTTGAACCTCGGACTCGGTGAGGATCCTTTCAGCCAGTTTGTCCTTGACCTTTTTCCCCTCGATAGCAGCACCGGGATTGAAAGCGATATATCCAATCTTTTGAGCAAAGGACAACAGACTTTTAACAGTCATTAGATAGGCATTTTGTGAAGCGGGTTTAAGTTCCCTTCCCTCTAGGTAATCCTGGAACTTTTGGAGATCTGCCAGGGTGATAAACTGGATTGGCTTTCCGACATACTCCAAGAAAGTATTGATCTGTTTTTTGTATGCGGTGATGGTACGCTCACTTTTTCCATGCAGCCACATATCCAGTAATTGACTGTCATTATTTGCTTGGTTGTTTACCTGCCTGGGGTTAGGATTTTGTTCCTGGACTAAGGCTAGAGCTGACATTTTGTATCCCCCTTGGTTATGAGTTCAAAATAATATGTCTTAGATTGAAAAGCTGATGTTTATATTTGTAGCAAATTGTTACCTATTGTCAAGTATTGTTAAGAAAGTAAATAAAAAATTTTGACATTACTTGACAGTAAAAAGCAGTTTATGTATTTTGAACTCGTTAACATATATCGGGAGGAATACCATGCAACAAAAATTAACCACAAGACAGGTTGCCGACCAGTTTCAAGTCTCTGATGCAACAGTTCACAGGTGGATTAAGCAGGGGAAGCTACGAGCCGCTAAAGTAGGCAAAAGTTGGAGAATTGACCAGAAAGACGTTGATGCTTTCTACGAAACCCATGTTCAGACAAGCAAATAATTTTTCGGTAGGCCCAATATAAATACCCTGGAAGTGATACGGCACTCCCAGGGTGAACACAAAAACCTAACAGGGAGGTTTTTATGTCTAAGGAAAGTCTAAACACTCAACCCGGTAATGGCAAGAGTTCACTTCATGAGATTTACGCAACCTTGGATCTGGTGAGCAGAAGATTAAAATTTTTGGATCACTCAACTGAAATGCTGAACGAATCTCCACATGATATATCTTATGCTTTAGATGGGTTGTCCTTGGCAATTTCGGATGTTCACAAAGAGGTTGATTCTGCACTCGAGGAACTCAACAAGCATTTTGGACAGGGGGAGGGCAGCCATGAGTAAAGACACTATATACATTCAAGAGCAATCTATTGGTGATGCCCTAGAAGAACAGCTGGATTGTATAAGCTCAATAAATCGAATAAGTGACGTACTCGAAAGATATATTTCTTGTGATGGATCCATAGATAAAATTGCTGGATTGCAATATTTGTTAAGACAAGTGAGTAGCAGCTTGGACAAGGTGTATGAAACATTAGAGCAATCCGGAGTTGAAAATTTCGAGCAAGAAAAGGCACTTAAGGCCAATATCGAAAATGTGGTTAAAAATATTCCAAAAGATGAAAGTATAAACTATTCTTCGTATTTGCTCCAGGCTATTGAAGCCAAACTCGGTAAAGGTACAGTTGAGATCATGTATAAGCAGATAGAGGAAAGACTTGAGCAAGGAGAATGGTTGTAAACACCAAGGCCGGCTCTGACTTCCAGGGCCGGTTATATTTTACTAATGTAACGATGCAAAAAAAACAAACAAATGAGTGTTTAATTTCAGATAGTTATTAAACTTAATCTCCAAAAAGGTACTCCTTATTGGACAGTTTTTTAACTCATAGGGCAAATTTACAATATATTTAATAAGTTGTTTCAGCAAAGATCCTGCTGCTAAGATGAATGTTGATAAACTAAAAATCCGTCCAAAAAATCCATACCTTGTTGGACAGAAAAAGTTAAAACCGGAAATAATAGGGATTTTACTTAGAGGCAAAAAAAAGACTGACAGACTAAAGGACGTCCAAAATATGGGTAAAACCTTTTTGGACAAGGCTGTCCAAAAAACGGAGCCTTGTTGGACAACGGA
>Ga0207714_1001540_pt1 | contig 14799 bp, 11 predicted proteins | sample PonA232FremontCA_2_FD_187270 | JGI IMG/M metagenome (GOLD analysis project Ga0207714, IMG submission 187270) | Marine sediment microbial community from Fremont, CA, USA - Pond A23 Sediment 2 (SPAdes) | ecosystem: Environmental > Aquatic > Marine > Unclassified | place: USA: Fremont, California... | reverse complement strand
CCTCGCGCTGGGTCACCACGTAGGCGACCCACTCCCCGTCCGGGCTCGGGCGCACGTCATCGATTTCCCGAAGATTGAGGGCGTCGCTGACCGTCACGCGACTGGAGTCCAGCGTAGCGTCGCCGGCTTGGGCGAGGGCGTCGGAGGCAAGAAGGGAGGAGGTGATGAGGAACACCGCTACGGCGATTCTGAACAGTATCGATGGGAAGGAGGAGCGCTTCATCGGCACGATGTGGTGGCGTAGTGGCGGAGAGGCTTTGTGGAGGTTCTCTCGGAAGAGAAACGATGTCGGTCTGGAAGCGAAAGTATCCGCCTGCACTGATTGCATCAACCATTGCTGTTGGCCACCGGCCGACTCTCACATGGTAATGCTCCTCGAGGCCAAAGCTCTTTCCTTCAATGGTCACTACACCTCCTGATGTGTGTAGAGCGGAACGAGACGCCCTCTTCAGTTACTGCCTCATTTCTGCTCATGAAGCGCGTTTCTCTTCTGCTCTGCTTCCTTGCCGCCACGTTGCTGGCCGCCTGTGAGATGCCGTTCGGCTCCGGGCCCGGCGGCGGGGACGGGTCCCCGCCCGAACTCGTAGATCAGGTAGAGATCGACCCCGGCCTCGTCGCCGAGCTTTACATGCCGGAGACGGTCCAGCCGGCCGACTCCTTCGAGGCGCGTCTCCGCATCGAGAACCAGACAATGCGTGGCTTAGGCCTCCGTACACCGAGCGCCTGCCTGGCCTACCCGTCGGTTTACTACGCCCACCACACAAACGGGCCCAGGGAGCGCGCCGAGATAGTCGGCACACAGCTCCTCTGCGCCGCGGTTGTGACCGACAGGGACATCGGCGCTGGCCAGGCGGAAACGGCCACCTACGACCTGCAGGCGTCTCTCTCGGGGGCGGAGGGCACCGAGCCGGCCCCGCCGGGCAGGTACCGTCTCGAACTCAGCCTCGACTGGACCCTGGAGGGGAGAGACGTCGAGAAGGTCCTCGACGGCCAGTTTGAGGTCGCCGTGGGCAGTTAACTTCCGTTATTGCAAAATATAAACACCTCCATTGGAGGATGGAGCCAATCCCCAATCGGCCACCACCAACCAGCCCGCAACAACAGGCGTAGCAGGAGAGGTGGGGCCCGGATTCCTAGTCGGGGAGCTTGTCCTGCAATAACGGCAGGCCTGGTGCCATTCCCATGGAAGCCAGTGGCTTCTATCGCCGGAGGTTAGCGGCGGCACGGGAGGGGCCCGGCTCGATCTTGTAGAAGAAGCGGGCGGCGCCCCGCTCGTCGGCCGGGGCCCGGTCGAAGTCCTCCCGCTCGGCTTGGCCCGCCCTGATCAGGGCGTCTTTTCGCTCCTGAGAGACCTTCGTCCCCGGCTCGGGGAGGGCCGGGGCGCTTTCTCCGTCGGCAGAAGTGGGGCGCTCTGCTCCACTGGGGGCGGCCTCCGGGTCGCCGCCGGGCGCTTTCGAAGGGGATCCTTCGGAGGGGGAGGGAAGGGCATAGCCTCCTTCGATGGCGGCGGCGAGCCAGGCCCCGCTTTTTTTGACCTGCTGGGCCCGCTTTCGGTAGAGCTGGAAGTTCGCTTCGATCCTGTCGGCGGAGTATCGGCCGAGAAGCTCGGGGATGCGCCGCGGCCAGACGCCGGCGTTGGCGAGTTTCTGGCCCAGGGCCCGCTTTCGGTCGGAAAAGCCGGTGAGACCTAAGTCTTCGGCGCTGCCTTGGCCAGCTCCCCGGGGGCTTCGGTGGGACACCCGCTCCGGTCGAGTCTCTTCCGGCCGGGACTTCGAGGCGGGCCGCCCTGCCGAGGGCTGAGAAGGGGTTTCCCGACGTCGCACAGCAGAAGTCCCACCTGGGAAGGGCGGCTTCTCCTGAGAGGCCTTAGCCCGTTTGGAATTGGCAGTATGCTTTGCTGGTTTCTCAAAAAAGCTCTCTTTCTTTCTTCTACGGGGGGGGCCAGATTGTTGGCGATCGGGGGCCAGATCGTTTGGGATGCCCATCGAAAAAAAGACTTCGGCCTTCTTCTCGACGGTCAGTCTTCCCGGCCCTGAGCCACGCTTGTTCGGGCCCGTCTCCGTGGTGAGACGCTCCGACCGGAAACGGTAGTGGTAGGCGCCCGCGGTCGGACGCCGCCGCTGAATCCACCTGCCTTGAAGCCCTTGAGCAGCAGTTTTCACAGCCGACTGTGACCGGCCGGTGAGCTGGGAGAGATTCGGTGTCGTCAGCCGGGCCCACCGCTTATGCTCAGGGGCCCTAGCGCTCGTGTCTGCCGGGTCGGTGGTCCAGCCCCAAGTCGCTCGCAGGACGGCCATCACGAGCCGAAGCTCTGTGCCCGAGAGGGCAGGGGCATCCTCAAAGAGATCCGTCGGCACGTAGGTAAACCGGGAGGAGGGGACCCCGATCTCTAACGTATGCTCGTAGCTCCGGCCCGAGCGACCTATGGAGACGTAGCCCTCGGACTCCAGTTCCTGAAGCCCGTCGCGCGTGCCCTGCCCGGAGAGGCCACACTCCGCCTGAATATCAGCGCGGGAGAAGGTTCGATCCGGGCACACCCAGGTGGATGTCTCTGGGTCAAAGCGGAAGCTGAGTCGAATCAGGCCCAGGAGACTGCGGAGGGCCGAGTCCGAGAGGCCGGCCATCGCCGAGAAGACCGCGTCGGGGATCGGCATCCGGACGAAGCCCTCCGGAAACGGCTCAACGGCTTCCGCCGAGAGATCCGGAGGAGGGCCGCCACCGTGGCCGGAAGGCGGGGAATCGGCGTTTCTAGCAGTCTGATCGGGGAATTTGGCCGTGAAGATCCCGGAAGAGCCCCCGGAAATGGCCGAATTGGGCCGATCCTCGGAACGTTTGGGAGGAGGCCCGTTAGAAGGGACTTGAGGCATGAGTCCGGCTCGTGTCTCTAGTGCAGCTGGTCCAAGCGCACGATTTTCGCCCTGTCGACTGTGTCAGCAGTCGACAGGGCTTTTTCTTTACGTCAGCAGTTTCTTTACGTCAGCAGTCCATCTCTGAGCGTCTCACTACGGTCGGGCGCAAAGTTGTCTTGTCAAAATAGAAAAGCCTCCAGGCCGGGGCGCATGCTGCCGGAAGTTGGGGGACCGTGCCTGAACAAGCTCAGGCATCCGACAGCGCGAGCGGAGCGAATCCGCTGGCGCCCCCACCTGGAGGCTCTCCAGATAGGGTACCATATGTGATGTTCGACGTGGCTTGTTAGTAGGCAGCCGAGCTCGGGGTCCCAAACCTTACTCGACCGCGGGCCTTTGCCCGAAGGATCTTCTTCGAGGCACAAGGCCGTCACGTCACCTTCTACGATAGGAAAGGAAGGAGGATAACGTCAAGTCTTCCGCGGGCGAAGGGCCAGGGAGGGCCCAGTGGGCTACTCCGGGTCCTCGCCCTCCAGGCGCCCAGAGGTGAGGTAGGCCCGAAGCACGTCGTTGATGCGGTTCTGGTAGCCGCGGCCACCAGCCCTACCCGCCACCAGCCCTACCCGAAGCGATTGCGGACCTCTTCGCGAATGTCCTGCACGTCCGCCCTCAGCCCGCGGACGGCGAGGTGAACCGTAGCGAGAAGGGGCGGAATGCCTTCCGTGTCGCCCTTGCGCATCATGTGAGCCATCTCGCTGGTCGCCTGCCCGAGGCCCTTGAGGTTCTCGTCTAAGACGTTGAGCTGACGGACCGGCCTCTCAGCGGAGCTAAGGTTGGCAAGCGGATTGGCGCTTTCATCCCGCCCTGTGTCATCCTGGGTGGTCCCACCCTCAGCGGTGTCGTCCTGAGTGGCGTCATCTTGAGTGGTATCGTCCTGCTTGTCGTCTTGGCCTTGCGGGCGATCCATTGGCAAAGGTCGGATTTTAGCAAAGGTCGGCTTTTGGGGTCGTGGGCGAGAAGTAGCTGAGGCAGGCTGAGCCGCATAGGCTGAGCCGCAGACGCCGGCTGGGCCGCAGAAGCCGGGCTACCGGCGGCGGCGCTGACAGGGCCTGGCCTGCCCCCGTAAGCTAAAAGGCACACGCAAAACGTGCAAAACACACTTATTTCGCCTGGAAGAGGGCCTTTCGTGTCCGGATGTTTGGGACATGACCTCAAACGACGGCTCCTCCGACAGCTCCGGCTCCTCCCGCGGCCCTGGCTCCTCTAGCGGCCGAGGCTCCCGTTCCGGCGAGGGAGAGCCCTTCGACCGGGAGCGGACGCTCGAGGCCCTCGGGCGAGCGGTTCGGCGGAGGCGGGAGGACCTCGGGCTCTCGCAGGAGGCTCTCTCGGCCCGGGCGGGTCTACACGAGAATTACGTCGGTGGGGTCGAGAGAGGAGAGCGCAACACCAGCATCATCAACGTGCTGAAGCTGACCGGCGCCCTGGAGCTTCGCCCGTCGGAACTGATGAGCCGCCTGGAGGCGGAGCTGCGGCTGATGGACGAGATCGAAGAATAGGGGCTGCCCGGCGATTCCCCGGAGCAGGCGACGCTGCCGACCTCTCAGGCACCTCTCCCAGGCGTTCCGTTCAGGAGCGTTCCGTTCAGGAGCGGAAGACCCGCAGCGCCCTTACCTACAGCGCCATTTTCTACCTGACCGGCCTGCTTTTTCTTTTCCTCGGGGGGCTCTATCTCAGCGGAGGAGAGGGGGTCCCCGGCCGGCCCGCCGGCTGGTCGGGAGGGGCCTCCGGGGCCGCAGGTTGGATGGGCGAAGTCGCCGGCGCCTCCGGCCTGTCGGCCTTGTGCCTGTCGGCCCTGGGGGAGCACCTGGGAGGCCTCGGGGGCCCGGTGCCTAGCCGGCGGGAGTGGAGAGGGGCCCTGCCTTTTCTGTGGTTCCGTTCCTGCTGGTCGGAGCGGGCGTGGCCTGGCGGGCGCGGGCCTCCTGGGCGGAGAGCGCCGTCCTTTAGGTTGCGGTTGCTGGGTTGCGGTTGCCCTCGGCCTGTGGGCGTCGGGCCCGGGCGGAGAAGGTCTCTGGGAGGCGCTCCGGCAGATCAGTTGGATTTGGGAGGGTGTCCTCCGGGGGCGCCCGCCGCCGGGCTGGGGCGGCTGGCGGCTGGCACACAGGTCCCGTTACTTTGTCCTGCTGCGTTGGCCAGTGCGGCTGCTCGGGCGTAATAACAGAACCGAAGTCAACAGCGGAACCGAGGGTGATAACGGAACCGAAGGCGCCGGCCCAGGCGCCCGGAGACGGCCCCGAGCGAAGCGCCACGGGGGCCCATCACGGGGGCTCGTCACGGGGGATCCCATCACGGGGGGACCCCAGAGGTGCCCCCGACAAGCGTGTTCGTCGGCGTGGAGAACGGAGCGAGCGGGCGATGCCCATCAGAGGGGGCGCCTGCAGGGAGGCGCCGTGAGCTTCCGGGCGGCGTTTAACAGCAGGGGCTGAAACAGCAGGGGCTGAGGGCCTCGACGGTAGAAAATGGCCGAGGCTGAGGTTGTTGGCCGGTTCAGTACGGTCAAGCGAGCGAGAGGCTATGAGCCGGGATTTTTTTTTCGTAACACCGGCCCGAATGTTTTTGGTAACACCTGTTGAGGTTGGGTGGGGGGTCGTTCCGTTGCTAGGAATGTTTGATGTGGTTCTTTTCCCGTAGCACTTTTTTTGTAACACCGGGTAGTAACACCAGGCCAAGCATTTTTTGTAACACGACGCCAGCACGCTCCCGGGCGCCCGGATGGGCGGCATTCTCCGTCCTGCAGGCGGGGCTCTGCCAGGTCTGGTTCAGGCAGGCATAGTCTCTCAGGCAAGCACAGTCGCCGATCGGGACAGTCGTCGATCGGGGGAGGCAGCCTGCCACCGGCCGAAGCCACCTCCCTGAACGCCTCCTCGACGAACGTCTCCTCGCCTGCGCCTGGGCAGAGCCGACCCGTCGTCCGAGGCCACCTCGGATTGCCCTGCCTTCGGGCCTTCCCGGCTACCGCAGTCGCCCGAACCGGCGTGATAACGGAAACAGCAGGCGCAGGAGCCGAAACAGGAGCGCCAACAGGGACACTCAGCTGTCGAAGCAGGCCCGGGCGAAGCGCCACAGGGGACCCGTCACGGGGAAGCGGGGCCGCCGGTAGTCAGGCCCGTTCTATCTCAGTCTCGTTCTATCCCGGTGCAGCGGCAAATTTCCGTTATTTCAGATAACGGAAGCTGCTGTCATGGGGAGGGAGAGAGCGGCCGGAACGATCGATTTCGGAAATAATTCAGGTTTCTGCACCTGGGCTTTTCGTGTGCGCAACACAGGCAACACAGGCAACACAGGCAAGGAGTAGGTGTGCGCCGCAAAAACCTCCCAGGCCAGGTCGACTCGCTCTACCCACACCCAGGTGTCGCGTCCTAATGTGCCTCGCCATACTTGCCTCACCTCGCCATGACCGACGAGCGCGGTGATCCCGACGGTCAGGATCAAAACAGCCAGAAAGGGGGTCGCCCGCGGAAGGATCCGGCCGATCGGCGCAGCCTGACACACGGCCTCCGGCTCTCCCCGAACGAAAAGGAGAAGCTGCAGACGCGGGCCGAGGAGGCGAACCTGAACCTGTCGGAGTACGTCCGCAGGCAGGCGCTGGGGAAGCCTCTCAAGACAGACGTCGAGCAGGAGACGGTTCGGCAGTTGAACCTGATTGGGGTCCAGTTGAAAACGCTGATCGAGGAGGCCGAGCGCGGCAGTTCTCTGGAAGAGGAGGCCGAAGCTATCGCAGCCCAGCTCAGGGAGGTGACCAAGAAAATCGACACGCGCAGGCAGTCTTAGCTGGAAGTTGCCCTGGCCGGAAGTTGCCCACCTAGTAGCCCTAGCAAGGAGCGCAGATCGATGATCATAGACTCGGAGACGAACGCTCGGTTTGCAGGCTCGGTGGGCTACATCACCGACGAGAACGCCGGTGGAGAATCAGAATCCGGGCTGCTGGACCGCGCCAGGAGCGCCTTCGGACTGGAGAACGGGGGAGAAGACACGCGGGTAAGCACAGTCGAGATGAGGAACCTCTTTCACGAAGAGGATCCGATGGAGGCGGCGCGCGAGATGCAGATCACCGCCAATGCCCGGAAGAAGGTCGAGTATCCGGTCTACTCCATTTCTCTTTCCTACCACCCGCGGGACAACCCGACCGACCGGGAGATGGTCGAAGACATGGACGCCTTTCTCGAGCGCAGAGGCCTGGTGGAGCATCAGGCCGTTTTGGCAGTCCATCGAGACAAGAGGCACCCCCACATCCACGCTACGGTGAACCGGGTGCACCCCTCCGCGGAGAAGACCTGGGAACGCTCCTTCGACTACTACCAGAACATGAAGGTGTGCCGGGAGCTGGAGCGAGAGCGAGGGTGGGTCCAGGTGGAGAGAGACGAGGAGGCCGGGCGGATTGCAGACTGGAAGCACCGGAGGAGAAATCAGACCGGAAAGATACCGTTCGGTCAGGTGGTGCGGCTGCGAGCCGAGGAGGTCTTTGCCGAGTCGGAGTCGTGGAAGGAGCTAAGACGTAGACTTGCAGGCTACGGCCTTCAGGTCGTCAAGGCCGGGAGCGGGGGCCGGGTGACGGACGGGGAGGAGAGCGCCCCCTTAAGTGAGGTCGCGAGAAAGTGGAGCTTCAACAGGTTAGATGCAAAGTATCCGGACCGGTTTGAGACCCACGAGCGGACCGGGGTAGAGCCTGAGCGGACTGAGGTAGAATCTGATCAGAAGCGGGGCGTGAGCGGGGAGGGCGAGGTCCTTCGGCACGAGCCGACGGGCGAGACGGTGAAGCTGTCGAACGTAGGTGAGGGGCACGAATTAACCGAACTTGAGTCTCAGTTTGGAGAACGGTATGCAGACTATCTGGAGCGCCGTGAGGAGATGGGTCAGCGGCTTGACGGGCAGCCTTCTGGAGGGCAGCCTTCTGGAGGGGAGCCTTCCGGAGGGGAACCTTCCGGAGGGGAGCCTTCCGGAGGGGAGCAATCCGAGGGGCGGGGGCAGCGAGAAGGGCCTGCGCGAGCGGCTGAAGGGTCGGGTCGAGGCGGAGAAGCGGAAGGTCAGCCAGCTAGAAGCGATCGAGAAGAGGGTCCGGGGGCTGGAGAGCGCGATCGTGAGCTTGAGGGAAGCGGTCCGGCGGTTTCACAAAAGGCTCAGCAAGGCGACGGAGAAGCAGGAGGGGATCCGGAAGATTCAGAGCGAGATCGCAGGCGGGCTGGAAGAGACGCAGAGGGGGGTGAAGCGGCTCTCGAAGACCATCCTCGAGCACGAGAGCGACCTGGTGGAGGTCGAGGAGTTGAGAAAGCAGCACCGGGAGGCGGCCAAGACGACGAGGAGGACTCTCCTCTTGGGGGCAGCGGTCGGCGGTCTGATCGGGGCACTGATCAGCGAGATCCCGATCGTGTGGGTGATGAGCAGCCTCTGGGAGAGGATTCAGAGTCTCTTGAGCTTCCTGGCGTAGACCCTGAAGAGGCCGAGCCGCTAGACGGTTCTGACGTGGAGCCCTTCGACCCGAGGGAGGTGGGCGTGGCAAGCGAGGAGGAGCTTCCAGGGGAGCCGATCGACCCGAGCCTCCCGGAGAACGAGATGCGGCAGGAGGCCCGGCGGTGGGTCGGGCGGGACCTTGGCCGGTCTCTGAGCGCGGAGATGACCGAGGAGGGAGAAGCTCTTGTCACAGACGGAAAAGACCCGATCGAGGAGGGGCTTCGCAGCGCCGAGACGAGGGAGCTGAAGAGGCGGATGTACAAGATTTCCAGGCACAAGAGAGAGGCGTACTACCGTAGGTCTGATCTTCCGACACCGGGGGAAGACGTGCCCGAGAAGAAGGTGCCCGAGACGGTGGAGCAGAAGCGACGGGCACTGACCGATGAGAGAGAGGCGGCTGAGGCCTATATCGATCAGATCCAGGAGGAGATCAATCGGCGCCCGACGGAGGCGGAGGCGAAGATCCGATCGGCCTTGATGGAGGCGAAGGATCTGGGGCGCGTTCTTGAGAGGGGGACTGTAAAGGAAGGGGTCATGGGCAAAGAGAAGCCCCTTACTGAGAGGCGCGCCCGGGAGAAGCGTGTCGAAAGAGCGCGGGCCCTCGACCGGGCCGAGGGGCGGCTCAGGAGCTTGGGGCCGGAGGAGCGCAGGGAGATTTGCCGGCGGATCGAGGAGAACCGCCCCGGTCTGGCCGAGGTGCTTGAGGAGGCAGAAGACCCGAGCCGCCAGAGCGCCGATCAGATGGAGAAAAAGCAGGCCCGGAGGCGAAGAGGGCGGCACGCGAGCAGGGCCAGGGGTCGGGTCGAGGACCACCTGGCCCGCGCCAGGCGAGCGGAAGAGAGGGGCCAGAAGGCCCGGAAGCACGAGGCCCTCGACGCAGCGGAGAAGGAGATCGAGGAGCTCTCGCTCGGTACCGATATGACCGAGAGAGAGGCCGAAAAAGCGGTGGCGGAGGGCCTGAGCCGGGAAGAGCGGTCGCTTTTAGGGGAGGCGACAGACCCCGGGCGGCCGAGCGCCGATGAGATCCGAGGAAAAGGCGGCCAGGGCAAAAGCAGTAGCCAGGGCGAGGGTAGCGGCCAGGGCGAGGGCAGCAGTGAAAATAGGAGCCAGGACGAAATCGAGGATCGAGGCCGGGGTTGGGAGCAGGACCGGGGGCCAAGCCTCTAGCCTAGCAGGCGGGTAGGGCGGGCCCCATCCAGGGAGGTGGCCAAAAGGCACCTGTACAACATGCTTCACGACCATGAGCCAAGCAGGAAGCAGAGTGAGCGCCCGGTCATGAAGTGGGCCCTAGAGGTGCTAAAGGGGGGCAGATGCTGGACTTTCAGTGGATCCGCGCGCTTCTAAGCGAGGAGAAGTTTCTCGCCCGGAAGAGGGCGCTTGAGGTACTCGCCCGCATTGACAAGCCCTACTACACAGAATCAGATATCGAAGAGCTACGGGAACTGGAGGAAAGGGTCTCCTCGGGGTACTTTCGGGATACGTGCAAAATGTCATCGTAGGAGGGGCAAATCGGCCACGCGTTGCCCTAGAAGCGGGTTTTCTGCCGCCACGCATCTCTGGCGCAGGTGAGAAGCGGCGGCGGCCGAACAGGTTTTCCTGTCTGGCCGAAGCACGAACCGCCCTCAGAAGCCTGAGAGTCCGGCTTCGCCTCTCGTTCGGGCACTCATTCCGGATAGCGGGCTTGTGTTGACAAATTACATGTATTCCGAAAGTACCCCTGGTAAGGCGCCCGATGTGGGTTTTTTTCTTCGGCCCCAATACACCTGCTTGGTCCCTACATGCCTGGTCCTAACCGCCCGGAAATGAACGACGATTGGGGCTTGCCAGTCGCGCCAATGATCGTACACATCGCCCTTCCCCATCGGGCTTCTGATGTCGATGTTGCCTTGCGCGCTGACGAATCGGGTGCCCAAGTGATCAAATTCCTCGAGAGACCGGGTCAGAGGGATGGGAGAGCCTCCTCGACTACTGCGAGAGAGACACTTGGGCGATGGTGCTGATTCACCGGGCGCTCCCGGAGATCGCCCGGCCAAGCCAATAGGCCTGAGAGCGAGCGGCTGGAGTCCATAGCACTGGATTCATTGTAATGGGGTGGCGGAAGTCCTTTCTTAACGGCTGCCTCCCATCATTCACTTCTGCATTGTCGACTGCTCGTCTCTCAATGGAAGATACGACCATCGCCCCCGGCGCCCGCGTTCGCATCCGCGATGCCGAGTGGCTCGTGAAGCGCACCGATCGCACGTCCGACGGGGGACAGGTCCTCGATGTGGTGGGCCTTTCGGAATTGGTGGAAGACCAGGAGGCCCGATTTCTCCGCGAACTGGAGGAGGACACCCTCGAGATCATCGACCCGGCGGAGACGGAGCTGCGTCAGGATACGTCCGCCAGCTTTCGCCAGTCGCGGCTCTACATGGAAAGCCTGCTCCGGAAGCGGGCCCCGACCGACGAAAAGCTGCACGTCGGCCACCGGGCGGCCATCGACCCGGTCCCGTACCAGTGGGAACCGGCGCTTCAGGCCCTAGAGCAGCCCCGCCAGCGCATCCTCATCGCCGACGCGACGGGCCTCGGGAAGACGATGGAGGCGGGCATCCTGATGAGCGAACTGATCGAGCGGGGCCGCGGGAAGCGCATCCTCGTCGTGGCGCTCAAAAGCATGATGACCCAGCTCCAGAAGGAGTGGTGGAGCCGGTTCACCATTCCGCTCGTGCGCCTCGACTCCCGCGGCATCCAGCGCATCCGCCAGCGGATTCCCGCCAATCAGAATCCGTTCTACTACTACGACAAGACGATCATCTCCATCGACACCCTGAAGCGGGGGGCCGAATACCGCACGTACATCGAAGACGCGAACTGGAACATCGTTGTCGTCGACGAGGCGCAGAACGCGGCCAAGCGGGGCTCTACCGAGTCCCAGCGGCACCGCCTGGCCGACCAGCTCTCCCGCCGGTGCGACACGATGATTATGCTCTCGGCCACCCCGCACGACGGGAGCCCGGAGAGCTTCGCGAGCCTCATGAACATGCTCGACCCGACGGCGATCGCGAATCCCTCGGACTACTCGCGGGAGGACATCGACGGCCTCTTTGTGCGCCGCTTCAAGGGCGACATCAAGGACCAGGTCGACAGCGCCTTTTTGGACCGAGACATTGGCATCTGCGCAAAGGACTCCACCGAACAGGAAGAGACGGCTTACGACACGCTTTCGGGGCTCGACTTTACGGCGATCGACGAGGAGGGGAGTGGGGACATGCTCTTCCGCACCACGCTGGAGAAGGCGATGTTCTCCAGCCCGGCCGCATGCCTGGAAACGGTCGAAAACCGCATTGGTCGGCTGGAGGCAGAGGAGGACCCCGCCTACCAGCACGACCTTCGCCAGCTTCGGACGCTCGCCGATGAGCTGAGGAAAATCGGGCCTGGGGCGTTCAGTAAATACCAGCGGCTCCTCGAACTCTTGAAGGGATCCGCCGGCCTGGATTGGGACGGATCGGACCCCGAAGACCGTCTCGTCCTCTTCAGCGAGCGGCTCGAGACCCTCCGCTTCCTGGAGGAGCACCTCCAGGCGGAGCTGGACCTGCCGGAGGGCGCCATTCAGAAGCTGCACGGCGGGCTCTCGGACGTCGACCAGCAGGCGGTGGTAGAGGCCTTCGGGAAAGACGAAGAGGACGTGCGCCTGCTTCTGGCGTCGGACATCGCCGCGGAGGGCATCAACCTGCACTACCTCTGCCACCGGCTCATTCACTTCGACATTCCGTGGTCACTGATGCTGTTTCAGCAGCGCAACGGGCGCATCGACCGGTACGGCCAGACCGAGGCGCCGCAGATCCGCTACATGGTGACCACGCCCCGCAATGAGGAGATCCATGGGGACCTCCGCATCCTGGAGGTGCTCATCGAAAAGGAGCAGCAGGCGGAGGCCAACATCGACGACCCGGCGTCCCTGATGGGCGTCTACGACATCGACGAGGAGCAGAAGATCACGGCCGACGCCATCGAGAGTGGCCAAACGCCGGAGGACTTCGACGAGGACCTCCAGGAGGACGAAACGGACGTGATGGAGCTCCTTCTTGGCGATGATGAGGGCGAAGACCAGCGAGACCCGAGAGAGGACGTGGTCGATCCGCTGTCTCTTTACGACAGTGAGTTTGAGTACCTGGGGGCCGCGCTCCGGCACCTCAATAGTCACAAAGGCGCGGGGCTGGACTTCGACCTCTACGACAAGGACGACACCGTGCGTCTCACGGCATCGGAGGAGATCAAGGAGCGGTTCCGGCGCCTCCCCGATGAGGTCTGGCCGGCGGACAGCGTGTTCTTCCTCTCCGCCGACCCCGATGAGGTGCAAGAGTCGATTGTGGACGCCCGCAAGGAAGAGCACGCCTGGCCGCGGGTCCAGTACCTCTGGCGCCAGCACCCGCTCTCCCAGTGGGCCGGCGACAAAGTGGTGGCTAACTTCCGGCGGAATGAGGCGCCGGTGCTTCCCCTCTCGGCGCTCGGCTCGGGCGAGACGATCGTGCTCTGCTCCGGCAACGTGCCCAACCGCAAGGGCCAACCGGTGGTCAACGACTGGGTAGGGGTTCACTTCTGGAAGGATCTGGGGCCGGAAATTCTATCCTTCGAGGAGGTGCTGGAGGAGACAGGCCTGAACTCGGGGCGGCTTTCCAACCCCGCCCCGGACCTGGACCTTGGCGCTCTTCGGGACCTTGTGCCCCCGGCCGTGGAGGCGGCCCGGGACTGGATGGAGGCCCGCCGGGACGAGAAAAACGACCAGCTCAACGAAAAGCTCGACCGGTATCTTGACCGTCTCATCGAGCTTCAAGAAGAGCACGAGCGTCAGCTTGAGCTCAAGTACGCAGACAGCGACCGTCCGGCTTCCATCGTGGAACCGGAGAAAGAGAAGGAGAGGCGAGAGATCGAGCGCGTCTTTGACGACTTCTCCGAGTGGGCCAAGAGCACGATGAAAATTGAGGAGAAGGCCTACATTCAGGTGATTGCCGTGCTGACGGGGACAGGACTCGCTTGAAGCATTGACTCCGCGAGAACGAAACCATTGACCAATCCCTCACACGCATGGCGAAATGCACTAAATACCCTCCACGGATACGACAAGATTGCCATTCATTCCCCGCCCGAGGTGATAAGCGATGACGACGAAACCGAAAAGTGATTTCGATGCGGTTGCCATGAAGCGGCGGGCCGCACGCCGAATCCATGAGCATTTACAAGGAAAAGATATCAAAGAACGCCTCGACTACTGGAACGAGCGGACCGAGTCCCTCCGCCAGAAACAGGCAGAGCAGGAGGCGTCCTCTTAGGGGAATTTCATTCCAGGTCGAAGGGAGACCTTGGACGATTCCGTAGAGGCGCTCCGGAAACGCTTCGCTTTGTCTTCACGTTGGTGGTTCTGTATTGCATCCATATTGAATGCACTTCCAAACGATATGCCCACGCTCACCATCAAGGGGGTGCCGCCGGAGCTCCACGAGAAGCTGAAGGAGCGGGCCGAGCGCCACCGCCGCAGCATGAACAGCGAGCTGCTCACCATTCTGGAGCGCACGCTGACGCCGTCTCGCAAGTCCGCCGAAGAAGCCATCGCCGAGGCCGAAGCGCTCAACGACCGGATTGGAAAGACCTTTCCGGACATTGTCAACGAAGCGAAACGGAAGGGCCGAGCATGATCGTCGTCGACAACGATGTGATCAGTTATTTCTGGATTCGGATGGACGCCGATCGGGCATCCTTGGCCCAGGACGTTCGGGCACGCGATCCAGGCTGGGTCGCGCCTCGGGTCTGGCGCTCGGAGTTTCGGAACGTCCTTCGGGGCTATATGGCTGGCGATTACATGACCCTAGCCGAGGCTGTCGAGTACGCCCAGATGGCCGAAGAGGATCTCCACGGGAGCACCCGCCCGGTGTCGACCCCGCGGGTCCTGCAGCTGGTTGATGAGACCGACCACTCGGCCTACGACTGTGAGTACGTCGCCCTCGCCCAGGAACTGGGCGTCCCGCTCGTCACCGGCGACGAGACGGTTGCCGACCGGTTTTCCGAGACCGCGGTGCTCCTGGAGGACTACGCGGCCGGCTGACCGAAACGACGGGCGCCCCGCTACGCACGTTCGACTGCCCCATCTCTCACGCACCACGTCTCCCGCTTCATGGCTCTTGACCTCACGGGCATCCAGAACGAGAACGAATTCTACACCTCCTACTACCTCCGCGAGGTGCTAGAGAAGGATCTCAAAAGCGAGTTCGCTGATTGGGCGGAAGAATCAGCAACCGGGGAGGCGGAGCAGCCGCCCCATGAAGCGTTTGGTGGGCTGAGTGGCGCCTACTTTCAGAAGCAGAATCAACTTCTCGACGCCACCGGCGCGCGCCACCGCCTGGCGCTGCAACGCGACCTCTTGCGGCCCGTCCTGGAGACGCTCGGCTACGAGGTCTCGCCGATGGTGAAGAAG
>Ga0207714_1001539_pt1 | contig 14804 bp, 11 predicted proteins | sample PonA232FremontCA_2_FD_187270 | JGI IMG/M metagenome (GOLD analysis project Ga0207714, IMG submission 187270) | Marine sediment microbial community from Fremont, CA, USA - Pond A23 Sediment 2 (SPAdes) | ecosystem: Environmental > Aquatic > Marine > Unclassified | place: USA: Fremont, California... | reverse complement strand
GGCGGATGGGTCGGGTTCGCTTTCGGGCAAGCCATAACATGAATCCGAAACACGCAGATTTACGAGTTTTACTGCGAACGGTAACAATATGCCATAATATAAATTTAACACCAAACACTAAAAAGAGGCGGGATCGAAACGTTTAAACCCGATATTGCTTGCTGGTATCAACGGAACGTTGAAGTTCTTTTAGCCATTGGGGCTCCGCTTCATCGTTCCGTATGAACGTATGTATAGTGGAAATTAATCGACATGTCGTTTGTGCTGCTTCTTCTGCTTTGTGGCAGTCGACGCTATATAGATATGCCAATTTATCATAGTTGCCGAATTTTTCGGCGTGGGTGAAGGGGGAAGGACATACAATTGCGTCACGAAACAGCTCGACCTGATCTAAACAACACTTCACCGGATCAATATCTTGTTCCCATGATTCGTCTTCTGCTAAAATTTTTGCAATTTTATGAGCTTCTCCTTCAACGACGCATTCGGACTTAGCCCTTCCCTTCGGGAGGCTCGGCCTCCGGCGCCGTCTCGAAAAACAGCGCCAGCGCCTCGCCCGCGCCGTTTCGACCGTTTCGCCCTGGCTGGCGATGTCGAGGGCGGGGCACCATGCGACGTACCCCTCGCCCTCGCGCGTGATAACGGCCGTCAGGTCGCGGCGCATCGGTCCGGCCGCCGTCACGCCGCCGTGCCGCCGACGGTGATGGCGTCCAGGCGCAGGGTGGGCTGGCCCACGCCGACGGGAACGCCCTGGCCTTCCTTGCCGCAGGTGCCGATGCCCTGGTCCAGCTTCATGTCGTTGCCCACCATGGACACACGGGTGAGCGCCTCCGGGCCGTTGCCGATCAGGGTCGCGCCCTTGACCGGCGCGCCCAGCTTGCCGTTCTCGATCTTGTAGGCCTCCGTGCAGGAAAACACGAACTTGCCGCTGGTGATGTCGACCTGCCCGCCGCCGAAGGACACCGCATAGATGCCGTGGTCCACGCTCTCCAGGATCTCGTTCGGGTCCTTGTCGCCGTTGAGCATCACCGTGTTGGTCATGCGCGGCATGGGACTGTGCGCATAACTCTCGCGCCGGCCGTTGCCCGTGGCGGCCATGTTCATCAGGCGCGCGTTCTGCCGGTCCTGCATATAGCCGGTGAGAATCCCGTCCTCGATCAGCGTGGTGCGCTGGCACGGCGTGCCCTCGTCGTCCACGGTGAGCGAACCGCGCCGGTCCGCCATGGTGCCGTCGTCCACCACCGTCACGCCGGGCGCGGCCACGCGCTCGCCCATCAGGCCGGCAAAGGCCGAGGTCTTCTTCCGATTGAAATCGCCCTCCAGGCCGTGGCCGATCGCCTCGTGGAGCAGGATGCCCGGCCAGCCCGGTCCCAGCACCACGGGCATGGTGCCCGCCGGCGTGTCCACGGACTCCAGGTTCACCAGCGCCTGGCGCAGCGCCTCGTCCACCGCCGGCTGCCAGGTCGCGGGATCGAGGTACATGTCGTAGCCGGTGCGCCCGCCGCAGCCGTAGAAGCCGCTCTCCATCCGCTCGCCCTGGCCGCACACGACCTGCACGTTCAGGCGCACCAGGGGCCGGACGTCCGAGACGTGGTGGCCGTCCGGGCGGACGATGCGCACCGCCTGCCACTCGCCGGAGAGCGAGGCGCTGACCTGCTTGACCCGGCTGTCCTTCTGGCGCGCGTAGGCGTCGATGTCGGACAGGAGCTTGACCTTGGTCTCGAAGGGAACCGCGTTCAGCGGGTTCTCGTCGGTGTAGAGCAAGCGGTTGGTGCCGATGGGCGCTTGCGCCATATGCCCGCTGTGGCCCGAATGCACGGCGCGCACGGTGTCCCCGGCGCGCTTGATGGCGGCCTCGGAAAGCTCGTTGGCGTGGGCATAGCCCGCGGCCTCGCCCGCCACCGAGCGCAGGCCGAAGCCCTGCGACGTGTCGTAGCTGGCGCTTTTCAGGCGGCCGTCGTCATACGAGAGTCCTTCGCTCTGCGTATACTCCAGGAAGAGTTCGCCATCGTCCGCGCCGGCCAGCGTGTCGTCGACCAGGCGCTCGACGTTATGCTTGTCCAGACCGGCCCGGTCGAAGAACAGCGTTTCGGTGGTGGACTCGTTGGACATGGCGGCCTCTCCTGACGACGTGGGGCGCGCCGGGGCCCGCCGGGCACCCGAACGCGCAGGCATGGTGTTCGCGCGCTCACCGGGATATAGGCCCGACAATCGCAGACGTCACGAGCAGGAAGGTAGATCGCAATGACGACCGGCGCGCAAGAGCCGATCGACGAGATGCCCGCCGGGCCCGCGCAGGTCCCGCCGCTGCCCACGGAATCCGAGCAGCGCCGCGAACTCAGCCGCGAGGTCCATGCCCGGCCCTTCGTGCGCCTGAGCGCGCCCGAGCGCGCCACCCATCTCGCCATGCTCACGGGCGAGGAAGGCTTCGAGCGCGATGTCGCGCACCTGCACGCGCTGTGTCACCGCTACGGCGTCACCCCGCCGCCCGAGGATGCGACCCACATCATCCTGGAGTTCGGCGACTTCCGGCTGAAGTGGGAGCGCCATACCGAGTTCTGCAGCTACACCTTCTTCGTCAGCGGCGACCTGCCCGCCGACCCGTTCGCCAATCCGGCGCTGAACGCCGTGCCGCAGGACTGGATCCAGGCCATGCCGGGCGAATTGCTGGTGGCGGTGAACCTGGTCATCGAGCCCAAACACGCGCCGCAGCGGCCGCCCGAGACCGTGCCCCGGCTGATGACCACCGGGAACTTCGCCGCCTCCGAGGTCTCCGGCGGCGCGGCCACCGCCTTCATGGACTTTGCCATCGATGAAAACGGCTTCGGCCGGATCTATGTGCGCGACCATGGCCTGAAGCCACGCCAGGCGGGCCGGCTGGTGCAGCGCCTGCTGGAGATCGAGACCTACCGCATGCTGGCGCTGCTGGCGCTGCCCCTGGCGCGCCAGTACGGCCGCAAGCTCTCCGACCTGGGCACGCGCTTGAGCCAGATCGCCGGCGGCATCGGCGGGCTGTCCAACCTCCAGCAGGAGCGCCGGCTGCTCTCCGAGCTGACCACGCTTTCCGCCGAGACGGAGCGCATCGCCGCCGAAACGGCGTACCGGTTCTCCGCGGCGCGCGCGTATTACGCCCTGGTTCAGCGGCGCATCGAGAGCCTGCGCGAGGAACGCGTGGAGGGCTTCCAGACCTTCAGCGAGTTCATGGAACGCCGGATGGCGCCCGCCATGCGCACCTGCGAAGCGGTGCAGGAACGCCAGAACAACCTCTCGGAGCGCGTCAACCGCACCTCGCAGCTCCTGCGCACGCGCGTGGACATCCAGCTCGAGGAGCAGAACGTGGGCGTGCTCAACTCCATGGACCGGCGCGCCAAGCTCCAGCTCCGCCTGCAGGAGACGGTCGAGGGCCTGTCCGTGGCGGCCATCACCTACTACGCCGTGGGCCTGGTCGATTACGTCGGGGACGCCCTCAAGGCGCACGGCCTGCCCGTGCCCGTGGAGACAGCGACCGGCGTGGCGGTCCCGGTCATTGCCGGGCTCGTGTGGATCGGCATCCGCAAGATGCGCCGCATGATCGAGGCCGAGGACCTGCCCACCGCCGACGCGGCCGGCGACCAGGCCGGGGAGGCGGGCAACGCGCCCAAGCCGCCGGTGGGCTCGCGGTGACGCGGCGTCTGCTCGCCGCGCTACTCGCGTTGGCACTGGTCCGCCCGGCCCCCGCGGCGGATCTGCTCGGCGACCGCGGCGCCTGGGAGACCCTCACCGTGGACGACGCGCCGGCGGCCGATTTCGCTTTCGCCGACGCCGGCGCCCTGCGCGTCGAAGCCGATGGGGCGGTCGCCTTTCTGTACCGCCCCGTGGACGGCGCGCCCGCGGGCGTCGCCTGGGACTGGCGCGTGGACGATGGCATCGCCGCGACCGACCCGGCGGCCAAGGGCGAGGACGACCGGCCCATTGCGGTACACCTGTGGTTCGACACGGGCGACCGTAGCAAGACGCTTTACGGGAACCTCGCGCGCCTGCTGGGCTATCCGACGGTGACGCACGGCATCACCTACGTCTGGGGCGCGACGCGGCCCGAAGGCGCGTTCGTCACCAATCCCTACTACGAACGCGGCCGGATCCTGGTGCTGCGCCGGTCCGCAGGGACGTCTCAGGGCTGGGTAACGGAACGCCGGGACATCACCGCGGACCTCACCCGCGCCTTCCCGAAGGCCGATATCGCCCCGGCGGACCTCGCGTACGTGGTCGTCTCCGCCGACACCGACGACACGGGCGGCCGCAGCCGGGCGCGCGTCCGGGCACTTCGGCTCGTTCCCAGCCCCCGCGACCGCTCCGCCCGCTAGTTGGTCATCCGCCGGGCGCATCGTGTCGGTTCCGCCGCCCGATGCCGCCGCAGATTCGCGCGCGTTCCGTGTCGTTCAGCGTACGCAGAGCGTACGGCAGGGCCTCTGGCGAGCGGGTGGTCGCCACGAGAACCCGCGTCCCGACGACACGGCGCAACCGCATCGCCTTCCGGGCATTGAGAAATGCCCGCCATGCCGCGCACGCCGTCGGTGTGTCGAAGACAAACGCGGTATCATGGCGCCGGATCTCGGCCGCCCCCTTCCCTGGGTATAGCCAGGTCGCGTGGCCTACCAGCTCGGGCATCAGGCTGGCCGGCCCGTCGCCCATGAGCAGGAAGCCCGGCGCCGCCGGATGCGCCCGATGCGCGGCCATAAAGCGCTGCGTCGGTCGGTACGTCTCCGTGTAGGCGAAATCGAAGGCGCGCCAGGGCTGATCCGCTTTTACCGCCGGGCCGGCCAGCGGCAGCAGCCCAATGGACAGGGCGAGCGCCAGCGCCTGCACACCCGCCGCCCGCCAAAGCCGGCACCGCTGCCGCACCGGCTCGAGATTGGCCGCAACCAGTGGCCATGCCAGCGCGATCAGGAGCGGAAACACATCGTAGTCGATCAACCAGCCGGGCCCGTCCTCGACGGCCAGAAAGCTGACCGCGAGGTACGGCAGCACCGCGGCCACGCCCAGGGCCGGCGCCAAGCGGCGGGCCGCCAGAGCCCACCCCAGCAGCACCAGCAGCGGACCCAGCACGTCCCAACGCCACCTGAACCAAGCGCGCGCCCGATCGCGCAGGAAGGCGCCATCGACGTGCGCAAACGGCGGCTCGCCTAGGTACATGCGGGTCAGCGCATCGTCCCCCGGGAATCCGGCCCGCTGGATCGCCATCATAACGGCGGCCGCAGCGATGCCCCCAGCCGCCACGGCCATGGGCCGCCACCACCCCGGACGCCGCGAACGTTCTAGCAAGCGCCAGCATGCCACGGCCCCGAAAACCAGCCCCGCGTGCAACCCGGCGTCCTCGCGCACGACCAACGCGCCGGCCAACACGACCAGCCCCCACGCCGGCCGGCCGCGCAACCACAGCGCAAGCGCCAACAAAATCAGCGCGGGCATGGCGATTTCGGGATGCGGGAAGGCCGCTGTGGCCAGAACGGGCCCGCTCAACCCCGTGCCGACGCTCAGGACCACCGCCGCCAGCCGCCCGGCGGGCGTCTGGGACAGCCCGGCCGTGTCCGCCAGGAGAAGCACCGCACCGGCTGCGACGGCGGACCAGAGCCCCTGAAACAGCGCAAAAGTGGCGTGCGGGCCGGCCGGCAGCACCGCCGCCACGGCCCCCATGGCATAAAACAGCAACGTGAGGTGCGTGGCAAAGTAACTGCCGTCCAGGAACGGCGGGTTGGGCAGCGGCCAGCCCGCGGCCGCAACAAGGAACGCGAACCAGCCCGAGTCGAAGAGATACCCGCCGTCCACGAAGTAATGATTCATCACCGCGTTAAAGACGCACACCGCCGGCAAAAGGACGGCCAGCACCGCGGCGACCTGGCTCGCAAAGCGCATGGCGAGGGCCTCGAACAAGGTAAAACGCGCCGTAGGTCACGCCGTAGGCGAGCGCCACGCTGAGCAGCGCAAAGGCCACGCCGCCGGCCAAGGGCGTGTGATTCGCCACCGGCTCCGGTTTTTTTCAAGCACATTTCCCCTGCGAATCCCGGCCGCGTATCCGTCATTTTCATATTCGCGGAATACGGCCACGCGTTCCGGTTAGCCACCATCCGCCGGCATATCTTGCCGACTCAGCTGCGCGTTTTGGGAACGGGCAATGCTGTACGTACCGTCGCCGATCATGGGCTTCACCACCACGGCGTTGGCGGCTGCGCGGCTGCCCGGCGCCCAAACATAGGGCTGCAACCCGCCGCGCCGTTCGGGCGATACCAGGGTCCGGGCCAGGACCTCCGACCCGTTCATCAAGGCCACGAGATACCGATCGTTGTGGTCCAGATGAAGCGGCAACCGTTCGACCTGTCGCGGCCCTGCAAACGTCAAGCGAATGCCGCCGGGCCCGATCACGCGACCCATCCGCCAATCTGTACCATCGTTCGCCGTCGGCAGCTCGCGGAACCGCGCCTTTCGGTCGACCGTACGGGCAAGCTTGGCAAGGTAGGAGGGCGAATACCGCGGCGGCCCGTTGTCCGCGCGAAAGCGATCACGATTAACATGGTGATCATACCACAGGACGCGCCCCAGCGCTGCCCAACGTTCGGCGGACCAGAATCGCCCGGTTACCACCTTTCGGACGTCGCGCAAGTAGCGGTCGAGCGCAGGGGGGTGCAGATGTGCGATCTGGCGGAGCCGCCAGCCGCGAAAGTCCGTCGGCGGATGGCGAACGAGGTGGCCCGGCTTCGTATGGTACGCGGGCAGGCGTGCCAGATACGGGTCGGTCAGGCCGCAGGTATCGGTCTTGACGACGTCCGGCGAGCGCATTCCGACCGCGCCGATCCCGCCACACTTCCGACGGTATCCCGTGGTCTGGCGATGCGCGGGCGCTTCGGCTGACGGCAACGCCCGGTTAGGCGACAGCAGGCCGTAATGTCGATAATAGAACCCGCGTTCATCGGCGATCCCCGAAACTATCGTCTTGTTCGAATAGTGCCACGTGTTGAGGAGGGGCTTTGCGCCCACCGTGGCCGTCGCCGTAAGCGCGCCGATCACTGGAAGCGCAACTCGCGCGGCTTTCCCGCTGAGGGCGGCTGTGCGCATGGTGTCCACCAGCACCAGCGTCGCCAAAACGGCCGGTGGCGAGAACATGCGACCGCGCATGAAATCGCCACCGACAAGAACGAGATAACCGGCATACACCACCAGACCCAACGCGATCGCCGCGGTGCGGTCGCGCCGGCCGGCGCCCACGGCGACCCCGAGGGCGCAGAGGAGCGGCGTCATGGGATCCTGTTGCAGGGTGACGCGCGCATAGTCGGTGAACCACGCCAAGCGCGTGGACCAGTCAACCGTCGGGCCCAACTTCGCCAGGAACGTGTTGGGCAGGGGATACCCGAAATAGGCCGTCGCAAAGGCAAACCACGCCGCGACCAGGGCGACCGCCGGCGCGATGTCGCCGGGGCGATAGCCCCGCGCGCGCCAGGCGACGAGGGCCATGGGCAACATGAGCAACGCATGATCCATGCGTGTCAGGAACGCCAGTGCGAGCACCAGAAAGAAAACGGGACCGGCGCGCCGATCCAGAAACAGGACCCCGGCAAGCGTGAGCAGGGCGTAACTGGCGGGTGTTTCCAACCCGGAACTGCTGTAATCGACGACGCTCTGGGCGAACAACAAACCGAGGATGGGCGTCAAGGCCAACAAGCGGCCCTCGCTCCGCCACAGAAGGATCCCAAAGGCCGTGGCCGATGCGGCGAAGCTCAGCATGAAGGTTGTGGCGTAAACGGCGTCCGTAACGAGGTAGCCCAGCGCAAGCCCGAAAAACCAGAACGGATGGGTGAACCCCTGAACGCGCTCACCAAGGTTCCACACGATGCCGTGACCGTGTCCGAAATTGATGACCTGGCGCAGTGTGATCATGGCATCGTCGCTCACCCAGGCGTGGACGAGCCAAAGCCAGGTGAAGGCGGCCACAACCCCGAGCGTCGCGCCGAGTCGCCATGGGTGTTGCGCCAGGTTGCCGGGCACGAGCCGGCGCCGCGAAAGGATAAGCACGCGTAGCCTTGGCCTCTGGTCGAACGTGGTACCTCCGGAAGACGACACCGGACGATGCCAGACGCGTCGGCGTGTGCAACCCCCGCGGACAAGCGCCGGTCGGGTCAGCGAGCCTGTGGCACCGCGCCTTAGTCTTATGGCCAGTGGCCCCGGCACCGATACCCGGAACCGCGGGAAACTGCGCCACAGGCCGTTTTCGGCAGGGCGTGGCAAACTGTCGCACCGCGACGCGATGTCCGCCCACCGGTGTTAGAATCGGTCCAAACCCGCGGGGGACCGACGGTTCGGCCGGGCGCAGCCTTGTAACCTGCCCGCCCTGTGGCCTACCCTCCGCGCATGCGGCGACACGTCGCAGGTCGCCGACGGCACCGCCCCCGCCCCGCGTGGGCTGGAGCATTGGATTGGACGATTGCGATGCAGCCTCGAGCCGCCCGAACGGGCTTTCAAAGGACCGGCCTCGCGCTCCTTGCCGGCGCGCCCGCCGCATCCGGCGCCCGGGCCGCGGAAAACCTGGGCAAGGCGGAGCCGTGGCAATTGGGATTGCAGGACGCGGCCACACCGGTGATGGAGCAGGTGCACGCGTTCCACAATCTGCTCCTGGTGATCATCACCGCCATTGTCGTGTTCGTCGCGGCACTCATGCTCTACGCCGCGTTCCGGTTCCACGAATCGCGCAACCCCGAGCCCGCGGGCGCTTCACACAACACGCTGCTGGAGATCGCCTGGACGGCCGTCCCGGTGGCCATCCTGGTCGTCATCGCGATCCCCTCGTTCAAGCTGCTGTATTACCAGGACCAGGTTGTCGAGTCCGAGTTGACCGTGAAGGCGATCGGGCGGCAGTGGTACTGGAGCTATGCCTACCCGGACCACGGCAACTTCGAGTACAACAGCCTGCTCAAGCAGGACGCCGACCTTGCCGAGGACGAGTACCGCCAGCTCTCGGTGACCAAGCCGCTGGTCCTGCCGGCGAAGACGAACGTGCGCATCCAGATCACCTCCAGCGACGTGCTGCACGCCTTCGCCGTGCCCGCCTTCGGCATCAAGACCGACGCCGTGCCCGGCCAGCTCAACGAGACCTGGGCGCGGGTGAAGGAACCCGGGATGTACTACGGCCAGTGCTCGGAGATCTGCGGCACCGGCCACGCCGACATGCCCATCGCGGTGAAGGTGGTGCCAAGGGCCGAGTTCGATCGCTGGGTCGAGACGCAACAGGCGACGTACGGCATCGAGCCCGACACCGACAAGCAACTCGCCAAGGCCGGTATGGCGCGCTGAACGCGCTGTACGCGTACGGGCCGGGGCGATCCTGGAAGAGGCGACGCACATGGCCTACGCCAGCGACCCCACGGCGCACGGCGCCGACCACCACGACCACAAGCCGGGCTTCGTCGTCCGCTGGTTCATGTCCACGAACCACAAGGACATCGGCACGCTCTACCTGATCTTTTCGGTGATCGCCGGCATTATCGGCGGCCTGTTCTCCCTGGTCATGCGCCTGGAACTCCATGAACCTGGCGTGCAGTACCTGCTCATCGGCAGCTCGCCGGACGGTCAGCTCTACAACGTCCTGATCACCGCCCACGGCCTGATCATGGTGTTCTTCGTGGTCATGCCCGCGCTCATCGGCGGTTTCGGCAACTGGTTCGTGCCGCTGATGATCGGCGCGCCCGACATGGCGTTCCCGCGGATGAACAACATCAGCTTCTGGCTGCTCGTGCCGGCGTTCCTGCTCCTGATCGGCTCGGCCTTCGTTGGGCAGGGCGCGGGCACGGGCTGGACGCTCTATCCGCCGTTGTCGGGCAAGCTCGGCCACTCGGGCATGTCCGTGGACATGGCGATCCTGTCCCTGCACCTCGCCGGGGCGTCGTCGATCCTGGGCGCGATCAACTTCATCACCACGATCTTCAACATGCGCGCGCCCGGGATGACGCTGCACAAGATGCCGCTGTTCGCCTGGTCGATGCTGGTCACGGCGTTCCTGCTGCTGCTCGCCGTGCCGGTGCTGGGCGGCGCGATCACCATGCTGCTCACCGACCGCAACTTCGGCACCACGTTCTTCGAGGCCGCCGGCGGCGGGGACCCGATCTTATTCCAGCACCTGTTCTGGTTCTTCGGGCACCCCGAGGTCTACATCATGATCCTGCCCGCGTTCGGGATCATCAGCCACGTCGTCTCGACGTTCAGCCGCCAGCCCGTCTTCGGCTACCTGGGCATGGCCTACGCCATGGTGGCCATCGGCGTGATCGGCTTCATCGTCTGGGCGCACCACATGTTCACGGTGGGCCTGGACGTGGACACCAAGGCCTACTTCACGGCCGCGACGATGATCATCGCCGTGCCCACGGGCATCAAGATCTTCTCCTGGATCGCCACGATGTGGGGCGGCTCGGTCCGGTTCGCCACGCCCATGCTCTGGGCGCTGGGGTTTATCTTCCTGTTCACCGTGGGCGGCGTCACCGGCGTGGTGCTCGCCAATGCGGGCATGGATACGGTGCTCCACGACACCTACTACGTGGTGGCGCACTTCCACTACGTCCTGTCCATGGGCGCGCTGTTCGGCATCTTCGCCGGATTCTACTACTGGATCGGCAAGATGAGCGGCCGCGAGTTCCCCGAGTGGGCCGGCAAGCTGCACTTCTGGCTCACCTTCATCGGGGTGAACGTGCTGTTCTTCCCCATGCACTTCCTGGGGCTGGCGGGCATGCCGCGGCGCTACATCGACTATCCGGACGCCTATGCGGGCTGGAACGCGGTCGCTTCCTGGGGCGGCTATCTGACCATGGCGGCGACCTTCTTCTTCGTCGCCATGGCCGCCTACACCCTGCTCAGGGGCCGGCGCGCCGCCGCCAATCCCTGGGGCGCGGGCGCCACCACCCTGGAGTGGCGCGTGTCCTCGCCGCCGCCGTTCCACACCTTCGAGGAGCTGCCGCGCGTGAACTAGCGCGCGCCATCCCGGCACAAGCGAGACGAGCGCCAGCACCGTGACCGACACCGCCCTTCCCACCGCCGAGCCCGCCGCGACCATGGGCCTCCAGCGCGCCGAGGCCGTGGGCGAGCTGCGCGACTTCTACCGCCTGCTGAAGCCGCGGGTGATGTCGCTCGTCGTCTTCACCGCCATCGCCGGCATGCTGGTCGCACCGGGCAGCCTGCACCCGGTTCTGGCCGGGGTTGCGATCCTGTGCATCGCGGTGTGCGCCGGCTCGGCCGGGGCGATCAACATGTACCTGGACCGCGATATCGACGCGGCGATGCACCGGACCTGCGGCCGCCCCATCCCGGCGGGGCGCGTGGCCCCGGCGGAGGCGCTGGCCTTCGGCGTGACGCTGGGCCTGTTCGCCGTGATGGTGATGGGCCTGGCGGTGAACTGGGTCGCCGCGGGGCTGCTTGCCGGGACGAACCTGTTCTACGTCCTGGTGTACTCGCTCTGGCTCAAGCGGCGAACGCCGCAGAACATCGTCATCGGCGGCGCGGCGGGCGCGGTGCCGCCGCTGGTCGGCTGGGCGGCCGTCACCGGGGGTGTGAGCCCGGAGCCGCTGGTGCTGTTCGGCCTGATTTTCCTCTGGACGCCGCCGCACTTCTGGGCACTGGCGCTGTTCACCGACAGCGAGTACGCCCGCGCGGGGGTGCCCATGCTGCCCGTGGTGAAGGGCCGCGCCGCGACCAAGCGCCAGATGCTGATCTACACCCTATTGCTGCTGCCGCTGGCGCCGGCGCCGTACGTGCTGGGCACGGCCGGCCTGACCTATGGGGTCGTGGCGAGCCTTGCGGGGATCCTGTTCGTGATCGCGGCCGTGCGCGTGCTGGGCGACGACGCGCCGAAGCAGCCGGCCGCACGACGGATGTTCGGCTTTTCCATCCTGTACCTCTTCCTGATCTTCACCATGCTGATCGCCGACGGCGCCGCCCGGGCGATCATCTAGGCCGCGAGAGGCCGCCATGCCGCGTACGGAGACGCACACCCCGAAGGACACCGACGAAAACGGCCCGCAGGTCGAGTGGACCGCGCAGACGCGCGCCGAGTTCCGCCGCAAGCGCCGACCCAAGAACCTGGCGCTCATGGCAATCCTGCTGGCCTTCGTCGTGCTGGTCTACATCGTCGCCGTGATCCGAATGGGCAGCGGCTGAGACCGGCCGCGCCCCGTCAACACCGGGAGAGCCGTCGCACCATGGCCGAAGCCCACGAGATGAGCCGCATCGCGGAAACCGAAGCGCCCCGTTCGGGGCGCGAAAGCCACGCGCCGAAGCACCCCTACCACCTTGTCGAGCCCAGCCCGTGGCCGCTGCTGGGGGCGTTCGCCGCGGGTGTGCTCGCCCTGGGCCTGGTGTTCTTCATGCACCGGGCAACCTCGCTGCTGCTCTTCGCCGGCGTCGGGCTGGTGCTGCTGACCATGGCCGGGTGGTGGCGCGACGTGATCCGCGAGGGCGAGTTCGAGGGCGCACACACGCCCGTGGTCCAGATCGGCCTGCGCTACGGCATGATCCTGTTCATCCTCAGCGAGGTGATGTTCTTCGCCGCGTTCTTCTGGGCCTACTTCAACGGCGCGCTGTTCCCCACGGACGAAATCTCGGGCGTTTGGCCGCCGCCGCAGATCGAGCCCTTCGATCCGTTCGACGTGCCCTTCCTGAACACCCTGATCCTGCTGCTCTCGGGCTGCACCGTCACCTGGGCGCACCACGGCCTGCAGCACGACAACCGCGATGCCGTCGTCAAGGGGCTCGCGCTCACGGTCGTCCTGGGCGCGGTGTTCAGCCTGCTCCAGGCGTACGAGTACGCGCACGCCCACTTCGGATTCGGCGGGGACATCTATTCCTCGGTGTTCTACATGGCGACAGGCTTCCACGGCGCGCACGTCATCATCGGCACCGTGTTCCTCGCCGTATGCCTCGGCCGGGCCATGCGCGGGCACTTCCGGCCGGCGCACCACTTCGGCTTCGAGGCGGCGGCATGGTACTGGCACTTCGTCGACGTGGTGTGGATCTTCCTGTTCACCTCGGTGTACTGCTGGAGCCTGTTCTGATCCCATGACGGCCCTGGCCCGGCGCCGCTTCCGCCCGCGCCTCTGGACCACCGTGGCCACGCTGCCCGCGCTGGCGCTGCTCATCGGGCTGGGCGTGTGGCAGCTCCAGCGCCTGGAATGGAAGAACGCGCGGATCGCGGAGATGAGCGCGCGCATGGACCCGCCGGCGATGGCGCTGCCGAGGCCGCTGCCGGACGACCTGTCGGCGCTGCGCTTCCAGCGCGTCGCGCTGACCGGGCGCTACCACCACGACCGGGAACTCTACCGCCGCGCGCAGCCGCTGCGGAACACCCGCGGCGCGCACATCATCACCCCCATGAGCCTCGAAGACGGGCGAACGGTTCTCGTGAACCGCGGCTGGGTACCGCTGGACCGCCTCGACCCGGCCGAGCGTCCCGACAGCCAGCCGGCGGGCACGGTCACCCTCGACGCCATCGTGCGCTTTGGCGGCTGGGACGGCGTGTCCTGGCTGCGCCCGGCCAACGACCCGGCGGCCAATGCCTGGCTGTGGATGGACCTCGACCGCATGGCAAAGGCCGCGGGCGTGCCCGAGGCCACGACGCGCCTCTACCTCGACGCGGTCGAGGGCGCCAACCCCGGCCAGTGGCCCCTGGGCGGGCAGACGCGCGTGAACCTGCGCAACGCCCACCTGAACTACGCCTTGACGTGGTTCGCCCTGGCGTTCGGGCTGGTGGTCATTTACGTGCTGTTCCACCTGCGCCGCGAACCGCCGCGCGAGGCGCAACGCGCGGCGCACCACTGACGGAGACACGCATGACGGCCGCGTACCACGAGCTCGAACAGCGCTTCGCCCGGCTCAACGCCCTGCGCGAGGCGGCCGGGGTGCTGAACTGGGACAGCTCGGTGATGATGCCCAGCGGCGGCGCCGAGGCGCGCAGCGAGCAGCTCGCCGCGCTCGACGTCACCGCGCACCACATGCTCACCGACACGGCCATGGGCGACCTGATCGGCCGGGCGGAGCAGGAACGCGACCGGCTCGACGTCTGGCAGGCGGCCAACCTGCGCGAAATGCGCCGGGCCTGGCTCCACGCCACGGCCGTGCCCGCGGATCTGGTGGAGGCGCTCACGCGCGCCACCAAGGCGAGCGAGATGGTCTGGCGCGACGCCCGCCCCGCGAGCGACTTCGCCATGGTCCGCCCCTACCTGGCGGAGGTGGTTCGCCTGACCCGCCAGATGGCGGACGCCAAGGCCGAGGCGCTGGACAAGACGCCCTACGACGCCCTGCTCGACCAGTTCGAGCCGGACGGCGATTCGCGCGAGATCCAGGGCGTGTTCGACGACCTGGCGCAGTTCCTGCCCGGCTTTCTGGACGACGTGCTGGCGCACCAGGACCGGCAGCCCGCGCCCATGACGCCCGAGGGCCCGTTCCCGGAAGCGGCACAGACGGCGCTGGCGAAGCGGCTGATGGAAACGGTCGGCTTCGACTTCAACCATGGCCGCCTGGACACCTCGCTGCACCCGTTCTGCGGCGGCGTGCCCGACGACCTGCGCGTGACCACGCGCTACGACGAGAGCGACTTCACCAGCGCCATGATGGGCGTGCTCCACGAAACCGGGCACGCCATGTACGAGCGCGGCCTGCCCGAGCGCTGGCGCCGCCAGCCCGTGGGCGAGGCGCGCGGCATGGCGCTGCACGAGAGCCAGTCGCTGCTGGTGGAGATGCAGGCCTGCCGCGGCCCCGAGGTGGTGGGCTACCTGGCCCCCGTCTTCCGCGAGGCGTTC
>Ga0207714_1001538_pt1 | contig 14806 bp, 9 predicted proteins | sample PonA232FremontCA_2_FD_187270 | JGI IMG/M metagenome (GOLD analysis project Ga0207714, IMG submission 187270) | Marine sediment microbial community from Fremont, CA, USA - Pond A23 Sediment 2 (SPAdes) | ecosystem: Environmental > Aquatic > Marine > Unclassified | place: USA: Fremont, California... | reverse complement strand
ACTAGTGCTCGAGAGCCATCAACAAGCTCTCCTTCTTCCCATTCATCAATCTTAATCCCAAAAGCCGGAGCTAATCTGTTTACCGGTACAACATCTGCATCGAAGTAATCAAGAATATCGTGTTCAATAAATCCTAGTTGCTGGAATACGTCGTAGAGCTTAACAGAATCGTAATCAAAGCCTAAATACTTGCGTAGTTCTCTATAAGCCAAGGAGTGTATCCCCGTCGACCTCATGCCGCCGATGTCTATTGGCACTCTATCCGGTTCTTCGTGATTTATCGTCTTTAAAACTCGTTCTTTACTGTTCATCAAGAAAACCTCCTAAATATTTGTTCGATTTATAAATGATTTTCAGAAATAACTGAAAACACCCACGGCTTTGCCCTGAGGATGACTCATCTGTTTTTGTCAGTAATCAAACGAAGTTATTGTCCTTAAAAATACTTGTTTAAGTAAACTACCCCGGAGCAAGCTCCGGGGTAGTTTACTACAACCGTATCCCTGACCAACTTGGCAAATATGGTGCTTTTAGGCCTCCGAAACTCTCAGTTCGAGAGCACCGTCGTCTCTTGCAGCTTCGTAGTAAAAAAGAACCTGGTTCTCTCTCACCACGTAATCGAGATACCTCAAAGTATTTAGCTCGCCATTGGCCGGAGATTCCAATATGGGTTCATCCGGGGTCAGGTCGGTAAAAGACTCGAAGGTTTGGCTGTAGGCAAGACCGGTCTTAAGGTTCCAGTACTCCTCCCTGTTGGTTCCCTCGTAATAAAGCATATAACCTCTTTCGCGGGGCATTACACAGCTTATCCTAGTAAGTCCGGAATGCCAGCCCTTTCTCTCGAGCAGAGGATTCCGTTTCGACCTCTTCCAGTTTCTACCGTCTACTGAAGTTGCCACATACGGGCTCTCCCCGTCTTGATCCAAGCCAATATAGAACATGAACAGTTTTCTTCCAACCAAAATTATAAAAGGATCTTTTACGCTGGCCTCGTCCATTCCTGCAGGATCAGGCTTGAAGACGACCTCTCTCGACTCGACGCTCAGTTCGGAAGGGTGGTCGACGTCCTGGAGCTTAACCAGGTGCCATCCGAAATGGGACGGGTCAGTAGAAAGGTATAACCTAAACTTTCCACTCCAGGGATCCCGAAACATCACTGGCCTTTCAAGTGACTGAACCCCGAGTTCGTCTTTTTTTATAGATTTTACGGAGTCGAAGTCTCTTCCATTTTCCGATTTACTAATTACCACCTCGAAACCCCGATTTTCCGGATTTCTACGCCTGTGTGCCATCCAGATCGTATCCCCTTCACCTTCCACGACAGAAGGTGCTCCAGCCCAGCAACCTTTTTCCTCGCAAGGTGGAGTGTAAACTACTTTGTACTCTTCCGGGTCGAAAAGAACCGGTTCGTCAAAATGCTTCGAACATCTGCTTCTCATCGTTACCTCCTTGATTGAATCTATTCTGAAAACGAATCTACTGCATCCCGCAGCCCGTCACCGACGAAATTAAACGCGAGAATCGTCACTACTATGAACCCCCTAATATTGTTACAATAAAATTTTTCTAATGTATTATGAAACCACCTTTCCTAACAGTATTATTCACCTAGTTATAGTCAACCCTTCAATAAATTGCCTATGCAGAATGATAAAAATAACTATAGTTGGTATGGATGCTAGAAAACTTCCCGCTAAAATTGCTGGGGTGCCAGCAAACCCCCTAGTTGGGCTCATTTTGGCTACCATAGCCATAATTGGGCGAACATCTTCAGTTAAAACCATCCCAAAGAGTAAGTTATTCCATCCCCAGATAAACTGAATAACAAAAACAGATAAAAAAGCAGATTTTGTCATGGGAAAAAATATCCTCCAAAAAATCTGCAAACTATTGGCTCCATCTATTTTTGCAGCATCAAAAAAAGAAACAGGTATTTGACTAGCATAGTTTCGATAAAGGAATAGTCCAAAAGGTATACACAACCCAAAATAGACAATAGTAAGCCCTAACCTAGTATTATACAGCCCAATGGAAGAAAATGCTATATATATGGGCAAAAGGAACATTTGAAAAGGAAGTAAATTCCCACCAAATATAGTTAAAAACCATGCCTGAGGGTAACGAATATCCAAATGAACCAAAGCATAAGCTGCTAAGGCTGAAACCAAAGCAGCGCCTAACGAAGACACCCCAGCATACAAAAACGTATCGAACAATGGCCGGAGTAGTTCACCGGCAGTGATTGCAGTTTTGAAGTTTTGGAAAATATTTTTTGGTATTTCAGTTAGAGGTGGCAGGGCCCAGAAAGACAGCTCATAAAATTGTGAACCACTTTTTAGAACGGTAATAAACAGAATTGCTATGGGTATAAACCAAATAATGGCGAAGATGACAACTGTAACATGTTTTAATAAACTTCTAAACTTCATTATGTTGTGAACCCCCCCAACCATCTCATTGAAAGAAACAAACTAGAAATAGCAATGAAAACTGCAATTGCAGCACCCATTCCTGTGTCAAAGAGCAATAACGATTCTCTGTACATTGAGACAGCTAAAGTCTCTGTTGCTCTTCCTGGCCCTCCTTGAGTCATAACCCAAGGGATGGAAAACATCCTCCAGCTATTTATTATGGTCTTTGCAATAACTAAAAGTGTAACCGGCTTTAACAATGGAAACTTCACTTTCCAAAAAATCTGCCACTCATTTGCGCCATCTAGTCTTGCTGCTTCACTATAGTATGGTGGAATGGATTCTAAAGTTATTAAGAAAAGTAAATAATTTAATCCTAAAATTCTCCAACAAAGAACTAAAATTAAAAAAACAGTGCTGATGGGGATCGGCAGGCCCGGAATTAGAGGTTGAGTCAAACTCAACCATGATCTGGTAATTGCGCCTAAACCTATAGCTTCTAAAGTTGCATTTATCGCCCCTTCTGAGTTAAATATATTAATCCATATTTTCGACATTGTTGTAGGGGCAAAAGTGAAAGGGGCCACAAATACGATAGTAAATAGACCTTTAACAATCTTACTTTTGTAAGAATCCACTAGTTGCGCCAATAATAATGCTAGAGCCGCGCCAAAGACTAGAGTGCCTAATATCCAAGTTAATGAATTTAGTATGGCCCTTACCATGGTGGGTCGAGTTAAAATTTTAATATAATTGGATAATCCTACCCATTTCGGTTCTGTAAGCAGATTCCACTCTTGAAAACTTAAAATTATAGTATAAACCGCAGGAGTAAGCATAATTGTAGCAGTTAGTACAAATGCTGGCACAAGATAAAGATATTGCGAGTAGCTAGAAAACTTAGAACTGGAAAGTTCTAAGCACCTCTTCAGAGATTTGATAAAATGAGTCATCTTATCAACTCTTGTATTTTTGTTATCTTTCAACTGTAGTCTTTAGTTTAATGGCTACTAATTCCTGAGAAGGAAAATCTAACTGGACCTTTCCATCTTTAACAGCTAAACGTTCTAGTGTCTCGTTCCCGAGCGGGTTTACACGGTTAGCAGCTTGTATTGTCAAAGCGCTAGAGTTGATTGAAGCTGTAGACGTATTTTTGTCAGAATTTCGTAATAATATTATCAGGCTGTCTACACCTATATATGAAGCCTGTTTACCAAATCCGGAGTCTGGAATACCGGAATATTCTTGAGCTGGGCGAATCTGTAAAACCAATATCGGGGGCTCAGGTAAATCAAGGAGGCTTGAATCCGGAGACAGAGAAGGATTTGAGACTTGCTCCTCACTTAGTGTCTGAGCTAAAGGGGTTTTATGTTCAGCCTCCATACCAACTCGGTGGGCATAGCTTTCCCTAAAAGGTCCTCTGTGAGGAGAAAGATGATACCTAGCACGAACTTGACCAGGCTGGTGGGCCCTAAAATTTGTGTCCCAGTAGTTGTTTGTTATCCATCCCAAAAATAGAGCCCTATCCAGTGAAAAAGCAGATTGGTTATCTGCAAAATGGAAATCGTCAAACTGAACTAAAGGATTAATAGGTGTTCCAATTGTCATTCCACAATTAGTCCCGGAGATATCAACCCATCTTTGGACAGAAAAGTAATCATGCACGGAGTTTTCAAGTTGGTCCTCCCCTGGCTTTACACCTTTACCACCAACATCAAGGTGGGCACTAGGACGCTCCAAATTAAAAGGAAAAGCCAGATAAGTAGCTTCTGGACGGGTTTCAAGCCCCATTGTCCATGAAGCTTCTACTATGACCCTATCGTTAATCTTGGGTAAGAGAATTTCTACCTTAACAAAACTCTCGAACTCTGGAACCTCTAAGTGTTGGCTCACGGTGTATCCTAGGGGAGTTTCATATACTCGGTGCCGTAGCAATTTCTCTGGCCCAGTTCGAGTTGCATCCCAATCAGGTTGGAAGCCCCGCTCAGAGTCAACAATCCCTGCAGCGGAGGCATGCCACTCTTCAGAGTCTGCCTCACCAAAATTAAAGAGCTTCTGACGAGGACTACCTCGTTTATCAGCGACTTGCTCATGAATAAACCCGGCGAGTGGAAAACCTGCCGCTTCATCTACCCATTCATGATCAAGCGATTTATCATACCATCTACTAATCCCTCCAACCTCTAGATCAAACGTAATGCTATACCGCTCTGTTTCGACAGTTGCCCGATCATCAAATGAAGGTTCTGTCGGCTTAATCAGTTCTTCCTCCGAAACTAATTTATATCCATATCCAGGGACTTCAGTTGGAGGAATTAGAGACGTACTAGGCTTTGTCCACTCAAGTGAGGAATTATTTCCAATACCCTTAGCTCGGGTAGGTAATTCATTCTGTTTGGCATTTCTATCTTGAAAGTGACGGCCGGCGGTTTTGTCATCGGTTGTACCACGGGGCTCCACGATGTGTTCAGGTAAAGGACCAAAAACATTCCGCTGCCAAGGTAAGGGGTTGAACAAAAGAACCTTATTATCATCGCCTGCCACTCCTTGTTTATTGTCTGCCTTAAAGTTTATCCGTCGAGATAATTCCGCTATTCCATCACGTCGAAGTAACTGGCTGAGTCCGCGGGCTTCGTAAGCATAATGGGCTTTATGATTCCACTGGCTATAAGTATCTTCGTTGTTTGGGTCACTTACCGCTACGTCAGCCCCCCAAGTATGCTCATCAAAGAAATGCAAATCCCACCAAGCTTTATCTCGGGTACCAGGTATGGAACAATCTATCGAGGAACCCTTTGTATGGTCGTGCTCTAGTGCCACCAAAGCTGCTTCCAGAGAATCTGCCGTAAGTAAACGACGACGGTTTTCCCGATTGATTGCTAATTCCCTAGCACTGGATATACTACCAAAGTTCCAGAAATCAGTCCAATCACCCTTATAAACTGGCAAATCTTCAACATAATCCTCAACCACAGACCACCAGTCGGCCGGAGTAGCCATACGAATGCTTGGCAAATTTCCAAATCTCACATCCTGCTGTTTATTCCAATTTTCAATAAAATTTGTCAATTCTCCATAAGCAGGCCCATTGTCACCAAAAGGATGGTAGCTCTGAATCAAGAGGGCAGGCAAGGGAAAATTAACTTTATCTAAGCGTTTTTTGAGAAGAGGCCAACCCTTTTCCCGAAACTCTTCTATATCCCTACCAATTCCGAGTTGCAAACCTGTAGAGTAATGATAACCGTTAAAAGTAGGAAGATACCTACCGCTTGGTGCTTCCCATAAAAATACCTTAGGTCGCTCAAACGGGACCCCCCCGAAATGCTCGTTAACCCCCATTGAAAAGCCTTTAATCCCGGCATCAAGTAAGGCATCAACTAGGGGCCAGTTCTGTCCGTTTACATCGTTATTCATCCCGTATTCTATGTCAAAATTAAATTTATCGCGAAGAAATTGAATCGGCCTGAGACTTTCAATAGTTTGTGCGGGTCCATAGAGCGGGGTAATATTAGCCCACATCCCGGTAACTTCAATTCGCCCAGCTGACTCAAGTTCCTTTAATTGCTCGATATCTTCGGTAGTGGCAGTTTGTAACCAATGCAATAAAGGAGCTGTAGCTTCTACCGTCCATTTAAATGTCTCAGGACCATTTTTTTCTAGGTCTCTCCGAGCTAACTCAATACCCGTGTTTATAAAGCGCCGCTGAAGATCCCAAAGTACTGGTTGATCATGTGTATATCCGATATCAGTATGGGTATGATGAACAAGATATATTTCTTTTACCTTTACCATATATAACACCTAATTCTAAATAAATTCCCCTTCTATTTTTAAGAACCAGGGGGGTATGAAAAACCCCCCTGGTTAGCTAACTTTTAAACCACGTTTTTACCAAATTTCATTTGCTTTTTTCTCCAAATTCTCCAAATTCTCCATATATTGGTCTGGATTATCCATCATTTGTTGGAACTGGCTCACTGAATAGGACACGAATTCGGTCGGAAAAGCCTCCCAGAAGCGGACTGCTTTATTAGAATATTGTTCACTTAGCTCGTTTAGCCTAGGAGCCAAAGGGGAAAGTTCTTTAAGTTCTTTTTCTGTAAAAAGCCCACCTCTATAAGGAGAAATTCCACGCTTTTCTGTAAATTTTTTAGCTGCTTGCTTGGAAGACCCCCACCATTTTAACCATTTTCTGGCTGCCTCTGCATTAGGTGACTTCTTAGGGGCCATGAGAACGGTCATCTCAGCGAACATTACCTTTTCTCCCTCTGGGGTAATTGAAGGCATCATTGTTAATCCAATGTTGTCAGGGGAAGCAAAATCTATGTCCCTCAGATAAGAAATAAACCAAGTGCCCATAGGTATATAAGCTATATTCCCATTCGCAAATTCTTTCGCTACTCGTGAACTAGTCCAGTCGGCTGGTGGGAAAAAGTCTTTGGTCAGCATTTCGTTCCATATTTCAAATGCTTTCACTACTGGATCACCGGTCCAAGACCCTTCCCCTTTCCTTAGCTTTTTCCAATAATTGTAATTTGTCCGAGCTATAAGCTCCATTGGCATTATTATAGACATCCAACTCGGTGGGGATCCGTACGTATGACCAATAGGATTGAGCCCTTTTTCCTCAAAGAATTTCATATTATTCATAAATTCTTCAAATGTATCGGCGGGTTCCTTCCCATACTTGTTAAATACCTCTTTATTATAAAACCAAACCCATGGTGAATAATTAAAAGGTAGAGCATAGGCCGTACCGTCCCAACTAGCTAACTCTCTAATCCCTGGATTGAAATTTGACTCCACCTCATCCCATACTCCGTCAAGATTTTGTTCTAAGCCACTCTCAATAAGAGGTTTACCTTGTTCCCCAAACCACCACTTATGTAATCCAGGAGCTTTAGAAGTCCTGATATCAGTCCTCACTCTCATCTTTTCATTATCGGTGCTGTTAAAAGTGACAAGATCTAATCCAATTCCGATTTCTTCGGTTGAAAGGTTACTTATCTCTTTCCAAAATTCATTGAGCTCAGGGTTATCATGGTAAAATTTGATCTTTGTTGTTTCTTTCTCGCCATCTGCTGCTAAGGTAGTGAACCCCGCTAGACTGCCACTCAAGAGAAGGGCAGCTATCAGGATACAAGATACTAGCCGTGTTTTCGTAGAAGTATTCATTTTTTATAAACCTCCAATCTTTAGCAATCTTTAGAAACTCTTAAACAACAAATTTTCTACAAGTTCTTTAGATTTAGCTTCTCACATATACCGCCCCCCAAAAATATGCTTATTTATTTAATTGCTCCCTAACAAATTAAATAATCTTATCTTTTACCAAACACCTTTCCTCCATACAGGGTTAATCACATTCTACCTATTTATATAGTTTAGTGTATAAATCTTAGTCCCCTCATGACCCTAAATGAATTTAGCTATATATTAAGCTTATCCGTTAAAAACAACCCCGACCGTCTTTATTTCAAAAGCATCAAAAGAAAGTTTTAAATTCCAACCATCAATCGGAATCTTTCTTTTCCTGTCTTCAACGCTATTTAACCTATAAACTGTTTCTGGTTCAAAATCAAAATGTATTTTAGTGGAAACTTCCCTGCCCCATGCTTCGTAAAACCTTATTACCAACATATCCTCTCGGTCCTCTGCCATCTTCACCGCTTCGGGGATCACTCCACGATCCTCGACTTCAAAGGGGGCAGCTAAAGAATCAAAGTCCTTCGTTTCACCGGCCCGCGCCGGATCATTGAGGTCGTAGGCCTCTTCTATTACCCCAGCTTCTCGGAAGTCTCCTCTATGGGGAAGTAGGGAATAAGTGAAATGATGCTTGCCCATATCTGCTTCTGGATCCGGGGACTTTGGGGCTCTGAGTAAGCTGAGGCCAATTGTAGATCCTTCCACGTTTACACCGTACTTTCCGTCGTTAAGCAGGGCAGCCCCATAGCCGTATTCGGCTACATCGACCCATTTCTGATGGAAGACCTCGAACCTCGCCTGGTCCCAAGAGGTATTCGAATGTGTGGGTCTATTATAATGACCGTACTGAACTTCATATGTAGCTTCGTCTGCACGAACCCGAATTGGAAAATGGGATTTTAACAGCACTTTTTCCTCGTGCCAGTCTACAGTCGTTTCGATGTCTATCCTTTTGGAACCTTTATAAAGGACTATGTCCTGAACTATCTCGGAGTCCCCAAAAGATCTCTTTTGCCTAATTAGACCACGAACCGGTCCCGTTTCTAGTACTTCTATCTCCATGGGAGCTGGAATCTGTTCACCTTTTTCGTAAATATCTCCCTCCAGTTCCCAGGCATTAAACTCCGTAGGAACGTCCTGGTAGGCGACTAATCTATTACCCCTACCCTGAAGCACTTCTCGCTTACACTCTTTGTCGTAAACGGACTGGAGATTCCCCTCCTCGTCCAGTTTTACGGCAACTTGCTGATTCTCTAGCCTTTGAGGACGAGTTTTAATGATTCCTGGTGATGTTTGCCCCCCCTCCTTTATTTCAAAGCTTTTAATACCCATCGCTGGCAGCTTTGCTCCTTCAAAAACCAGCTCATCCCCTTCAGAAGTTACCTGGGCCAAGTAGCTTTTTCCTTCCTCGTCGACAGCTCTAATCTCTTTGCCTTCCTCCCAGCCAGGGTTCTTAGATTTAACAACTCGAGTCATCTCCCAAGGTAATGAATTCATTACCGAAATGTGGTTGGAGTCTTGGTCCAAAGATAGAAACTCTTCTAATGCCGAATTCAATAGATCCGTAGCCCGCGATCTGATTTCCCGGTAGTCCCTTTTTGCGTCCTCATAGACCTCCGTAATTGAAGAGCCGGGCAAGATATCGTGAAAACACTGGAATAGGTAACCTTTCCAAGCAACTTTGAGTTCCTCCCTAGGATAGTCAAAGTCCCCTTTTCGAAGAGCGGCAAGGGTTGACCATAGTTCGGTCTCTCTAAGTAGAAACTCCAGTTCCCTGTTGTTTTTCTTTGTCTGCCCTTGAGTCGTGAGTGTCCCCCGGTGGCGCTCGAGATAAAGTTCACCTCGCCAACTATCCAGTTGTTCCTGATATTCTTCCAGGTCGTTAAAGAAGCCTTTTAAAGATGAAAATTCTATATCTGGCAGGGCTTCTATTTCGTTCACCACTTCCGTGGTTTCAATCATCTCTCTGTTAACTCCCCCACCACCGTCACCCCAACCTATAAGGTAGGCAGCTTGGCTGTTAATTTCCTTTTCCTTGTATTCTTTTGCCGATTTTCTCAACTCAGAGACGGAATTATCCATAGTCATACCATTATAGGTTTCCGCAGGTGGAAAGTGAGCCAAAATACTGGAACCGTCAATCCCTTCCCACTGAAAGCTATGGTGGGGAAACTCGTTGACCTCACTCCAACTCATCTTTTGGGTGAAAAAATATGGGCAATCCGCGGCTTTAGCTATTCCGGGCAAAGCAGGTGAATATCCGAATACGTCGGGGATAAAAGTAATCTTGGGATCAACGCCAAATTCTGCCCGGAAGTACTTCTTCCCGTAGAGGTACTGCCTTGTCAAGGTTTCTCCACCAGCGAGATTTACATCGCTTTCTACCCACAATGCTCCTACCGGTTCCCAGTTATCGTCTTTCACGGCCTGGGATATGCGATCAAAGAGATCAGGGTAGTGCTTTTTTACAAATTCGTAGAGGTGGGGCTGGGACTGGAGAAATTTAAACTGCGGATATTCCTCCATTAGCTTGAGGGCCGTTGAGAAGGTCCGCCCGGTCTTTCGCACCGTCTCCGACCAGGGCCAGAGCCATGCAGCGTCTATATGAGCATGACCCATAGTAGATACTGTAAAATCCGATATCTCCGAACTAAGTTGCTTAAGGTGTTCAAGCTCTTCAAGTGCGGCCTCGGTGCCACGAAGAAGTTCTTTTTCGTTATCCGGCGTGGCAGGTATTTCAAGACTCGCTCGGTGGAGACCCTTCAATATTTTGGTTCTGTTAACTGAATCCTTTTTTAAATCCTTGCGCAGGTCGTTTAACACTTTGAAGGTCCGGTAGAGCTTTTGCACCTCCTCCCGGGTCGCAACCAGTTCAGCCGCCTCCAGGGTGAATCGATCTAACTCCAATCCACCCCAGTAGAGTGTGGTCCCCACTTCAACGTCCAGATCGTAACTGGTTCCGGGTTGGGCGTTTTTTGGTAATAAAATCTCGTGGTGTCCGTGATCGAGGGCTTGCCAGGGCTGGCCTTCTTTGTAACAGAGAGCCTCGACCGCAGGCCTTCCGGAAAGGGGGCTACCTTCGGGCATTTCCACGGGGTTAACGACGAATCGCAGGTAGGTTGGAAGCCCAGCAATAACCTGTGGAATTTTAAAGTTTAGTTTAAACCATACGCTATCGCCAAGAGACATTTCCGGGCATAGGTTGCCTCCCTGACTAAGCCCCCCACTACCGAGCGTTGCTCTTTCTTTCGGTTCATGCTGTCGATTTCTGCTCCAAGAGAAGCCAACCTCACAAGGTCTGTAGTCAGATTCGTCCAAGTCTTTTGGTTTCAAAAACCTTTGGGTTTTGTAATAAGATATGCTGTCTATCTCTCTTTTATCCGCTATTGTATAATTCCTTAACCTCTCTTCTGTATCCTTAACTCGCTTTCGCCATGTTTTTTTCACCTTATACCCCCTTACACCTCTCGCATTCAATCAAGGGTAAACCTCTTTTACACTCTCTCTTTTTACAATTTGTATGGGTAAAACTACACGCTCATCGCTTGCATAATGCTTTTCATCATCCAAGATCGATTTAAAAAGCTTAGACCCGGCTTTATAGCCAATCTTATACGGGTTCTGAGAAATTGTGGTTATACTGGGATTGACAGCTGCTGCCCAATCAGGGTCATCAAAAGAAATAATTGATAATTCATCTGGATAGGGAATCGAATGATCCTTTAGATATTGCAATACTCCTATAAGCATCAAGTTATTCGCGGCGAATGTTGCAGTCAAAGACTTCGAGTCTTCTAAAAGCCTTTCGGTACCTTCATAACCTTCCTTTAATTTAGAATTCCCCGTTACTATTAACTCTTCTTTTAAACCAATATTATTGTTTTTTAAAGCATCTTCGTAAACTGCGAGTCTCTGGTCGACTGACTGCACCCCCTCGATTCCAGCTACGAAACCAATCTCTCTATGCCCCATATCAATCAGATACTCCGCTGCCCTATAGGATCCATTGTAATTGTCAGAAACAATTGAGGTGTAGTCTAAACTACCTATAGACCTATCTATTAAAACCATAGGAATTGAGTCTTCGGATAAACTTTCGATGTTTTCAGCTCCATCCATAGTGGGAGTGACAATCATACCGTCGACCCTTTGGGGCCTTAGAAGGGATAAATAGTGTTTTTCTTCAATGGGGTCTTCGTCAGTGTTACAAAGGATTAAATTATACCCATTCTCCCGAGCACAATCTTCAACTCCCCGTGCAACTTTCGGGTAAAAGGGGTTCGTAATGTCCGATATCAGTAAACCAATAATGTTACTTTGCCCCTTTCTTAAGCCCCGCCCTAACTGATCTAGATGATAATCCAGTTCTTCTATAGCTTGTTCCACTTTACTTGTCAACTGGGGACTCACGTATCTCGTATCGTTGATGACGGCTGATACGGTAGTTATTGAAACTCCGGCTTCTTCCGCAACATCTTCAATAGTCACTGACATAAGACAGTTCCTCTTTTAGGATCTCTACAGTTTAAAGCTTAAAAAAACGTTAACGAAAACGTTAACTTCAATTATTTAACATCCTAATTTTTATAACAAACATATTAGTCAGTTTCAAGAATTTTATTACTCTTCCTAATAACCCAAAAGATAGAACCAACAGCGCAGCCAACAATTTAGTTGCTCTCCAATGGGATTGTGTCAAATAAAGTGTGTAAAAATCCCAGTTCCCTCATGACGGCGAACTGAAACCACTTAAATTTCAGTACTTGCAATTAGTGGAGTGAACCCCCGATTTTCAAACACTTTTTACCGCCATTTGCTTTACACCTTGTATGATGTAAACGTTCAATCTTAAGCTAATGCCCGGTTGCGGGAAAGGTCTGCTAAAGACCTTGAGGCGTAGACCTCTTAACTTAGATTGACCCTTCCTGCTCCCGGACAAGCCTTAATACGGTCTCTTGAGGCATTGACCTCTCATATGCAAGGCCAGGCTCTTAGGAAGCCGGGAAGTCATCCTGCAATCAATACTAAAGTACGGGAGGAGTCAAAAATCTATGAGTACATACGTCGGTATAGATGTCGGTTCGGAAGAACACGCCGTCTACGGGATCGAGAAAGGAGAAGATGATGATCCAGTTTACAAAACCACGGTCACAAATGATAGGGATGGCTTTAGAGAATCAGAAAAGTTTCTCTCAACCTTCGGGGAGAATATCCACCTAGGCCTGGAGGCGACCGGAAACTACTGGAAACCGGTATTTGACCACCTGGCGGAGCTAAAGGAGAAGCTGGATATCACCCTAAGTTTGATCAACCCAAACGAAATTCACCAGTTCAAAAAGATGGAGCTATCCAAGGTAAAGACGGATTCGGCTGACGCCAAAGCAATCGCCAGATACGTCCTCCGGTTTGAACCAAAGTCAACTCCCAGGACGAACGAGAGGTTGCGCAGCCTAAGGAAGCTCTGTAGATACAGATCTTCCCGGGTAGAAGAAAAAACCAGGTTAATCCAGCAGCTTAACGAGGTACTGGTAGGTGTATTTCCCGAATATTCCGAGAATTTCGGCAAATTATCGGCGGTCAGCTCTCTTGCTCTTTTAAAAGAGTACCCCGGACCGAAAGAGATTGCCAAGTTGGAGGTGGACGAACTTGCCAGCTTGCGTTACGGCAAGGTAAATCACAAACTGGGAAAAGAGAAGGCAAAGAAACTTACAAATAAAGCATCCAATACTGTGGGAGAGGGCTATGGGCCCGAAATTGAGATAACTATAAGACACCTGGTGGAGCAACTCATGTCAGTCAAGCGGGAAGTGGAAGAACTGGAAGATGAAATAGAGAAAAGCTTCCAGGAGATCTTCCCCAATAAGTTGACCACAATAGGTGAGATCGGGGAGGTAAATGCAGCCACAATGACGACCGAAATATGGGACGTAAACAGGTTTGCTACCGCCACCAAACTAAACGGTTACGTCGGGGCCTACCCGGAACTATCCGAGTCCGGAAACTACGAAGACCCCCATCCGGATATGACCAAGAAGGGTAATCCTAGGCTAAAGCGTGCCGTATTTACCTCCACAATGTCCGCGGTCAACTCCAACCCGGTTATTAGAGAGCATTACCGTAAACAGCTTGCAAAAGGTAAAGACCGAATGGTGGCCATTGGTTCGTGCATGAGAAAACTGGTTCATATCATCTATGGAATACTTACTTCGGGTGAAGAGTTCGATCCAAACTACGAGGACAAAAGAAAAGAGAAAGAGGATAAAGAGAGAACCCGGAAGCCTCAAACTGAAAGTTATCCAGAAAATGAGAAGTCATCCGAGCTCTCTCCTAAACCTAATAATGGTAAAAGAGTCCCAAATTATCAACTTGCTGGAGGTGAGACTTGACTTTACCCCATAGTCTCTGAATTGATACTTTCTTCAACTTCTTCTACCAACTCCGACTCCTCTCTAATATCTCGGGGTGACTTCATCCCGATTGTTGAGTGGGGATATTCTGCGTTATAGTATTCAATCCAGGAATTGATTTTCTCTTTTGCTTCTTTCGGGCTTTGGAAGTCGTTAATCCATAGACAGTCTTCTTTTAATGTTCTCATCCAGCTTTCGGTTTCAGCGTTTCCTTTTGGGTTATCATAGCTTGTGGTTACATGATTTATTCCTAGATCGTCACAGAGTGCCTCAAAGGCATGGGATGTAGGCTGTGTACCGTTGTCACTCATCAAGTTGATATCTTCCTCTCTGCTACCATTTGGGCATGCATATTGGACTGCCTCCTCCAGGGCAGACTTCCAGCGTTCTGTTTTTCCGTCAGAGGCAACTGTTTTGCTTATGATTTCCTTTGTGTACCAGTCTTTTGCCGCTATTACCGGTTGCCAGCCGTAACCGTCAATGTAGTGTTTGGTCATATCTATGCCCCACCAGTCGTTTGGTTCATCAGGCTGTGGCTTATCCCTGTCGTCTTTATCGTGTCTTGTTGCATCTTAATTGGGGTTTTCGCATAATAGGTTGTCCTCTGCTTCTTTCATATGGTTGTTTTTGCAATAAACTTACAGAACTATTACGGTTAGTTAATCATGCATAAAGAACTGCTTTTAGTCAAGCGAAAGAAGGCCAAAGATCTTTACGATCAGGGTTACTCGATAAACAAGATTGCGGACAAGTTGGTTTCCAACTGGTCCTCGGTTAAAAAGT
>Ga0207714_1001536_pt1 | contig 14815 bp, 14 predicted proteins | sample PonA232FremontCA_2_FD_187270 | JGI IMG/M metagenome (GOLD analysis project Ga0207714, IMG submission 187270) | Marine sediment microbial community from Fremont, CA, USA - Pond A23 Sediment 2 (SPAdes) | ecosystem: Environmental > Aquatic > Marine > Unclassified | place: USA: Fremont, California... | reverse complement strand
TCGGCTCGATCCCCTCCCTGCTCTCGGGCGACCGCCGCCCGCCGATCCACTGGACGCCGCCGACGCGCGAACTGGCGCTGACGCTCGCCCGCGACACGCTCAAGTTGCACGGGGGAACGTACGACTGCCCGTTCACCGAGGAGGAGGTGCGCCGCGTCACGCAGGTGTCGGAGACCCATGGCTACCGCGAGTCGTTCGAGGCCGCGGGTCACGAGATCACGTTCTACAACGCCGGTCACATCCCCGGGAGCGCGCACGTCCTCGTCGACGACGGCGAGACGCGCCTGTTGTATACGGGCGATTTCCACCTCGACGACGCGTCGGCGGCCGCCCACCCCGGCGGCCAGCGACTCGTCGCGGGGACGACGGCCCGTCCCGACGCCGACGTCGTCGTCTGTGAGAGCACGTACTCGGACGTAGAACACGGGGATCGGGCGGCGCTCGAGGAGCGCTTCGCCGAGAGCGTGCGGACGACGCTGTGGGAGGGCGGCACCGTCGTCGTCCCCGCCTTCGCCATCGGCCGCACCCAAGAGATGCTCCTCGTCTGCGAGGAGTACGACATCCCGTGTTACGTCGACGGGATGGGGAAGGAAGTCACAGAGATGCTGCGGCGCCACCCCGAGTTCGTCCGCGACGCCGATGCACTCGGCCGCGCAAAGTCACATGCCCGCTTCGTCACCGGGCGGGACGGCCAGCGCAAACGGATCGCCGATCAGAACGTCGCAATCGTCACGACCAGCGGGATGCTCTCCGGCGGCCCGGCGATGACGTACGTCCCCGAGATACGGGCCCACCCCGTGAACAAGATCACGCTCACCGGCTACCAGGTGGAGGGGACACCCGGCCGCGACCTGCTGGACACCGGCAGCGCCGAACTCGATGGTCGGGTGATGCCCGTCGCGGCACAGGTCGAATCCTACGACTTCTCCGCACACGCCGACGGGGACGAACTTCGGGCTTTCCTCGACTCGTACCGCGACGCGACGGTACTGGTCAACCACGGCGACCGGTGTGTGGCCTTCGCCGGCGACCTGACCGCCGACGGCTACCGGGCCGTCGCGCCGACGGTCGGCGAGACGGTGTCGGTCACGCCCGCGACGCTCGAACGGGAGGCGTGAGCCACCCCGGCCGGCGTCACTCCGCCGTGTCGACGACTTCGTAGCTGATCGTCCCCTCGCGGAGGCGGTCGAGATGTGTCGAGAGTTCGTCCGCGACGGCGATGAGGAGGACATCGAGTCCCCGGACCGCCGCCTCGTTCACCGCCTGCGTCGTGCCGAAGCGCACGTCGGGGTCGAGGCCGGCCGCCCGTGCGGCCACCAGCGCCTCGGTCCCCGCCGTCGCCACCAAGTCGCAGTCGCCGGCGTGAGCCAGGAGCGTCTCGCTCGCCACGCCGGTGCTCCCGCCGTCCTGCACCCGCGGGATCGAGACGGCGGTCACCCGCCCCAGATCGTAGTCGAGGACGCCCTCGAAGTCGGTGACGCCCACGTCGCGTCCCGCTTCGGCGGCCGTAACCGCAACCGCAGTTGTGCTCCCGGCGGTGCCGGGAGTCGCCCGCAGGACGCCGTCGCGCATCGACAGCGAGACGGCGTCGCCCTCGGCGACGTCGGCGGTGGCGATGGCCGTCTCGATCTCCACCTGCCCGATCACGTCCTCCGAGACGTGGGTCACGAAGTCGCGGAGTTCGTCCGTCCGGCCGATGAGCCAGTCCACCCCCTCTTTGGTCACCTCGTAGCGTCCACGGCCGGGGCTCCGAACGTAGCCCTCCTCGATGAGATCTTGGAGGTAGTCGCTCACCGCCTGTGCCGTGATGCCGATGTCGTCGGCAATCTCCCGCTGACTGACCGCCGGTTGACGCTCCGCGATCCCGACCAGAATCTGATACCGGGTCGCCGAGCGCTTGCTCCGGAGGACGCCCTCGTCGGCGTTCTCTGCCATCACGTTCACTCCGTGGTCGGTCCACAAGTAATTTTGTTATAGCACGGGTTCGATTGGCGTTGTTCGCCACGGAAAACAATCAAACTCTATTTAACTCAAATTTTTTTGTATTACGTACTACGCGAGTTGCACAAGTGGATCGGCGGACGGTCGGGATGCGGCGTCGCAACCCCTAACTGATCCACGGCCGTCCGCCTCCGCATGTCACTGATCGACACGACGCTTCGGGAGCGACTCGACCGCCGCATCGATGGCCTCCGGGGGGCCCGCGAACTCAAACCGGGCTACCCGAGCGTCGAAACGGAGACACTCAGCAACTACCACGCCCGAGCGTACACGGACGGATTCACGTTCGACGCCGACGAACCCGTCTCGAAGGTGGGCGGCACCGGGACGGCGCCGCGCCCGCTTCGGTACTTCCTCGCCGGCTTCGCCTTCTGTCTCCAGGCCCAGTACGTCCGCAACGCCATCCGGATGGGGATCGAACTCGACGAACTCGCCGTCGACGTGGAGAGCGAAATCGACCGCCGAGGCGGCCTCGGGTTCCGCGACGAGCCCGCCGACTTCGAGTCCATCGCGTACACGACGACCCTGCGGACCGAGGCCCCCGAATCCGACGTGCGCGAACTCGTCGAGACGGCCGAGTCCTGCTGTTACGTCCACGGCACGCTCTCGACGGCCGTCGACCTCGACGGGACGACGGTCGTCAACGGCGAGCCGCTCTAAGCGTCGTTCGGGACCCGTTCCCACAGCGACGGTAGGTCGTCGATCCGCGCCCACCCGGCCGCCTCGTCGACGTGCTCCTCGACGACGCTCACGGGGTCGAAGTACTCCTCGAGGACCGGACGCTCCATGGCCAGCGGCGGCGAACAGTAGTCCTCCTCGACCCACACGGCCTCACCCGTCTCGGGATCGAACCGGGCGTCCGTCAGCGACGTCGGCATCGCGCGGCCGAACGGCACCATCCCGGCGATGTCGCCGTCGTCGAGGCGTTCACGGAGTTCGAGCATCCGCTCCGTTTTCGGCTCGGCCCGGACGAGTCGGTACGCTATGCGCGTGCTACGCGCCGCGAACGCATAAACCGCCCCTTACTCCTCGTAGCGCCGAACCCCGAACTGGGCGTACGCGTCGCCGTACGCGACCGCGAGTGCCCCGATCCACCAGTTCCAGCGCTCCGAGACCGACGAGCCCTCGGGCGCGTCGTCGAGTTCCCGCACGACCGTCTCGGCGGTGAGTTCCGACCCCCTGTCGGCGGCGAGGCGGCCGCTATCGGCCAGATCGCCCGCCGCCCGGACCACGGCGCGGCGCTCCCCCTCACCGCCGTCGAAGGCGCGTTCGAGCGCGCGGTCAAGGCGCTCGCGGTCGATCCCGCTCACGCTACGCCCACCACGCGCTCCGTCGTTCGCGCCCGCTCGCGTCGCGGAACGGCGGCGGCTTTTCGGCGTCCGCTTCCGCCCCGAAGGCGTGTGCCAGCCAGTAGCCGACGTGCCAGCCGACCGCCTCGGTGTCGAGGCCGACGAGCGTGATTTCGACCCGCGTGTACGTCTCGATGGCGCCGTCGCCGTCCGGATCGGTGCCGTAGGTGCCGATACACGACCCACTCGACGCCCGACAGGCGTCCGTCGCGCCGAACCGGATCAGTAGCTCCGCGTCCGCGTCCGTGCGCTCGAAGGTCAGGTTCGTCGGCATCCCCGGCGGATCGCCCTCGTAGTACGTCAGCGCGTGATCGACCTGTAACCGCGCGCCCGCGGGGTCGGAGTCGTTCGCCGCGTCGACACGCACGGTGAAGTCCGCATCCGCCCACGGGAACGCCCGCTCCGTCGCGTTCGGTTGGGGCTCGGTGTAGAGCACCGACCGCGCCCGCATCACGTCCCGCGGCGGGTCGTCGTGGGTCAACCCCAGCGTGTGCCCGAGTTCGTGTTCCGTCACGAGGACCGTCGACTCGTCGGAGAGCCCGGTCTTCACCCACGCGGTCTCCGGACGGTCGACCTGTCGTGGGTCGGTGAGTAGCGGCGCACAGCCCGCGGCGTCGGCCACGTTGCCACAGTCGGGGACGCGGTCGGCGAACGCGACTATCAGGTCGGGGTCCTCGGCGTCCGGTCGCACCTCGTACTCGACCCCGAAGCCGAGATACTGTGATCCCGCCTCCCAGAAGGTCGTCGCCTCGCGGACGAGGGCGGCGAAGTCGCGGTCACGCGACCCCTCGTTCCGGACGGCAACGACTATCGGATCGCTCCCCCAGGGGTTCGCACTCGGTGGGCGGTCGGTCGGCGTGGCCGCCTCGGCCGTCGGCGTCGTCCCGGCCGTCGATTCGGGTGCGTCGGCCGGCATCGCCGTCGGTGTCCCCGCCGTCGGATCGAGCGGCGTCGTACAGCCCGCGAGAACCAGGAGGCAGGCGAGGGCGAGCGTGCGGGTCGCCATGGAGTCACTGGGTGACGTGCGGTGAAAAACCGTTTCCCTCGGAGCCGGGGACGGCGGGTTACCGCCGCCGTGCCGTCGCCGCCGCGGCCGCGGTCAGGAGCGCAACGAGTGCGACCGCCGGTCCGAATCCGGCGCCGTCGCCAGCGGTCGGTTCGGGCGTCGCCGTCGACTCGGCCCCGTCAGTCGGCGCGGCCGTCGCGGTGGGCGTGGGCGTCGCAGTGGGTGTCGGTGAGGCGGCCGGCGTCGCCGTCGGTGCCGCCCCGGTCGTCCGCGCCGCCGGCTGGTTCGGCGCGATCACCGCGAACGTAGAGAAGCCGGGCGTCCCCGCCGCGACGACGACCGTCACGTCGTCGGCCGCGAGGACGTCGGCGTCGAGGCGGTGGAGTTCGTCCCCGCCGTCGAACCGGACGAGGCGCAGCGCCGACGGCTCGACGCCCGCGTTCTCGACCGCGGTCCGGGGGACCGCGACCTCGACGGTTGCCGATCGGTCGGCGGCGTCGTCGGGCACCGACACGTCGACGGCCGCGACGGTCCGGCCGTCCGGCTCCGGGGCCGCGGCCGGAAGCCTGCCCACCGCCTCGACCGAGACGGTGCCGGTCGTCGACCGGTCGAACGCGACGGTCGCTCGCCGTGCAGTCCCGTCGTACAGGGTCTGGGTCACCGAGCGCTCGGCGGCGAGGATGGACTCCCCGATGCCGGGGCCGCCCCCACCACCGCCGGACGCGTCGCCGGCGGTCTCCGTGACCGGATCGCCGATCACGAACACCGAGAACCCGGGCGTCTCGAAGGTCAGCCGCACGCTGCTCCCGGTCACACTCTGGACCTGCGTCGCGAGCGGCTGGTACCCGCTCCCGCCGCCTACGTACCGCCAGACACGCGTGTCGTCCAGGTCATCGATGCGGCTTCGGTCGACGACGAGTTCGACCGTCGCGTTCGCGCCGCTCGCCGGCTCCGGCGCGGTGATGTCGACGTACGACGCCACGCGGTTCACGTCGACCTCGTCGGCATCCGTCGCCGCCGGCACATTCGACGGCTTCGACGACAGGTCGCTGACCGTCGCCGTGCCGCTCCGGCTCGCCGCGTAATCGACGCTCGCGTCGACGACCTCCGTGCCGTTCACGTCGAGCGTCCCGGTCGAGGTGCCGTCAACGACAGTCCCGCCCTCACCGTCCTCCGGGTCGCCGAGGACGACGACCGATCCGACGGTGGAGAGGTTGGCGGTGACGGTGTTGGCTGCCGAATCGGGGGTGCTCGTGGCCGTCGCGTACGACCCAGACGCGGAGTCGTATCGGGCGACTTCGAAGCTCGAGTCGTTCAATCCTAATGCGTCCGTGTCCGCGTACTCGACGGTCACGTCGGCGTAGGCTCCGGTGTCCAGCCGACGGAGGTTCCCGACGGTCCGGACGGTTTCCGATTCGCCCGTCGGCGATGGCGGCGACGTGAGGTTCCCTTCTGCGGACGTGTTCTTCAGTTCGACCGTCGCGAACGTCGTCGTCCCGACGGTGACGTTCGTGCCGTTCAGCGTGCCCACGGGCGGCGCGAGCTCCGACGTGCTCGACCGCGCGAGCAGTTCCGCGTCCGTGTTGTTCTCGGTCACGGTGTCGACGACGCGGGTGCCGGACCGGGGCGCGAGGCTGATGCCCACGTCGGTGTTGTTCCGCGCCGTCACGCCGGTGAGCGTGAGGTTCTCCCCGGCTCTCGGCTCTGCGAACACGCCCTTGCCGTTGTCCGTCGCGGTCACGTCCCGAAGCGTCGCGTTCGTCGAGTCGGTGTCGAGGAAGACGCCACGCTTGGTGTTGTTCGTGACCGTCGTCTCGCGCACCACGACGTTCGTCGAGCCGTCTATCTCGATGCCATCGTCGTTGGTCGCGACCGTGACGCTTCGGACGGTGGCGTTCTTTCCGTTCACGGAGATTCCCGGGTCGGTGTAACTGTCGTCCTGCGTGTTGTTCCGGACGACGCTGTCGACCAGCGTCGCCCCCTCGCCAAGTCTGATCCCGGTTCGACCGTGCCGGGTGATCGTGACGTCGTCGAACGTGTTGTTCACGACCCCGATCGCGCTCACCCCGTAGTCGCCGTTGTTCGTGACGACCGCGTCCCGAACGGTAGCGTTGGCGACGCTGACTTCGATCTCGTCGTCGTTTCGCTTCGCGGTCACGTCGGCGACCGTGGCGCCGTCGGCGTCGGCCGTGACCTTGATGCCGTCCCCGTCGTTGTCGGTCGCGGTGAGGTCCCGGACCGTTCCCGGAATCTCCAGTCGGACGCCGCGTTCGCCGTTGTCGACGGCGGTGACGTTCGACAGCAGGACGCCGTCGCCCTTGCCGGCGCTGATTCCGTCCGCCGCGTTGTCGGCCACGGTCACGTTCCGCAGCGTCGCGTTCGTGCTGGAGACCGCCGAATCCTCCTCGAAGGCCCCATCCGTGCCGACCTCGAAGCCCTCGGTGCTGCTGTTGGTGACTGTGACGTTCTCGTAGGTGTTGTTCACGCCGGATTCGAGGATTCCACTACCGCTGGTGGTATTGTTCACCGTCAGGTCCCGGACCGTGTGGTGCGAGCTGTTGAGTTCGAGGCCGGTGTTCTGGGCTTGCCGGATGGTCACGTCGGCGATGGTCGAGCCGTTCGACGTCGCCTGCGAGAGGCCGACGCTTCCGCCCCGCACCGTCGTGTTTCGAATCGTCCCGTTGGCGAATTCGATGCCGTTGGTCGCGCTATCGAGCGACTCGACGTTCCGGAGCGTCACGTCGTCGGCGTTCAGGCTGTCGATTCCGGTGCTCGGGGAGTCGACGACGGTGAGGTTCCGTGCCGTCATTCCGTCGCCCCTCACGTCGACGGTGTCGTCCCTGCCGGCATCTCCGTCGAGCCGACTGTACCCGCCGTCGAGCGTGAGGCCCGTCCTCGATCCGACGTCGACACTCCCGTTGAACGTCCCGCCACCGAGGACGACGGTGTCGTTCGTCGCCGTCGCGTTGTCCAGCGCGAACTGGATGGCCGTCGCGCTGTCGGTGTACGACACGTTCACGTCCGGTCTGTCGCCGGCGTAGGAGGCGTTGACCGTCCCCGAGGTGGTGTTGACCCGGTACGTCGCGTTGACGGTGCCGTCGGTCAACGAGACGCTGAGTTCCCCGGGATCGGCCGTCGGCGCCGGATTGCCACCCGAACTCGCCGCCGCCGTCCCGCCGACTCCCGCGGCGAGGACCAGCGCCGCCGCAACCAGCGCGGCGAGCGTTCCGCCGCGTCCGGTCATCGGCCTCGACCGATCTCCGTCTCTCGGCGACAAATATTTACTATATATTATATCTTCACCGATAGCCTCGGCTCCGCTACTGAACACAACTAACAGATATCAGACAGAAAATTGAAGAGATTTTTGAGATCGATTCCGACTACACCTCGTCGTCGGAGCGCACGTTCGCCAGCCGCATCGCGTTGCCCGTCACCGCGAGGCTCATCCCCATGTCCCCGATGACGACGGCGTGGACGACGCTCACGAGACCCAGCGGCGCACCCACCGCGAGGACGGCCTTCACGCCCAGTGACGACCAGACGTTCGTCTCGATGACGCGGTTGGCCCGGCGCGAGAGGGTGACGAGGTACGGGAGGCGGGTGAGGTCGTCGCCCATCAGCGCCACGTCGGCCGTCTCGATGGCGGTGTCGGTACCCGCGGCGCCCATGGCGACGCCCACCGTCGCCGCCGCGAGCGCCGGCGCGTCGTTGACGCCGTCGCCAACCATCGCCACGCCGCCAGCGGTGCGGTTCCACGGGAGGCGCGCATCGTCTCTCGCCGCCGAGTCGGCAGCCAACTCCCGAACCACGTCGACTTTCGCTTCGGGCAGGAGGTCGGCGTGCACGTCCGCCTCGTCGATGCCGATCCGCGCCGCGATGGCGCGGGCCGTCCGCTCGTTGTCGCCGGTCAGCATGACGACGCGGTCGATCCCCGCCTCGCGCAGGCGGGCGATGGACCGCTCCGCCTCGGGGCGGACGGTGTCGGCCACGGCGATGACGCCCTCGAGTTCGTCCTCGGTGCCCACGAGGACCGCCGTCTTGCCCTCGGCCTGCAGGCGCGGCAACACGTCGTTGACGAGGTCGAGGTAGGTGCCGTGATCGCAGGTTGCGGGGTCGAGGTCGCCGGCGGCCACGCCGCCGTCCGTCTCGACGTGCGTGTGTTCGAGATCGAAGCCGAGTCCCTCGAACAGCGCCGGCTTGCCCGCGTAATGGGTGACGCCGTCGAGGTCGGCGCGGACACCCTCGCCCGTGATCGACTGGAAGTCCGTCACGCCGCGGCCGGGGACGTTACGCTCCGATGCGTACTCGACGATGGCGCCCGCGATGGGGTGTTCGCTCCGGCGCTCCAGCGCCGCAGCACACCGCAGCACGTCCTCCTCCGTCGTGCCGTTCAGCGCCACCACGTCGGTGACGCCGAGTTCGCCCGTCGTGATCGTCCCCGTCTTATCGAGGGCGACGGCGTCCACCTCGCCCATCGCCTCTAGGCGGTCGCCGCCCTTGATGAGGACGCCGTTGCGCGCGGCGCTCGTGATCCCCGAGACGACGCTCACGGGAGTGCTGATGACGAACGCGCAGGGGCAGGCAACCACCAGGAGCGTCAGCCCACGCGTGAACCACGTTTCGAGGGGCGCGCCGAACAGCGGCGGGCCGACGGCGGTCACGACCGCCAGCCCCACCACCGCCGGCGTGTAGTAGTCCGCGAAGCGGTCGATGAACCGCTCGCGCTCGGACTTGTCGCGTTCCGCCTCCTCGACGAGATCGATCACCGTCGACAGCGTCGATTCGCCCGCCGGCGCCGTCGTCTCGACTTCCAGATACCCCTCCTCGACGATGCTGCCCGCGTACACCTCGTCGCCCTCGGTGACGTCGACGGGGACGCTCTCGCCCGTGATCGGTGACTCGTCGACCGCACTCGTCCCCTCGCGGACGACGCCGTCGACCGGCACGCGTTCGCCCGGCCGGACCACGACCACGTCGCCGACGGCCACGTCCTCGACGGCGACCGTCTCCTCGCCCTCTTCCCCGACGACCGTCGCCGTATCGGGTGAGAGATCCATCAGTTCCGACATCGAGGTGCGGGCGCGGTCCATCGAGTACCGTTCCAGTAACTCCGAGACCGAGAACAGGACCGCGAGCGTCGCCGCCTCGAAGGGGAGGTCGACGGCGACGGCGCCCACGACGCCGGCGCTCATCAGGAAGTCGATGTCGAGGCTCCGCGCCCGCACCGAGTACCACCCGTTGTGCAGGATGGCCTGTCCCGCAACCGCCGCGGCGAGGACGTACAGGGCCCAGTCGAGCGTGATCGTCCGCCCCAGGACGGCTGTCAGGGTGGGGTTCGGGACGCCCAGATACTCGGCGACGATTCCCGCGAGGAGGAGGCAGGCGCCGACGCCGGTCTTCGCCGCACGCCGACTCCGCCAGATCGATTCCGTCTCCCGGTCGCCCTCGATCACCTCGTACCCGGCGTTCTCGATGCCGGCGACCACGTCGCCGCGAGTGGCCCGCGCGGGATCGTACGTCACCGCGACCCGACCCGAGGCCGGCCGGGCGTCGTAGTCGACGACGCCCTCGATCCGCGACAGCACCGACTCGACCGTGCCGGCACACGACGAGCAGTCCATCGACGGCACCGCGAACGTCTCCGTCTCCGCCTCGGCCACGTCGTAGCCCGCCGCCTCGACTCGGTCGCGGATCGCCGCATCGCTCGTCGCGTCGGGGTCGTAGCCGACGACGAGCGTCCCGGTCGCGGGCCGCGGATCGACCGACGTGACCCCCGCGAGCGAGCGGACGCTCCGCTCGACCTTGTTCGCACACGACGCACAGTCCATCGACGGCACCGAGGCGCGAAACGACACGCCCTCGATGGCGGTCGGCCCGTCGGCGTCGACCGACTGCTCGTGGTCGTGTCCGGCGTCCTCGGGAGCCTGCGACCGGGGGTTCGTGGAGCCGTGCTCCACGGCGTCCTCGTCGTGCCCGTTCATTGGCCGATCCTAGCCGGTGGACGGATATTAATCTCACTACCATCGGTCCCGGGTTTGAACCACAAGTATTCATAACCAAATCCGATTTTGTTAACAACACCGCCGCGGTCGTACCGAGTCGATCCGAACGGGGCGACCGCCAACGTGACGCTCGGTTTCGACGTGCTTTTTATCGGCCGCCGTCTGAATCCGGGCATGGCAGACTTCAAAGTCGTCGTTTCGGACCCCGAGACGGGGCGGACGGTACAGGTCGAGGTCGACGGACAGGACGCGAACCGGTTCCTCGGACGCGAACTCGGCGACGAGGTCGACGGCGGCGCCGTGGGCCTCGACGGGACGACGCTCGAACTGACGGGTGGCTCCGACAACGCCGGGCGCCCCCTGCGCTCGGACGTGGCCGGCCCCGCGCTGAAGGAACTCCTCCTCGAGGGCGGCGTCGGCTTCGAGCCCTCCCGCGACGGCGAGCGCAAGCGCGTGACCGTCCGCGGCCGGGAGATCAGCGACGATGTCGCCCAGATCAACGCGACGGTGGTCGACGGCGACGCCGACTTCGACGCACTAGACGACGAGTAACCGTGTCCGACCGCGTCGCCAGCGACGGGGATGCGGTGACCACGTATCGCGCCCGACTCGCCCGGAGCGGCGGCACTCGCCGGCCCTGTCTTCGCCTCCCCGACGAGGCGGCCGTAGAATCGGGCGATTTGATCCGTCTCGTCCTCGACGGCACCGAGTACCACGCTCGCGTCGAGGGCGACGCCCAAGGCACCCTGATTCGCAGTGCCGCCGACAACCGTCGCCTCGCACGGACCGACGGCGAGGGCGCGAACCGCCTCGTCGAGTGGGTCCGCGGCACCGACCGCGAGACCGGGCAGAGCGTCGATTTCGACGAGGTGACGCCGGGTTATCTCTACGGTGTTCGCGTCCCCGGTCGGCGGACGGTGTACACCGTCACCCGCCAGCCCGACTCCTCGCTCTCCTCGATTGCGGAGGGGCTGGACGACCGTTAGAGCTGGAGCGCGACCCCCGCGAGCAACAGCGCGCTCCCGAACCACAGCAGGGCCAGCACCCACGTCGGCTGTGCGCCGATGTCGACGCTCACGCCGAACGGGGCCGCGTCCGGGCGCACGAGGCCGGCGGCCGCCGCGACGACGACGAACAGGCTCATGACGACTGCCACGAGGGGGAGGAGATCCATCGAGGATCGCAGGGAGAGACCGTTGCTGGCGAGCAACGCGAGGCCGAACAGGAGGTACGTCAGCCGGGTGAAACGCGTTCGATCCACGGGCCCGACGACGAGAGCCAGGGGCAAAGCCCCGTCGCAATCGCGTCCGAAACGATTTACCGCTCGACCGCCACCGCCCGGTATGACCGACTCCGACCTCGACGCGTTCCTCGCTGGCGACCGCCTCGACCACGTCGTCCTCTATCTCACCGACGACTCCCTCGACGACGAGGGAACCATCGCCGACTACGGTACGTCGGTCGACGGCGGCGTCGTCCTCGTCGTCTCCGGCGAGAAGGGCCGGCGGCTCTTCTCGGCCGGCACCGGGATGGACGCGATGGAGTTCGCGAAGCAGGCGATGGGCGCGGAGGGCGACATCGACCGCGACCTGCAGGGGGGAACCTGCCCCGACTGCGGCGAGGCTGCGGCCTACGTCCTCGCGTTCGCGGAGGCACAGAACGAGGAAGTGGGCGGCATCTACGCCGAGGGCGACGTGATTCACGCCTACGCCGCCTGTCCCGACGGCACCGCCTTTTCGGATCGGTGGGTCGTAGGCGACGCGTAGCGCCGTTACTCGTCGCTGTCGTCGTCTCCCGCGGCTCCGCGGGTCGTTCCTCCCCGCTCCGCTTCGAGGCCTCGCTTCACTCGGCTCCGCGGGTCGTTCCTCCCCGCTCCGCTTCGAGGCCTCGCTTCACTCGGCCTCGCTCGCCTCGCTCGCCTCGCTCGCGACGCGTTCGAACGCCGCCAGGATCACCTGTTTCGTCGTCGCACCCTCCGTCGTCCAGTGGTGGGCGTAGTCCAGCATGTCGTCGTAGATGTCGGGCTTACAGCCCGCGGCGCGGGGGTGCCCGCCGCCGTTCACCAGGCCCGCCACCTCGTGGGCGCGCTCGAATCCCTCGCTACCGCGGATACTCGCGCTCCCGGCGGGTTTGACGATCACCGCGGCGTCGGCGCCCTGCTCCCGGAGCCGTTCGGCCACCTCGTTCTGTGAACACCGACCGTAGGTGACGCCGACGGTCCACGGTCCAACGGATTCCATCTCCGCGCGGTCGACGGCCGCCTCGATCAGTCGCTCCTTCTCGACGCGGCGGTGGTCGAGGTAATCGACCACCGGCTCAGGGAGTTCGGGACCGTACCGCCCGACGACGGTCACGTACTCCTCGGCGCTCGCCCAGTGGCTGTAGTCGGCCAGGTCGTCGCTTCGGGAGTCTTCCTTGATCCAGAGGTCGTGGTCCCGCGTGACAGCCGCGAGGGCGGCGAGATGATCGGGGAAGTCGTAGTCGAGAGAGCGAAGCGCCACGTCGGCGGTACACTCCTCGTCGCTCTCGCCGACGACGAGGTCGACGCCCGCCCCGCGGACCGCCGCAGCGACGTCGTCGTGCCACTGGTGGTGGTCGAACCACCGCACGGTTTCGGCGCGGTCGACCACGGCCTCGATCACTTCGGTCACCGACTCGTCGTCGGGACAGAGGTCACAGACGAAGACGTCGACGCCGGGGTCGGCGTACGCCGCGACGCGTTCGAGAGCGTCGTCGAGGGAGTGGGGGCTGGCGGTGACGAGGCCGACCGGGGACTCCTCGTGTTCGTCCTCGTCGTCCTCGTCGTCAGCGAGCGTCGGGTCCGTCCGCGCCGCGAGCGACGCCTCGAACGGTGCCACGTCGAGGGCGGCGTCGTACACCTCGCGGAGCAAGGCGACACAGCCGAGGCCGTCGGCGTCGCCGTCGGCCACGACCACCACCTCGGCGCCCTCGATGGCTTCGCGGGCGCGACGGTCGGCGTACTCCTCGTCGAGCGAGTCGGGATAGAAGAAGCCGGCACCGGGGAGCCGCGACTTCCGCGAGAGCGAGAGGGCGTCCGTGTCGATCAGGTCGTCGTCCATACCGGCCGGATGGGTGGCGAGGGGAAGTATTCCGCGGTCCAGAGGCGTTTCAGGCCGCGGTGCTCTCGTCCCCGCCGCGCTCGCTCTCGTCGAGCTGTCGCACCGTCAGGACCGGAACGGGACAGGTACGGACGACCCGCTCGGCGACACTCCCGATGAGAAAGCGGTTCTCGCCGTGGCGGCCGCGGGTCCCCATCGCTACCACGTCGGCGTCGTGTTCGACCGCGTACTCGCGGATCACGGTCGCCGGTCGCCCCTCACGGACGGCGGTCGTCACCGGGCGGTCGGTCGCGGCGGCCACCTCCTGGAGCGCCGCCTCCCCCGAGTCGTCGAGGGCGGCGCGCATCTCCTCGCGCACCCGTTCGGGCGAGGATTCGACCTCGCCCTCGTCGACGACGTAGAGCGCGTGGACCGCCGCGTCGAACCGTTCGGCGAAGTCGAGGGCGACGTGGACGGCCCGGCGGACGCTCTCGGAGCCGTCGGTGGCGATGACGATGTGATCGAACGTGGGCAGCATACCCCGGCGTTCGACCGGTCGGGGCATAAAACGCCCCGATGGGGGAGCGTTTTTGACCGTGGCCCGCGCACGCCTCAGCATGACCGTTCCGCTCTCGCCCTCGCTCGTACTCGTCCCCGTCGACGGGAGCGAAGAGTCGCTCTCGGCCGTCGAGTACGCGGCCGCCATCGCCGTCGAGTACGACGCCGCGGTCCACGCGCTCTACGTCGTCAGCGAGGACATGGCCCGCGCCATCGACACCGGCGCCGTCGACGACGCGTCGCTCGCGGCCGACACCGAGTCCTTTCTGGAGGCCGTCGTCGACGTCGTCGACGGCGTGGGCGTGCCGCTCTCGACGTCGATGGCCTACGGCTTCTCGACCCGACAGCTGTCGCGGCATCCGGGCAGCGTCGTCCTCGACACCGCGGAGGAACTCGGCGCCGACTTCGTGGTCGTCCCCCGCGAACCCGTCTCCGGAGACCCCGACGAGGTGCTCGCGAAGGCCGCCGAGTACGTCCTCCTCTACGCGAGCCAGCCGGTCCTCTCGGTGTAGTAGGGAGTATCGGAAGTCGTCGCAGATTCCCGCCGGACCGTGACGGCGGGAATCGGCGAACAGTTGCGATACCCCCTATAGACGGATCGCCATCTCGTGTTCGAAGCTCTCGGTGTCGCTCGCGACGAAGCCCACCTTCTCGTACAGCGAGATGGCCGGATCGTTCCAGCGTTCGACCGTGAGCCAGACGCGTTCGACCCCCGCCTCGCGCCCGGCGCCGAGGAGCGTCTCGATGAGGGTGGTGCCGATGCCCGCGCCCTGGTAGTCCTGCAGGACGAAGATGGCGAGTTCGGCGGTCCGCTCGGGTTCGTCGGGGACGAGCGTC
>Ga0207714_1001534_pt1 | contig 14835 bp, 14 predicted proteins | sample PonA232FremontCA_2_FD_187270 | JGI IMG/M metagenome (GOLD analysis project Ga0207714, IMG submission 187270) | Marine sediment microbial community from Fremont, CA, USA - Pond A23 Sediment 2 (SPAdes) | ecosystem: Environmental > Aquatic > Marine > Unclassified | place: USA: Fremont, California... | reverse complement strand
GCGGCCAAGTTCATCGCCACCGTGGTGCGCGAGGCGAGCCTGGACGTGGAGTCTGCGCACACCAGCTCGACCCAGGTGTTCATCATGGAGGTCATGGGCCGCCACGCCGGCTGGCTGGCGGCAGCAGCGGCGCTGGCCCAGGAGTACGACGGCCGGCCGCCGATGCTCATCCTCTTCCCGGAGGTGCCCTTCGATCAGGCGGCGTTCCTGCACCAGCTGCAGATGGCGATCGATACCCACGGCTACTGCGTGGTGGTCGCCTCCGAGGGGCTGAAGACGCCCGACGGCTCGTTGTTCGCGGTGGCGGAGACCAGCGACGTCTACGCCCACATCCAGCTCGGCGGGGTGGCGCCCCGGCTGGCCGAGCTCATCCGCCAGGAGGCCGGCTACAAGCTGCACTGGTCGGTGGTGGACTACGTCCAGCGCGCCGCCCGGCACCTGGCATCACGGGTCGACGTGGAGCAGGCCTACGCCGTCGGGCGGGCCGCCGTGGAAGGGGTGGTCGCCGGTGAGCACAGCTTCATGCCGGTCATCCGGCGCGACAGCAGCCGGCCTTACCGCTGGTCCGTCGATCACGCTCCCCTCGACCGGGTGGCCAGCATCGAGCGCGGCCTGCCGACGAGGTTCATATCACCGGACGGCTACGGCATCACGGCCGCCTGCCGGGCGTACCTGCGCCCGCTCATCGAGGGCGAGGACTTCCCGCCCTTCGAGGGCGGGCTGCCCTGCTATCCGCGTCTGCGCGGGGTGTTGCGCCCGCAGCGCTGCCCGCCGATGTCGTTCAGCGATCTCTAGGCGAGCCTGCTGGCTCCTCGCTGGCCTCGGGCTGCCGCCCGAGGTGCTCGAGCACGGCCTCGGCGTAGAGCACGGCGGTGTCCTGGGCCGCCAGGACTGTCTTGGCCGCAGCCTGGCCCATCTCCTGGCGGCCGGCCGGGTCCCGGGAGAGCTCGCTGATGGCGTGGCGCAGGTCGCTCTCGTCGAAGAAGCGCTGCGCACCGCCGGCGGCGAGCAGCCGCTCTGACTCCTCGGCGAAATTGGCCATGTAGGGGCCGAAGAGGATCGGCTGCGCCAGGCGGGCCGGCTCGACGAGGTTCTGCCCGCCGCGGCGGATCAGGGAGCCGCCGATGATGACCAGGCGGGCGCCGGCCATGAGGGCCTCCAGCTCGCCGAGGGTATCCGCGATGTAGACTTGCGCCCGGTGCCAGTCCTCCCCGGCGGAGCGCAGCGCCGTGCGGAAGCCCGCCTGCTGCAGGCTCTGGCGGATCGTCGGGCCGCGCTCCGGATGCCGCGGGGCGATGACCAGCAGCGGCGGCACATCGCGCTCACGGCGTGCATGGCGCCACGCCTCGGCGATCCGCACCTCCTCGTCGTCGTGGGTGGAGGCGGCGACGATGGCCGGGCGGCCGAACTCGAACGCCTCGGGCAAGGGCTGGCTCGGCGGCGCCAGCTTGAGGCTGCCGAGCACGCGCACCCGCCCGGCGGGGATGCCGAAGGCTGTGAAGCGGCGGGCATCCTCGTGGCTGCGGGCCAGGATGGTGTCCACGCGCCGGAGGGCCGCGGCCTGCAGCCGCCGGATCAGGGCCGGCCCCTCGACGGTGCGCTCGGACAGCCGGGCGTTGGCGAGGATGAGCGGGATGCCGCGCTGCGCCGTGGCGGCGTAGAGGTTGGGCCAGATCTCGGTCTCCAGGATCACCGCGCCGCAGGGGCGGAAGGTAGCCAGAAAGCGGCGTACCGCCCCGGGCCAGTCCACCGGCAGATAGGCGTGCGCCGTGCCCTCGGGCAGCACCTGGGCAGCGGTCTCGGCGCCGGTGGTCGTGGCGGTGGTGACCAGCAGCGGCAGCTCGGGTCGCCGGTCCGCAAGGGCCTGGAGCAGCGGCGCGGCCGTGCGGACCTCCCCGACCGACGCGCAGTGCAGCCACAGCCGGCCTGCCCCCACCCCGGTGTTGTAGCGGCCGCGGCGCTCCTGGCGGAAGCGTGCCCCGCCGCGCCGGCGCGAGGTACGGGCCAGCCAGATCCGGATGAAGGGAGCCAGGCCGTAGAGCAGGGCGGAGTAGACAGTTCGCAGCATGGTCTCAGTAGCGCGGGGGCTCATCGGGGGGGCGGCTCCGGAAGCGCTTGCGTACCCAGAGGTACTGCTCCGGCTGTTGACGGATCCAGCCCTCGATGAGCTGGTTGATACGCTCGGTGTCCGCGTGGATGTCCCCGCTGGGGAACGCCGTCAGCGGGGGCTCGATGATCAGCCGGTAGCGCCCGCCGGGCAGGCGCTGCGGGTAGCAGGGCAGCACCACGCAGCCGGTACGCTCGGCGAGCCTTGCCGTGGCCGGCGTCGTCGCCGCTTGTAGGCCGAAGAAGGGCACGAAGATGCCGCCGCGGCGCGGCTGGATATTCTCGTCCGGGGCATACCAGATGGTCTCGCCGCGCTTGAGGGCGCGGATCATGCCGCGCATGTCGTGGTTGGCGATGACGTCCTCGATACGCCGCCGCCGGACGCGGCGCACCAGGGTCGCGATCAACGGGTTGCGGTCCTCGCGGTAGAGGGCCTTGAACGGGGTGAGCTGCCGGATCATGGCGCCACTGAGCTCCAGCCCGAGCATGTGGCAGGACAGCAGCAGGACGCCCCGGCCGCCTGCCTGCGCAGCCGCCAGGTGCTCGCGCCCGACGACCTCGTGGAGCTCGGCGATCCGGTCCATGGGGAGCCACCAGCCCATGGCGGTCTCCACGATGGCGATGCCCGTGAGGCGGAAGTTCTCCCGCCCCAGGGCCTGGCGCTGCGCCTCGTCGAGCTCGGGGAAGCACAGTGCCAGGTTGCGCAGTACGATCCGGCGGCGTTTCCCGGCGAATTGCCATAGGAGCCGGCCGATACCGGCACCGAAGGCCATGCGCGCCGGCTGCGGCGCGGCGACGACGGCGCGCAGCACGCCGAGCGCTAGCCAGACGCCCCAGAAGCGGGGGTGCAGGAAGCGTGCCCGGAGGAGCCGATCGTCCCGGGGCGTGCCCTGGCTGCCGCGCCGCTCGGCCTCGTGCCCTGTCTTCCGGGTGGTCACAGCTTGAAGCTAGCCCTTGAGGTTGTGCCGCGCAGCGGCGGGATGGCGGCGTCGAAGAGGCTGGTCGTCTGCCAGGCGTCGTGGCCGGTGCGCGTGATGCGCAGCGCCTCCATCATCGGGCCGGAGCCGACGATGGCGAAGAGCCGGCCGCCGATGGCCAGGGCGTGGTGGAAGCCGTCGTGGAGCGTCGGCAGGGAGCCGGTGAGCGCGATCACGTCGTAGGCTCGGCCGTCGCCCCAGCCCTCGGCCGCATCCCCCTGATGGAGCTGGATACGCTCGCCGGTCTCGAGCCCCCTGAGCCGGTCGCGTGCCTGCTCGAGCAGGTCGGCGTGTAGCTCGACACTGGTGACCTGGCCGCATAGCCGCGACAGGCAGGCGGTGACGTAGCCGCTGCCGGTGCCGATCTCCAGGGCCCGCTCGCCGGGCTGCGGGTCGAGCTCCTGGAGCATGCGGGCCTCGACCCGGGGCTCCATCATGACCTCGCCGTGGCCGAGGGGGAGCTGGAGGTCCGCGTAGGCGATCTGGCGGTAGCGCTCGGGGACGAAGCCTTCCCGGGGCAGCTCCGCCAGGAGCTCGAGGACCCGCGGCTCGAGCACGTTCCAGGGGCGGATCTGGCGGCGGATCATGTTATCGCGTGCGGCGTCGCTATCGCTCTGATGCGAGGTCATTGCTGTCATCAGGGTCTCCTCCCCTTATCCCTGGCGCGGTAGGCAAGGCATCCTAGGGCGTCAGCGTGGGCGCGGCAAGCGGTCCTTGCGTTCAGCGCCGTGTGCTGGTATAAACCTGCCCTTTTCCGGCGGCTGCCGGCGAGCTGGGATTGAGGAGCGTAGCTATGTCCAAGGTCTGCCAAGTCACCGGCAAGCGTCCGGGTACGGGGAACAACGTTTCCCACGCCAACAACAAGACGCGCCGGCGCTTTCTGCCCAACCTGCACGATCACCGGTTCTGGGTAGAGAGCGAGAATCGCTGGGTCCGTCTGCGTGTCTCTGCCAAGGGCATGCGGATCATCGACAAATGTGGCATCGATGCGGTGCTCGCTGACATGCGGGCCCGCGGGGAGAGGGTCTAATGGCCGGTAACAGCGCGCGCGAGAAGATCAAGCTGGTGTCGACCGCCGGCACGGGCCACTTCTACACCACCGATAAGAGCAGGCGGAACACGCCGCACAAGCTCGAGATGAAGAAGTACGACCCGGTGGTGCGCAAGCACGTCACCTACCGGGAGACCAAGCTCAAGTAAGCGGGTGTTGTAGCCTCAAGCCCGGGCCATCGGCGCGCTGCCCTGCCCGCAGCGCTGCAGCGCGCCCACGATGGATGGCCTGCCATCCCGCCGGCGCCCCTGCAGCCAGGGGCCGGCGGAGGGGATCATCCTCAGGCCCGCGAGAGCCGGATATTCCCCCATTGGTCCCGCCGGGCCCACCAGCCCGGCGCCACCCAGGTCGTGGATACCGCATCGACCACAAGGGCCGGTCCCGGCTCGGCCCGCCCGGCTGGTAGATGCTCGCGGCGCCAGACCGGGACCGGCTCGCCCTGGCCATGGACCCGGGTATGCCTCGAGGGTCCGCTATCGGCGCCGGGGAGGTGGGGCAGTACCAGCGGCGGGCGCGGGCCGGTCGCCGCCACGCGCAGGTTGACTAGCTCCAGCGGCGCGTCGAGCCGGTGGCCGTAACGGGCCTCGTGGGCGGCGTGGAAGGCCGTCTCGGCTGCCTCGCGATCGCCTTGCCAGGCTACGGTCAGGGTGAAGGCCTGCCCCTGATAGCGTAGCTCCACCCGCCGGCTCTCCTCGATCCGCTCCGCCGGCAGGCCTTCCGCGGCCAGCTCCGCGCGGCCCGCGGCAGCGAGCGCCTCGAGCCCCGCCTCGATGGCCTGACTACTGAGCGACGCCCAGGGCTGGGCTACGGTCCGCGATAGCTGCCGGCCGCGCGCCGCCGTCAGCATCCCCAGCGCCGACAGCACGCCGGAGTGGATCGGCACGACGGCCCGCTCCATGCCCAGCTCCTCGGCCAGGGCGCAGACGTGGAGTCCGCCGGCGCCGCCGAAAGAGAGGAGGGCGAAGGCGCGCGGGTCCAGGCCGCGCTCGAGGCTGATCACCCGCAGCGCCCGGGCCATGTGCTCATTGGCCAGCCGGAGGACCCCGGCAGCGGCCTCCTCGGCAGAGACCCCGAGCGCTGCGCCCAACCGGCCCAGGGCCCGGTGCGCCGCCGCCTCGTCCAGCTCCATGCCGCCGCCGAGGAACTGCCCCGGCGGTAGCCGGCCGAGGACGCAGTGCGCGTCGGTGACCGTCGGCTCACGGCCGCCGCGGCCGTAGCAGGCGGGTCCGGGGTCGGCGCCCGCGGAGGCCGGGCCGACCTGGAGCGCGCCGCCGGGGTCTACCCGCGCGATGGAGCCGCCGCCGGCGCCCAGGGTGTGCATGTCCACCATCGGCACGCCCACCGGATAGCGGCCGATGCGGCCCTCCGTGGTCAGCTGCGGTTCCCCGTCGATGACGGCCACGTCGGTCGAGGTGCCGCCCATGTCGAAGCTCAGCTGCCGGGGCTCACCGATGGCCTCCCCGATATGCCGGCTCCCGATGAGCCCGCCGGCGGGGCCCGAGAGCAGGAGGTGCACCGCCTGCTCCCCGGCGCGCGAGGCGTCGAGCCGCTCGCCGGAGCTCTGCATCACCGCGATCTGCGCCTGCGGCAGGCCGGCCTGGAGGCGCTGCAGGTAGCCCTCCATGCGCGGCCCCACGTAGGCGTTGAGCCAGGTGGTGATGCCGCGCTCGTACTCCTGGTACTCCGGCAGGATCGCGGATGAGCGGCTGATGAAGATCCCCGGCGGCACGGCCTCCGCGAGCTGCTGCTCGAAGCGCGGATCGAGGAAGGAGAAGAGCAGGTTGATGGCTACCGCCGAGGGCTGCAGGCGCTCGAGCGCCGCACGGACGGCTTGCAGGTCCGCCGCGGTCAGCGGCTCGACGACGCGGCCGTCGGCCCCGAGCCGGCCGCCGGTCTCGAGGCAGCGCTCGGGGGGGACTGGCTGGGCGACGGGCTGGGGATCCAGCTCGTAGAGCCGGTCGCGGTCCTGGCGGCCGAGGGCGAGGAGGTCGCCGAGGCCGCGGTTGGTGATGAGGGCGACGTCGACGCCCTTGCCCTCGAGCACGGCATTGGTGGCCACCGTGGAGCCGTGGACGAGCCGCAGGGGCCGCTCGGCGACGCCGAGCTCGCGGGCGCCCTGGATAATGGCGCGCTCGGGCTGCTCGGGCGTGGAGAGTACCTTGTGGATCGTCAGCTCGCCGTCCTGGAGGAGGACAAAGTCCGTGAACGTCCCCCCTGTGTCGACGCCGAGCCAGATCTCCGGTCCGTCTGTAGGCTGTTCCTCGCTCATGCGATGATTATAGCGCCGCCGGCCGTGCACCGCACTGCGGCGGCCCGGCGCCGTATATGAGCCGCAACTGGAGGCCGTCGTGCCCGAGCTGCCCGAGGTCGAGACCACGCGTCGCGGGCTCGAGCCCCACGTCGTGGGGCGCCGCCTGACCGGTGCTGTCGTCCGCCAGCGGCAGCTGCGATACCCCGTGCCCGAGGGCCTGGCGGACGCCATCGCCGGCGAGCGGGTGGCTGCCCTGGCACGGCGCGCCAAGTACCTGCTGCTCCACCTGGACAGCGGCGCCTGGCTGCTGCTGCACCTGGGCATGTCCGGGAGCCTGCGCGTGGTCGACGCCCGGGCGCCGGCGGAGCGGCACGACCACGCGGATCTGGCGCTCGACGACGGCCGCGCCGTGCGGCTAACGGATCCGCGCCGCTTCGGATGCCTGCTCATGGGCACGGGGGATCCGCAGGCGCACCGGCTGCTGCGGCGGCTCGGCCCGGAGCCGCTGGGCCCGGACTTCGACGGCGATCACCTCTACCGTGCCGGGCGCGGCCGCCGGATCGCGGTGAAGGCCTTCCTCATGGACGCCTCGGTCGTGGTCGGGGTCGGGAACATCTACGCCAATGAGGCGCTCTACCGCGCCGGGATCCGGCCGGATCGCGCCGCCGGGCAGGTATCGCGGGCCCGCTACCGGCGCCTGGCCGCGGCGGTGCGCGAGGTGCTGGGGGCAGCCCTGGCGGCCGGGGGGACCACCCTGCGGGATTTCACCGACAGCAGCGGGCAGGCGGGTCATTTCGCGGTGGCGCTGTCGGTCTACGGCGGCTCGGTGTGCCCTGGCTGCGGTGCGGCGCTGCGCCAGGTGCGGGTGGCGCAGCGCGGGACCTGGTTCTGCCCGCGCTGCCAGCGCTGAGGCGGGGCCTCAGGGCGTGCGGCGGACGCGCCGGCGCAGGGCCTCCTCCACGCTCGGGTGGACGAAGCGCGAGACATCTCCGCCGAGGCTGGCTACCTCGCGGACGAGGCTGGAGGAGATGAAGGCGTGCTGCTCCGCTGGCGTCAGGAAGACCGTCTCGACGTCACTGCGGAGCTGCCGGTTCATGCTGGCGAGCTGGAACTCGTACTCGAAATCGGACACGGCGCGCAGGCCGCGGACGATGACCTGCGCCTCGTGCCGGGCGACGAATTCCACCAGCAGGGTCGAGAAGGCCTCCACCGTTACGTTCTCGACCCCCTCGAGGGCGGTCCGGACCAGCTCCAGGCGCTCCTCGACGGTGAAGGCGGGGGCCTTGGAGGGGCTGGGATTGGCAGCGACCCCTACTACCAGCCGATCGAACAGGCGGGCACCGCGCTGGATAAGGTCCGTATGCCCGTGGGTAACGGGGTCGAAGGTCCCGGGATAGATGGCGGTTACCCCCATCGATGGCTCCTCACTCCTCGGTGGCTGTCGCTCCGCCGGCGCGGAGCAATCGGTAGCGGCAGCGCCCGGCGCGGCCCTCGCGGCGTAGCGCCCAGGCGGCGGGCAGCTGCGGCAGCTCCGCGCCGGCACGGGACTCAATATAGATCTGCGCCCCCGCTGCGAGCCATCCCTGGTCGGCCAGGGCCCGGCAGCACGCCGATAGCAGATCGGTCTCGTAGGGCGGATCGAGGAAGACGACCTCGAATGCCGCCGACGGCGGGCGGCCCAGGTAGGCCAGGGCGTCGGCGGCCTCGATGCGGCCCCCCTCGGCGCCCAGGGTGGCCAGGTTCCGGCGCAGGGTCTCGGCCGCGCCGCGGTCGCGCTCCACCAGGACGGCCTCGGCGGCGCCGCGGGAGAGGGCCTCCAGCCCCAGCGCGCCGCTGCCGGCGAACAGGTCGAGGCACCGGGCCCCAGGCAGGGTTGGCGCCAGCCAGTTGAACAGGGTCTCGCGGATACGGTCGCCGGTCGGGCGTACCGCCTCGCCGGTGGTCGGCACCGGCAGCTTCCGGCCTCGCCACTGGCCCCCGATGATGCGCAGCTGTCCGTCCTGCCTCCGGCTCACTCGGGCTCCGCTCCTGTCGCCTCGACGTCCGGGCCGACGATGACGGTGACCATGCGCTCCGGATCCAGGCGGGCGTCGAGGGCCTGTTGGACAGAGGCCGGGTCTACCGCCTCCATGCGCGGGATGTAGCGGGCCAGGTGATCCGCCGGCAAGCGATGGGCCGCCATCGCGCTCAGCTGCCGGAGCAGGCCGCTATTGCTCGCCAGGGCCAGAGGGAAGGAGCCGGTGAGGTGGCGGACTGCGTCGTCGATCTCGGTCGCGTCGAGCCCCTCCTGGGTGAGGCGCCGGATCTCGCTGCGCAGGACCGACAGGGCCTCCTCGGTGCGCTCGGCCTTGACGCTGGAGCGGACGATCCAGGGGCCGCGCACCGGCTCGACGTGGAGGCGGCTGGCCGTGCTGTAGGACAGCCCCCGCTCCTCCCGCATGGCGCGGAAGAGTCTCGAGACCAGCCCGCCCCCGCCGAGGACCTGGTCGGCAACGCGCAGCGGGTACTCGAGCGCCTCCTCGCCGCGGGCGATGGCGGGCAGGCCCATAGCGATGGCGGTCTGCGTAGCCGGGAAGTCGATCCGGATCTCGTCCTCTGCCGGCTCGGCAGGCGGCTCCGGCAGGGCCGGGGCCGGCTCCCCGGCCGGCAAGGCGTCGAGCACCCGGGTGGCCAGTGCCTCCGCCTCCGCGCGCTCGAGGTCGCCGACGATGGCGATACCGGCGTTGGCGGCCACGTAGTGCGCCTCGTGGAAGGCGGCTACGCGTCCCGGATCCAGGGCGGCGAGGCCCTCATCGGTACCGGCCGGCGGCGTGGCGTACGGGTGCTCGCCGTACATCGCCTCGTAGAGGGCGCGCTCGGCGACCTTGGAGGCTGATTGGCGCTGGACGCGGAGCGCTTGCTGCATCTGCTGGCGCTCCCGCTCGATGGCGGCCTCTTTGAAAGTCGGCTCGGCGAGCACCTGCCGGAAGAGGGCCGTGGCCTCGGCCAGCGGGGCCTCCTCCGAGAGGCTGCGCAGGTGCACCCGGGCCTGGCTGCGATCGACGGAGGTGGATAGCCGGGCGCCGGTGTCCTCCAGCCGGCGGGCCAACGTGCCGGCGTCCATGCCATCAGCACCCTGATCCAGGGTGCGCGCTGTCAGCCGCGCCAGCCCCGGGGTATCGCCGTCCCGGGCGCTGCCGGCATCAAAGACCACCGCCACATCCACCATGGGCACCTCGTGGGCCTCGACGAAGTAGACCGGGGCGCCCGCGCGCGCCTGCCAGCGCTGCACCTCGGGGGCCACGGCCTCCTCGGCGGCGACGGCCCCGGTGCCCAGGGCGGCGGCCGCCGCGAGCGCGGCCACGACGGCGTAGAGCAGGTGTCGCGCAGCCATTACGCCTCCCCGTCGTCGGCAGGCAGCAGGCGGCCGATGGTGAGCCGTTCCGGCTGCAGGTAGCGGCGGGCTACCCGCTGGATATCCGCCGGGGTCACGGCGCGGATGCGCGCCTCAAACCGCTCCCGCTCGCGCCAGCCGATGCCCGTCGCCTCCAGCCGGCCGAGCTGCCGCGCCCGGCCCATGGGGGCGTCACGCTCGTAGACCTCGCTGGCCATCAGCCGGGTCACGGCGCGCTGGAGCTCCGCCTCGCCCACGGGCTCCTGCCGCAGGCGGCGGACCTCGGCCCGCAGCGCCTCCGCCAGGCCGTCGAGGCCGCTCGCGTCGCTCGGCCGGGCCACCAGCGAGAAGAGGGTGTCCAGCCGCACGACCGCCGAGTAGCTTGCCGAGGCGCTGGTGGCGATCCCCTCGCCCCGGACCAGGCGCGCCGGCAGCCGGGCCGAGCTGCCGCCGTCGAGGATCTCCGCGGCCATCAGCAGGGCGTAGGCGTCCCGCGGCCGCTCGGCGGTAGCCAGGGACGGTGCGTTGTAGGCCAGGTACAGCAGCGGCACCCGGGCGTCGTCGAGCGTCAGCTCTACCTGCCGCTTGCCCGGCGCGGTATCGATCTCCCGTCCCTCGGGCGGCGACCCGGCCGCCCGCGCCGGCACGGCGCCGAAGTGGCGCTCGGCCATATCGAATATGGCCTCGGGCTCCACGTCGCCGACGACGACCAGGGTGGCGTTGGCCGGGGCGTACCAGCGCTCGTACCACGCCGCCAGGTCGGCGAGCTCCATGCGCGCCAGGTCGTGCCGCCAGCCTATGATCGGGTCCCGGTAGGGGCTGGCCATATAGGCGGTCGCGTTGAAGCGCTCGAAGGCGCGGGCCTCGGGCGAGTCCGCCACCCGTTGCCGGCGCTCCTCCCGGATGACCTGCATCTCGCGCTCGAATGCCGCCTGGTCGAGGGCCAGCTGGTGCATGCGCTCGGCCTCGAGCTCGAGGGCCAGCTCCAGCCGGTCGGCGGCGAGCATCTCGTAGTAGGCCGTGTAGTCGCGGGCGGTGAAGGCGTTGTGCTCGCCGCCTTCCCGGGAGATGAGCCGGGAGAACTCGCCGCTGTCGCGCTGCTCGGTGCCCTTGAACATCATGTGCTCGAGGGCGTGGGAGACCCCGGTGATGGGGCGGTGCTCGTAGCTGGCCCCGACGTGATACCAGAGCATGGAGACCGCCACCCCGGCGCGATGATCCTCCTCGACGAGCACCGTCAGCCCGTTGTCGAGCTCGTGCTCGTGGATCTCGGCGGCCTCAGCGGCGGTGGCGAGGCCGGCGAGCAGCAGGGCGGCGGCACATCGGTATAGCAGGGTCATGGCTCCTCTCGGGCGGGTCGTCGCCGGCTTACCCGCCAATGGTAGGATACCCGGCATCGTAGCGTCTCGGGCCGCTGCGCGGCCCGTAACACCTCTGACAACGACGACGGTGCCGAAGGTCCATGAGCGATAGCGATAAGAGCGACAAGCGCACCGGCCTGATGGGCCGGCTGCGCAACGGGCTACGGCGGACGCGCACCGGGCTCACCGAGGGCCTGGCGACCCTCTTCGTGGGCCGGCGCGAGCTCGACGACGAGCTGCTCGAGGAGCTGGAGATGCGGCTGCTCCAGGCGGACGTAGGCATGGAGGCCACGCAGAAGGTCCTCGACGGCCTGGTGCAGCGCGTGGGCAACGCCAACATCGGCTCCGGCGAGACGGTCCTCGAGGCCTTGCGGACCGAGATCAGCAATATCCTCGAGCCCGTCGAGCAGCCGCTGGAGATCGACACGAGCAAGCGCCCCTTCGTCATCCTCACGGTGGGGGTCAACGGCGCCGGCAAGACCACGACCATCGGCAAGCTCGCCGCCCGCTTCCAGGAGGAGGGGCGCTCGGTGATGATCGCCGCCGGGGATACTTTCCGGGCGGCGGCGGTGGAGCAGCTCCAGGAGTGGGGCGAGCGGGTCGGCTGCCCGGTGATCGCCCAGCCCACCGGCTCCGACCCGGCGTCGGTGGTCTACGACGCCCACCAGGCAGCCCTCGCCCGGGGCGCCGACGTCCTCATCGCGGACACGGCCGGTCGGCTCCACACCCAGTCCAACCTGATGGACGAGCTGCGCAAGATCCGCCGCGTCCTCGGCCGCCAGGATGGGGAGGCCCCGCACGAGACCCTCCTCATCCTCGACGGCGGCAACGGCCAGAACGCCCTATCCCAGGCCGAGCAGTTCGGGGCGGCCGTGGATGTCACCGGCCTCGCCGTCACCAAGCTCGACGGCACGGCGCGCGGCGGCGTCCTCCTGGCCCTGGCCGAGCGGCTGGGGATCCCGGTGCGCTACATCGGGGTCGGCGAGCGGGTCGAGGACCTGCGCACCTTCCGGGCCGCGGACTTCGCGGAGGCGCTGACGGCGGAATGATCCGCCTCGACCGGGTCAGCAAGCGCTACCAGCAGGCCGGCCGGGACGGGCTGCGCGGCGTGAGCCTGGCTATCGGCGAGGGCGAGCTGGTCTTCATCACCGGCCACTCCGGCGCGGGCAAGAGCACGCTGCTGCGCCTGATCCCGCGCCTGGAGCGCCCCAGCGGCGGGCGGGTGCTGGTCGGTGGCGTGGACGTCGGCCAGCTTCCCCGGCGCAAGGTACCGTTGCTGCGCCAGCGGGTCGGGGTGACGTTCCAGGATCACCGCCTGCTCGGGGACCGGACGGTCTTCGGCAACGTGGCCCTGCCGCTGGAGATCGTGGGCATCCCGCGGCGCGAGGCGGCGCGCCGGGTACGGGCGGCGCTCGATAAGGTAGGCCTGCTGGGCAAGGAAGGCGCCTACCCGGTCACGCTCTCGGGGGGCGAGCAGCAGCGGGCGGGCCTCGCCCGGGCTGTCGTCAACCGCCCGCCGGTGCTCCTCGCGGATGAGCCGACCGGCAATCTCGATCCGGGCCTGTCCGACGAGATCATGCGCCTGTTCACCGCCTTCGGCGAGATCGGCACCACGGTCCTCGTGGCCACCCACGATCTCGGGCTGGTGGAGCGGCTCGGCTACCGGACCCTGAACTTGCGGCAGGGCGAGCTGGTGGCCGATCGCTCGGGCCGGGAGGCCGCCTGATGGCCCGTCAACCGGCGCGCGGCGCCACGCCCAGGCGCCGCCCGGCTCGCGCCGGGGCCCGGGATCAGCGGGCCCCGCCGCGCGCCCGCCGTCGCCGTGACCGGCCCCGGTCGGGACGGCCGTCGCCCGCGCCGCTGCTCTACCTGCTGCGCCACGGGCAGGCGGCGGCGAGTGCGCTGGCACGGGCCCGTAGCGCGCCGGTGCACAGCCTCCTCACTGCCGCCGTGGTAGGCATAGCCCTGGCGCTGCCGGCGGTGTTCATGCTGGCGCTGGACAACATCGAGCGGGTTGCCGGGGGGTGGGAGGAGGGGGCGCCGCGCATCTCCCTGTTCCTGGAGCGCGATGCCGGGGCCGACACCCTGCAGCGCCGCGCCGAGGCGATCGCGGATCGCGCCGGGGTGGCTGGCGTGGAGGCGATTTCCCCGGAGGAGGCCCTGGCGGCCTTCCGCGCCGAGTCGACCTTCGATGCCGCCCTGGATCTGCTGGAGGACAACCCCCTGCCGCCGGTGCTGGTGGCCACCGTCGAGCCGTCGCTCTCCCCCGGCGAGGTGAGCCGCCTCGCCGACGCGCTCGCCGATACGGAAGCGATCGCCCGCATGCGGCTCGATCAAGCGTGGGTCGAGCGGCTCCACGCCCTCGTCTCCCTCGCGGAGCGCGCCCTGTGGTCGACCGGTGCCCTGCTGGCGCTGGCGGTGATCCTGGTTATCGGCAACACGATCCGCCTGACCATCGAGAGCCGCCGCGAGGAGATCGAGATCGTCAAGCTCATCGGCGGCAGCGACGGCTTCGTGCGCCGGCCTTTCCTCTACGAGGGCCTCGGCTACGGCCTGCTCGGCGGCGGCCTCGCCTGGGGGCTTACCGGGGTGGGCCGGTGGAGCCTCGCCGGCCCGGTGGATCGGCTGGCCGAGGCCTACGGCGTCGCGTTCACCCTCAGCGGCATGGGGTTGGGCAACGGCCTCCTCCTGCTGTTGATCGGCGGCGCCCTGGGCGTGCTCGGTGCGTGGACGGCGGTCGCCCGCCACCTGGCCGCCATCGAGCCGCGGTGAATCGCCATACCCCTGGTGGATGTCCTACACTTGGGGTGTAGGGGATGCCGCAGGAGCGCCTCTTGAAGGCCAGCGGTAGCGTCCCCAGGAAGGGAACCGACAAGGTCCCGTCGGGTCCAAGGGGTGTAGCTAGCGTTTCGAAGGGTGAGTTCAGCTTGGAGGTGAGATCGGCTATGAGCACGGAGCTGATGCAGGTCGGGAACGCCAATCTCCCGCTGCCGACGAGCAGCGAGGAGGCGTATATCCAGGCTGTCAATCAGATTCCGGTGCTTGATCAGGATGAGGAGTACGAGCTGGCGCGGCGCTGCCACTACGAGAACGACCTGGACGCCGCGCGGCAGCTCGTGCTCTCGCACCTGCGTTTCGTCGTCCACATCGCCCGTGGCTACCGCGGCTACGGGCTGGCGCTGGGCGACCTCATCCAGGAGGGCAATATCGGCCTGATGAAGGCGGTCAAGCGCTTTGACCCCAGCGTGGGCGTGCGCCTGGTCTCCTTCGCCGTGCACTGGATCCGCGCCGAGATCCACGAGTACATCCTGCGCAACTGGCGCATCGTCAAGGTCGCGACGACCAAGGCGCAGCGCAAGCTCTTCTTCAACCTGCGTGGCGCCAAGAAGCGCCTGGGCTGGATGAGCCGCGAGGAGGTCGAGGCGGTGGCCAGCGATCTCGGCGTCCAGCCGGAGACGGTGCTGGAGATGGAGTCCCGCCTCTCGGGCCACGACCTGGGCTTCGACCCGCTGCTCGGCGACGACGACGAGGAGCCCACCCGGGCGCCGGCGGCGTACCTGGAGGATCGCAGCTTCGATCCGGCCGCGGTGGTCGAGAGCGAGGACTGGGGCTCCCACCGCGACGAGACCCTGCACAGCGCCCTGAGCCAGCTCGACGAGCGCAGCCAGCAGATCCTGCGCGGGCGCTGGCTCGAGGAGGAGCGCCAGACCCTGCAG
>Ga0207714_1001531_pt1 | contig 14866 bp, 16 predicted proteins | sample PonA232FremontCA_2_FD_187270 | JGI IMG/M metagenome (GOLD analysis project Ga0207714, IMG submission 187270) | Marine sediment microbial community from Fremont, CA, USA - Pond A23 Sediment 2 (SPAdes) | ecosystem: Environmental > Aquatic > Marine > Unclassified | place: USA: Fremont, California... | reverse complement strand
CCCAGACACACCATCGCCAACGCGCTTGGCGTGCTCGGCGTCAGGGCTCCCGACTCGATGTAAGCATCAGCGGGCGTCGCTCGGCGGGGCTGATTCACAAGCTGGACAAGGCGGATGCCACGGGGCTTGACCCCGAGGCAGTTTACAGAATGCTGCCGCCCATGGCGTTGATCGCCGCCATCGAGCCGCCTACCGCGAGCAAGAGAAACACCAGTATCCACCATAGCGGGACGGAGCCATCCGAATCCATAGCTCGGTGTTCTGGCGTCACTCACAACGTCGTCACGTTTCAGCCGAACAGGAGGCGCCGCAGGAACCCACCGCTCTCGTCGTCTTCACCCTTGTCGCCGGACTCCTCGTCTGGGCCGCCCATTAGCTCCGTCGGCACGGCCGACCCGCTGTCGTCGCTCTCGGCGTCGGGGATCGCCGGGTCCTCGTCAGTCGGTGCGTCGTCGGTCTGCGTCTCACCCGCGGCTTGGTCACCCGGCTGTGGCTCGACCGGGTCGACCATCTCGTCGGACTTCTCGTCCTCGTCACGGAACGGGACCGCGTCGTCGCTCGATCCCGAGCTATCCTCTGCGTCCGGGGGGGTTGCTTCGCCGCTAGCAGCGGGTTCCTCCTCGCTATTCATCTCCGATTCGGGGATGCTGACACCGTCTTCGACGGTGTCGTCGGTGTCGTCTGTCGTGGTCGCGTCCCCCGGCTCCGGCGTTACCGCGGACCCGTGCTCGGCCGCGTCAGTTGTCTCGCCTGTGGTCGTCTCGTCGCCGCTGTCGGGTGTGTCGGCAGGCTCGCCTGCAGCTGTATCGATGGCTTCGCCTGCGGTATCGCTCGCGGGTTCCTCCTCAGGGGTGGTGTCTGCCGCCGGCGCAGACTCACTTTCGACGTCGCCGGACTCCCCTTCGTCGACCGTGGTGGCAGCCACACCTGCGTCGTCGGCGTCCGACTCGTGAGCTGCTGCGACCTCGTCCGCTGAAGCCGGTGCCGCAGTGGAGTCTTCGACTGCCTCCGTCGCCTCCGCGATCGAGTCCGCCGTCTGCTCTGATTCGCCAGATTCGTCGTCTACATGATCTCCGGTGGCTGCCTCTTCCCACTTGGATTCGATATCCTCCCCCGGCCGCTGTCCGGTTGTGGCGTCGCTACCCTCGTTGCCGCCTGTGCCAGCGGCGGTGTCCGCTGCCGCGGGCTCGACCTCACCGGTCTTTGATCCCGACGGTGTCTCCGTCTCCTCCCCGGCTACCGCGCTGCCCGTCTCGGTGGCTGGTGTATCTCCTGCCGCGGTGGTGGCTGTTCCGGCATCGACTGTCGACGCCGGTTCGGGGGGTCGCTCCGGCTCGCGGTCGGTGAGCGCGGCAACGAGATCGCGATACCCCTCGGCGGCCGGGCTTCTGGGCGCGTAGTCGGTCAGCGGCTCGCCGACGGCCAGTGAATCGGGGACGGCCGCATCCTCCGGAACCGTCGCCAGTAGCTCGGTGCCAAGCGTTCCGGTGACCATCTCGGAGACGGGCGTTGATTCCGTGACGCGGGTAATGACCGCGCCCGTGACGGTGCCGCCGAGCTGATTGGTGAGCTGGCGGGTCTTTTCGGTGTCCTGTAAGGCGTCTCGTTCCGGTGTCGACACCAGCAGCACCTCGTCGGCGATCGACAGCGGCAGACTCGACTCGTGGCTGACGCCCGCGCCAACATCGATCAGGACGTAATCTGCCTGCGAGTGGACGTTGATAACTGACCGGAGTTTGCTGGGGTCAGCCTCGGCGTAGGCCGACAGCGCGGTTGCACCGGGGACGATATAGACGCCGCCGGGGCCCTCATACGTCGCTGCCGTCGGCGTTGCCGTCCCGCTCAACACGTCGTGTAGCGTCTCCGCCGGTGCGTCGATACCGAGCGCGGCACCGAGATTTGCCATTCCGATATCGCCGTCTATCACCACGACATCGGCACCGGTGCCGGCCAGCATCGCCCCGACGTTCGCTGTCGTCGTCGTCTTGCCAACGCCGCCTTTCGCGCTGGCGACCGCGAAAACCCGTGCCATAGTATGTTGTTCCACGACATCAATATAAAAGGTGTCCCTCAGACCCCGAGTAGTCCGGTGACGACGCCGGGGGCTCCGAACAGTCCCACCCCTGTTCGCCGATAGTCGCCCCGAAACCGGCTTGTCGGTCGTCGCCGTACCGACCGGCTATGCCCTCGACACTCGTTCATGTCGCTCTTGGTGGACTACTGGGAACGGCACTCCTCGGCGACGCCTTCGACCGTAAAGCGATAGCGGTCGTCATGGCGGTGGCGGCGATCCCGGATCTCGATACCGTTCTCGGCATCTGGGTGCCGGGTGCCCATCGGGCGGTGCTCCACACGATGATCTGGCCGGTCTTGCTCGGTGTGCTTCTGGCGTGGGATACCGGGTTACGGCCGCGATCAACACTCCGGCAGCGGGCCGATGACCGGGCTGTCCGGCTGGCCTGGGTCACGCTGGTCGTGGTGCTTGTCGCCCACGTTCTCTACGACGGCGTTGCCAACGGGGTCAATCTGCTGTGGCCGCTTCACGACCGGTTCTACGACTTCTCCGGTGAACTGCTGGTCTCCACAGATCGCGGTATCACCCAGAGCGTTATCGAGTTCGGCGCCGACGGTGAGATGATCGAGGGGACGACTGCCAACACCCACTACTACACGGGCGTTGATCCGACGCGCGGGACCGAACCCGACGATGTCGAACGCGTTTTCCATGTTGTGCAGTCCGGCGAACGACTGCTGCTAACGGTCGCCGGTTTCGCCGTCGTCGGCTACCGGCTGCTTGGCGGCGACCGAGCTCATCGTCGCGACCACTGAGCCCACTCATCACGGATATATGTCAACTGAATAAAAATACAGTATTAAAGGTGTACTTACACAGGTATACTATGCAGCATCACGGCACGATAGATTCTGTATGCAGCACCGGCAGCCAGCCACCATCCCGGTGGAGCCGCAACGGAGGAGACACCGATGAGTGATCCGGCTGGAGCCACATCGCTGTCGGCAGCGGAACAGGAAATCCTCCGGGTCGCACGGGAGAACCCGGAGTTCAGTATCGCCGGTATCGCCGAGGCGACCGGCCACCGCGTGCCACTGGTTCGCGATACCCTAGCCGCACACGGTGACGAGAGCACGTCGACTGACACGGCGTCGTCGCCAGAGGGCACCCCGGTCGATTCGGCGTCGTTCAACGCGACCGAGTCTGCCGTCCTCGAGACCGCACTCCGGAACCCCGCGGCGACCAACGCCGAGATCGCGGCCACCGTCGATACCACTGTCGGGCTGGTTCGGGATATCCGCGACCAGTACGAGGACGACGCCACACTCCCGGAGGGAACACAGGAAACAGCCCGGTCTGATGACACCACAGGTGGCGAGACAGCGACGGCAGGGACGGATCTCTCGGAGGCACAGACCGCCATCCTTGCGGCCGCCGAGGAAGCCCCCGCGGCGACCAACGCCGAGATCGCCGAGCAGACCGGTTCGCGGCTCACGCTCGTGCGTGATACGCTCGCTGCCCACGGCGACGAGATCGACGCCGAACAACCCCAGTCTGCCGGCGGGTCGACCCCGGTCGATTCGGCGTCATTCAACGACACCGAGTCGGCCGTGCTGGCGGCGGCCCTGCGTGAGCCGAGTGCGACGAACGCCGAGATCGCGGCGCGTGTCGGGGCCCACGTTGGCTTGGTGCGTGACATCCGCGACAAGCACGAGGCCGAGGCCACGCTTCCCGACGACGCAGATCCCGACAGCGGCGCCGATGCAGCGGCGACGAGCGAGTCGTCGGCCGGCGGTATGGAGTTCGATACCGAACTGCTCTCGGCGGCCCAAGAGGAGATTCTGAATCTTGCCAGAGTCAATCCGGAGCTCTCGAACGCCGAGATCGCGGAGCGAACCGGCCACCGGCTCCCCCTAGTTCGTGACACGAGAGCCGAACACGGCCACCAGCGGGGTGGTGGCGGCTCCCAGGGCGGCGATATCGTGAAGCCGACGGATTCGGCGTCGTTCAACGACACCGAGGCCGCCGTCCTGGAGGTAGCGTTACGATCCCCCGAGGCGACCAACGCCGCCATCGCCGATGAGGTGGGCGTCCACGTCGGGCTGGTGCGTGACATCAGAGCGCAGTACGAGGACGATGCGACGCTCGTCGACGATAGCGACCAGTCAGCAGCCCCCGGCGACTCGACCGCCGAGGACGATTCGGTCGACGAGAGCGACTCGGCTGCCGCGGGCGATCGCGACCACGATACCAGCGATCTCTCGTCGACACAGCAGGCGATCCTCGAGACGGCCGCCGCAAACCCGGACGACACCTACGCCGAGATCGCCGACGCAGTCGGCGCGCGGCTCCCACTGGTCAGAGACACACTGGCCGAGTACGGCGAGGAAGCAACCACCACGGCGGCCACCGCCGACACCTCCACGGACGACGAGGAGCCAGCAGCCGAGGCCGCCTCCGGCCTCCAGCAGAAGATCATCGATCTGGCGCGGAACAATCCCAAGCTCACGAACGCCGAGATCGCGGAGCGAACCGGGGCCCGGGTCGCCCTCGTCAGAGACACCCGCGAGCAGCACGACATCTCAGTGGCGGCCTGAACTCCCGGTGGGCGGCCGCGGCTGACCGCTGTCAGCCGCTTGTGTGACGTGATTATAAACGGTGTCAAGCTAGTGTAGGAGCAAGGCATGGTTTCGCTCAGCGCAGCCCAGACCGGGGCGTCGCTATCGGCGCCACTGCTGCTGGCCGTCGGTGCCGTGACCGGGCTGGTTGGGGCGCTCCTGATGGACTGGCCGATGAGCCGGCAACCCGACGGCTTCGTGCCGGCCTCCATCGCGACGGCCATCGTGACCCGGCAATCCGTCGATGCTGTCCGCCTTCCCGAGACGCTGGTCCTCCACCATCTGGCCGGCGTGCTCACCGGACTCATCTATGCGGTGCTCGTCGTCGGCGCTGGGGCTGTCATGCCGACAGTCGTGCCAGCCGTCGGATTCAATCTTCTCGCGCATCTATTCGCTGTCCTCGGTGTCGTCGGCTTCATCTACACCTTCTTCGCGCATTTCGTCCTGCTGCGTGCTGGCGGGCAGACCTACGAGGAGCAGGCGACCGCCGTCCGTGGCCAGTGGCTCCGGTCGGCGCTCGTCTTCGGTGCGACGATGCTCGTCGGCGTGCCGCTGCTCGTCGGTGCGATCCCACGGTGAGACGGTCCCCGCGTGGCGGTGACGGCAGCGCGTTCAACCGCCTGCCTACCTGCCGTCCGTGGCGGCGTCATCCGTCACGGAGTCATCAGTCTCTGAGCTCTCAGTCAGTTCCGCGGTTTTCTCCTCGACTGTGGCCTCGACCTCCTCGGTCCGCGGGCGACGGTCGACGCGCTCGTTGATGGATTCGAGTTTCTCGATGACAGCCGCCACCTCCTCGCTGACGGTCTGTTCGACGGTGTCGGCGACCTCCTCGTCGACCTTCCCCTCGATCGTCTCCTCGACGGTGTCGGCGACCTCCTCGTCGACCCTCTCGTCGATCGTCTCCTCGACGGTGTCGCTGACGGTTTCCTCCACCGTGTCGCTCACGGTGGCCTCCATCGTCTCGCCGACGGTCTCCTCGACGGCCTCCTCGACCGTCTCGGCTACCTCGGTTTCGACGGTCTCACCCACGCTCTGCTCGACGCTGTCGGCAACCTCCTGTTCGACGGTGTCGCTGACCTCCTCATCGACCGTTTCCTCGACGCTTTTCTCGACCACGTCGGCCACCTCGCTGGTCATCCAGTCGGGATCGAATCGCGACATCTTCCAGACGACGTGGACGAGATACGACAGCAGGACGCCGACACCGAAGGCGACGCCGGTTTGCGTTCCGACCTGCAACAGCAGGACGACCGCGAGAAAGATCAGCAGGCCGTACGTGATATCGACCGCGAGATCGACGCGCTGCGGGTTCATCGCGGCGCCGGCCCTCGCTGTGGTGCTACGTGTGTCATACCAACCGTACTCGGTGGGGTCGGATAACCTCCCCGACAGGGGATGCCGGCGGCCCCGGGGAACGTTTAATCCCTGTGAGGCTGTAGCTGTCGATATGTACGTCCGCGACGCAAAAAACCGGGACGAGGCGTGGTTACTGGAGCAGATCGACGCCATGGGACTCGACGACGAGGCGTTCCGGTCGCGGGATTACGTGCTCGCCGTCGACGAGCAAACCGACGAGCGCGTTGGGTTCGGCCGGCTCCGCATCCTCAAGGGCGACCCGGAGGTCTGTGAACTCACCGGGATCGGCGTGCGCGACTCGTGGCGCGAGCAGGGCGTCGGGGCTCACGTGATCGAACGCCTCATCGCGGAGGCCGGCGATGCCGGCTTCGAGACCGTCTACGTGCTGACCGATCACCCCGGCTATCTCGACCAGTTCGGCTTTACCGAGGTCGACCGGGCCGTCCTCCCCGATGTCCTCGACGCGCGGATCGACCGCAAGCAGAACCGACGCGACGGCGAGATCGCCGCCAGACAGATCGATACTGACGGTTTCGAGATGCCATCTCGGCTCCGTGCTGCGTTCAAATCCGCCACCGGCGACGAGAGGGAGTCGGAGCCACCGGAAACGGCGTCGGATTTCGGGATCGATCCCGACTCGGCGAGCTACAAGTACGATACCGGCTCCTGAGCCGACCCGGGCCCACTCACCGGTCGTCGAGAAAGTCCGTCCTGAACACCATGTAGGTGAGTGCCGTCGTAAACAGGATCGGCGGGAGCTGTGCAAACGCCCACAGCGGGTTGATCCCCCAGATCAGGATCAGGCTCGCGTTGCCGACACCCAGCAACAGAAACGGCAGTGCGAACAGCGCGGCCCATTTCCGGTTCCGCCCCGACGATTCGACTCCCGGTGGGGCGGCTCCGTCCTCGAACGAGGGCTCCTCGCCCGCCGTCTCGTCGGGTCGCTCGTCACCGGCCGACCGTGCCATACTGGTATCTGGTGACCGACGGTCAAAAACCGTTGTTTCTCACCCTGCGTTGGAATCGAACCGCGAGGCAACTGCCACCAGTCCGTAGACCCCGCCCAGTGCCCCGGCGACGACAGTCATCCCGTACAGGGCCATCGCAAACGGCGTCACCGGGACCGTCAGCGGGCCAGCAACGCTGAGTTCGGCGATGGTGTCACCACCGTTTGCGCCGACGATCAGTCCGAGAACGCCGCCGAGCAACACCATACCCCCGCCGAGGGCCAACAGCAGTTTCCGGCCGAAGCCGGCGATCCCGGCCGCCGGGTCGGATTCACTCATACCGGTAGTTGGCGACCGGTGGCTTAGAGCCTTTCCGTCCGCTACTCGGGTGAGAGGTGAAACAGCGAGATGAGAACAAACAGCCCGGCGACGACCCCGCCGAGGCCGATACCGACCCGGAGCGGGATGGTGAGCCACAGTCCGGCGGCCGTCCCGCCGGCTACCGACGCCGGCATCGCAGCCAGCAGCCCATCGTACCGTGTCGCCTCCGCGATCTCTGTCACAGCAGGTCATTGTGACCGCTACTAATTAAATATTATTATAGCGACCGCGTGGCTGTCGCCGTCTCCCACGCGGGTTGACCGCAAACCCACCACACCCAGACCGACCGCCAACCTATATGCCCGTTGCTCGCGGCGTGTCTGTATGGTCGATCCACTCGTCGAGCGGGCGCGGTCGGCACTGACAGACGCCTACGTCCCCTACTCGTCGTATCGCGTCGGGGCAGCCCTCCGGACGGCCGACGGTTCCGTCTTCCTCGGCTGCAATATCGAGAACGCCAACTACTCCAACAGTATTCACGCCGAGGAGGTTGCCATCGCCGAGGCGGTCACGACCGGCCATACCGGGTTCGCCAAGCTCGCCGTTAGCTCGGCGGCCCGCGACGGCGTGACCCCCTGTGGGATGTGCCGGCAGACGCTCGCCGAGTTCTGTGACGAGTCGTTCCCGATCGTCTGTGATCGTGGCGACGACACCGACGAATACACGCTCGGCGAGTTGCTTCCGGAGGCTATCTCGCAGGAGACGCTCGAAGCGGCCAGTGGGGACGGTGAATCGAAATGACGGGGATCGATGATCGCGACAGTGAGGCCCCGAACGCCGACGACCGAGACAGCGAGGACCCGAACGCCGACACACAGTATCATCTCGATGTCACCGACGACGACGTTGCCGACAGCGTGCTCCTGCCGGGGAACCCCGATCGCATCGAGAAGATAACGGCTGTCTGGGATAGCGCAGAGAGGGTGGCGTCTCACCGCGAGTATCGAACGGCAACCGGCAGCTACCGCGAAACACCGATCTCCGTCACCTCGACCGGGATCGGTGGCCCCTCGACGGCCATCGCCCTCGAAGAACTCGCTCGTGTCGGCGCGGACACGTTCATCCGGGTTGGCTCCTGTGGCACGGTCGATCCCGACATCGCGGTCGGCGACCTCGTCATCACGTCGGGCGCGATGCGACAGGAGGGGACCAGCAGCGAGTATATCGACGAGACGTATCCGGCAACCGCCGACCACGAGGTCGTGACCGCGCTGGTCGCAGCCGCCGAACGGCTGGGCCACGACTACCACGTCGGCACCACGCTGAGCACGGACAGCTTCTACGCCGGTCAGGCACGCCCCGGTTTCGAAGGGTACGCGGCTCCGGGGAGCGAGGATCTGCTTGCGACGCTCAGATCCGCCAACGTCGCCAACATCGAGATGGAGGCGGCCACGGTACTCACGCTGGCCGGCCTCTATGGGCTCCGCGCCAGCGCCGTCTGTACCGTCTATGCCAACCGTGAAACCGGGGAGTTCGAGACGGTCGGCGAATCGCGGGCGGCCGAAACGGCGAGTCTCGCGGTCGCCCTGCTCGCCGAGATGGCGGCCGTCAAACGCGAGGCGGGTGCCGACCGCTGGCACGCCGGGCTGACACTGGAGTGACCGCTCACGGCGGCGTTCCAAAGCCGCTTTACCCCCGGACCGCGGAGTCACAGGTATGACAGCGCACGTCGTCGTTATCGGGGCCGGCTACGCCGGTGCCGGGACGGTACAGTCGTTCGAAGACGAGATCGACGATGGGGAGGCCGAACTGACGTGGATCTCTGAACACGACTACCATCTCGTGCTCCACGAGACCCACCGCGTCATCCGCAACCCACAGGCCGAATCGAAGGTGGCGATCCCGGTCGACGAGATCAAATCACCCGAAACGAACTTCATCCGCGACCGCGTTACCGGTGTCGACACCGACGACCGTACGGTCGAGCTCCGTGACGGCGAATCCGTCGACTACGACTATCTGCTCGTCGGTGTCGGCAGTTCGACTGCCTTCTTCGGCATCGACGGCCTCGAGGAACACGCGCTGACGATGAAGAGCCTCGACGACGCCCGCGAGATCCACGAGGCGGTTCGTGCGGCCGGCGAGGCGGCCACCCAGAGCGACCCCGCACAGGTGATTGTCGGTGGTGCCGGACTTTCGGGCATCCAGACCGCCGGCGAGATCGCCGGCTACCGCGATGACACTCGCACACCGCTGGATATCACCCTCGTCGAGGGGCTCGACGAGATCTTCCCCGGCAACGACCCTCGCATTCAGGGTGCCCTGAAAAAGCGTCTTCTCGACCGGGATGTCGAAATTCTCACCGGCGACTTCATCTCGGAGGTCGACGACGAGGAGGTATACCTTGGCGAAGCGGAGTCGATGGAGTACGACGTCCTGATCTGGACCGGCGGCATCACCGGTCGTGACGAGATCGCCGGCACCGACCTCGACACGCACGACCGCTCGGATCGCGTCTTCGCCGAATCGGACTTTCAGACCAACGACGACCGCGTGTTCGCGATCGGTGACGCCGCGCTCGTCGATCAGGGTGACGACGAGGAGGCACCGCCGACCGCACAGGCCGCCTGGCAGGCCGCCGAGGTCGCCGGCGAAAACCTCGCCCGTGCGGTGCGCGGCGCGCCGCTGAAATCGTGGCAACACAAGGACAAGGGAACGGTCATCTCGGTTGGCGAGGAGGCGGTCGCTCACGACGTGGATGGGATCCCGGTCAACACGTTCGGCGGTCTGCCGGCCAAGGTACTGAAGAAGGGGATCGCCTGTCGCTGGATCGCCGATATCACGTCAGTCCAGCGTGCTATCGGTGCGTGGAGCGAGATGTAAACGGCGGCAGGAACGCGCCGCTGTAGCGGTCTGTATTCTGCCCGCCTGGTTCCTGAGTCGAGGTTGCAGCGGAAAATGGCGGACTGTGAACGGCTTACTCGCCGGCCGGTGCGATCATCTCGTCGATTTCCAGCATCAGAATACCGTTCGTGTCGTCTTTGGCGTCGAGAGTCCCCTCGATCTTGAGCTTCGAGAGCGGCGTCGGACCGACAACCACCTCGTCGTCCTCGTGGAAATCCTTGATCGATCCCTGCAGATGTACCTCCGCCCGACAGAGCTCGGGGTGGTGGACACTGGAGAGATCGATGCTCTCGACGGTTGCGTTGCTGATTTCCTCGCCGTCGTGTTCCAGTGGCACCGCGGCCGGATCGTCCATCCGGTCGACCTCGAGCGCCTCGTAGGCGTCCGCGGTCGGTTTATACCCACCCTTCGGCCCCGGAACGCCCTCGACGAGCTGGAGCGCTTTCAGGCTCTGCATCTGGTTGCGGATCGTCCCCGGATTGCGGTCGACCTCTTCGGCGATATCCTCCCCCTTGACGGCGTCTTCGGTCTCCCGGTGGAGGTTCGTGAGCGCGGTCAGGATCGTCTTCTGACTCGGCGTAAGCTCGATCGATGACATACACCACTCTTCAACCGCACTCTCCATAAATCCGATGGAAGAACAGGAGGAATTATACTGGTAAATAACACTTCGGGATTCGGTTGGTTTTCTTTTTGATGACCAAACAAAATCTCGAATATACACCGTTAGCGTCCACGACAGGCGGAGTTTGTCAACCTGACCATTTTGGGCCCACGGCTAAGTAGGGCGCGGCTCTCAGAGCACACATGGACCGGACCGTTCGCATCATCGGCGCGCCGACCGATTACGGGGCGAACAGACGCGGCGTCGATATGGGGCCGTCAGCGCTCCGGTACGCCGGTCTCGATGCCCAGCTCAGCGCGGCGGGGGTCACGCCGCTCGATGCCGGCGATATCGACGCGCCGCGGGCCGAGGTCTGTGATCCACAGACCACGCTGGCCAGCGGGAAGGCGAAGTTTCTCACCGAGACGGAGGCCGTCTGTCGCCAGCTGGCCGACGAAGTTGCCGAGACGCTCGCCGAGGGCCACACACCGCTTGTCGTCGGTGGCGACCACTCGGTCGCGATCGGCTCCGTCAGCGGGTCAGCACGCGAGACCGATCTCGGCGCGATCTGGTTCGACGCCCACACTGATCTCAACACACCGGCAACATCGCCGTCGGGGAACGTCCACGGGATGCCGCTGGCGGCGCTTCTCGGCATCGGCGCGTTCGACGGCGTCGACTGGGCGAACGCCCCCGGGCTGCAGGCTGACAATCTCGCGCTGGTCGGCCTCCGGAGCGTCGACGACGCCGAAGCAGAGCTACTCGACGACACCGATATCTCGGTGTTCACCGTGTCAGATATCGATCAGCGCGGTATCACCGCCGTCACGAACGACGCGCTCGCAACCGCGACCGACGGCGTCGACGACCTGCACGTCAGTCTCGATCTCGACTGGCTCGACCCAACGGAGGCGCCCGGCGTTGGCACGCCGGTTCGCGGTGGCGTCAGCTACCGTGAGGCTCACGCCGCGATGGAGCGGGTTGCCGACTGTGGACTGCTGCGGTCGCTGGATCTGGTCGAGGTCAATCCGATTCTTGACGAATCCAACGAAACAGCCGAGCTGGCCACCGAGCTGGCCGCCAGCGCGTTCGGCAAGCGGATTCTGTGAGCAGCGGTCACTCCCGCAGTGTCTGCTGGACACGGCTGGCGATGGTGGATCGAAGCGCGGCCACGTCGAGGCCCCCACGACCGGTGAGCTGCCCGGGTCGCCGGCGGCCAATCCGCTCGAGCAGTCGCTCGGTGACAGTGTCGACGGTTGCCGGCTCGTCTCCCTGTTTCAGTTCCGTTGTGACCGACTCGATGGTATCGGCTGTGGCGTACTGCTCGACAATGTCTGCGACAGCCATCTCCCCCGTCACCTCGTCAGCCGGCTCCTCATCAGCCGTCTCGATCCCCTCGTTTCGCAGTATCCCGCGGTGGCCCGCCTTGTTTCGGAGCACGACCCCCGCGGCCGGACCGTCGTACCACGCCGACGCTGGCCTCTCGTAGCTGTCGAGCGTGAAGTCCCGGGCGTGAGTCTCGCGTTCGAATGGGTTCACCGGATCCAGTCCCAGCCGCTCGAAGATGCCGTTGGCCGCATCCGGCGGTCGGAACCCCCTGTCGTCGCCTGCCCACACGTCGGTGCCGAGGAACGGCGGCATCGACTCCAGCTCGTACGGAACTGACTCGTGGGTGGTCGCAACACCAAAGAAGACGACCTGTGCCACATTGTCGACTGCGGCTCTGAGCCCCGCACGATCCAGCGACTCGCGGATGTGCCGAACTGCTCGCCGCAGCGGCAACGGAACCGCCTCGGGATCATCGTAAACGGTTCCGGCATCGCCAAACCGAAGCAGGCCAGACGCCTGTAGCCGGAACCGCAACGGCCGGCCGTCGATCAGCTCCAGTAGCCAGAGATGTCCCGACAGCAGATCGGCAGGCGTATCGCCGACCGGCGGTGTGGCTGGGAATCCTTTCACTCGTTGCTCGCCTCTCTCAGTCGTCGCTCGGTGCTGCTTTGGCGCCGGCGTCGATATCGACATCGGCCTCCGACTCGTCGGTCACCTTCTCGCGCGGAATCACGTCGAGGCAGGCGACGCTGTCGTCGGCGTCGAGATCCATCACGATCACACCCTTCGTGTTGCGGCCGACCGTCGAGATGTCCTGGACGGGTGTCCGCATGATCTGCCCGGATTCACTCATCACGACGAGGTGGTCGCCCGGGCCGACCGTCTCCATCGCACAGACACTGCCGTTGCGGTCGTCGGTTTTGATGTCGATCAGCCCCTTGCCGTTGCGGGACTGCACCCGATACTCCTCGATATCCGACCGCTTGCCGTAGCCGTTGGCGGTGACGGTGAGCACCCAGCTGTGGCGGTCGGTATCGACAGCGGCGACGCCCGCGACGCTGTCGTCGTTCTGCAAGTCGATCCCGCGGACACCGCGGGCGCTCCGCCCCATCGCCCGCACGTCGCCCTCGTCGAACCGGATCGACATCCCGCCGGTCGTCGTGACCACGAGCGAGCGGCCGCCGTCGGTGACCTCCACGTCGACGAGTTCGTCGCTGTCTTCGAGGCGGATCGCCCGGATTCCCGATTTGTGGATGTTCTGGAAGTCCTCGACGCCGGTGCGCTTGATGTAGCCGTCGCGGGTCACCATCGTCAGATAGCGGTCGGCATCGCCGTCCGCGACCTCGATATCGTTCGTGTTGACGACCGCCGTGATCTCCTCGCCGTCGTCGAGATCGAGGATGTTGACCGCGGATTTTCCGCGGGCCGTCCGGCTCATCTCGGGAATCTGGAACCCGCGGAGCTTGTAGATCTGACCGTGGTTGGTGAAACAGAGCAGGTAATCGTGGGTGTTGGCGACGAACACCGAGGAGACCGCGTCGCCCTCCTTGAGATCGGTGCCGATGACGCCCTTGCCGCCGCGGTGCTGGGCCGAGAACGTCGACAGCGGCATCCGCTTGATGTAATCGTCCTCGGACATGGCGACGACGATGTCCTCCTCGGGAATGAGATCCTCGTGAGCGACGGTGTCGGTGTCCTCGATGAACGAGGTGCGCCGCTCGTCGTCGTACTCGGCTTTGATCTCCAGGAGTTCCTCCTCGATAACGCCCAGCAGTTCGCTCTCGTTGTTCAGGATCTCTTCGAGGCGCTCGATTTCCGCCTCTACCTCGGCGTACTCGTCTCTGATCGCCTGGGCCTCCATCGAGGTGAGCGAGCCGAGCTGCATCGACACGATGTGGTCGACCTGATCCTCGGAGAAGCCAAACTGCTCGCGAAGGGCGGCTTTGGCGGCGTCGCGGTCCTCGGCGTCCTGAATCGTCTCGACGACGCTGTCGGCGTTTTTGAGCGCGGTCAGCCGGCCTTCGAGGATGTGAGCGCGGTCCTCGGCCTCGTCGAGTTCGAACTGTGAGCGGCGACGGACGACCTCGCGGCGGTGATCGAGATAGTGTTTGATCGTCTCCCGGAGATCGAGCACCTGTGGCGCCCCGTCGACCAGCGCGAGGTTGATGACACCGAAGGTCGATTCGAGGTGGCTCTCCAGCAGTTGGTTTTTGACGACATCGACCATCGCGCCGCGTTTGAGATCGACGACGACGCGAATCCCGTCGCGATCTGACTCGTCGCGGAGATCGCGGATTCCCTCCAGTTTGCCCTCGTTGACATCCTCCGCGATGCGCTCGACGAGTCGGGCCTTGTTCTCCTGAAACGGGAGTTCGGTGATGACGATACGGCCCTCCTCCTCGTCGACCTCGAACTCGGCGCGAACGCGGACGCGGCCACGGCCGGTCTTGTACGCCGAGTGGACGCCGTTCCGGCCAACGATGTTGGCACCGGTCGGGAAATCCGGGCCCTCGACGTGCTCCATCAGATCCTCGACGGTCGCCTCGGGGTTGTTGATGAGGTGAACGGTCGCGTCGATCACCTCGCCGAGATTGTGTGGCGGGATATTCGTCGACATCCCGACGGCGATCCCCGACGAGCCGTTGACCAGCAGGTTCGGGAACGCCGACGGCATCACGTCGGGTTCCTGCAGGCGGTCGTCGTAGTTCGCGCTGAAATCGACGGTATCCTTGTCGATGTCAGCCAGCAGTTCCTCCGCCATCGGCGCCATCCG